>Ga0187777_10000352_pt1 | contig 33128 bp, 24 predicted proteins | sample 1015_Q2_SP5_10_M_FD_132416 | JGI IMG/M metagenome (GOLD analysis project Ga0187777, IMG submission 132416) | Tropical peat soil microbial communities from peatlands in Department of Meta, Colombia - 1015_Q2_SP5_10_MG | ecosystem: Environmental > Terrestrial > Soil > Wetlands > Peat | place... | reverse complement strand
TCCATCATGGGCGCTACACAGAAGCGACGGGAGAGTTCCTTCTGGTTGCTGGCGTCGGTCATTCGTCTGAAATGGCGCAGAAAACAGCAAAGGGCAAGCCCATTGCGCATTAAGCACGAGACCCGCATTGTCGTGGCAGTGAATGCAGGGACTGACGCGATGATCCGTATGGGAATTATTGGCCTCGGCTGGTGGGGGAAACAGATTGTGACCTGTCTTTCAGATAGCCGGTGTTTCAAGGTCATCGCCGGCTGCGATATTGACCTCAAAATGGCGGCACCATTTGCAGCAACCCGCAACTTTGATCTTACTGACGACTATAAATCGCTTCTCAAACGCTCGGATATCGACGCGATTGCCGTCGTCACGCCCCACCTGCTGCATGAAGAAATGGCAATCGCCGCATTTGACGCTGGCAAGCAGGTATTCTGCGAGAAACCGCTTGCGCTTACGACTGCCAGCGCCGAGCGCATCCTTGCGGCATACGCCAAAGCAGGTGGCGTGCTCGGCATCGGTCATGAACGGCGGTACGAACCAGCGATGGAGGAAATGCGCCGTTTACTTGAAACTGGCACGCTGGGGCGTGTGCTGCACATGGATGCCAATATCAGTCACAACAATTTTCGAAAAATGGATCCATCGAACTGGCGTCGCGACCCTAGGCACTCGCCAGCGGGCGCCTGGACTGCGTTGGGCATTCACCTTGGCGACATGTTCGTATCCCTCGCCGGAAAACCAATCCGCGTGACTGCGCGCACGGCTTCGCAGATTTTTCCGGCCCCTTCGGAGGATTTCGTCAGTGCCGAAGTCGATTTCGAGAATGGTGCACGTGGGCGTATCACTTGCCTCTCAACGCCGCCGTTCTACGGACGATTCACGCTGGTCTGCGACAAAGGATGGGTCGAAGTGCAGGAGGGGGGCAATGTCGACAAGGGAATCCCGTCGAGCTTCGTTCACTGCGGGTCCGACGGCAGCCGGCAGATGCGCAGTTACGAGCATGCGAATACAGTGCGAATGAATTTCGAAGCCTGGGCCGATGCGGTTGAAGGCCGCGCGCCTTACCGCTTCACCACCGAACAACTTCTCGCAAATATCCGCATTCTGGATGCTGTCACCCGCTCGGCAGCGGCCGACGGAAAGCCCTTCTCGCTGTGATATTCGGCTTCGGCAATTCTCGAAATTTTATGCCGTTTGCGCTAAACCGGCATGGCATGCAGACCGAAAAAGAACAAGTTGCACTCTCCTCGATCCTGGCCTCGGCCGGATTGACTATCGCCAAGGCGCTTGTCGGCATCGCCACTGGGTCATTGGCAATACTGTCGGAAGCCGGACATTCGCTGATCGACCTTGGCGCCACGGTTATGACCTACCTCGCGGTACGTATTTCCGGCAAACCGGCTGACGAGGAGCATCATTATGGCCACGGAAAAGTTGAAGCCGTTTCCGCGCTGGCCGAAACGGCATTGCTGTTCCTGCTATCCGGCATTGTGATCTGGGAAGGAATAAAACGCCTTATCGGTGATGAAGGTCACGTCGTCGAGGCGACAGTTTTGGCCTTTGGCGTGATCATCGTCTCGATTATCGTCGATTTCTTCCGTGCCCGTGCGTTGTCGCGCACGGCGGAAAAAACCTCAAGCCATGCGCTCGAGGCCGATGCATTGCATTTTTCGTCTGATCTCTGGTCTTCTCTGGCAGTTCTGGCCGGTCTCATCGGCGTGCGTTTTGGTCTGGCTTGGGCGGACTCAGTGGCGGCCCTCGTGGTTGCAGTTTTGGTCTGCGTCGCCGGCTGGCGCCTTGGCAGGCGCACCATTGATACTCTCACCGACGTAGCGCCGCCCGGCGCGGCAAAGAAAATCGCAGCTATCGCCACGCGCGTCCCCGGCGTGGTCGCAGTCGAACAAGTGCGTGCGCGCGCGGTTGGCGAGCAGACGTTCATCGACCTGACCGTCTCCGTGAGCCGGACGCTGCCCCTCGATCGTGTAGGCGCAATAAATGACGCGATAGGAAAGGCGCTCCGATACGAAATGCCGGGAGCAGAACCGGTAGTAACCACCAATCCGGTTGCGCTCAACAACGAGACGGTTCTCGATCGTGTCATGGTCATCGCGCGAAATCGCGCACTCGCCGTGCACCACGTGACAGTCCATGAACTTAAAGATCGATTGGCCGTGTCACTTGACCTAGAAGTCGACGGGAAGTTGTCACTGCGTTCTGCGCACGAAATGGCAGACGGCCTGGAAGATGCAATTGCAGCCGAGCTTGGTCCGGGGGTCGAGGTCGAGACGCATATCGAGCCCCTTCAGCCGCAGGACGCCTCAGGCCGCGAGGCGCCGACCGAGCGGGTTAAAGCGGTTGCGGTGGCGCTATCGGAACTCGCTGCGCAAGGCCGCGGCATTCGCGATATACACAACGTACGCGTGCGCGAGACCGAAGAGGGCGAGATTGTTAACTTTCACTGCCGCGTCGATCCACAGCTGAGCGTGCAGAGCACGCATGAGAATGTCGATACGCTGGAACGTGCGTTGAAAGCGCGGTCGCCTTCAATCAAGCGGGTGATCGGCCATGCCGAGCCGATGCGCTGATTGCACGCGCTAGGGAATAAGAACTGCTGCACCTTGCAAGCGGCCGTCGCGCAGATCGGACAACGCTTCATTGGCGCGGGCAAGCGGATGGCAAACAATTTCGCATTTCACGCCAACCTTGGCCGCATATTTGATAAATGTTTGCGCATCCATGCGCGTCAGATTGGCAACCGAAACCACCTGACGTTCCTCCCACAGCAGCGCATAAGGGAAGCTTGGGATATCCGACATGTGAATGCCACCGCAGACCACGCGCCCACCCTTCTTTACCGCCTTGAGAGCCGCAGGTATGAGCGCACCGACCGGCGCGAAGATAATTACGGCATCGAGCAGCTCGGGTGGCTGAACTTCGGAGTCCCCTGCCCACACTACCCCGAGGGAACGCGCAAAATCCTGCGCCGCTCGGTCGCCTTTGCGGGTAAACGCGAACACACGCCGCCCCTGTGCTTTCGCAACCTGCGCCAGGATATGCGCAGCAGCGCCGAAACCGTAAAGGCCAAGCGTCTGCCCCTCACCCGCTTTCCGATAGCTGCGCCAGCCAATCAGCCCAGCACATAGCCATGGCGCTATCTGCGCACTATCGCCTACTTCCCCAATTGAGAAACAATAGCGCGCATCGGCAACCGTATGGCTCGCGAAACCGCCATCGCGGGTATAACCGGTGAATACCGGCGTGTCGCACAGGTTTTCGCGATCACTGCGGCAATACGGACAGGTGCCACAGGTCGCACCCAGCCACGGCACGCCGACGCGCTCGCCTACGGTGAAACCGCTCACGCCAGCCCCAAGCGCTGCGACCCGACCGACAATCTCATGGCCTGGGATGATGGGCAGCTTAGGGTGCGCAAGCTCACCATCCACCACATGCAAATCAGTGCGGCAAACACCGCAAGCCGAAACTGTAATAAGAACCTCGCCTCGATTAGGTATCGGCAACGGACGCTCGCGCATTACAAGCGGCGCTCGCGGGTGATCGAGCACCATGGCCTGCATCGTCGCCATTATTCGTCCTTCCAAATTGTTGCCGAACATCCTAGATCAAAAGCCATGCGTACCGATATTGCCCAGCAGATCCGCCTGAAAGACTATCGCCCCCCCGACTGGCTGGTGGAAACGATTTTGCTCGATGTTTCGCTGCATCCGACCAGTACCACGGTGCGCGCGACGCTCGCCCTGCGTCCAAATCCAAAAGGCGCGGCCGCGCCGCTGATCCTCGATGGTGACGGGCTGACACTTGTCTCTCTCAGGTTGGACGGCAATATCCTACCTGCGGAAAACTACACCGCGACGCCCGACAGTCTGACTATACAGCAGCCACCTAACGCACCATTTAGGCTGGAAATTGAAACTGTCGTCGACCCTTCCGCCAATTCGCAATTGTCCGGGCTTTACCGTTCGAGCGGTACTTATTGCACCCAGTGTGAAGCCGAGGGTTTTCGCCGGATCACATACTTTCCAGATCGGCCAGACGTAATGGCGATCTACACCACGCGCATCGAGGCGGGCAAAGCAGAAGCGCCTGTATTGCTGGCCAATGGAAATCTTGTCGAGACCGGAGAGGTGCCGGGCGGCCGTCATTTTGCGGTCTGGCACGATCCGCATCCCAAGCCCTGCTATCTGTTCGCGTTAGTCGGCGGCGACCTCGCCTGTGTAGAGGATCGCTTCGTCACCATGTCCGGCCGCAACGTTGCCCTGCGCATCTATGTCGAGCATGGCAAGCAAGACCGCTGCGCCTATGCGATGGATTCGCTCAAACGCGCCATGCGGTGGGACGAACAGGCATTCGGCCGGGAATATGATCTCGATATTTTCATGATCGTCGCCGTGTCCGACTTCAATATGGGCGCTATGGAGAACAAGGGCCTGAATGTCTTCAATGACAAATACGTGCTCGCTAGCCCCGACACTGCGACTGATGCCGACTTCGCCCATATCGAGGCCATCATCGCGCACGAGTACTTTCATAACTGGACCGGCAATCGAATTACTTGTCGCGACTGGTTCCAGCTTTGCCTGAAGGAAGGTCTCACCGTTTTTCGCGACCAGGAGTTTTCCTCCGACATGCGTTCGCGGCCAGTTAAGCGAATCGCCGACGTACGTGGCCTTCGTGCCGCGCAGTTCGTCGAGGACACAGGGCCTCTGGCGCATCCAGTTCGGCCGGAGACATACAAGGAAATCAACAACTTCTATACAGCGACGGTCTACGAGAAGGGCGCGGAATTGGTGCGAATGTTGCAAACCCTGACCGGCCGAGAAAAATTCCGCGCCGGCATGGACCTTTATTTTTCGCGGCACGACGGCGAAGCCGCAACTGTCGAACAATTCGTCCAGTGCTTCGCCGATGTCAGCGGATATAACCTGACGCAGTTTTTGCTTTGGTACAGCCAAGCCGGGACACCGGAAGTAACGATCCGGGGCCACTTCGATGCGGCACGGAAGACCTATGCGCTCGAATGCAGGCAGGTCGTGCCACCAACAGCAGGGCAGCCGGATAAGAAGTCGATGGTAATTCCGCTATCTTTCGGACTAGTCGGCAAGAACGGGAAGGATCTGCGGCTTAAACCGTCGCATAATACGCCGGTTGAGAGAAACGTTATTGTGTTGAATGGGCAGTCGGGGACTTTTGAATTCACTGACCTGTCCGAAAATCCGGTCGTCTCAATCAATCGCGGTTTTTCCGCGCCGATCAAGCTCGTCACTGATCTCGACGATGACAATTTAGCTTTTTTAGCCGCTCACGACAGCGATTCCTTCAATCGATGGCAAGCATTGCAAACAATCTCGATGCGTCTCCTCATCGACAATGTGTCGGCCATGCGCACCGGGAAATCGCCGCGGGACGACGCTAACCTGCTCACCGCCTTCGCCACCATCCTCGAGGACCCGGCTTTGGAACCTGCTTTTATAGCACTCGCGCTGGTTCCGCCCGGCGAAAGCGACATTGCGCGTGAGATTGGGCGGGACATTGATCCCGATGCAGTTTTCCGCGCCCGTTCTGCTTTACGTGCGGGAATCGGGAAGCGGCTTGGCGCGGCGCTCTTGGCAACATACGAACGTATGACCACACCCGGCAGCTACTCGCCCGACGCAAAAAGCGCGGGGCGTCGCGCCCTGCGGAATGTTGCCCTCGACTTGCTTGCTGCGACGGGCAAATCCGAGGCGATTGCGCGCGCCTTCCAGCAATACTGCGTCGCCGACAACATGACCGATCGTATGGCGGCGCTCGCGACGCTGTCGCTGCATGAGGCACCCGAACGCAAGCGCGCCCTCGCTGACTTTTACGAGCGTTATGCGACAGATCCGCTGGTCGTAGACAAATGGTTTTCCCTACAGGCAGCAATTCCCCAACCATCCACGCTCGAAACCGTCCGGGCTCTCACTGGCCATCCGGCGTTTTCAATGACCAATCCCAACCGCGTGCGCGCGCTGGTCGGCGTCTTTGCGCAGGGCAACCCCACACAATTCAACCGCGCTGACGGTGCCGGCTATAAATTCATCGCCGATGTAATTCTTGTGCTCGACGCTAAAAACCCTCAGATTTCCGCCCGGTTGGCCACCGCCTTTCGAAGCTGGCGCACCCTGGAAGCTGGCCGCCGTGATAGAGCTGAAGCTACCCTCAAACGTATCATGTCCGCGCCCAAGCTTTCCCGCGACCTGTCGGACATTGTGGAACGCGCCTTGGCGGTGTCCTGAACCCGTTGTTTGTAGACCCTTTGTGTCACCAAAACTCTTCGTGGGTAACTTTTTTAAATATTTGACTCCTCGGACTCTCGACAAATCAACGCTCATCGATTCCAATCGACAAGGTGATTCGGGAAGCGATGCGGCACATCCTTCCGTCTTGAGGGTAATAGGGGAAATTCCGAACGGAGGCCGTCTATGGCGCGCGCCGGCGTGGCGAGTGCGTCCGCACATCCTGATTCTATCAAGGGCCTCGCGCAATCGATCGCCAACCCGGCATATCGGCGCCTTTTGAACGCCGAGCCCCTGTTGCGACGCGCTGTTCCGGTACTTATCATCGCCTTCCTGGCCACAATTTGCGTCGGCGCGCTTGTGCAGGTGCTAGACCACCGTCGACAAACTTTGACCAATGATGCCATCTCGCTTGAGGCGGCTGCTGACCTTGCCGCCGAGCGCCTGCACCAGCCCCTGAGGCAGCCAGCCGATGCTCAGCAGCCACAGCAAATCCTCTCGCGCGTCCTGCCGGGCTGGGCTATGGCCGCGGGCCGCCGCTTCATCCTGACCAACGCTGACGGTGTCGTCACGGCTACTACGCCCGCTGCCGACGGCACCACCGGCCGCCGACTCCTGGATCTGTTGGGGCCAACGCAACCGTTGACCACCTTCGGCGCCGGTGCGGGTGTTATGGAAATCGTACTCCCGGACGAGTCTCGAGCGCTCGCGACCGTGCGCATGCTTGATGCCCCGTTTGGCCAACTCGCGGTGGTGCAGTCACGGAACGCCGCGCTCGCCAACTGGCGATCGCTCACGACTCTCACCATCACCCTCTCGACCACCACAGGCTTCGTTGTACTCATTCTCGGCTTTGCGTTCCATTGGCAGGCAACAAGGGCGCGGGAAGCGGATCTGATTTATGAAACGGTCCGCAGCCGCATCGATACCGCGCTCAACCGCGGGCGTTGCGGCCTCTGGGACTGGGATCTTGCCCGCGGTCGTATCTATTGGTCGCAGTCGATGTTCGAGATTCTCGGACTTGAGCCAAAGGACGATCTGCTGTGGTTCGGCGACGTGAATGGACTGGTGCACCCGGATGACGCGCGGCTCTATGATCTTGCTTCAGAGCTCGCCGACGCAACAACGACCACTATTGACCATGCCTTCCGTATGCGCCACGCCGCCGGACACTGGGTATGGCTGCGCGCCCGTTGTGAGCTCGTGCGCCAGCACGGGGAACCAGGTTTCCACCTGATCGGCATTGCTGTCGACATCACCGAACAGAAAAGCCTGGTGGAAAAGACTGTCGCCGCCGACATGCGGCTGCGCGACGCCATTGAAACGATTCCTGAAGCTTTCGTGCTGTGGGATGCCGATAACCGGCTCGTTCTGTGCAATTCCAACTTCCAGGAGCTGCACAATTTGCCGGACGAAACGATCGTTGTCGGCGCATCCTACGAATCGGTGGTCGCGGCAGGCCGCAAGCCGGTTGTGCGCAACAAGATTGTCACTGCAGGTCCTAGCATTCCTGGCGCGCGAACGTTCGAAGCGCAGCTTGAGGATGGTCGCTGGCTACATATCAGCGAGAGGCGCACCAAGGATGGCGGCTACGTTTCGGTTGGCACTGACATCACGGCACTCAAGACTCATGAAGAAAGATTGATCGACAGCGAGAAACGACTAATGGCATCGGTCGCCGATCTGCGTACATCCCAGCAGCGGTCGGCCGAACTCGCTGAGAAATATGCCGAAGAGAAGACTCGAGCTGAAGACGCTAACCAGGCAAAGTCGAAATTCCTCGCTAACATGAGCCACGAGTTGCGTACGCCACTCAATGCCATCATAGGATTTTCCGAAATCATGGAGTCGGGCATGTTTGGCCCGCTCGGCGCCGAGAAATATCACGAATATTGCAGCGACATCCGTGATAGTGGGCAGTATTTGCTGGACGTCATCAATGACATTCTAGACATGTCGAAGATCGAGGCTGGCCGTATTCGGCTCGATTTTGAGGATCTAGACCTCGACACCCTGCTCAATGAAGCGACCCGCGTTGTTGGCGCACGCGCGTTGGATAAGCAATTGCAGTTGACATCACGCATATCGCCGGAGCTAAGACTGCGCGCGGACCGCCGCGCTATCAAGCAGATCTTGCTCAATCTGCTGTCGAACGCCGTCAAATTCACTCCGGTGGGTGGGCGTGTTACCGTTCGCGGGAGAGCGACGGATCGTTGCATCACGCTCGCCATCGCTGATACCGGCATTGGCATTGCAGAGGACGCGCTGACGCGACTAGGCCGCCCGTTCGAGCAGGTGGAAAGCCAGCTTACCAAGAGCCATCAGGGCTCCGGGCTGGGTCTTGCAATATCCAAATCGCTGGTCGGACTCCATGGTGGCCGCATGCGCATCCGCTCAACCCTCGGCAAGGGTACGCTCGTGGTTGTGCGCTTGCCACTTGAGCCGCAATGTTCCTTCCCCAAGGACGAAGCGGCCTAAGTTTGTTACGGCGTCTTTCCCAAAATCCTCACGAAACTCGCGCGTACCTTTGCCTGCGTCTCAATCAACGTTGCATCGAGCGTAGCGAAGTCCGGCACATCGGCGGCACGCGCCAATAGCCGCAAAAGTCCCGCGCCGGCGGTCTTCGGATCGAACGCGCTCGGCAGGCAAAGGCGCAAGATCTGCGTAAGGTCGTGATAAAGCTGCACGGCTGGTCGCAAGATTTCGGCTTCCTCCACGGGAAGAACGCGCAATGCCCACGCCTTGTCGAGCGCGCGCGCGGTCGAGGTATCCAGAATATCGGGCAGCTGGCGAGCGTGGATAAGTTGTAGATATTGCACAATAAATTCGATATCGATCAGCCCGCCCGCAACGTATTTAAGATCCCAGCGATCCTTGTCGCCTTTTTCCTTGGCGATTGCGGCGCGCATCTCCACAACGTCACCGGCAATCAGTTCGGCGTCGCGTGGCCGACGCAAGACATCCTGGATGACGCGTTCGATCCGTTGTTTGAACGAGGGCGAAGCTGAGACCACCCGGGCGCGAGTGAGCGCCATGTGTTCCCACGTCCATGCCTCGGTCTCGTGATAAGCGGCAAAACTGTCCAGCTGCGTTGCCACCGGACCGGCGCGGCCAGATGGCCGAAGTCGCATGTCCACCTGGTAGAGCGCGCCATAGTTGGTCTGTGCGGTTAGCGCATTGATCAGCCGCTGGGTCAGCCGGGCAAAATATTGGGGGCCATAAAGTCGCCGCGCACCATTCGATTCAGGTTCATTGTTATCGAAATCATAGATTAGAATCAGGTCGAGATCAGAGCTCGCCGTCATCTCATAGCCGCCGAGCTTACCCATAGCCAACACCGCAGTTTCCTCTCCGCGCATATGACCATGGGCAAGCGCGAAGCTGCCGACAACAGCACGATGCACCGCCCGAACCACTGCATCGGCAAGCTGCGCAAACGCCTCTCCCGCCTGCCGTGCTGTTACCGTCCCGGAAAGAATGCGCACACCGATCAAAAACATGTATTCCAGCCCAAACATGCGAATGCGTTCGAGCAGGTCTTCGTCGTATCGTGATTGCGCCAAAGCCGAGTCGAAGCGCCGGCCAAGTTCGATCTCATCCGGCAATGCACCGAAAAAGCTCGGGTCGACCAGCGCATCCATGACGTGTGGATGTTGCGCCAGCGTTTCGCCAAGTCGCGGCGCGGTGCCGAGCACTAGAGCGATCAAGGCGATGAGGTCGGGATTTTGCCGCAGCAGTGACAATAGCCGCGCCGGGCCGCGCAGATTGGCAAGAAAATGATCAAAGAGCACTAGGGTTGCATTCGGATTGTCGGTACGCGCCAGCTGCTCCAGCAGCACAGGTATCAGGGCTTCGAGATGACCGCGTACCACTTCGCCTTTGAGCGGGCGATATGTGCCATCGAGCCAGTGACGGACAGTGGCGGAAACTTCCAGCGGTTTCCTGAAACCAAGCTCGGCCAAGCGATCGAGCGTCTTGTGGTCATCAGCATCGGCCGGAAACAGTAGCGCCCGACGGTCGGTCGGCGGCGCCTTTTCGAATAGATGGGCGTAGTAATATTGAACTTTATCGAGATGGTTCAGTAGAACCTTGGCAAAGTCATCCCGGTTGGCCAAGCCAAGAAAGCGGGCAAACCGCTCCAGATCGTCCCGCTCGGCCGGCAATGTTTGCGTTTGCTCGTCGTTTAACATTTGCAAACGATGTTCGACCGTTCGCAAGAAACTGTAAGCCTCCTTCATGGCATCGCGCGCAGCCGTATCAATCCACTTGTCCTCGCACAGCTTATCGAGCGTGGTAAGTGTGTCACGGTCACGCAGGTGTGGATTGCGTCCGCCGGCGATCAACTGCTGAGTTTGTGCGAAAAACTCAATCTCGCGGATACCACCGCGGCCAACCTTGATGTTGTGACCTTCCACCGCAATCTCGCCATGACCACGATAGGCGTTGATCTGCCGCTTCATAGCATGCACGTCGGCAACTGCTGCGAAGTCCAAATATTTGCGCCACACGAACGGCGATATTTCGTTTAGAAATGCCTCACCGGCGGCGATGTCGCCCGCGCAGGCTCGTGCTTTGATCATGGCGGCACGCTCCCAATTTTGCCCCACGCTTTCGTAGTAGGAGACGGCCGTTATCGTGGAAATTGCAATTGCGGTAGAAGCCGGATCTGGCCGCAGGCGCAGATCCGTACGGAAAACATAACCATCGGCGGTGCGTTCCTGCAGTAGCTTGACCAGCCGCTGCGTAATTCGCACGAACAGCGTTGAAGGTTCCGCATCCTTTGGCAGCACGGCCGCCATGGGGTCATATAAAACGATGAGGTCGATATCGCTTGAGTAGTTGAGCTCGAAGGCCCCCATCTTACCCATGGCCAGCGCGATATAGCCGCTGCCTGCCTGCGGCTCCGACTTATCTTTCGTTATCAAGTGCCCCGCGCGCGCGGCATCAGCCAATGCAAAACGGGCTGCAGCCCCGACTGCCGCGTCGGCGAGATCGGTCAGTGCGCGCGTCGTCCGCATGACTGGCCAGACGCCGCCAATATCAGCCAGTGCAATCAAGAGAGCGGCTTCAGCCTTCATGCGGCGCAGCAGCTGCATGGTGCGCGCCTCATCTTTGCTCGAAGCGGCAGCGCGACTCTGCTCTACCAAGAGAGCCCCTAGGTGCTGGTCAGGATCCGCATGCAACAGCCGCAGTAGCCGGTCTGGCTCACGACTCACCAATTCCCATAGATAGGGCGAACTTTCGGCCAGGCTTTCCAGTAATGTGTTGACGGTCGGCCTGTCTGCGAGCAGCGCCTTAATTTGCTCCGCCTCCACCGAGCTAAGCTCGGAAAGCCATTCAGCGACCTTAACGCGTGCTTTTTTCGGGTCGACAAGTCTCGGCGCGACCGCGATTCGCTCGGCCAGGGTTTTTCCGTTGCCGCGCGCGCCAGCGGTGGTTTTGCGGACGGCCGTCTTGCGGGGGGCCTTTTGTTGGGTGGGTCGCATCATCCTGCACTCTGTACCGGCCCTCCCCGCGGCAAGGCAATGATGCTTTTGAGACCTGGATGGTTATCTGCGAGCGTCAATTCGCCACCGTGTAGGCGCGCGACTGCGGAAGCAAGACTCAAGCCCAGTCCTGAGCCAGGTTGCGAGCGGCTTTGCTCAAGCCGCACAAAACGTTCTACGACGCGGCCGCGGTCAGCTTCCGGGATACCCGGTCCGCTGTCAGAAACTGTGAGCAGGATGCGATCGCCTTCCCCGAGCGCACGTACCACAATTTGCGCCGGCGCTCCGTTGAGTTGCGCGGTGCGAGGATCGGCATATTTGATCGCATTGTCGACCAAGTTAGCGAGTGCCTGGCTGATGAGCTCGCGGTTGCCTCTCAATGGCACCGACGTTTCTGCATCCACTTTCAGAGCGATGCCTTTTTCTTCCGCCAGCGGTTCATAAAGCTCGCCAACATCGTGAGCGATTTCGGACGCGTCGAATTCGCTCATGTCATCACGCGCCTGACCTGATTCTGCGCGCGCTATCATCAGCAGGGCATTGAACGTGCGTATTAGACCGTCCGATTCTTCAATCGTGTTTTCCAAAGCTGCACGATATTCATTTTCAGTTTTGGCTGAACGAAGTGCTTGTTCAGTCTGGTTTCGCAACCGGGTAAGAGGTGTCTTGAGATCATGAGCAATATTGTCGGAAACCTCCTTCAAGCCGCGCATTAGCGCCTCGATGCGCTCCAGCATGACATTAAGGTTTTCGGCCAGGCGATCGAGCTCATCGCCCGTGCCCGTCACGGGCAGCCGGCCGCCAAGGTTGCCGTGTATGATTGTGCGTGTAGTTTCGGTCATGGCATCAACACGGCGTAATACGCGACGCGTAACGAACAGTCCGCCCGCCAGACCGAGTACGATGACGATTGCAATCGACCAGCGTCCGGCCGAAAGGACGATATTGTAGAGCCGCTCACGCTCGTCGAGATCGCGCCCGACGAGCAGCCGAAAGCCGCCCGGTAACTGGAAGACACGCACTAGCGCGTGGTGTTCGGGATGCTCCGCCGCGTCTGCCTCATCGAGCCGGCGATAGCCGATTTCGGTCCAGCCTGGATTGTCGAGTGTGCCCGGCGGCAGCGAGGTGACATTGCCGGCTAGGGCTTCGCCGGCAAAAGTTGTAACAAGATAGAGACTGGATCCTGGTCGTCGCGCCCGCGCATCGACGACAACCACCAACCGTCTGATGCCGCCAAGCCTATATTGCTCGGACAAGCCAGTGATTTCGGCATTGACCGTATCGGTGATTTGTTCGGTAATCAGGCGCCGCGTATTGAGGGCAAAATAGCCAAGCAGGAACGCTGCAAATAGCGCAAATACGGTCAAATAGACCAGCGTCAGCTTGAACGTGGTGGTGCGAAACAGTTTACCGAGCGCCGTCACGTATCATGTATCCCGCGCCGCGGATCGTATGCAAAAGCGGCTGGGGGAAACCTTTATCGATTTTTGAGCGCAAGCGCGAGATGTGGACGTCAATTACGTTGGTTTGCGGGTCGAAATGGTAATCCCACACGTTTTCGAGCAACATGGTGCGGGTAACGACCTGCCCCGTATGTTGCATCAGGTATTCCAAAAGGCGGAATTCACGCGGTTGCAGGGCGATTTCATCCCCGGCCCGGTGCACCTGGTGTGATAGGCGGTCGAGCTCAAGATCACCCACTCGCAAAACAGTCTCTTCGCTGCGGCCGACCCGGCGCCGCGACAGCACCTCGACCCGCGCGAGCAACTCGGCAAACGAGTAAGGCTTTGACAAGTAGTCATCGCCGCCAGCGCGGAGTCCCTTGACCCTGTCATCAACCTGGCCGAGGGCGGAAAGTATCAAGGCCGGCGTTTCCATGCCCTTTGCGCGCAAAGCGCCGATCAAGGCCAGGCCGTCGCGCTTGGGCAGCATCCGGTCGACGATCAGCACGTCATATTGACCGTCGAGCGCCATGGCAAGGCCGTCGTCACCATCGGTGGCAGCGTCGGCGACGTGGCCGACCTCCCGGAACGCCTTGACGAGATAGTCGGCAGCGTCGCGGTCGTCTTCGATGACGAGAAGGCGCATAGTGATCCGGTCCGGTTGCGCGTCGCCCGCACGGCGAAAGGGGCGCTGCAAATGAATATCCGAATAAGCGGGCATCGGTTACATCAATTCCAGACATTTCGGTGGCCGGGGTCTATTCCCCACCAGCGAAAGGGTTTTTCGTACGCGAGGGGGTGGCGGAGAACCGCCACCCCCTCAACGACCCCACCCCAGCGGGGGCGACGGATGCCGGGGTTGGAGTTCGGACCGAAAGCGCGCTGCGCTCTTACGCGCTCACTTTCGGGAAATTGCCGGGACGGGTGTGAAACCCGCCCCGTTGAGGTCAGACCGCCGGCGGGGGCGACGGATGCTGGCGGAATGTCCTCAATCTCTTGTCAACCGTTGCCGACCGGCAGAGCAACGAAACGCGTGTTGTCTCCTTTTTTGACCCGGACGAGTACGCTGCGCTTGCCCTGTGTCCGCGCGTTCGCGATTACGTCGCGCACGTCGGCAGGCGTTGAAACGGACTTGCCAGCAATTTCGAGGATGACGTCGCCAGTCGAAAAACCGTGGTCAGCAGCGACGCCATTCGAATCAACACCCGTGACAGCCACACCCTCGGCGCCAGCTCCGGCGACACGGTTGGCCGGAGCAAGTGTAAGGCCGAGTTTGCCCATATCGGCGTTGCCATCACCGTCCTCGGAACTGGCGCGCGCCTCTTTGGTGTTTGGCAACTCACCGAGGGTAAGAGTGATGGTCTTCTCTGCACCCCTGTGCAGGACGGTCAGCTTGACCGAAGTCTTCGGCGCCATCCCGCCTACTCTTTTGGCGAGATCACGAGCGTCTTTGATCTCTTTGCCATCAACCGCAATAATGACATCGCCCGCCTCAATGCCGGCCTTCGCCGCGGGACTGTTCGCCTGTGGCTCTGCAACGAGCGCGCCTTCCGCCTTTTTGAGACCGAGACTATCGGCGATATCCTGCGTTACCGGTTGAATTTGAACGCCGATCCAGCCACGGGTCACGGAACCGTGCGTCTTGAGCTGCGAAATCACACTGTCGACCGTTTCAGCTGGGATCGCGAAAGCGATGCCGACAGAACCGCCAGACGGCGAGAAGATCGCGGTGTTGACACCGATCACGTTGCCGTCAGTGTCAAAAGTGGGCCCGCCTGAGTTTCCTTTATTGACTGGCGCGTCGATCTGAATGAAATCGTCGTACGCGCTGGCACCGATATCACGACCGCGTGCGGACACAATACCCGCGGTAACGGTACCGCCGAGGCCGAATGGATTGCCCACCGCCAACACCCAATCACCGATGCGTGGCGACTTGTCAGAAAGTTTTACATAGGGAAACGGCCCATCCTGGACCTTGATCAGCGCAAGATCGGTGCGCGGATCAGTACCGATGACTTTTGCGGTATGAATCTTGCCATCATCGGTAGTGACTTGAACGCTCTCCGCCTTTTCGACGACGTGATTGTTGGTTACCGCGTACCCATCCGCGGAAATGAAGAAGCCAGAGCCTTGACCAGTAATGACGTTACGGCCATGCCCCCGCGGCATTCCTTCCGGTCCATTTGGCAAATCGGGCATCCCAAAACGGCGGAAAAATTCCCGCAGGCCGGGAGGAACTTCGTTGCTGGCGATGCCATCCGTTTGCGAACCGCTGTCGACCTTGACCCGTACGGAAATGACTGCCGGTTTAACCTTCTCGACGATGTCGGCAAATCCGATGGGGGCTTGCAGTTTGTGCGCCTGCTCGGAAAGATTCTGCGCCAACGCAGTCGGATAGTTGAGGCTTGGCGCAACAACGACAGCGGCGGTGGCGAGGCTGGCTATGGTGGTGGCGAGCAGAATGAACCGGCGGGCGGACAGCACTCGCGGTTTGTTGGGGCTATCAGGAGCGTGAACTGCGCTCGGCTTCATCAGACAATCTCCATCAGGATTCGTTTGTGCGCTAACCGCGCGTTCTCGAACCTCAAGATGGGGAGATCAGCCTTACAGCGTCCTGTCGGGAGGATTAAACTTTTGTAAGGTGGGGACAGCGAAGTGCTTTGAAATTCATTATATTAATCAATGGTCCCGCGCGTCAGACTCGACCAAAGTAGACAGGCGTCGCCGCTCCTCCTGGTTGAGGGCCGCCGGTTCAATATCCGTAAAGCTGGACCGGCGCATCACCATGAAGAGTCCGACCATGCCGGCAATCAGAGCTGCAGGCGGCAACCCCCACAAAAGCAGCGTGTGCCATTCGAGCCGCGGCTTGAGCAGCACGAATTCGCCGTAACGCGCCACTAGAAAGTCGAGCACTTGCTGGTTGGTGTCGCCCTGGGTGAGACGATCACGCACAAGGACGCGAAGATCGCGGGCAAGCGGTGCCTCGGAGTCGTCGATCGACTGATTCTGGCAAACCATACAGCGCAATTCACGCGACAGATCGCGCGCCCGTGCCTCCAACCCCGGATCCTTGAGCATCTCGTCCGGCTGCACTGCAAACGCTGCGCCTGACGCAAGGAACACAAAAAAGAAAGCGATCCGTGCAAGGCGCCGCATACTGATCACTCTGCTGGTGCAAATGTCGGTCTTGCCGCTGGCTTTGGCGCACCGACACGCAGTCTTCGGTCGGACAGCGACAGGACCCCGCCCAGCATCATAACGATGGCACCCAGCCAGATCAGCATCACCATCGGCTTGTAGTAGAAACGGACTGCGATCGAGCCATCGTTGCTGGGGTCACCCAGCGAAAGATAAAGCTGGCCGGCGCCCCGCGTCATAAGCGCCGCCTCGTTGGTGCTCATGCCGCGTGCCGAAAAATTGCGCTTCGATGGCTCCATGACACCGATCACCGCACCGCCACTTCGCACTGTGAACTTTCCCACTACCGCAGAGTAGTTCGGGCCAGGCTTCTGTATGAGGCCTTCAAAAGTCAGCTCGTGGCCGGAAAGGGAGATCGTTTGCGTTGGCTTCACGGCGACGATGAGTTCTGTGCCCCACGTCGCCGCAAAGATAATACCAAGCATGGAGACCGCGATGCCGAAATGAGCGATAGCCGTTCCCCAGGCAGACCGCGGCAGGCCACTCGCACGCGCACGCACGGTCACGAGCGGTAAACGGAACAGACCGGTTCGCTCGACCAGATCGATCAGCGCGCCTGCCATAACGAACAAGGCAAGGCCGACGCCAAACGGTGCCAGCGCCGATTGACCGCCTTCCACCGCGAAAACAACCGCAACCGCGACAATTCCGACAGCCAAAGCCGACAACAGACGCTGCGCAACACCCAGAAGATCGCCGCGCTTCCAGGCCAGCAATGGACCGAATGGCATCGCGAGCATCAGGCCCACGAACAAGGGGCCAAAGGTCAAATTGAAAAACGGCGCACCGACTGAAATCTTCTCACCGGTGATCGCTTCGAGCGCCAGCGGATAGAGCGTCCCAACGAATACGGTGAGGCAGGCGGTTGTAAGGAATAAATTGTTGAGCACGAGCGCACCTTCGCGTGAAATTGGCGCGAATAGTCCGCCCTGTTTCAAAGTCGACGCACGGGAGGCGAACAGCGTAAGGCTTCCGCCGATAAACAGCACGAGGATGGCAAGAATGAACACACCTCGTGTCGGATCGGTGGCGAAGGCATGCACAGAGGTCAGCACACCGGAGCGCACCAGGAACGTACCGATCAGCGATAGTGAGAAGGTGAGAATCGCAAGCAGAATCGTCCAGATCTTCAACGCATTGCGCTTTTCCATGACAACTGCGGAATGCAGCAGGGCGGTGCCGGCAAGCCATGGCATCAAGGACGCATTCTCCACCGGGTCCCAGAACCAGAAGCCACCCCAGCCGAGCGTGTAATAGGCCCAATATGAACCCATCGCGATACCGAGGGTAAGGAATATCCACGCAGCAAGAGTCCAAGGCCTGACCCAGCGCGCCCAGGCAGCATCAATACGGCCCTCGATAAGTGCGGCGATGGCGAAGGAAAAGGCGATGGAGAAACCAACATAACCGAGGTAGAGCAACGGTGGGTGAATGGCGAGGCCGATGTCCTGCAAAATCGGATTAAGATCACGACCCTCGAATGGCGTCTGTGGGAGCCGTAAGAACGGATTAGATGTCAGGAGGATGAACAGATAAAAGGCGCAGGCAATCCACGATTGAGTAGCCAGCACATACGCCTTCAACGTTGCCGGCAAGTTGCCGCCGAAGCCGGCAACCAGCGCCCCGAATAGCGAGAGGATCAACACCCACAAGAGCATGGAGCCCTCGTGGTTCCCCCATACACTGGTGAACTTGTAGATCAGCGGCATCATCGAGTGTGAGTTTTCAAAGACGGTTGCCACTGAAAAGTCGGACGTTACATAGCAGATCACCAGCGCCGCAAAAGAGACCGCTACAAAGGCAAATTGCACCAGTGCCGTGGAGTTGGCGAGTCGGATCAGTGTGGCGTCTTGCGTGCATGCACCGACAATCGGCGCGACAGACTGCACCAGACCGAGCGCCAGCGCCAACACCAAGGCGTAGTGGCCGAGTTCCGGCATCATTTTACGGCGCTCCCGGATTTCGTCTCACCTTCCTGCCAGTGCCCACTTTGCTTCAAGGCATCGACAACTTCACGCGGCATATACCGCTCATCATGCTTGGCAAGTACCGTATCTGCGGCAAACGTGCCGCCAAGTTCGATCTTGCCCTCCGCCACCACACCCTGACCTTCCCGGAACAGATCCGGCACGATTCCTTGATAACGGACCGGAATATCGGTTTTGCCGTCCGTCACTGCAAACTGCACGAGAAGATTATCGCCGCGCTGGATACTGCCCGGTTTGACCAGCCCGCCAATGCGCATACGCGTCCCCGGTGGCTGACTTTTTTCCACCACATCGGTCGGCGAATTAAAGAACACGATCGAGTCGCGGAGCGCGTTGAGTACTAACGCTGCCGCCACGCCGAGAACACCCAGGCTTGCGCCAATCAAAACCAGCCGTCGTTGTTTACGTTTCATCCTGTCCCGCTGCGGTATGCCTCAATTTTCATCTTGGCACGGCAGGAGGGCATACATCACCCCCAATCGTGACGGCAATGAGCAAGATCAAATGCCGCGAGAGGGCGCAAAAAGCCTATTTGTTAGGCCCGCGCAGCCTTGGTTTCGGCGGATCCCGCTACTTCCGCGGCTTTGACCAACAGGGCGGCATAGTCCCGCCCGAAGACCTTGGCGCAGAACCGCACCGCCGCATCAACCTGTGACTGGCGAAAACTGCGGTCGGCAGGCCCGGCGTGGCGCAAGCCCTCAAGCAGCGCGCGCGTCCCGCTATCGAGATATTGACGCAAGTCGTTCAGAGCACGCTGGGTCATTTCGTTTATAGCAAGTTCTCCCGCAAAATACCGACAGATGCCGACAAATTCGACCAGTGCCTCGACTTCGGCGACCTCATCAGGATCAAGCACCGAGTTTGACCGAATTTCTTTCGACGGCCGTGGCCGCAGCAGCCGCCTTACACGGTTCGGCATTGACTCAATCTCCGAACGCAAAAGATCGGAAATTTTTGTTCGCTGAGCGGCGAGCGCGCGACCCCATGTGCTGCCCACCGGCAACGCCAACTCCGTGCGCAGGCCACGCGCAGCATCGTGAATACCTTTGAGCAAGGCCCCGACTGCGACACCTTGACCACTTTGCAAATCCCGACGCAGTTCGGCAACCATTCTTTCGAGTTCTGCAATTACAATATTTACCGCGACCCCATATGGGGTTTCAGAAACCCGCGCAGCAGTGTCGCTGCCGGCCGCCTTGACTCCGAGACGAATCAATTGCCAAGGTGCGGTCATTCGGTTCATCACGGTCAGCAAAGCATACAAAAATAATTCACCATCGCGTGCGGCCGTACCCTCAATCAACGTCCTGCATTTTTCGAGCTCGGCATTGGCAAGATTGCCAATCTGCAATGGCAGACGCGCAGAAAGCGCCGCCAAAACATCACGGCCTTTGAGCGCACACTTGAGAGCTACCAACTCCTCGGCTGCCTGGGGCGTTCCGATCTGATGCAGCATGCGACGCCGCGCGTTTCCGTCATCTGCAGCTAAGCTCGACTCGATTGCAGCGGCGACACGGTCCTGAAAGGCGCGAGCGAGACGCTCGATCTTGGCCTGATCGCCGGCGAGTACTGCTTCGCTAACTTCGTCAACCGTGGTGTTGGCATCGCTGGGCAGCAGGTCACGGTGCACCCAATTCCACAACGGTTCGAGCGACGTGCGCGAGATGCGACCAGGATGACTGTGATCGCCGCGATCATCAACAAGAAATGGCTCAAGCGGCTTGAGCAACAGGCGCGCGGAATTGTCGATGCGAGGCGCCCCATCGCGCTGCTCGCGTACGATGCGCCGCAATTCATGCAGCACGAGGTCGGCGCCGGCAACTTCCTCGCCGCGCAGCACGCAGCGCTCAAGTTCGCCGATCAGCAGCGCATGCGCTCCTGGCGAGAGATCGCGCAGATATTGCCGCAACCGTTCGACGGTCGTTTCGGCGCCCGCCATGCTCGGTCTGTCCGAATTCAAGCCCTCGGCTTGATACGGCGGCGGGCGTTAAGACTCTGTTAAGGGTGACGTGAGGATCAGCCGAGCGCGGTCCAGCTCCCGTCCGGATTACGGCACGCGGTGCCTCGGGCGGTTTGCGGCTGGCCGTCAATGTAGATGGTGTGGGTGAAGGAGCGGCAATTGCGGCCAGCCTGCTGATAGGCTGGGCCGGGCACCACGGTGCCATAACGTCCGGAATCCGGATTTCGCCAAGACACCGGGGCACCGGATTGGCCTCGCTCAAGCGCATCCATCTGGGCGGCATACGCCCGTTCTTTGTCTTCGTCGTCCAGCGCGGCACCGATTCGATTGCCGATAAGTCCGCCAAGCAATCCGCCGATCGCCGCACCGGCAAGACGATTGCCGGTTCCGCCACCTGCAACCGCAGCCCCAATCAAAGCGCCTGTACCGGTTCCGACCAAGGTTCCGGTGTTCTCTTTTGGCCCAGGCCCAAGCCCGTCAGGACTTCCAGCACAAGCGGCCAACATGAGACCGACCACAGCAAATATGGCAAATTTCAACGCGGCCATTTCAAAAACTCCGGAAAACAAAAAGTGGACCGGCCCAGCGGCACGACGTGCAGTCTATCGGGACAGCAGGAATAGGGCAAAACTCCGGCGGGTTACACGGCGGGCAGCACCAGCTCGGCACGTACTCCACCAAGTGGAGCCGTTCCAAGGGTCAGGCTCCCCCCGTAGAGGGCCGCCAGTTCAAGCACGATTGACAAACCGAGGCCGGAGCCGGGTTTGTTTTCATCCAGACGCTGCCCGCGCTTGGCTACCTGCTCGCGTTCGGACGGCGACAAGCCGCGGCCATCATCATCAACGATGATGCGAACGACCTGACGCTCGCTGACTGGATCGGGCCGCTCCCGCACAATCTCGATGACAACGCGCGATGAAGCCCACTTGCAAGCATTGTCTACAAGATTGCCGATCATCTCCTCGAGATCGGGGCGTTCGCCGTGGAATTGTGCGTGCTCGTCCGCGTGCACTTCGATGGCGAGTTTTTTGTCGCGATGGATCTTTTCCATCGTGCGCGCAAGTGCGGTCACCACAGGTGCGACTTCCGTGACCGAGCCGACGACCGTCAGTCGAGCGGCCAGTCGTGCGCGTTCAAGGTGACGCGCGACCTGGTCGCGCATAATGTCGGCCTGTTCAAGAACCTTTTGCGCAAAAGCATCGCTACTACGCGCCGCGGCTTCATTCACCATCACCGACAGAGGCGTCTTTAGCGCATGAGCGAGATTACCGACATGCGTGCGTGCACGCTCGACAATTTCCTTGTTGGCCTCAATCAGGGCATTGGTTTCGCGCGCCAGCGGGGCGATCTCTTCGGGAAATTTGCCGGTAAGACGCTCGGCGCTGCCGGAGCGAATGGCGGCCAGACCATCGGTGATGCGCTTGAGCGGCGCCAGTCCGAAACGAACCTGAAACATCGTCGTGAGTAGCAGCACTATGGCGAGAATTGAAAACGTGATGATCAATGCCTGGTCGAATGAGCGTGTTTCGTCGGATATTTCGGCCGCATCCCCGGCGACTGCAACGAGATAGTGACCTTCGTCGCCGAGATCGATGTTGCGTTCGACAAGCCGAAGCCGTTGGTCTTCGGGTCCCGCGACGTAGCCCTCTCGTGAGCCGTCCGGACCTGCGACAATGCCGTGGTCCTGCAAGTGCGGCAAACCGCCATCCCACAGGGAGCGCGAAGAGCGCACTTCAGTCTTGCCAGGGTCTACCCGCGTTACCTGCCAGTACCAACCAGACAGCGGCAATTCGAAAAGTGGCTCGCCGAGTGACTGCGGAAACTTTTCGCCCGCCTCTTCCGGCGAGGCAACATCGGCAACCAACGTGCGCAGATAAACGCCGAGCCGCCGATCAAAGGCGCGCTCGACCGCCTGGCGATAGAGCGATGACAAAACAATGCCGGTAATGAGCAAAATCACAACTGCCCAGGTCGTGGCTGACAAAAAAAGCCGCAGAGCGAGAGAATTGGCGCGCATCCCGTCAACGTGCATCAGGGGGCGTGAGCAAATACCCCAGCCCGCGCACGGTCTGAATGATCTCGACCCCAAGCTTCTTGCGGATGCGACCTACAAACACTTCTATCGTATTTGAGTCGCGATCAAAGTCCTGATCGTAAAGATGTTCGACCAGCTCGGTGCGCGAGACAACCCGGCCAGTATGGTGCATCAAATAAGCAAGCAAGCGATACTCGTGGCTCGTAAGTTTGACCGGGTTGCCATTGACTGAAACGCGGCCGGTGCGGGTGTCGAGCCGAACCGGTCCGCAATTGAATTCGCTCTTGGCGTGGCCGGCTGAGCGTCTCAGAAGCGCGCGCACACGCGCGAGTACTTCTTCCAAATGAAATGGCTTGGCGACATAGTCATCGGCTCCGGCATCGAAGCCCTGTACCTTATCGCTCCAGCGGTCCCGCGCAGTAAGCATAAGTACAGGCATTGCTCGCCCTGCACGGCGCCATGCTTCCAGCACTGAAATGCCGTCCATTTTCGGCAAGCCGATATCGAGGATAACGGCATCGTAAGGTTCGGACTCACCGAGATAATGACCCTCTTCGCCATCGAAGGCGCGATCGACAACATAACCGGCGTCGGTCAGCGCGGTGGCGAGCTGGCGATTGAGATCGGGATCATCCTCGATCACGAGGAGGCGCAAGGCATTCTTCTCCGCTTAGCGGCCGGTATGATACTCACCCGTTACGGCGTCAATAGTTGCATTGACTACTTTGCCACTGCGGCCAAGCAGAGTCAGTACATAGACGAGTTTACCGTCACGTTGGCAAAGGTGGGCGCGAACAACTTCGGAATACTTGCGTTGCTCGCGCAGGAATTTAATGGCCTGGCCTAACGAAATGGCCTGGTTGGCAGCAACTGCGGCGCGCTGTTCGGCCCTGGTTAGGCAAGATCCCTGGTTCGGTGCGTCAGCAGCAAGGACTGGAACGACAAATTGGGCGAGCAAAAGGACGAAAAAGAGAAGTCGGGGAGCCGGCATGGTGGGGTGTTAGCGGCGCGCCGGTGAACGCTACCTGAACGTACCGGTTAGAGACCGGTTTCCGCTCTAAAACCCCTCAAATGACGCATAAACGTCAAGGGATTCGCGGGAAGATCGCCAGGAATTGATTGGAGCGGTTTCGTCGGCAAAGCCCAAAGCCATGCCGCAAAAGACCATGAATTCGGGCGGGAGTCCGAGAAAGGGAGGAAGTGTTTTGTGCCAATGCGTCCAGGCTTCCTGGGCGCAACAGTGCAATCCGTGACCACGTGCAAGCAGCATCACGGTTTGGATAAAGCCGCCAAGATCTGACCATTGCGGCGGACCCATACTGCGGTCGATCGAAAAAAACAGACCGACCGGTGCATCGTAGAAAAGAAAATTACGTCCATATTGACGATAGCGACCGACACGGTCTTCGCGCGTGACACCAATTGACTCATAGACCATGACACCTGCGCGACGGCGCCGAGACTCATAAGGTTCCTTCAAATCGCGCGGGTAGATGTCGTATTCGGCGCCTTCAACGTATGGCAGTTCGCCAAATCGCGCCTGTACGATGGTTCGCAGCTCGTTGAGCCTTGCGCCACTTAGTACATGCACGCGCCAGGGCTGGACATTGCCCCCGGATGGCGCACGTCCGGCACGCTCAAGTATATCGCGTACGATCCCTTTTGGCACTGGCGTTGGTAAAAAGGCACGACAGGAGAAGCGCGAGGCGACGGCTTCGAATACATCCATAGGCAGGCTCCGCAATATTTGCGGAGAGTGTGGCGGGCGCCCAATGTAAAGCCAAGTGGCAAACGTTCCTCAAATAAATTTTTGTACCGCAGTTCTTACCGAAGCATTTTTCTGTGATGGCCGACACAGGAGAGCAGACGATTTTGCTAACTATGGGCAACAAGGGCAGGCCCTAAAATCTTGCGTCTCGATTAGTGCCCCCCGCCGGATTCCCTTTGAACCTCTTCCGCGAGGTGTCCGTCAAAGGAGTCATGACATGACACGAAGAGCGATGCATGTGGGCCCGTCATCGCGGTAGCCTGTGGACTGGGTTTATCCGTCGCCGGAATTGCCAGGCCTATCAACTGGCTTCTCTAATGCGCCGGTGCCGTCACTACTGAACTAGCGCGAGAGGTAATCTGAGGCAGTAGCACGGACTGCTCCCGCCCGTGACTGTCGAACGACGCGAGTTCGTTTTGCAAAAATCGAAACTCGTAATTGCAACCATTGAAGATACAACTTTCTGTGGCAAAAGAATTGCCGCCGGTGAATAATTCCTTAAGGTCAGTGATGAATTCACTGTGCCGCTGTGCTCATCAAGCTCGAAACGAGAAGGCATGGTGGGAAACTCGAAAGATCAACGCGCTCCAAACGGCCAGACGGCTCTGGGAGCACAGCCATCCATCCTTGTTACAATGAAAGGCCATGTCCGCTTTACCCCCAAAAGCAGACATGTGCGCTGCACTAGGCGATGTCTGCTAAGGGCCAAAAGCGGACATTGGAACGATTAAGATCGTTCGGGGAGCAACGCGGCGGCGCGGGGCAAGATCACCCTGATCTCGGTGAACTCGCCGGGCTGCGTATCGACCTCGATTGAGCCGCCATGCTGTTTGACGATGATGTCGTGGCTGATGGAAAGCCCAAGCCCGGTGCCTTCGCCAGCCGGTTTGGTCGTGAAGAATGGATTGAATATCTTTGCCTTTACGTCGGGAGCAATGCCAGCGCCATTGTCCCAGATCGTTATTTCGACATGGTCCCCAAGGTTCTTGGTGACGGCAGCAAGGGTGGGTTCGTAGCCGCCATTTGCTTCCGCACGGCGTTTTGTCGCTGCATAGAAGCCGTTTGAAATCAGGTTCAGAAGAACCCGCGTGATGTCCTGCGGGAACAGGTCAATCTCGCCTGCTGTGGGATCAAACGACCGTTCCAGTGTGATCTCGAATCCCACTTTCTCGGCGCGCGCGCCATGATAGGCAAGATTGAGGCTTTCCTCGACCAAGGCGTTGATATCGACCGGCCGGTGTTCGCCCGAGCCCTCGCGCGAGTGCAGGAGCATGTTCTTGACAATAGCGTCTGCACGCTTGCCGTGTTGCACGACTTTGTCGAGATTGCTCCGCAACGTGTCCATCAGTTCCGTAATCTCAATGCGTCGTTTTTCGTTGAGGCTTGCGTCCCTTAGCGCTTCCTGCAACTCATCGATCAACTCGACCGAAATCCCCGAGAAATTATTGACGAAATTGAGCGGGTTCTTGATTTCGTGCGCGATGCCCGCAGTGAGTTGACCGAGCGAAGCGAGCTTCTGGGTCTGCACCAGGCGATCCTGCGTGGTGCGCAGGTCTTCGAGCGACTTCGCCAGTTCGCGCGTGCGGGCTTCGACGCTATTGAATAGGCGAACATTCTCGATCGCAATCGCGGCTTGGTCCGCGAAGGTCGTGGCTAGTTCAATCTGCTTGTCAGTGAATGGACGCACGTCCGAGCGCGTCAAGCTCAGGACGCCGATCGCAACGCCCTCGCGCATCATAGGGACGGAAAGGATCGATCGGAAATCTCCCAATCGCTGTGCCTCGACCCAAGTGTATTCCGGATCAACCTTTACGTCAGGAATATGAACCACCCGGCCATCGAGGAGCGAGCGGCCGGATGACGAGCCCCGTTCCGCCTTGATTGGAATGTCTCTGACATAATCCATAAACTCACGAGAGAAGCCGTAGGCTTCGGCGCGGTAGAAAGTCCCATTTTTCTCGCGGGTAATGACAGTCTTGTCAGCATCGCAAAGCCGAGCCGCTGATTCCACAAGGGTTTGCAGCACCGCCTGTAAATCGAATGTCGACCGGCTAATGACCTTAAGCACATCGGCGGTGGCGGTCTGCTGCTGCAGAGATTCACGCAATTCGCTTAGCAGGCGCGTATTCTCGATCGCGATCACAGCTTGCGCGGCGAAGTTTGTCACTAGCGCAACTTGCTTTTCAGTGAACGGCCGTACTTCCTGCTGATAGACGCCGATGGTGCCGATCAGTTCGCCTTCCTTGAGCATTGGCACCACGATAAAAGATCGAATGCCGGCCACATCGACGCCCGCGACAACGAGGGGGTCGCCTTTCGCATAGCCAGGCTCATTTTTTAGATCAGCAATTTGGGCCGTCCGCTTGGTTCTCACGACGCGAGCCATCGTGCTTTCTGGCGAAGGCGTATGCGGTCCACGCTTCCAAAATTCCGTGAAATCAGGTGGCACGTGGTAGAGCGCGCCCGCCCGGAATGCGTTCCCATCGTAAAGCCATAAACCACCAAACCCCGCATCGCAGAGCTGAACGGCGTGCTCAAGCATTGCATTGAACACCGGCTGCAACTCACCGGGAGAGCGGCTGATGACCTTGAGCACATCGGCCGTTGCGGTCTGCTGCTGGAGCGATTCGCGCAGCTCGTTGAGCAGCCGTGTGTTCTCGATGGCAATGACGGCTTGGGCAGCGAAGTTGGCGGCTAGCGCGATCTGCTGTGAGCTGAATTTACGCCGCGACGTATGTGCGATCATCAGGACGCCGATGGGAGTACGGTCACGCATCAGAGGCACGCACAGCAGTCCGCGATAGCCGCCCAATTCCGTTGCTTGGCGGTTGGCGTATTCGGGATTCGCGATCAAATCGGGTACGTAAATGGTTTCGCCCGCCTGCAAGCAGCGCCCCACCACAGAGCGGCCATCGGGCCTAAGCGCGAGACTTTGTAGATGCTTTTCGAACTCGGGCGAAAGCCCGTAAGTTGCATCGAGGTGATACCTGCCGTCACTCGCGAGGCGCCAAATGACGGACGTGGGGGCTTGGCAGAGATTGGCCACTGACTCGACAAGTGCGTCAAAGACTGACTGCAGATCGAAGGTCGACTGGCTGATAATTTTTAGTACGTCGGAGGTTGCCGCTAGCTGCTCCAGCGCCTCGTCGCGCTCGCGGGTGCGCTGGTCAAGTAAATCGTCCCGAGCGGCACTGGATGCACGTGCGGTCGGCATTTTGCGAGCCTCGGACTTCGTCCTCTGGCGCTGTCCCTTCACCGACTGTCCACTTGCACCGCGTCGCTGCATGTCGGCCCGTTTGGCGTGTTAACGACGACGCTCAATCCTAAGCAAATCCTCCCTTCCGCGCCATGGCAGGATGTCCGCTTTGGGTCAAAAGCAGACATATGCAGTGCAAAACGGCATGTCCGCTTTACCCCCAATAGCGACCGCGAAAGCGGACATTCACAGTGCAAAAAATGGAATTTTTTAGCGCCCAGCGACAAAATTAATTCGTTTTGATCGAGATCGGCAGGGCACCCGCTTTTCGGAGACGCGAGAAATCAATCGTTTGTCGCGATAACGAATTTTTCTGTTCAAAAGATTGCAAATTAGTTCACCCCGCGTACCTGGTGGCGGAATTTACAAAACGATACAGGTATTTCCGAGTTGCCCCATATTTGTCACGCTCTGGTGGGAGAGTTTTCTGAAGCTGGTGGCAGTCACATGGACCTTTCAAGCGAAACGATTGTCATTGTTCTTTTTGGGGGTCTTGCGCTTGGCTTGCTGCCGAGCGCGTTCATAGATCGAAGAGGCTTCCGGCTCATCAGCGACGTAATTATCGGCATTGCCGCTGTAGTGGCTGCGGCATTGATCACGTTTGCTTGGCGCAATCCTACTCTCTTGGTGGCGAATTTGCCGCAAAGCAAACAGGCCGAAAGCGTCAACGAAGACAAGGGGCCGAACTATGAGCCCGTCGTCCTCCCGTTGGCATCGCTCCGTCCGCTGCTCAAGCCGGTTATTTATCGGTCACGCAAGGAGATTTGCGACACCCTCGTCGAAGCGGCGCTACACAACGACCTGCCCGCGCATTTTTTTATTCGCCTGCTCTATCAAGAAAGCAGTTTCAGGCCGGCCGCGATCAGTTCGGCTGGGGCGCTGGGCGTCGCACAATTCATGCCGGAAACCGCCAGCGACCGAAATCTGGATAATCCGTTTGATCCATTGCAAGCGATCCCCGCATCGGCCCGCCTGTTGAGGGATCTGTACCAAAAATTCGGCAATCTCGGGCTTGCTGCCGCTGCGTATAATGCGGGCTCAAAGCGCGTCACGGATTGGCGTATCAATGGAGGCCAGTTGCCGCAAGAAACGCAAGACTACGTCAGGGCGATCACCGGCTGGCCAGCGGAGACATGGACCGCGCCGCAAGCCGGAAGTCCGGCACTGAAACTTCCGCGATCGGCACCGTGCCAGGAAACCGTTGGGTTGCTCGCGTGGAACGGACCGGACCAAATTCCCTTGCCAGTTTCAAAACCACGGCCATCAGAGCTTGCGGATCACCTGCCGGTAACGCCGCCGATTCGTAAGAAAAAGCTGCACCTAAACAGCCAGGTTGATGAGCAAGCCAAACACGCCAAGACCAAGAATTTTGCGCGAAACTAACCGGAAGACGGTCCTGAGCGGGAACCGTGCCCTGTTATTTCTTCTGGAAACGAGGTGGTTCCCTCTCGTGGCTAAACTGGTCTCCCCTTCAAATGAATGAGTTCGACCGATACGATGCTGCTCCTGAGCCCTAGAGGGTTGTCGTTAGCCGCAAAGGGATAACCCATGTCAGCCTGGTCAAAACGCATTGGTAAGTACTTCTTCACGGCGCTGTCGGCGCCGATGTTCCTGTCTGTCGCATCATTGCCTGCGTTGGCACAAGATCAGCAAAGCCAACAACCGCAGACCCAACAGCAGCAGCCTCAACAACAACCGCAGCCGCCGCAATCTCAACAGCAGCCGCAGCAGCAAGCCCTTACCCAGCAACAACTTCAACAGTTGCTCGCGCCGATTGCGCTCTATCCCGATGCTTTGTTGGTGCAGATCCTGACCGCCTCGACGTATCCGCTTGAAGTGGCGATGGCGGCCCGCTGGTCTGAGAAAAATCCGAACGTCAAAGGCGCGGCGCTCGAAGAAGCAATGCAAAAAGAGCCATGGGATCCGAGCGTCAAAGGATTGACATCAGTCCCGCAAGTGTTGGCGATGATGAACGAGAAGCTGGATTGGACCAATCAGCTCGGCGAAGCTTTTCTGGCTCAGTCCAACGATATGCAGACTGCGATTCAAGCGCTGCGCAAACAAGCGGAGACAACCGGCAATTTAAAGTCGGGCAAGGAACAGAAAGTCAGCAGGATCCCGGCGCCGCAAAACACGACCTATATGGGTTCGCCAGAGTACATCGTGATCGAGCCCGTGGAACCGGATTATGTTTATGTCCCGGTCTATGATCCGGTCGTTGTTTACGGCCCCGGTTATTGGCCACCGGCCTATGTACCATTCTTCTGGTATCCGCGTTGGTGGGTCGTCGGGCCCGCGTTCGGTTTCGGCGCTGCGCTCTTCGTCGGGCCCGCTCTGTGGTACCATTACAATTGGGGATACGGCGGCTACGCGGCGATCCAGACCAACACCGTGCTCTACAGCAGGTTCAACCGGGTAAACGTTGCTGGTGCTGGTCAATTCCAGTCCTGGAAGTTCGATCCGGCGCACCACGGCAACGTGCCGTTCAGAAACACGAACCTTCAGCAGCAGTTCGGGAACGTCGGCACAAAGGGCGTCCCGGCCATTCAGACCGGCACAGGTATCCAGACGATTCAAACTGGCAAAGGCACGCAAAGAATTCAGACTGGCAAAACCGTGACGGGGGTTCAAACGAGTACGGCCGTACAAGGCATTCAAACTAATAAAAACATTCAGACCAATAAGAACGTTCAGACCAACAAAAACATTCAAGCCAATAAAAACATTCAAGGCGTCCAACAGACAGGCCAGACGGGACGCGTTCGGGGAGTGCAGACGAGTAACCGTGTCCAAGCGGTCCAGGCCGGCAAAGGGGTTCAAAGCGGCAATAAAAACGCGGGGCGAGGTAAGGACAAAAAGGATCACTAAAATTTTGTAGACGCCTCCTTTGTATCTAACGGCGTCACGGGGCGGTTCTTCTTCTGCGTAGATAACGCGTCGGCGCGACCTTCGTGGCGCGGGTGGCGCAGTCGAGCAGCAACATGGCTATATCAGCAAAATCGAGGGCATGTGTTATCCTTGGCGGGTATGTCCCGCGTCCTTTCCATCATTTTTTGGCTTGTATTTGCCGCACCCGTGTTCGCGGTAACCGGTAATGCGCCGCCCGCCACCAGCTGGGCGGCGCGCCCGATTGTCATGATTGTGGATGCACGTAACGATCTGTGCACCGGCACGGCACTAGCGCGGGACCTGGTGCTCACCGCCGCGCATTGCGTCATGCGGCCGGTCGAGTACCAGATCAAGGCTTACCAGGCCGGGGTGGCGATTCCGGTGCGTACGATCGCGCGCCATCCGCATTTCGATTCGGGAAGTTATGGCGCGAGTCGCGCCACCGCGGATGTTGCGCTGCTCAAGCTTGCCGCGCCCCTGCCGGACATCGTGATCCCGGCGAGCCTTGCGGCACCGCGTCGCGTCGAAGCGGGCGAGACGCTTACCATTGCCGGTTTCGGCGTCACGCTCGCCGGCACCGCGCGCGGGCTCGGACAGCCGCGCATGGCAACTCTGACCGTCACCGGCAGGCCTGGTGCATTGCAGATCCGGCTCTACGATATCGCTACGCGCAACGTGCAGGCCGGGCTCGGCGGCTGCACCGGCGACTCGGGCGCGCCCGCATTCGATGGAGACGGCCCGCTGGTGATCGGCGTGGTGAGCTGGTCGACCGCGCCGGGTGATGAGGAAGGTTGCGGCGGGCTGACCGGCGTCACGCCGCTGTTGCTCTATCGCGAGTGGGTCGTCGACACGGCGCGCAAACTCCATTCGCCGATTGCACCGTAATGGTCCCGCGGCCGCAATTAAAATGAGAAAGACCCCGAACGGAAAGCCCGGGGCCCTTCTCTACTAAAGGGTTACGGACGACTTACCAGCAGCGGCGGATCTTCCGGATATGCCCGTTGAAGTCCTCCCTGACGACCCGGCAATGACGATAGCCATAGCCGCGATCATAGTCGTAGGCGTAGCTGCGATAGCCTGGTCCGTAATAGTAGTCGCGGTCGTAGTAGCCGAAGCCCGGCCCCACGCCGACGCCTACGCCCACTGGACCCGCGCCGACCCAAAAGCCCTGCGCCATTGCAGGGGCCGACAGGGCGACAGCGGTGGCCGCCAGAAATCCGATCGCAAGGTTGCGCATCTGGAACCTCCTTATTGCCGTTGCTTGATAAAACGCACAGGTGCGCGGATCCGTTCCGCAGAACTTTGTGTGCATTTGTTCAACAAGCCGCGGATTTGTTCCGCCGATTGCAAAAATTAATTCGCAGAATTGATCGTCATGCGGCCGCTGCGGCAGTGACGCAAAATTCGATCAAAATTGAATCATCTCGTGGGACCGATCATTTCCACGCCTGGTGCCGCCGATTTAACGCAGCGAATACGCCAATTTGGCGGTTTCGCTGCAAGTTTCGCGACTGGCCCAAGGATTCGTTAAGACCGTCCGACTAGGGTAGTCGCCGGTTGTACAGCCACAACGGAGTGCGCGGATGTCCAAAGTTTTTGCGTTTTTAAGGGATGAGTCGGGCGCGACTGCGATCGAATACGGTCTCATCGTGGGTGGCATTGCGGTCGTCATCATCAGCACCGTCAACGCGATCGGCTCGACCCTCAACGGCAGCTTCACCTACATTAGTAACAAGCTGGGCTAAAACGCTCGAGTAACAAGCTGGGCTAAAACGCTCGGCTCCCAATGGGTTGAAAGCCGCCCCCACCGGCGGCTTTTTTTCATTCTCCGGAACTTTCCGGCCGTCCGGGAGTTGGACGTCCGATTGCCGGCTCTCACCCCCCATCCCCAAGCCGGCAAGATATTTGGGCCGCCGTCTCAGGACGTGCGGCCCCTTTTTTTGATCCATAACGGGGCCCTCCACCGGCGAGGCCACCCTCCCTTTCATTTCGTTCAGGACGCGCGTAGCGTAGACCCATTAACCGAAGATTTTTTTAGTTATGAGTGCGGGCGTCAAAGTTACTTTGGCTATTCTGGTAGGACTTGTTGCGAGCGCACTCGCGCGATTTTCATATGGTCCCGGCCCTGCGGAAACTTACACCGGTGGTTTTATCTATTGGCTCAATTACTACTCAGGCTTTGATTTTGGGATCATTGTTGCCGGAATAGTTTGGCTCGTGATGTGGGATTCTCCAAAGCGCGCTTCAACTGCGGCTACAACCTTGCTGTCGGTGACCGTTGTCGCTGCTGTACTCGCCATATTCGGCGTGTTCGGCAAGTAAATTTGCGTACTGGCTTTTCTGTCTGCCCGAGGCGATCCGTCTAGCTGATGGACCCGAACGAATTAGAGACGGACATTCGTCACGATGTCCGCCTTCCCCAATATGCATTTCAGCACAGCGGCGCCGGACTAGTGATGCAGCCTACTCGCAATACCTGCAGGGCGGGAAATCACGGCTGTAGACAGGCTGAGCCAGAAACTTCGCCTTGTCGTAGGTCCAGAACGTGCTGACGGCGGGATAGGTCTTGATGACCGTATTCCAAAGTTCATCCGACTCGTAGCCGAACATTTTTTTCTTTTCGACCTTCTTTATGTAGATGCTCTGGATCGGGCTCTTGGTCGACGGATCGAGACGCACCAGGCCGCGCGGCGCGTCGAGTTCGATCGTAGCCATGGTCTTGATGAAATCGACCGGCCCCGGGTATGCGCCCTTGTGCTTTGCAAGGGTGAGGTCGATCCATTTTGCGGCCGCGTAATTGACCTCGGAGTAGTAGGACGGCACCTTGC
>Ga0187777_10000351_pt1 | contig 33244 bp, 29 predicted proteins | sample 1015_Q2_SP5_10_M_FD_132416 | JGI IMG/M metagenome (GOLD analysis project Ga0187777, IMG submission 132416) | Tropical peat soil microbial communities from peatlands in Department of Meta, Colombia - 1015_Q2_SP5_10_MG | ecosystem: Environmental > Terrestrial > Soil > Wetlands > Peat | place... | reverse complement strand
AGCGCTTAGATCATTACTGTATCATTCGTAGTCGAAGCATTCACACATTAACATCACTGATGCCCTATGGACACCATTCTCCTCCTCGCACGGCTCTACCTCGGCCTGGGGATCGCCGTACACGGCGCCCAGAAGCTCACGGGCTGGTTCGGCGGCTACGGACTGGCTGGGACGGGCGGGTTCTTCGAGCAGCTCGGCTTCAAGCCCGGCAGGCTCTTTGCGGCCCTCGCCGGACTCGGTGAGTCCACCGGCGGCCTCCTCGTCGCGCTAGGGCTTCTCGGCCCGATCGGGCCGGCGATCGTCGTCCTGGTGATGCTCGTGGCGGCCGGCACCGTTCACATCAAGAACGGCTTCCTGTCCTCGAAGAACGGCGTCGAGCTACCCCTGCTCTACGCGATCGGTGCGGCCCTCCTCGCCTTCACCGGCCCAGGAGCGTACTCGCTCGATAACGCGCTCGGCCTGCACGCCCTGGCCAGCGTCCACGTGGCGTGGATCGCCCTCGCCAGCGCGATCGCCGGAGCCATGCTCAATATCGGCGCCCGGCACCGGCCCGTTCCCCCCAAGGCCGCCGCCTAACGCGACACTCGGCAAGACGAAAAAGGGAGCGCTCCCGGGCGCTCCCTTTTCGTCGTGCGTCGGGACCGGGGCGCTCCAGGCTCCTAGAGAGCCCTCGCCATGATCAGATCGGTCTGCGGGTCGCTCCCGACCTTGAACTCGTGGGCCCCAACCGCCTCGAAGCCGAATTTCCGATAGAACGCCTGGGCGCGCGGATTCTTCTCCCACACCCCTAGCCAGACCACGTCGGCGCCGCGGCGCCGAGCCTCATCGAGCACCGCTCCCATGAGGCGCTGCGCCACGCCCCGTCCGTGCCACCTCCTCACGACGTAGAATCGCAGGATCTCGAGCGGCTGCTTCCCCTCCACCCCGGGTGGCGGCTCGCTCTCCCTCAATTGCGCGAATCCGATCGTCTCTTCGGCGCGCTCGGCGAAGAGCACCACCGTCCGCGGATCGGCGAGCTCCGTCCTCTGTTGCTCGACTCCGTAGGCGTCGGCCAGATGAGCGGAGAGGTCCTCGGGCCGATTGGCCCCGCCGAAGGTGTCGGCGAAGGTGCTCGACGCCAGCGCGGCGAGGAGACCGGCATCGGCGACGCTCCCACGCCGCACCTCCATCCGCTCTTCGATCATCCCCTCGTCTGGGGCACGCCCCGCCGCTGTCACGAGTGCTCGTGCGCGCCCGCGTGATGGGCGCCCCGCTGGAAGTCCAGAAAGGCGTGAATCGCCGCCACCGCCGCCGTGTCCGCGCTCCGAATGCGCACCTCGGCGCCCCGCGGCCGGTCGATCACCGAGTAGTCGATCGCGCCGTGGCGAGCTGCCATCACCGCCGTCCCGGGGACAACCTGCACGTGCACCTGGAACGGCTTCTCGAAGTCACCCTCGCGAAAGGCGGTGGCGATCGACTGCATGTGCGCTCGAATAGTCGCGATGCCGCTCGTGTCCGATGCACTGTCACGCTCGAGCACGATGCGTCCGCCGTCGGGGAGGTTCTCGAAGACATGGGACGAGGTGTACTGGTCCACGCCCATCACTGCGTGCCCGCGCTCCTGCATGCTCGCGAAGGCGGTGTCCGAACCAGCGTCGTGCACGGCCTCGCGGCTCCGGCCGCACGAGATGGCGGCGAGAATCGCCGCGAGGAGAATCGGGTGAGGGCTGGCGGGAATGACCGAGGCTGACCGGCGTCGAGACATGCGTCTAAGCTCGACGTCACGATGGTCGAGTCAAGCTCGCCTGACGAAATGCTGACGAACGAGCGAGTCTCTACCCCACCCGTCCCATCAGGCCGCCGAACTCGCGGAGGTACGCCCAGAGAGACCAGACGGTGAGGGCCACGGCGAAGGCCATCGTGAGGACACACACGAGACCGTTGAACTGCGCGAAGGCGACCCACGCGGGGTGGGTCCAGCTGTACTGGGCCGCGGCGGTGGCCGCCGAGAACCAGAAGAAGGAGGCGCCGACCCAGGTCCACTGAAAGCCGGTCTTCCACTTGGCCACGTTGCTGGCCGCGATGATCGTCCCGCGCCGCGCCGCGACCTGACGGAAAACGGTCATGAAGACCTCGCGGCCGAGGACGATCGCGATGATCCAGAGCGGCAGGCCGAGCGCCCCGATCGGCGTGATGTACGGGAAGACCGGGTGCCCGCTCTGCGGGTCTCCCATCGGCCCGACGATACCAGGGTAGTAGTAGCTGTGGTACGGAGCCCAGAGAGAGAGGCTGAGCCCGGAGCCCACGAGCACCCACATCGGGACGAAGGTCGCCAGGAGAAGAAGCTTGTCGGCCAGCGGATCGAGGAGCTTCCCGGTGTCCGTCACCAGCCCGCGGGTTCGCGCGAGTTTCCCGTCGAAATAGTCCGTCACCGCGACGAGAACGAAGAGCACGAACGCCAGCGCGCGGGCATCCCAGCGCTGAACGAATGGCAGGTAGGCGACGAGCGGAGCTGCGATGATCCGCCCTACCGTCAGTGCGTTGGGCAGGTTCACCGCACGACCGGGGATCAGGCCAGTGTCTTCAGAACGAGCTTGCTGACGGCTTTCAGCGTATCGAACACACCGTCTCCCGTGACCGCGACCGCTTCGAAGTATGGCGCGCGCTCCACCCACTCTCCAGTGGGGAGCTGTTCGACCAAGTTCTCGCCCGCGTGGTACGGATCGGGTGCCACTCGCTGCCGCGAGGAATCGCGAACCTCGAAGCCGGGATTGAGCGCCGCCTGCAGCTCGGCCACCCGCGACGCGTTCGGGAGGTCGCGTTTGTTGTACTGGAGCACGAACGGCATGTTCGTGATGTCGTAGCCGTACTCCATCATGTTGTCGTACAGATTCTGCATCGCTTCCTGGTTCGCCTCCATGCGCTCGATCTGCGAGTCGGCCACGAAGACGATGCCGTCGACGCCCTTGAGTATCAGCTTGCGGCTGGCGTTGTAGTAGACCTGCCCCGGCACCGTGTACAGGTGGAAGCGCGTCTTGAAGCCGCGGATCGTGCCGAGGTCGACGGGAAGGAAGTCGAAGAAGAGCGTGCGCTCGGTTTCGGTCGCCAGTGAGATGAGCTTGCCCCGTGTTTCCGGCTGCACACGGCCGAAGACGTGCTCGAGGTTCGTGGTCTTGCCACCCAACCCCGGCCCGTAGTAAACGATCTTACAGTTGATCTCGCGTGACGCGTAGTTGATCATCGACATGGCTGTCTCCTCGACTACTGGAACAGCCGGTCGATTTCATCCTCGGCCCCGGCGAGAATGTTCGGCGTCCTCCGGCCATCGCGGTCGCCGGAGAACATCGCCGCGAACAATCGCCCGAGGTCCTCCACCGTCGCCTTGACCTTGAGGCGCACGAGTCCGAGGGTGGTGCGATTGTCGAAGAGGATGACGAGAATCACGCGCCGTGCCACGTCCACCAGATACATCGACTCCTGCTCTCCCTGGTGATAGAGCGAGTTGAACTCCGTTTCGCCGATGAGGCGCGCCAGCTGGTCGTTGGCGCTGAAGTCGGCGGCAGTGAGGGTGGCGAACGCGGTGGGATCGAAGTGCGGTTGTTCGCCGACCGTCGCCACGAGCTGTCCCGAGCGGTCGACGAGGAGGGCGCACCGGGCATTGCTGTCGTAGAGGAACTGTTGGAGCGATCGCATGATCACTCCATAGTCATCCTCGGTGAACGACCAGCTCGCTGCACCAACCGGCATAGGCTTCCTTGCTATGACAGGGACCGTTCCATGCGGCGCAGAAGTGACTGGCCGCGGCGGCGAAGACTCGGATTCCGCTCCCACTCCACGTAATCGCGCAACAGCCGCGCGGCTCGGACACTGCGCTGTCCGCGGAGATAGCCGAGCGCCGCCAGGCGACGCCACGGCTGAGCGCTGAACAGCTCGTGCCGGGAGCGGTGGGTCTCGTGACTCCAGACGATTAAGCCCGCCACGAGGCCACCGGCCAGGCCGGCAGCGAGCGCCAGCGCGGTTGAACGGCGCATCACATGGCCCTTCGCGCCGCGAGCGCCTGCGCAATCGTGACGCCGTCGGCGTACTCCAGATCCCCGCCGACGGGGATCCCTCGCGCGATGCGCGTCACCTCACTCACGTGGGGTGCCACCTGCCGCTGCACGTATAGCGCGGTGGCCTCCCCTTCAAGGCTCGGATTCGTCGCCAGAATGACCTCGCGAATGGCACCCGAGGTCACGCGCTCCACCAGTTTCGCCATCGTCAGATCTTCGGGGGCGATACCATCGAGCGGCGAGAGACGCCCGCCGAGCACGTGGTAGACACCGCGGAACTCCCCCGCCCGCTCGATCGCTCCGATGTCCGACGCCTCCTCCACCACGCAAAGCACCGAGGCATCGCGCCGTGGATCACTGCAAATGGCGCAGGGATCCTGCTCGGTGAGATTGGCGCACACGGAGCACCGGCGAACCCGCTCCGCCAGCCCGTCGAGCGCGAGCGCCAGACGCCGGCTCTGCTCGGGGGGCTGCTTCAGCAGGTGATACGTCAGGCGAAGTGCTGTCTTGCGGCCGATCCCAGGGAGCTTGGAGAGTTCGGTGGCGAGGTCGTCGATCGCGGACATCTCAGAAGGGCAGCTTGAACGGCAGCGCCATCCCTCCGGTGAGCTTTTTCATCTCCTCCTGCGCGACGTCCGCCGCCTTCTTCTGGACTTCCGTCACGGCGGCGAGAACGAGGTCCTCCAACATCTCGATGTCCGTGGGATTCACCACCGACGGGTCGATCCGGATCGAGCGAATCACGCCCTTGCCGTCGGCGGTCGCCGTCACCATGCCGCCGCCGCTCGATGCACTCACCGTGAGCTGCTCGAGCTCCTCCTGCATCTGCTGCAGGCGCCCCTGCATCTGCTGCGCCTGCTGGAGCATTTTCATGAAATCAGCCATACCAACGTGTCGCGTGTGAAATCGAGGGACCTGGCGCTACGTCGCGCGAAAAACTGCGGGACGGCGGGAAGAAGGAGGGGGGATCGCAAGGTATCGCCAGGCAGTCGACGGACGCAAGCGTGCCCCGGGCGGCTGTCCTTGGGCCGTGGTTTCTGGCCCCGGGCGACCGTCAGAATACCACCCTGACGATTCGTGTCAGCAGCTCCTCAAAGGAGAAGATCGTCAGCAGAAGGGGCGACAGCGGAACTGCAGTGGCGAGAGCCAAGCGCGAGATGTCCTGAAGCCCGAAAGGAACCACGCGCATCTCGCGCACGACCTGATAGCTATTGCCCAGATCAGCGAGGGACTGGATGTCTCCTGTCCCGAGTAACTCCTCGGACGGACCTCCCCCACGAACCCATTTGTGGTCGAAGGCTTCAACGTACCGCTGCGCAAGCAAACCGTACTCCGCCAAGCCCTTGCGTCTTAGGCGCGCCATGCGCGGGGTGAACATCAGCAGCGGTGCCAGAACCACGACAACGAAGAAGGCGATGAATCCGCCAATCTGCAATTTGAACGACTGCAGGCCTTCGCCACCATAGAGAACGCGACTCGCCACGACGCCGGCGAGGATGGCGCCCTGAGCGAACAGAATTGGAGCGAAAGCGTAGGAGCTCGCTCCGAGGAAACTCAGGCCCCCGCAACGGTCGGGATGGGTAGGCAGCAGATTCAGCTCGATCCGATTGACTTGCCAGAGGAACCGAAACCAGATCAAGAGTCTCGCGTACCAGCGCAGCAGAATGAATTGGAACACCGGGAGACTCACAAATACATACCAGTACCCTGCCGGCGTTAGGCTCCACCTGCCTCCGGGCAGCTCATACCACGTCACGAGCCCAAGGTCCGTCCTGCTGCTCCAGGCCCACAATCCCACGCTGTAGACGAGAGCGAGAAGGGCGAGTTCGACAATGGTGGAATTCCGGATCTTCATCGCCGACTCGATGGCCTTGGCAAAGAGCGGCAGGCTTTCGGGCAGAACGATCCGCCACTCGCGAAAGCGACGGACAGCAACGCGGATACGCGAATGAACGAGTAGCTCGGCGCCGATCAAGATCGGCAGAGCAACGAGGAAGCGGACGTGCACTTCGACGTCGCGGAAGAAGGAAATTCGCGCCCCGCTGACAGCGCCCGGTGCCAATGCGGACAGCACGAGCAAGGGGATCCACGTGAGCACGACGAATGCAATGATCCGCCGGTACAGCAAGTCGAGATGGTCTCCCTCGAGACGGGACTTGCGAAGGAGCTGGAAGAGAGGCCCGCCCAGAACCAGTGAGAATTCCGGCCCTCCGCCTCTTTGGGAGCTCTCTGCTGGCTCTTTCACGTTCATCGCCTCGTCGTGGTGGCCAGGCCGTGATCTCTTCGTCGTGCGGATGCCTGAACCGAGCCACACTACGTCTCCGGGCGGTGGCTAGCAAGGATTCTTCGGCTCGCAGGCGCGGGGCGCGCCTGGGGGAGCGTGCGGCCTCGCGAGGCTAATCCAGGAGCTCGAGGTCGAGCGTCTCCACAGCCGCGTCGAGCGCCGGATCGCGCTTGCGCAGCATCGCCAGACGCTCGGAGCGAACACTGTCCTCGGTGAGGCGCCGCGGCGCTCCGGCCACACTTGCTGCACCACCACCCGCAGCTCGTACCACGATCGATTGCGCCCCGGCGAAGTATGTCCGGATGGCCCCGAGCACCTCCTGGGCAGCCACTTCGATCGGCGGTTGGTAGGCGGCGCGCTCTCCGTCGACCTCCAGCGCTACCTCGCCCGCGGGCCCGACGGAGACGGGACGCGCGTGCTCGAGCGCAGCGGCGAGAACGTTCCGTCCCGCCGCGCGCACCTGAGACACGACCTCCGGCCAACTGGCGACCAGGGCGTCGAGCGCGGGCGCCATCGCCGCCTGGCGTTGCGGCTGCTCCCCGGGCGCGTCGGCCCGCGACACCGGAGTCTCGGAGCGCAGCAACCCAGCGCCTGACGCCGAGCGCCCTCCGCGCGGGGCCTCCCTCGGCCGCGCGCCCGAGCCCGCGGCGGCGCCGCCGGTGCCGAGCTCGCGGAGCACCTCTTCGATCTCGACCGTCCGATCGAGCAGGGCGAAGCGCACGAGCAGCGTCTCCACGAGAATCTGCTGTTGCCCGCTCCGCCGAAAGCGCGGCTCGATCTCCGTCATCGCTTGAAGCATCCGCACCAGGTCGCCGCTGCTGAACCGTCCACGCCGCGCGGTGAGCGCCGCGCGCGCCCGTTCGGACACTCCCTCCGCGGCGCCGCCGAGGGCGAGCGAGAGCTCGGCGCGAAACATTTCGGCCAGGCCGCCGAGGAAGCCTCCGAGGTCGGCGCCGGAATCCACCAGCCGAGCGACGAGCGGGAAGACATCGGCAGCGCGATGCTCCGCCACCAGATCGAGGACGGCGAGGTATTCGTCTTCGGCGACGAGGCCCAAGGCCTCGCGCACCCGCTCCAACGTCAACTGGCCATCGCCCAGCGAGAGAACCTGATCCGCGATACTGAGCGCGTCGCGCATCGACCCGTCCGCGGCTCGGGCGACCGCCCCGAGCGCCTCGTCTGTCCAGCTGACTCCCTCGGCCCCCAAGACCGTCTCCAAGCGCGCGCGAATGTCGGCGGCTCCGATCCGCTTGAGATCGAAGCGCTGGAGTCGGCTCAGAACCGGAGCGGCGGTCTGAGCGATCTTCTGCGGCTCGGTGGTCGCGAAGACGAAGACGACGCGCGACGGCGGCTCCTCGAGGATCTTGAGGAGCGCGTTCCACGCCTCGCGGGTGAGCATGTGCGCCTCGTCGACGATATACACCTTGTAGTGGGCGTCGGAGGACGGGGCGTACATCGCCCGCTCGCGCAGCTCGCGGGCGTCGTCGACGCCGCGATTGGACGCCGCATCGATCTCCACCACGTCGAGGCTCGCGGCACCACTCCAGATGCGGCGGCACGAATCGCACTCGCCGCACGGCTCCCCCTCGACAGCGGTCTTGCCGCGGCGCTCGCAGTTGAGCGCCATCGCCAGGACCCGAGCGAGCGTCGTCTTCCCTACCCCGCGTGGACCGCAGAGGAGATAGCCGTGAGCCACCCGCGACCGCGCCACGGCGCTGCGCAGAGTGTTCGAGACGTGCGACTGCACCGCCACGTCGGCGAAAGTCTTCGGGCGGTACTTGCGGGCGAGAGAAACGAACATCGACGTCGAGAAACTCTCGGTTCCAGTGGTATTGCCGGCGTGCATGGAGCGGCAGATGTCCCCGGGTCGCCGGTGCCGGGACTCAAGACGCAAGAGCCTGACGGGACGCGCCGTCAGGCTCTCGTGTCGCGCGCTCTTGGGAGCGCACCCATCCGCTCGCGCGGAGCTGCCACGGTGCGGCGCTCAGCTACCGCGCGATATCCCAGGCCTGACGAAGCAACGACAGACACTGCGTACCGCTGCTACCTTTCGGTCCTCACGGGGTTGGCGGGCCGCCGCCCTCCGGGACCTGGGACGAGTGAAATATACCCGCGGCTCTCTACCCCAGCAACGCGCCCGCGCGCCCCGCAGCGACGCTGTCAAGCGCACGTCCGACCTTGGCGCTCGCCTGCGCGAGCATCGCGTCATCGACGTCGAGATGGAAGACGGCGCGAATCCGCGACGGGGACCACAGTGACAGGAGTACACCCGCGGCGGCGGCTTCGCGGACGACGTCCGCGCTGTCCATCGACGACGGGAGATCGAGCATCACGATGTTCGTATCCGGCGGCACTACGCGCACGCCGCCAGCCCCCTCCACCGCCTTGGCGAAGGCCCGTGCGCGGGCGTGGTCCTCCGGCAGCCTCCCCATGTGCTTCTCGATTCCGTACAGGGCAGCAGCAGCGAGAATCCCCGACTGTCGCATCCCCCCGCCGAAGCGTCGTCGCGCTATCCGCGCCTCGTCGATCAGGTCGCGCCGTGCCGCCAGAGCAGCGCCGACCGGCGCTCCGAGGCCCTTCGAGAAGGAGACCATCACTGTATCGGCACAGGACGCGAGGCGGTCGAGCGGTGTCGAGAGCGTCGCCGCCGCGTTCCAGAGCCTCGCTCCATCCATGTGCACCGGGACGCCGCGCCGCCCCGCAGCCGCGCGCAGCTGGCCCAGCTCGCCCATCGGCGTCGCTCGACCGCCGGCGTGGTTGTGCGTGTTCTCGATGCACACGGCGCTCACGGCCGGGAGGTCCGACGGGCGCAGGCGAAAGGCCTGCTCGAGCGCCTCGGCGTCCATCATCGGGCCGGAGCCCTGCACGGGTCGCAGTTGGACGCCGCAGAGTGCGGCGGCACCGGCCTGCTCGTACTGAATGATGTGCGCCGCGGCGTCGAGCAGCACCTCGGTGCCGGGCCTCGAGAGGATCCAGACGGCCGCCTGGTTCGCCATCGTGCCGGTTGGGAAGAAGAGCGCGCTCTCCTTTCCGAGCAGCTCGGCGACGCGCCTCTCGAGGCGGCTGACGGTGGGGTCGCCATCGAGCACATCGTCGCCCACTTCGGCCTCCGCCATCGCTCTGCGCATGGTAGGAGTCGGCTTGGTCACGGTATCGCTACGAAGATCGATCGCCATCGGGGTGGTGGAGGAGGCCCACTCAATCGACCGAAAGGTGAAGTCTGCCGGTCGAAAGCGTGGGAGGCCAGTGCGAAGGGGCAGCAGGGCCTCTCCGGGCCCAGCCCACGGCTCCCTACTCGAACGTCTCCCTCTGCAACTCGATCGCCCGCCGCAGCTCATAGACCCGCCCGACCTCCCCGCCCAGCACGAAGATCCAGGCGCAGTAGTAGACCCAGAGCACCACGATCACGATCGCGGCAAGTGTCCCCGTGTAGAGGCTCCCCGGGTTGAACGACGACAGGTACGCGGTGAAAGCGATCTTCGCCAGCTCGAAGAGAACGCCGGTGAAGACGGCGGCGATCGCGGCAGACTGCCACCGGATGTGTCGGTTTGGGAGGAACTTGTAGATCGAGAAGAACATGAGGACGATGAACGCCGTCGCCACGCCTGTGCCGATCCAATACTCGAGCTTCCCGATCACGTCCGAGGGCATCCCGACGCGCGACAGCTCGACCAGGTGCGACGTCGCCAGTCTCAGGTACGCGGTGAGCGCGGTGTACATGGCGAAGAGAAAGGTGGAGAGGACGGTGATCTGGATGTCGAACACCTTCCCCGCGATGACGCTGCGGCCCACCTCGATGTCGAAGACCTCGCCGAGCACGGAGCGCAGCGTTCCGAAGAGCCTCGTCGAGAACCAGACGAAGGCGATGGCTCCCACCAACCCCACCGACCCGCGCGCGCGCACGATGTCGTCGAGGAGCCGGTGGACCGGGGAGCTCGCTCCCTCCGCGTGCGGCGGCAGTAGGCTGTCCACGAACGCGAAGAGGCTCGCCGAAGACTCGGCGGTCGACTGATGGAGGAGGTAGCCGAGGCCCGAGAGGAGGAGAAGGACGAACGGGACCGCCGCCAGGAGGATGTTGAAGGCGATGGCGCCGGCAAGGAAGGAGATGTTGTCCTCGCCAGCGATGTCCCAGAGTCGGCTGGCGTAGTCCGCGAGCGCCGCCCACACGCGGCGGGGGAGCGAAGGTCCAGCCATCCCGCCGTGCGACAGAGCTACGCGTTGCTCAGTGCGGCTGGGCGTCGGAGTTGTCGTCCGGATCCACCTCATCGCCGGCGAGCGCCGGACGACGCGGCCGCGTGGCGCCCAAGCGCGGCGGTTGGTTGCTCTTGCTCTCGGCGATCCGCGCCTCGAGCTCCTCGCGCGCCTGCTTCGCCGCGGCGCGACCCGCCTTGATCGCTTCCGAGGCCTGCCGCTTCTTGATCTCGAGTGCGCCGCGGGCGGCCTCGAGCCGGTCCTCCACCGAGCGCCGGGCGCTCTCGTAACCGCCGCGCGCCTTTTCGCCGAGATCGCCGGCGGCCTCACGAGCGGCATCACCGAGCTCCTTGGCCCGCCGACGAATCGCCCGCCGAGTCTCCTCGCCGGTCTGCGGCGCCAGCAGCAGAGCGACCCCCGCCCCGACAGCCAGGCCGATCAGAAAGGCGCTGGCGGAGCCGCCGCGCCGCACGATCACTACCCGAGGCTCCTCGTTCTCGTACTCGTCGCTGTGCCGCATCTTCTCTCCTCGTTCGCCTAACGGCGCCCCTTGGAAGTGGCCCTCGTCTTCGCCCGCTCCCTGCTGCGGGTGGGCGGCGACGGCGGCGTCGAATCATCGTCAGGCCCGCGCGGTCGCGTGGAGCCGTTGAGCTCCAGCAACGCGCCCAGCTCCGCACGAACCTCTCGTTCCGGCAGCCCCACGATGCGGGCGGCGCGGGCGGCGTCGCCTGCCGCCGTGGCGAAGGCCCGCAGCACGAGCTGCCGTTTGGCGTCCGCCACCGTCGCATCGGCCGGCAACGTCACCGCGGACGGCGCATCCCCAACGCCGCGCAACCGGCGCGGAACGATGTCCTCCATTCCGATGACGTCGCCCCGTGCCATGATGACCGCGCTCTCCACCGCGTTCTTGAGCTCCCGGACATTCCCCGACCAGTGATGCGAGAGAATCCACTGCATCGCCGCATCATCGAACCCGGCGATCCTCTTGTTGTTCTGCTTCGAGAAGCGAGCCAGGAACTCGTTCGCCAGCAGCTTGATGTCGCCCGGTCGCTCGCGGAGCGGCGGAAGGTAGAGCTCCACCACCGCCAATCGATAGTAGAGGTCCTCGCGCAACTCCCCTTCGGAGAGCGCGCGCTGAAGATCCTTGTTGGTGGCGGCGACGACGCGAATGTCGACGGCGATCTCCTTCTTTCCGCCCAGACGCCGCACGGTCCGCGACTCGAGCGACCGGAGGAGCTTCACCTGGATGTCCGGCGCCATCTCCCCCACTTCGTCGAGGAAGAGCGTCCCGCCATCGGCCATCTCGAAGGCCCCCGGCTTCTCGTTGGTCGAACCGGTGAAGGCCCCCTTCTCGTGGCCGAACAGCTCGTTCTCCAGAATGTCCTTCGGCAGCGCCGCGCAATTGAGGGGCATGAAGGGGCCGCTCGCCCGCTCGCTCTTCTGGTGGATCGCGTGCGCCACCAGCTCCTTCCCCGTCCCCGACTCGCCGAGGATCAAGACGCTCGCCGTGGACGGCGCGACCGCGTCGATGATCTGGTAGACGCGCCGCATCGCCTCCGACTGGCCGGTGAGCTCCCCGTAGTGGGTGAGCGCTTCGATCTCCGATGCCAGCGCGCGATTCGTCTGCTTGACCGAGACCTTCTCGATGACCTTCGGGATCAGCGCCAGGAGGCGAGTCAGCTTCTCCGCCGTCAGGGGCTTTTCGATGTAGTCGTAGGCACCCTGGCGCATCGCCTGCACTGCCGAGTCGACGGTGGCCTGGCCGGTGATGATCACGCACTCCGTCTCGACCGAGCGCTGCTCGAGCTCCTTGAGCAACGCGAGTCCATCGAGCTTCGGCATCTTGAGATCGGCGAGCACGACGCTGTAGCGGTCGGCGACGAGCCGATCGAGCGCCTTCTGGCCGTCGGCCACGACCTCCACCTCGTACCCTTCGGTTTCGAGGTGCGCGCGCAACCCTTCGGCGATCGCTCGCTCATCGTCCGCGATCAGGATCTTCGGCTGTGCCATCGGTCGAATCTCCTCGCTCAGCCCCGTCCCGTGACGTTCACGCGCACCGCTCGCCGCTCGGCTGTAATCTCGATCCCGAGCGGAGAGAGAGCATCGCGTACCGGGGGAGCGATTGGGCCCGGCTCCCCTCGAGTCTCGAGGCGAACCGTCCAGCCATTCCCCGACCGCTCGAGCCCCCCACGCACCTCGCCCCGCGTGGCCACCGCCGAGTCGAGGGCCGTCACGAGCCCGAGTCGCACCGCGTCGCCATCGGCATCCACCAGAGCGCCGCCGACGGCTGGAAGCGCGATATCGACCGTCCCGCCATCGGGAGCCACCAGAGCGCGATACAGCTCCGCCAGCGGCGGGACCATCGCGCTCAAATCTACTGGGGCGGGCACGGGACGCGCCAATGCGAGAAGCGCCTCGGTGAGGAGCACCGCGCGCTCGAGGGCGCCGGCGGCGGCCTCCGCGTACGGAACGAGCGCACCGGGGTCCGTCCCCTGCCGCGCCGCGCGGGTCCGGACGACCTCCAGATTGATCACGGCGGCATTGAGGGGATTCTTGAGCTCGTGCGTCACGCGCGCGGCGAGGCGCTCCGCGGCTTCGACCCAGAAGGAGGCGACGACCGCGTCCACCTCTAGCCGGCCGCCTTCGTCCCACGCGCGGGAGTCGCCCGCCCGTCAGGCACTCGGCGGCGATGCTGGACCGCCGGACGGACGTGCGCCGTGACGATGTCGCGCGTCCCCGCGATTCCGAGCTGGGCGAAGAGAGCGCCGAGCGCCCGATCGTATTCGTCGGCGATCCGATCCTTCTCGATATCCGGAAGGTCCCAGAGCTCTCGCTTGAACGGGCCGAGGGCGCGCTTGCGGGCGCGATAGTAGAACTGCGCGTCCGTGTCTGCCGGTCGCCGATCCGCTCCCGCGTTGGCATCCAGCCACCGGTAGGCGCGCTGTCGGAGCTCGCCCGGTATCGAGTCGAAGAGAATGTTCTGAAAACGGGTCGCGAGGTGAATCTCCGCCGTCTCGGCCCTCGCGAACTGGTGAAAGATGTCGGACGGCAGAGTCGAGGCGCCGTGCTGGACAGCCCCGCCCATCCCGAACTCCGTCCGCGCGACGCGGGAAAGCTCGGTGAGCATCGCGACGTCGGGGGTCAGGTCGGCGAGGCTTCCATCGGGCTGGACGATCCCTCCGTGCATCGTACCCGTGTGCACCGACACCTTGGCGAGTCCGGGCGCCGCGCCCGCGCGTCGCTCCAACGCGTGCGCGAAGCCGGTGCCGAAGGCTCGCAGCTCGGCGACCGTGCTGTTGTGTGCGCCGACCTCGCCGATCTCTCCCCCCAAGGCAATCGTGGTGCCGCGCGGCTCGATTTCTCTGACGTAGGCGGCGATGTCCGCCGCCGCCTCGTAGTTGGGGCGCTGCTGCTCATCGAGGGAGGGCTGGGTAAGGTCGACGAGCGGCGATGTGTCGACATCGATGTTGTAAAAGCCGCTCGCGATCGCCTCCTGGGCGAGCTGCTTGACGGCAGCGATCTCTCCCACCGGATCGATGGCGAAGTGCGCGGCGTTCACCTGAAAATGGTCGCCCTGGAGGAAGAGCGGGCCGCGAAAGCCCTCGCGCAAAGCCGCGCCGATCATCACTGCCGCGAATTCGCGAGGCCGTTGATCCGTGTACGCCATCTCCGAGCGCGCCAGCTCGAGGATGAAGGCGCCCGCTCCGATGCCGGCGGCGACGCGGAAGATCGCCCGAGCCGTGTCGTAGGCCATCGCACGCACGTTGATCGCCGGTACCGTGAACCCGCCGATCTCTCCGCGACTCCGGGCCATATAGAGGTCATGGATCGACGCGGGCTGCACGCCCACGCTCTGGCCAATCTCCCAGATCAGCCACTGGGCGTGGTCTCTCGACTGGCCGAGACCGAAGACCGCCTCCCGCACCAAGGCATCCATCTTTGCCGTCCGCAACGCCGCTTCGCGTACCACCCGCACCCGCCCACGCTCCACCCGCACGTCATCATCGAAGACGGTCAACAATCGACACCTTCACCAGCCATTGGCCCTCCGCGCCGACGCGATCGCCGGCAAACGTCCAAGCTCATCTCACCACCCGGTAGTTGCAAGTGCACCGCGTCATTCCACGCGCACCGTCAGGCCATCGAAGGCGGGGGCGACACCGCTCGGCAGCTCCGCTTCGAGATCCGCGTGCTTGTTGTCGTGCGTGAGGTGGGTGAGGTAGGTGCGTTCAGCGCCGATCTCCCGCGCGGCGGCGAGGGCCTCGGGGATGCTCAGATGCGCCGGGTGCTCCGACCAGAAGAGCGCGTTCAGGACGAGCAGCTTCACGCCGCGGAGCGCGTCCACCGCTGACGGAGGAAGCGACTTGGCGTCGGTCACGTACCCCAACGGTCCGATCCGATACGCGAACACCGTGGTCGGGCCGTGTGGGACGGAGATCGGGAGCACCTCGGACTCGCCGATGCGCACCGGGACGCCGTCGCTGAGCGGGTGTGCGCGTCCCTCCGGCCTGCTCGTGCCCGGGAGCGGATGTCTCCGATCGTCGAAGATGTAGGGAAAGCGTTGGGCGAGCGCCTCGAGGGTCTCGGCGGGCCCGTACATGTCGAGTGCCGCCTTGCGGCGCACGGAGATGGCGCGAAGGTCGTCGATGCCGTGAGTGTGATCGGCGTGCTCGTGCGTGAAGAGGACGGCATCGACCCGGTCGATCCCCGCGGTGACGAGCTGCAAGCGGAGCTCCGGCGGCGTGTCGATCAAGATGCGGGTCCCATCGTCGGCTTCGACGTAGGCGCTCGTTCTCGTGCGGCGGTCGCGAGGATCGGTGGAGCAGCACACCGCACAGTGACAGCCGATTTGGGGGACACCGAAGCTCGTTCCCGTGCCGAGAAAGGTCAGCTTCACACGATCTCGACCTTGAGGAGGTTGGTCGTGCCCGGAACGTCGAAGGGCACTCCCGCCGTCACCAAGACGCGATCGCCCGCGCCAGCGAGGCCGGCGCGCTGAATGGCGGCGCGCGCGTGCACGAACATCTCGTCGTAGTTGGCGGCGGACGGCACCAACTCGGGGATGACGCCCCACACCAGGGCCAACTGGCGATAGGTGCGCTCCACATCCGTGAGCGCGAGGATGGGGACGTCCGGGCGGTGTGCCGCGACGATGCGCGCCGTGAAACCGCTCTTCGTGAACACGACCACCACCGGCGCGCCGATCGATCGCACGGCCGCGACGGTGGCGGCTGCGATAGCGTCCTCCGTCGGCACGCGCCCATCCGAGGCGTGGACATCGGTGCGCACGCGACGGAGCGACCGCGGGTGGCGCTCGATCTCGGTGATGATCCGGGTCATCGCCTGCACGGCGAGGACCGGGTACGCACCCATCGCCGTCTCCGCCGAGAGCATCACCGCATCGGTGCCGTCGAGGATGGCGTTCGCCACATCGCTCGCCTCCGCCCTCGTCGGACGCGGACGCGTGACCATCGACTCGAGCATCTGGGTGGCGGTGATCACCGGGCGCCCCAGCTCGTTGGCCACGCCGATGATACGCTTCTGCGCGATCGGCACTTCCTCGAAGGGAAGCTCGACGCCCAGATCCCCGCGCGCGATCATGACCGCATCGGCGGATTCGACGATCGCGCCAATGTCCTCGAGCGCTGTGTCCTTCTCGATCTTGGCGACGATCCACATCCCTCGCGGGATGAGGGAGCGGAGCTCGGCGATGTCGTCGGCGCGCCTGACGAAGCTGAGCGCGAGATAGTCGAGGCCATGCTTGACGGCGAACGCGATGTCGGCGCGGTCTTTCTCGGTGAGGCTCGGGGCCGAGACGAGCACGCCGGGGAGATTGATCCCCTTGTGAGAGCTCACCGGACCACCGTGCACGACGCGCGCACGCACGCGCGATCCCTCGATGTCCATCACGACCAGCTCGAGCAACCCATCGTCCACGAGGATCCGGTCGCCGACGCGCACGTCGTTTGCCAGCGCATCGTACGTCACCGGAATCTCGCCCCGGCGTTCGCTCCCCTCCGGGGCGAAGATCACGTCCTCCCCCTGCTCGAGCGTGACCCGGTCGGTGAGCTCCCCGACGCGGATGCGGGGGCCCTGCAGGTCGCCGAGGACGGCGACCGGGCGGCCTAACGTGGCGGCCACGCGCCGCACGCATGCGATGGTGGCGGCGTGCTCCTCCGGCGTTCCGTGCGAGAAGTTGATGCGAGCCACGTTGAGACCCGCTTCGATCAACTCGCGGATCATCTCCGCCGAGCTGCTGGCTGGACCGAGGGTACCGACAATTTTTGTTCGCGACATCAGGCCGGGTGGGGGCGGCAAACGATCGGGCGCATGAGGGGAAGTGGCATATCTAGTTGAACTTACGATGCCGATCAACGGTTGTGTGCGGCCGCGCACTGTGCATCACGCGCACGCCTCTTAACGTCGCGCGCGAGGCCGCGTCAGACAGGCTGTAACTTAACCACCCTGGCCAACTACATCCGTGGAGACGGACCCATGACGCGCAGTATCCCCTTCTCGCTCGCTGCGGCCGCCGCGATGGTTCTCGCCGCCGCGGCGTGCAACAGCGACAGCACCTCCCCTTCACCGGACTCCGTGTCGGCACAGCAGGAGGCGAGCGACATCGGTGTCGCCGCCGCCGATGCGACCGGCGACGATGTCGACTTCCTCTACGTCAGCGTTCCAAGCGCGATCGGGAGCGCCGAGGTGGCGACGCCTCCCGGTGGCGCCGCCGCGGCCGGCATCGCCAGCTGGAGCCTCGGCGGACCCTGCCCCTACGACGCGGGCACGGGTCGGCACGTCTGCCCGACGGTCACCAATGGCCAGGGGCTCTCGCTCGACCGGAGCTACGCCTTCTTCATGGGGACGACGCCGCAGGAGTTCTTCAACGCGTCGAGCACAACCTCGATCAACTTCCTGCGCCACGTCTTCGGCACGGTCACAATGATGAACTGGAATGCGACGGTCGACCGGTCGCGTGACCTCACCGTGACGCCTGGGAGCAATGGCGCCTGGAACTTCCAACGCCTCTGGAACGGCACCGGTCAGGGCACGGAGACGGCCCAGAACACGGATGGATCGGTCTCCCGCACGTACTCGCTCCAGACCGCGACGACGATCACCGATGTGCTGGTCGGCGTGCCGCGGGCGCAGAACCCGTGGCCGCTGTCGGGGACGATTACGCACGATTTCACGGGGACGCGAACGCGCGTCGGGGCCAAGACGGTCACCAAGACGGTCAGCTACGTGGCCACGATCACCTTCAACGGGCAGAGCATCGTTCCGCTGGACGTCGGGACCCGTCAGTTCTGCCTCGACCTGCTCACCCGCCGGCTGGTGAACGTCAACTGCCGTTAGGCGGCAGGCGCGGGGAGAGCTGAAACGGGGAGGGTGACCACACGGTCGCCCTCCCCGTTCTCATTGCGCCACGAGCGCTAGGCGCGCGTGGCAACCGCTCCGGTCTTCTCTCCCAACCGCGCGATCAGCGTGTCGAAGGACTTCCCGAAGCTCGCCAGGCCGTTGACGAGGAGTGTTCGGGTGACGTCGCGGACGGAGATACCAGCCTGCTCGAGGTCGCGCATCGTGGCATGGGCCGCATCGAGGTCGACATCGACCGTGCGCTTCACGATGCCATGGTCGCGGAACGCCTCGATGGTGGCGGGGGGCATCGTGTTCACCGTGTCGGGCCCGATGAGATCCTCGACGTAGAGCACGTCTCGGTAGGCGGGGTTCTTTGTGCTGGTGCTCGCCCAGAGGGGACGCTGGAGCCGCGCGCCGCGCGCGGCGAGGGCCTGCCAACGCGCCCCCGAGAATCGCTCGCGGAAGAGCGCATAGGCGAGCTTCGCATTCGCGACCGCGGCCCGTCCGCGCAGCTCGTTGGCGCGCTCCGGCTTCATCCCGCCGGCCACGAGCGCGTCGAGTCGCTTGTCGACTTCGGTGTCGACGCGGCTCACGAAGAAGCTCGCCACACTGGCGATCCGGTCGATCGGGCGGCCGTCGTGGAGCCGGTCCTCGAGACCGTCGAAGTACGCGTCGATGATCGTCCGATATGCCTCGACGGCGAAGAGCAGGGTGATGTTCACATTGAGGCCATCGGCGATCAGCCGCCGCACGGCGCGCGCGCCTTCAGGCGTGCCCGGCACCTTGATCATGACGTTCGGCCGGTCGACCATCGCCCAGAGCCGGTGCGCCTCGCTCACCGTGGCGTCGGTGTCGTTCGCCGCACCCGGCGACACCTCGATCGAGACGTAGCCGTCGCCGCCCCGCGCGCGGTCGTAGACGATTCGGAAGATGTCACACGCCGTGCGGACATCTTCGGTCTCGATCATCTCGAAGAGATCCCATGCCGAATGCCCCGGCGGCGCCGCCGCGAGCTGCGCATCGTACTCCGCCCCCTCCGACAACGCCTTCTCGAAGATCGTCGGATTGGACGTCATTCCGGTGAGGGCATCGTCGGCGATCCGCCGCTCGAGATCACCGCTGTGCAGGAGAGAGCGCTCGATGAAGTCGAGCCAGATGGATTGGCCGGCCGCGTGGAGCTCTTGCAGTCGGTTTGTCATGGATCGCTCCTCCGGTTTTCGGTGAGACGGCGCTGCCGGCAGGATCAGGCTCGCGCCGGGCGCATTTGATGGAAGCTGTCGACGTCCCCTGCTTCTAGGTAGGGCTCCACGCCGTCACAGCGAAGCCATGCGTGCGCCTCGATACTCCCGTGAAGAGTTGTGCGCACGCCGATCACAACAGTCGCGTCACGTCCGCCACGTCGCAAAAGTGCGGCCAGAACGGCCGCCCGACGGAGGCAGGTCCGCCGCCAGATCGCTGGCGCACGGGCCAGGAGCCGGTCAACGTGCATCGCGAGTCGCTCCGGCGGCGCGTCACTGCCGCGCGACGGGACTCGCTCGACCCATCGCAGCGTGCGCGCGGCGGAAAAGAGTTCGAGAGCGCACGGGACGACCATGCACGCGGCCGCGATCTCGACCTTGTCACGGAAACGAAGCGGGTGTACGGAAGGAGTCACGGCGTGTCGGCGGCGGCCGCCACAATCGGCGACGCGTTGAAAGATGGCACGGGTTCGCCGACCAGACGATGGTCGCTCGCCGGCGCCCCACACAGCATCACCCCGGGGTGCACCCGGAGGCACTTCGCCGCGGCTTACGGCGTGGGGACGCGCTTCATCGAGTCGAGGGCGCCGGTGAGGGAGTCCACGCGCTTGCGCCGCCGGTCGAGCTCCTCGCGAATGGCGCGAATCTCCGCCGCGACATCGACGGTCTGAGCCGCCGGCGCCCGCGTGGTATCCGGCGGTCGCGCCGCCGGTGGCGGTGCCACCGTCGCTGCGGGGGCAGTCACCGGCGGAGGCGCTGGTGCGGCAGGCGGGAGCGCGGCTTGAAGCGGCGCAGCGGTGTGCGCCGTGACAGGTGATGCCCTCTGCGCGACCGCGGACTTCGGCGCGGGTGTGCGAGGGCGCGGCTTCGCCGCAACCCGGGAAGGCGCCCCGCGCGTCGGGGACGCCTTCGGTGGAACCGGAGCGACCGCGACGCCTCCCCCATGGGCGGTCGGTCCCGTGGCCGGTCGCGCCGTGTCCGCCGCCACCGCCGACGATGGCGGAGCGCCACGCGAGGCCGAATCGAGCGTCCGCTGATCGCCTAACGGGAGAGTGGCCGGGATGAGCGGCGGGCTCGCGATGACGGAATCGCCCTTCATCACGCGCGACGGCTTCGGCGCCACCGTATCACTCGATGCGAGCTCGCTCCCTACCCGCCCCCCGAGGCCGCGCAGCAGGAGAAAGCTCGTCAGCCCCGATGCCATGAGGCTCCCCAGCACGACCAATCCGACGAGCAGCCACCGGTCCGCGGTCGACAGCGGCAGTGACACTCTGCGGAAGAGTGGCCCGGATATCTCCTCGAAGGCGGCCGACGCGCGACGGGCGAATGATTCGCGGACCCGGGGCGACGTGAGCGTCTCCTCGCGACGACGAGCGGACGTCAGGGACTCCTCGCGCCGCGGTGGCCGCTCGGGCTCGCGCTCCTGGCGCAGCTCGCTCGGCTTCGCCTCGTCCGAGGAGGGCCTGAGAGACGGGCCCTCGGACGGGGCGCGCGGCGGAGTGGCGGCGAAGATCGCCTCGGCCTCCGTGCGCTCCTTGGGGCGGCGCGTGTTGCCCCGAGTGCGGAGATACGCGCGCGGCAGCGCCACCTGTCCCGAGGGCCGGCGATGCGGCTTTGTGGACTGCCGCGAGGAGCGAGTCGTCGGTCCTGTACCTTGCTCGTGCGCCTGGGAGTCGAGCGACAGCGTCGACGGGAGGGAGTCGAGGAAATCCGTCCACGTCACCTCGGGGCCCGGCGGCTCACCCACCGGTGCCGCGAACACCTCGACCGCGAGCTTCGGATCGAGAATGTCGCTTCGGGCGCGCGGCGGCTCGAGCGCGGTCACGCTCCGTCGCCCATCCACCGCAGCCACCCCGGGGCCTGCGCCACTACACGCGCACCCGAGCTGGGGAGCGAGATCGATCAACGCGTTCTCGCGACCGTGGGCGCGGTGCGCCAGCTCGGCGAGGGCTTCGGAGGCATCGGTGTCCACGAGAACGCGCTTGGGCCAGTCGGTCCCCAGCCACTCGGGGGCGGGGACGCCGCCAGGTAGCGAGTAGTAGCGCCGGCGGTCGCGCGGAGGATTGTCGCCAAGGTCCGGGCGCTGCGCCGACGGGACGATGCCGCGCTCCTCGAAGAGCGCCTGCAGCTCGCGTGGCGACATGCGCCGGTCGATGGTCGGATCATCTGCTCCCGGGCAGTCGCCGACGTAGGTGATGTGCAGCGGTGCCTGCTCGCACATCGCTCGGAGGTAGCGAGCGGTGGCCACGGGCGGTGACACGAGGGGCACCATGTACCGGTGCAGTGACCTCACACCGCGAAGCTGCTCCAGAACGAGCGGACAGCTGCACTGGATCGCTGGGCCGCTGCGCTGCTCGAGCGCCTTCACGCATCCGGCGGCGACAAGCTCGTCGCCCCAGCTCGCTGGGAAGACTCCGTGAAAGCCGGCGGCGAAGCACGCGTTTGCGAGCTGCGTCGGTGTCGCCGGCAGACAGACAACGAGCGCGTCGGAGCCAAGGATGACGACCGACGGCGCGGGCGGCGAGCCATTTACGGAGGTGCGTGTCATCGGTCGCGGAGACCCGAGCGAGGGGGAATCAGAAACGACGTGCGGAGAGCCTAAGATGCGACGAGCAAGGAGGTTACGGCGTTTCAAGGAAATGTCACCGCAACCCCAGAGCCCGGCAAGGGCCCGTAACCCCGCGTGAGAGACATTTCACGCCCTCCGGAGGAGTCGCAGGGCCGCTGGGCGGCCTGCCCCCGCCCTGCAGGGGACGGAGCGGGCGGTTTGAAGGGCGCTCGGGGTGCGTCGACCAAGGATGATCCAGTGCGCTGCAACAGGACGTTCCAGGTTGAGATGCCACGTGACATCACGTCGATGCAGGAGTTCGTCACAAACTGCGTCCGTCGCGCCATGCGATGACAGTCACGGCGGCACCGTGAGGGCACACTACGCCCCCAGAAATCACGGCCAAGTGCTCGGCGGCGGGTTCCAGCCCACGAGACGCGACCGAATTCCGTCGCATCCAAACCCGCCCTCCTACAGCCAGGACGATGATGAATCGCGGAAATGGTGCGGAAACCCACGAGTCCGCTGCTCTGCGGATGCTCGGCGCAGCGAGCGATGCCGATCGAGCGCACCACTGGTCGGCCGCCGCCGAGGGGTATCGCGCGACGATCGCCGAGGCGGCTCTCAGCTCCGAGCGAGGGGTGGTGGCCGACGCGCAACGCCACCTCGCCACTGTCCTCAATCGCATCGGCAATTCCACCGAGGCGCGAAGCGCCTGTCATGAGAGCCTCGCGCTCTCTGAGTCGTTAGGCGATCGGGCTCGGACGGCTGAAGCGTTGAACACGCTCGGATGTCTCTACCTCGAAAGTGGCGAGCTGGCGGAGGCGGAGGATGCCTTCACACGAGCAACGCGGCTCGGGCCCGCCAACCCGGCCTTGCAAGGTGAGCTGGAACACCACCTCGGTACGGTGGCCCGGCTGCGTGGGGATGATGCCGCGGCACGCGCGCGCTTCCGCCGCGCGCTGATCGCTTTCACCGCGGCCCGCGACGACCGGGGGCGCGCCGCCGCCTTTCAGAGCCTGGGCGCCGTGAGTGCCCACCAAGAGCAATGGGCCGACGCAGACCGCTATCAGCGCCGCGGGCTCGAAGTCGCTCGGTCGATCGCCAACGGCAATGGGCACGACCATCGAGCGCCACCCGGCGACGCCGTCTCCCGCCGGCCGTTCGAGCCCCAGCGCGCCGAGTCCCTGGTGACTCGCGTCGTGATCGAGGCCGCGGATGGTGCGCATGGCAGCTGACCAGTTCGCGTACCCGCCCCCTCCGCGCAGCCCCGGTGATCGGCCGGCGCGCGACATCGGTGCTCGCGAGCCCCAACCTCGCCGGGGTGCGGGCGATGGCCTCGACGCCTCCGGTGCCGCGGCCGCCCGACTCCCTCGCCGGGAGGGGACCCGGCCGGGGGCGCTTCACGATCGCGCCTCGCCCCGAACACATCCGCTGCGATCCGCTCCAGAGCGCGAGCCGACGGCCACCGAGCCTCCGCGACGTGAGAGGCGAGTCCACACCGCCGAGTCTGTCACCGCAGAACTCGCGCGGCGGCGGGCCGCCTCCACGTCGCCACTCTCGGCGCTCTGGCGCGAGCTCCGGGCCGTCGACGACCGCCTCCACGACGCCGGCGTGGCCGGCGAGCTTGTCGTGGCGCGCATCCGTCTTCTCCTGACCGCGCTCCTCCTGACGGTCCCGCTTCGCAGCACGCTCGTTCACCCCGACTGGAGCGAGAACTACGTCGGGCTCGCCGTGGCCAGCGTCGCGGTCGCCTTCTCGACCGTCCTCTACCTGATGGTTCGTCACGGAACACGGTGGGGCTCGGCGGGGCTGGCGAGCACGATCGCGGATGTCACGGCGGTGAGTCTCGCTCTGACGACGTACCTCGTTCTGGGCGAGCCGCACACCGCAGTCAACAGCAAGGTCGTGTTCGAGGTCTACTTTCTCGCCATCGCGGCGACCTGCCTGCGCTACGACCCGCGGCTGAGCGTTCTCGCGGGTGTCACCGCGATCGCGCAATACGCAACCATCGTGGGTGTCGCCGCTCACCACTGGGACCTCAACGCGCCGCGCTTCGCTCCCTTTCCGTACGGCATGTTCGATTGGACGGCGCAGGTCTCGCGACTCTTTCTCCTCGCGGTCGCGACGGTGCTCAGCACGGCGATCGTGATTCGAGGCCGGCACATGCGGCATCGATCCGCGTTCGACCCCGTAACCGGGGTACTCAGCCGAGGCTACTTCCAGGAGCGCATGGCCGACGCGCTGAGCCGCGCGCGACGCGATGGTCGGGCCTTCTCGCTGGCCATCGTCGACCTGGACGGCTTCAAGCAATTCAACGACCGCTATGGACACGCCGCCGGAGACGCCGTCCTTCGCGCGGTGGCGACCCGTCTGCGTCAGTCGGTGCGCCAGCACGACATGGTGGCGCGCTACGGCGGCGACGAGTTCGTCGTTCTCTTCGCCGAGATGGTCGGTGAGCGCGCACGGGAGCGGCTCGATGTGGTGCGCGAGCGATTGGCCGACATGGAAGTCGCCGTCTCGGGGAGCGAGATCCGCGCCGGCATCACGCTGAGTGCGGGCATCTCCACCTGGGGTGAGGACGGCCATCAGGCCGACGACCTGCTGCTCGCGGCCGACGAACGTCTCTTCGACGCCAAGCGCGCCGGGCGGAATCGTGTGGTGGCCGGCCGCACCCTCAGGCTCGAGGGCGCGCCACCGATCGTGGAGACGTACGAAGGGTACTGAGCGGAAGCAGCTCGAGTCGTCGCGAAGGCGAAGGGGAGACGTGGGCGCGTCGTCGTAAGGAGTGCAGCCGGACTCCCTACCAAAGAGCGCGGCCACGTTTCACGTTTACGTTCTGCTGTCCGCCCTCCCTTCCCTCCCCGTCCTCCAGGATGCGTGCATGACGAGCCCCTCCGATCCTGTTGCGAACGTCCCCACGCGCCGGGATTTTCTCGGGGCACTGGCGGCAACGGGCGCAGCCCTTGCTCTCTCCGGATGCACCACGGCCGGGGGCGCCAACGCGAGCACGAGCGCCGCCGCGACCCCGGCGCCAGCTCCGAGTGCGAGCCTTCCGCCGGCCAAGAATGACGGGCCGTGGGACAACTCGTGGATGGCGCGCGTGTCGCAGGCCACGCATCGCCAGGTTTTCGACTGTCCATCCTACCAGGATGGCGGCGCGCTCTTTTTCGCGAAGAACTACCTGAACGCGATGCGCGATGCGTTCGACTCCGCCGCTCCCGCCGTCCAAGTCGCGATCGGCCTTCACGGTGATGCCTATCCGATCGCCTTCAGCGATGCGATGTGGGCCAAGTACAAGTTTGGCGAGCGGGTGAAGGCGAAGGATCCGCGCACGAACCAGTTTGCGACTCGAAACGTCCTCTGGCAGCCGCGCGAGGGTGAGGAGACGTACGAGTATTCGGTGAATGCGCTCCAATCCCGCGGCGCGATCATTCTCCTCTGCAACAACGTGCTTCGGCGAGTCATCCGCGGGATCATGGGTGACTCCAAACGCTCCTACGCCGACGTGCGCGGGGAGCTCGTCGCGGGACTCCTTCCAGGGGTGATCGTCGTGCCGGCGATGGCGGCAGCGATCGGGTTGGCGCAGGAGCACGGCTGCAGCTACGTGTACGCCGGCTGAGAGGGCGTCCGCTCGCGCAGACGGGGCATCGCCACCGTACTCGAGCCGCGCGTTCTCCGGCGATTGTGTCCGGGATGCGCGCCTGGTAGACTCTCGGCAACCACAAACCGAGCATTCGTCGTCGTGCGGTGTTTCACGCCGTCGGCCGCCGTCGGCGGCCTCATTCGCCATGCGGCCCTCGCCGTCTGGGCGCTCGCCATCATCCGGCCTGCCTTCTCACAAGCGACCTCCTCTCACAGTGCCGCCCCTACGGTGGCCGATGCGCGCCGATTCATGGACCGGGCGGAGAAGGAGCTGGAGGCGCTCAGCGTCAAGCAGAGCCGCGCGGCCTGGGTGGCGGCGACGTTCATCACCGATGACACCGAGGAGATGTCGGCGGACGCGCAGGCTCGGTTGAGCGTCGCCGTCCAGCGATACGCCCTCCAGGCCAAGGGCTTCGACAAGGTGGAGATGCCGTCGGATCTCCGCCGCAAGTTCAAGCTGCTGAAGCTCTCCCTGGCCGCGCCGCCGCCCTCCGATTCCGCGGAGGCGCTCGAGCTGACCCGCCTCGGCGTCGGCCTAGCGAGCGACTACGGCAAGGGCACGTACTGCCGGCACCGTTCGGGCGACACGGCGAAAGCCGAATGCCTGCAGATCAACGACCTCTCGCGCATCCTCGCGACGAGTCGCAAGCCTGACGAGTTGCTCGACGCCTGGATCGGGTGGCACTCGATCTCGCCGCCGATGCGCCCGCGCTACGCACGATTCATCGAGCTGTCGAACAAGGGAGCGCGGGAGCTCGGTTTCGCCGATGCCGGGCAGCTCTGGCGGGCCGGCTACGACATGACCCCGGAGCAGTTCACGGCGGAAGTGGAGCGCCTCTGGAAGGGAGTCGAGCCGCTCTACGTGGCCCTGCACGCATACGTGCGGACGAAGCTGGTCGCGCAATACGGACCTAGCGTCGTCCCTCCCGGCGGCCTCATCCCCGCCCACCTGCTCGGCAACATGTGGGCCCAGGAGTGGGGGAACATCTACGACATCGTGGCCCCGGCCGGGAGCGGTGGGCTCGGATACGACATCACGGCGCTCCTCGCGAGCCACCACGTGGATTCTCCCGGCATGGTGCGCTACGGCGAGCGCTTCTTCATGTCGTTGGGCTTCGATTCGCTCCCGGGGACGTTCTGGACCCGCTCGATGCTCGTCAAGCCTCGTGACCGCGAGGTCATCTGCCACGCCAGCGCCTGGGACATCGATGGCAAGAGCGACGTCCGGATGAAGGCCTGCCTCGAGCCGACCGCCTCGGACTTCGTGACCGCGCATCACGAGCTCGGCCACAACTTCTACCAGCGCGCCTACAGCGCCCAGCCCTTCCTCTTCCGTGACGGCGCCAACGATGGCTTTCACGAGGCCATCGGCGATGCCGTCGCGCTGTCGATCACGGCCACCTACCTCAAGCAGGTCGGCCTCCTCGACTCCCTCCCCAGCGCCGCCGGCGATACCGCGTACCTCCTTCGTCAGGCGCTCGACAAGGTCGCCTTTCTTCCCTTCGGCCTCCTGATCGACCAGTGGCGATGGAAGGTCTTCAGCGGGGAGATCGCGCCCGCCGACTACAATCGCGGCTGGTGGGCGCTGCGAGAGAGGTACCAGGGGCTGGCGCCGCCGACGCCGCGCACCGAGGCTGACTTCGACCCGGGGGCGAAGTTCCACGTGCCCGCGAACACGCCGTACACGCGCTACTTCCTCGCCCGCCTCCTGCAGTTCCAGTTCTATCGCGCCATGTGCCGCGCGGCAGGCCACACCGGTCCGCTCTATACCTGCTCCTTTTTCGGCAGCAAGGAGGCTGGCGCGAAGCTCGCGCGGATGCTCGAGGCGGGGGCGAACCGGCCGTGGCAGGAGACGCTGTACACGATGACCGGCGAGCACGACATCGATCCGGGGGCGATGCTCGAGTACTTTGCACCGCTCAAGGTCTGGCTCGACCGGCAGAATCAGGGCCACCCGGTCGGGTGGGGCAATGTGGAGGCGGCCGGCCGGTAGGCGCTCGAGTCCGCTCGCGTCGCCGGCAACATGCGGGGCGAGCGCGGGTACATTCGACACCGTCTTCCCCAGAGGCTCAGCCCATGCCTGTACGATCTTCGACGGCCGTCCTCGCCATCGGTGTCGCCGCGCTGCTCGCGGCGGGGTGCGAGCGCCGCGTCCCGGCCAGTCGTCAGGCATCGGTGCCGCTCTACGACAATCTCGGGGCGCACCACCGCCCAGTCACCGCGACCCCGGACGCCCAACGGTACTTCGACCAGGGTCTCCGCCTCGTCTACGCGTTCAACCACGATGAGGCGATCGCATCCTTCGCCGAGGGAGCTCGGCGCGACCCGCGCTGCGCGATGTGCTGGTGGGGCGTCGCGCTCGCGCTCGGGCCGAACATCAACGCCGCCATGGAGGACTCGGCGGTGGACGACGCCGTCGAGGCCGTGCGGCGCGCTCGCGAGGCAGCCCCGGGCGCGACGCCGGTGGAGGTGGACCTGATCTCGGCGCTCGCCGCGCGCTACTCGCTCGAGGCGGGCGCGAGCCGCGCCGCCCTCGACACCCAGTACGCCGACGCGATGCGCCGGGTGGCCGCCCGCCACCCCGGGGACGGCGACGCCGAGACGCTCTTCGCCGAAGCGCTGATGGACGTCCAGCCGTGGAACTACTGGACGCTCGGCGGCCAGCCGAAGGGCCGGATCGAGGAGATCATCACGACCCTCGAAGGCGTCCTCGCGCGCGAGCCTGATCACCCCGGCGCCTGCCACTACTACATCCATGCCGTGGAGGCGTCGCTCGCGCCCCAGCGAGCGGTGCGCTGCGCCGAGCGGCTCGCCGAGCTGATGCCAGGCGCCGGGCACATCGTCCACATGCCCGCGCACATCTACATGCGACTAGGCCGCTACGAGGAGGCCACGCGGCACAACGAGCACGCGCTCTCCGCCGACGCGACGTACATGGAGCGGCGGAGCCTCGGGCCAGCGAACGAGATGTATCACGCGCACAACTTCCACTTCCTCTCGTCGGCGCTGGCCATGCAGGGCCGTGGGGCAGCGGCGATCCGTGCGGCTCGTCAGGCGTCCGATGCCATGCCTCTGGGCACGATTCGCGCGTACCCGGCCTACGAGGTCTACGTCACGCCCCACCTTTTCCTCGAGGCGCGATTCGGGATGTGGAATGACCTTCTGCGCGAGGCGCCGCCGCCGCCGGAGCTCGGATACTCGACGGCGATCTGGCGCTACGCGCGAGGAGTGGCGTCGGCTCGGACGGGACAGCTCGCCGCGGCGCGACGAGAGCTGGCCGCGGTCACCGCGGCGGCCGATTCTGCGCCGACGGATCAGGGGATCGGCATCAACTCGGCCAAGGCGCTTCTCGACATCGCACAACTCGAGCTCGCCGCCGAGGTGGAGCTGGCCGAGCACCGTCCGGCCTTCGCCGCCGCGCTACTCCGCCAGGCGATCGAACGTGAGGACGCGCTCACCTATGATGAGCCGGCGCCCTGGCCCAATTCCCTTCGCCAAACCCTCGGACGCCTTCTCCTCGACGCGGGACAGTCGCCCGAAGCCGCGGCGGTGTTCCGAGACGACCTTCTCCACAACCCGGAGAATGGGTGGTCGCTCACCGGCTTGGCCGAGGCCCTCCGTCGACTGGGTAAGAGAGACGAGGCCGCCGCTGTCGCCGAGCGGGCCCGGAAGGCCTGGGCGAACGCCGACGCTGCGCCTCCCGCATCGTAAGTCGGCCTCGCCGTGGAGCGCCGATCACAGATCGGCACGCCCCGTCGCTCGACGCACCGCCGGCGGCGCATTGTGTGTCCCGTCGGCGCACGATAGACTCCGCTCGTGCCGCCGTCGAGAGCGAAAATGACGCGAGCCAGGACGCGTGGAGGGAGAGGTGCGTGTCGTCAGGCACTGACGGCCCTCTGCTGCGCCGCCCTCGGAACCTCACCCGCTCTGTCGCAGACGGCCCCCACCGCACCCCCATCGGCGGACACGCCGTACAGCCTCTACGTCTCGAGCGAGTCGGGGGACATCGTCACACGGATCGAGGTGGCGAGCACTGGGTGGCACAAGGCGGCGGAAATCCCGGTCGGCCTGCTCCCCAGCGACATCGATGGGCCCCACAACGTCTCCGTCTCGCCGGACGGGCGCTTCTGGTACGTCTCGATCGCGCACGGGATGCCCTTCGGGTTCGTCTGGAAGTTCACGACCGGGTCCGACACGCTCGTCGGCCGAGTCCAAGTCGGAATGTTTCCGACGACGATCGGCCTGTCGCCGGACGGCAATTGGGCGTACGTGCCGAACTCGGACTTTCACGGCGACCGCGGGCACATGAATACAGTGTCGGTGCTCTACACGCCCACCATGACGTCGGTGGCGGCGATCCCCACTTGCGACATGCCCCATGGGTCGAAGTGGAATCACCACGGCACAGTGGTCTACATCGCCTGCATGATGTCCGACGAGCTGGTGACGATCGACCCGTCGACGTTCGACATCGGGCGCCGGGTCTCGCTCGGGAGCGGGCACCCGATGACGATGGCCGAGCATGAGCAGATGGCGGATCATTCCGGCCCGGCGACCGGCCCCGGCGCCGCGAGCAGCACGATGGCGGGGCAGAACCCGGATTGTCTGACGACGTACGTCAGCGTGTCGCCCGACGACTCCCGCATCTACCTCGCCTGCAATCACAGCGGAGAGCTGCAGGTGCGCGATGCCCGCACACTCGACCTGATCAAGCGGCTCCCCACGGGAGCCGGCGCCTACAACGTGGAGCCCTCTCCCGACGGCCGGTTCGTGCTGGTGACGAACAAGAAGGCCCAGAGTGTGAGCATCGTCAGCGCGACCACGCTCGCGGAGCTCTCGCGCGTTCCGACGAGCAAGAAGATCCCGCATGGGATCGCCTTCTCTCCCGATGGGCGCTACGCCTTCGTGTCGTGTGAATCTGTGGGGAGCGACCCGGGCGCCGTGGATGCGATCGATCTGGCCACGCTGCAGCGGGTGGCCTCGATGCCGGTACCTCTCCAGCCCACCGGCATCGCTCTCTGGCGCGGCACCGGACCCACGAAGGGCATCACGCACTAGCGTCCGGCGATGTCGGGCGGCCCATCCACCGGCGATCGTCGCCCGGCCGCCACCGTGGAATCGCCCCGTCCATCGGGCGCCCCATGGCGCGTCCCGCTCGCTAGGGCACCAGCGTCGGCTCCGTCTTGGGCTCGATGCGAATCGACCAGAGGCCCGAGAAGACGTCGTTCACCCACACCAGGCCGTTCAGGTAGAACGCCCCCCACGCCATCGCCGCGTTAGGCACGAGGCCCTGCGCGTCGCCGGTGAAGACGTGTGCGATTTCCCGGTCCTGCGCCAACAGGTCGCCGCGCAGGTCGCCGGAGATGTCGAGCACCCGCAGGCCGCCCTGGTAGTCGCCGAGATAGAGCGTGTCGCCGGCGACCCAGACGTTGTGGGTTCCACCATCGACCGGCTCGAAGTGAGCCACCTCGCGCGGATGCGCAATGTCGCTGACGTCGATCACGTGCAGCCGTCCGTTCGCCTTGCCCAGTCCGATGCCGGGGATTCCCACCCCGAGCGGTTTGGCGGAGAAGACCTCGTCGCCGACGAAGACGTAGTCGCCGCTTCTCCAGGCCGTATGCGTCCCACGGATGAAGCCCTTGCCGCCCTCCGCCTCGACGCCCCGATAGAGATCGTTCAGGTCGTACTTGTACTGGGAAACGAACTGTGGGTGCTCCGGCGAGCCTCCCTTCATCCCGTTGCCGATGTCGAGAATCACCAGGCCATCGTTCCAGTACGAGAGATAGGCGAGACCGCCGCGCACATCGATGTCGTGCAACATGCGGCCGGCCGCCGGCCGCTCCACCTGCCAACGGGCGACCTCTTTCGGATGGTACGGGTCGTTCAGATCGATCACCCGCATCGACCCAGTCGCATCGTCGGTGAGATAGACGTGCGTCCCGTAGGTCGGCTGCTGGTAGATGTACGTGCTGTGCACGCCGCCCGTGACCGTCTGAGTGTATTCGGCGATCACCTTGGGGTGCGCCGGGTCCTCGAATGAGAGGATGACGATCCCGTTGCGCCGGCTCGAAGCTCCCTCGCGTGTCAGGACACCGAACTTCCCGTCAGGCGTGGTCATGACATCGTTGATCAGGCGGGCGTCCACCACCACGGAATCGGTGATGCGCGGGTTGGCCGGATCGGAGATATCGAGGGCGTAGAGTCGATCCCCGATCGTGGCCAGGTAGGCATTGCGCTTGTTGGGGTGCGGCCAGAACTCCGAGGTCGGGAACCGTGCGAGCGGCCTCCGGCCGACGATCGTTGCGGCACGCCTCACGTCGCGGTGCGTGACGTGGATCGACGCATCGGCGCTCGCCGCGCCGAGGGTCGCCGTGACCCGATATTGCCCCGCGGTGTTGGCGACGAAGAAGCCATCCGGATCGATCACTCCATCGCCAGGGGCCAGGGCCCAGAGCGGAGTGAGACCGGCGATCTCCCGGCCGCTGGGGTCTTTCACGACCGCACGGCACCGAAGGACATCGCCGGTGCGGGCCTCGGTCGCTCCGCAGCTTACCTCCAGCCGCCGCACGGTATTCGCCACGACCTGGATCGGCACGGCCGCCGACACACGTCCGGCGGATGCGGTGAGCACCGCCTTGCCCGGAGCGAGTGCCTCGATCAGGCCCCCCGACGAGACGGAAATGATCTTCGGCGCCCCGCTCTTCCACACCACCTTGTCGTACCGCCGCTCGCCATTCTCGGCGTAGGGCTGGGCATCGAGCGTCAGGCGCTGCCCGACGACGAGCTTCGCCGGTGCCGACGGGATCACGACGCGTGAGGCGGGCGGAGGGAGCATGCGGACGAGCACCGTGGTCGGCGGTGCGGGGGTCGAGCCGGGCACAACCGCCACCGCGTAAATCGCCAGGGTCCCGCTCGAGCCGGCGGTGACGAGACCGGTGGAGTCGACGCTCCCTTCGAACGACTCCACGAGCCACCGGATGCGGGCGCCCGCTACCGGGCGGCCGGCGCTGTCCATCGCGACGCCGTGCAAGCGCAGCGTGTCGCCGACGTCGACTGTCGGGTTTGACGGCGTGACCGCCACCCGCGCGACCGGGCTGGGGCTGAGGGACTTCGGCTGAGAGTCGGCCTGCTGTTGCAGGGCGATCAGGAGAGGGGCGACGAAGAGCACGGAGGCCTCGGCGAAGGGGGCGCGCGCAAATTTTCGTCTGCGACTCCGCGAGCCGCCAGATGCGGCCGCCCGCAAAGTTTCCTGTATCGTGGCCCAGATGCGGGGAGCGCGCCGTCGCCGGCGCGCTCCTGACTTCTTCGGGCTACCCGCCGCGGGCGGGAACCAGAGTCGACGTCGTCAGCCGCATTCCGAGAAGCCGCAGACGTGGCACTTCACGCACCCCTCGGCGTACTCGAGCTGCGAGCCGCAGTCGGGACAGGTGCCCATGAAGGCCTCGGTGCCGTTTGCCGACTCGAAGGTCATCTGCGTTTGCCGGGCATCGGGGTTCGCCACGACCTGCTCGCGCGCCGGGATCGCCGCCGCCTTCGCTGCGGGATCGACGAGCAGGTCCTGCTGTACTCCCTGCCGGTCGCGCCACCACTCCTCGAGCGCGAGCCCGATCGCGTCAGGCACCGACAGCACCTTGTTCGGCCCGAGCCCGACGGCGCGATCGGAGCTGATGCCGCGCAGCTGCTTGTGGATGGCGGTGAGCGGGATGCCGGAGCGGAGAGAGAGTGAGATGAGTCGGCCGACCGCCTCGGCATCGGCCATCGCCGACCCGCCGGCCTTGCCTAATGTGACGAAGACCTCGAAGGGCTGCCCGCGGTCGTCCTCGGTGATGTGGACGAACATGATGCCGAGCGGTGTCTCCTTGCGGATCGAGGTGCTGCGCAGCTTGTCCGGGCGGGCCCGCTTCGATCGCCGCTGGAGCGTCTCCGCCTCCGCCTCGTAGAGGGTCTT
>Ga0187777_10000350_pt1 | contig 33396 bp, 26 predicted proteins | sample 1015_Q2_SP5_10_M_FD_132416 | JGI IMG/M metagenome (GOLD analysis project Ga0187777, IMG submission 132416) | Tropical peat soil microbial communities from peatlands in Department of Meta, Colombia - 1015_Q2_SP5_10_MG | ecosystem: Environmental > Terrestrial > Soil > Wetlands > Peat | place... | reverse complement strand
CCTCTTCCGGAGTGGACGCGTCGGGCACGGTGCTCTAGAGTCAGCGTGCCAAAGTTCTCCCAAACGGAGGAGCGGAATTTTGCCCCTCGCATAGTTAGATGCACACGGGTTGCCTGGGAGGGTTGCAGGAAGAAAATTTTCTTGTGGATGTTCCCGATTTGGGAAGCCGTGTTTGCGCGCTCAGGATGGCCAAGTTTGGAAGTTGGGACATTTAGAACTGTCGAGCGGAGAGTTTCCAGGCAAGAGCCAACAGGCCGCAACTAGCAGCAACGCCGTTCTATACTGGCTGGCTGTCCGTCCAACATCCATGCACCCTCAACTGGGCAAGAAGCTGCTGTATCTCTCGCAGGCGGAGGTCATCGCTGCGGGCATCGGCATGGCCGAAATCGCGGCCGCACTGGAGGCGATGTTCCGCGAAAAGGGCGAGGGGCGGGTGGAGATGCCGGCCAAAATCGGAATCCACACGCGGCCAGATGCGTTCCTGCACGCCATGCCGGCGCACATTCCGGCGCTGGGGGCGGCGGGCATCAAGTGGGTGGGCGGGTATCCGGAGAACAGCAAGAAGGGGCTGCCCTACATCACAGGGCTGCTGATCCTGAACGACGATGAGACGGGCATCCCGCTGGCCCTGATGGATGCGGTATGGATCACGGCGATGCGCACGGGCGCGGCAACGGCCATTGCGGCCAAGCACCTGGCGCGCAAAGAGTCGGCGACGGCGGCGATCCTGGGATGCGGGGTGCAGGGGCGCAGCAACCTGGAGGCGCTCAAACGGTTTTTCCCCCTGAAAAACGCGCGCGGTTACGACACGCATCCCGAGCGCGCGGCAGCGTACGCGAAGGAGATGAGCGCGAAGCTGGGCATAGAGGTCACGGCAGCCCGAGATGCGAGGCATGCGGTCGAGGGCAGCGACATGGTGGTGACGGCGGGGGTGATCATGAAAAAGCCGCACGCCAGCATCCAGCGCGGGTGGCTGGCGGAGGGCAGCTTCGCTTCCATGGTGGACTTTGACTCCTACTGGCATGCGGATGCGCTCAGCGAAGCCAGCAAGTTCTGCACCGATGATGTGCCTCAGCTCAACTACTACAAGAGCATCGGTTACTTCCAGCGGACCCCGCCTATTCATGCCGACCTGGGCGAGCTGGTGACGGGCCGCAAGCCGGGGCGGGAGTCGGCGAGGGAGCGCAACTTCGCCTGCAACCTCGGGCTGGCGCTCGATGATATGGCAGTTGCGCCGCTCATCTACAAGCAAGCGCTGGATAAGAAGCTGGGGACGTGGCTTCCCTTCTAAGGTGTATGGTGGAGCTATGTGCAGCCGCTACTCGCTGACGCGCCGGCCGCAGTGGTCAGAGCCGGATGTGGAGATCAGCGAATCAGCGGAGATGGAAAGCTTTGCGCCGCACTACAACATCGCGCCCTCGCAGCGAATCCTGACCTTGCGGCAGCGGGCGAGCACGGGCAAGCGCGAAGCAGGGCGCATGCGCTGGGGGCTCATCCCGTATTGGGCGAAGGACCCGGGCATGGCGCAGCACCTGATCAACGCACGCTCGGAGTCGGTGCTGGAAAAACCGGCTTTCCGCGAGGCCTTCGCCAAACGGCGCTGCCTGATCCCGGCGGATGGATTCTTCGAGTGGAAGAAAGAGGGCAAGCTGCGGCGCCCTTTCCGCTACACGATGAAAGATGACAGCATCTTCTACTTCGGCGGGGTGTGGGAGCGCTGGCGCGCGCCCGACGGCACGCCGGTCTTTTCCTGCTCGATCCTGACGACGGAGCCGAACGAGCTGGTGCGACCCATCCACAACCGCATGCCAGTGATCGTGCCGCAGAAAGACCAGCCAGTGTGGCTGGATGCGACGCTGGTGAAACCCAGCGAAGTGCAGGAAGTGTGCGCACCGCTGCCAGCTGAGGAGATGAAGTGCTATGAGGTCAGCCGTGTGGTGAACAATCCGAACAACGACGGGCCAGAGTGCATCGCGCCCATAGCTGCGCCTACCGACCTCTTTTCAGCAGTGCAAGAGCAGGCCCCTCACGGCTGAAGCCGTTCGGGATGCCAGGTTCGTCTTTGGGCGAGCTAGCGGCCGAAGCGCGTCTGCGCCGGTGCGGTGTTTATGGGAAGCTTCATGGCGGGATCGCCGAAGAGAATCCAGGTGCGGCGGACGTCCATGTCAGGGGCGGCGAATTTGGCAGCCTGCGCGGCCTCGCCCAGGGTGGGGCCGGCCTGGCTGAACACCAGCGAGATGAAGGCGAAATCCATCTGCGCCTGCGGGTCGGGCTGGGTCAAACCGGAGGAGGACCAGGCAGCAACTGCGCCGCCGTTGGGGGCGAGCAGCAGAGCGACGGCGAGGCTGTGGGTGTAGACATCCTGGAAGTAGCCGTTGAGGCAATCCATGGTGACCACCACGGGCAGGCGCGAGCCGTTGCTGAGGGCCGCGGCATCACTTGAGGCGAAGAGATCGTCGCCCGACCAGACTTCGGTGGAGCCGTGGCCGGTGTAGTTGATGAGCAACTGGCCCTGATTGAAGCCTTCGAGAATCTGCTGGCGGGCGGTGGCGTCATCGAGATCATCGGCGAGCACCGAGCTTACGGCGATGGTGGAAGGAATCTGCGACTGCGCCTTCTGGCTGGCGGCGGCGAAGTCGAATCCGTCATTGCGGTCGGCGACCATCATGGCCTGGCGCGCCCAGCTCTGAGAAGCGGCGCTGCTCTCGTACTGCACGATCTTGCCGACCAGCAGCGCGGCTTCAGCAGGCGTGCTGACGGGCAGGCGCCCGGTGGCCACGGTGGGCACGCCGACGCCAGAGAAATCCGTGAACCAATCATCGGAGGAAGTTTCGAGCTCGGCGGTATCCACCATGCGGGTGGGGACGAAATCGAGGTCGCCGAAGCCGAGATAGTTGCGGGGATCGACGGAGGCGCGGCCGGCCAGCAGCAGGAAGCGCGGCCGAGTCTGCCACATGGATTGCGTGGCACGCATGAAATCACGCAGCGCCTGGGGCGAGCGCTCGCCGAAGTTGAATTCATCGTAGACATCTTCGACAGAGACCAACCGGGTACTCAAACCCTGCTGCTGATGCAGGTCGCGCAGAGGCGCAATCTGCAAGGCGAACTGAGGATGGGTGATGATAACCATCTGGCTGCCGGCCTGGGCCGAATGCAGGTCGCTGGGCTGGTTCAGGGCCGCGACCAGGGGCGATTCAAAGGCATCTTCAGCCAGCAGCAACACGGTGCGCATGCTGCTGTTGCCGGGCAGGTTGAGCGTGGCGGTGTAGGCACCGCCCGTGCCGCTCCCGGTGCCCACCGGAATCTCGTACACGCGTGCGGGCGTCGTGATATCGAAGGCATGGACCTGTGTGCTGGTGAATCCCTGGGCGACGATGTGGCTGCCGGCGGGCGCGCTGAACCTGAGCCAGTCGCTATCGGCGACGAAGGTGTGGGGATACGTGATATCGATGTGATCCACCAGGCTCAAGTCGTTATCACCGTTGAGCGATTGCAGGGTGACGTTGTTGGCGCCCTCCTGCGCCAGATTCACAGGAACGGAGAAGACGGCGCTGCCTTGTGCCTGGTCGCTGAAGCTGATCTGGCCTATCTCGGAGCCGTTGAAGGAAACAGCCACGAGGTGTGGTTGATCTTTGGTGACGCCCTGCATCACGACATTGACGCGGAGGAAACCGCCAGCAGCGGGATCCAGGTGGGCGAGCGTGAGCGGCTGATCCACGGGCTGTGAGGCGACGATGGCACCGAAGAAATTATCGGCATCGCCGTTGAGCAATGCGGCGAAATAGGTGGTACGGTCCTTGCGCTCCACGGTGTAGGGGAAACTCTGCGGAGCCTGCAGCGGACGCATGGCGACAATGCGGGGAACGCTGATGCCGCTGCCGGAGGCGGAGACCAGCCAGTACACACGCGTATCTGAGTAATCGGTGTCGATGCCGGTGCCGTAGAACTCGATGGCAGCAGCGCCATGGGTGTTGGTGATCTTCAGCGGCTGCTCGACACCTTCGGCATAGAGATGCAGCGAGGCGAGCGGGGCGCGGAACCCGGCCGCCGCCAGCTGCGACTGCGGAATGCTGTACCAGCCTTCGTGATCCACAGAAATCTTAAGCGCGGATTGCGAGGCGAGCCAGAACTGCACCGCACGCTGCTGCGCGCCGGGAGTCGTGAGCTGCGGCGCAGGCACGGGGCGCAGCGAAGTCCGTCCGACGACGGTCATGGGCGAGAGCTGGCTGAGCAGAGGCGAAGAGGAGAGCGTGGGCTCGGCGGAGAGCGATGAGGTGAGCGACAAATCGGCGCTGCCGGAGGCGGCGGTGACCGAAGCCGCGCTCACCGGCCCATGCCAGGTGCGGTCGCCGTTGATCTCGACATCTTCGATCCAGTAAGCGCCGGCGACGGAGGGCGCTGCATCCAGCCAGGCGTAGCTGCGGGAAGAGTGCTGCGGCAAGACGTTGCGCATCTGCAGCGCGGTGCCGGCAATAAGCGAAGGATTGACGCGCACACGCTGGCCGTTCTCTTCGCGATAGACATTGAAGCCCAGGTTGCGCGCCTCATTAGTGGTGGACCACCTGAGGAGCACGCGGCCTCCCAGACGGGATGCGGTGAAGGCCTGCAATCCCACAGAAGTAGGAAAGACGATGGTGTTGTTGTTGGTGGCGGAGTTGTTGGCAGTGTTGGTGTCCGTTTGATTGTTGCTCACGGTGGCGGTGTTGCTCACGTTGTTGGGAGCACCGGCGGTGGTGGCGATGGAGATGGTCGCGGAAGCGCCCACGGCAAGATTTCCGAGGTTGCAAGTAACTGTGCCGGCCGCCTGGGCGCAACTGCCTTGCGAGGGAGTGGCTGAGACGAAGGTGACTTGAGCAGGCAACGTGTCACTGACGGTAGCGTTGGTGGCGACGGAGAATCCGTTGTTGGTGACGGTGAGCGTATAGGTCAGGGTATTGCCGGTCTTCACCGGGCTTGGCGCCGAACTCTTGGTGATGCTGAGGTCCGTACAAGCAGATTGGGACTGCACTCCCGGTTGCTGCGAAGCCGCGACCGATATGACGCTTGCGAGTCCGGTCCCGCCCGAGTTGCCGTATTGGAGGTGGCCGGTGGTGGTCACGCCGCCGGCTCCGCCGGAGAGGTTGGTAGCAGCCAGAGGAGTGCTGGTAACGATCACGACGCCGCCGCCACCGCCGCCGCCAGGACCGTGCCGATTCCCTGGGTACGGAGTTCCGACCGCCTGGGTAAGCCAGGTGTTGCCGCCAGCGCCGCCAGCCACATTGGCGGTGAGTCCGGTGAGAACGCCGGAAGCCGCGAGCACGACGATGGTGCCGCCTGCACCGCCGCCACCGCCGCCGTCGTTCATCACGTTCAGAGCGGTCGCTCCGTTGGCCTGTAAGGTACCTGCACCCGCGGCTGAACCAGCGCGGATGATGATGATGCCGCCGCCGGCCGCACCGCTACTGTTTATGCCGGTGGTGTTGGTGTTGGGATCGCTGGTGCCGTTGTTAGTGGTCCCGGATCCGCCGCCTCCGCCCATAGTGATACGGGTGGCCGTTGCCGGAAAAGCAGTGCCGCCATAACCGCCGCTGGGTGTGGTGGCATGCCATCCGTCGCCGCCTAAGCCACCAGTGCCGCCATTGGCACCACCGCCGCCACCGGAGTTGTCGTCATTAGCCGGAGGGTCGCCATCGGTACCGCCGCCGCCTGCTGTGCCGGGAGCGCCGCGCGCGTAACTGCCGTTGGGATAGCCTTCGTTAGCTGCGCCGTTATCCACCAGCGTTCCGGCCTGCTGATTGTAAACAAACCGGGGAGTTCCTGCGATACCTTCGCCTTTGGACGCGTTGGCATTATTAGAGGCGAGGGTCCGGTAGTCGGTTGCTGCGCCGGCGCCACCGCCAAGAATACGGCCACCGCCGCCACGGAATCCAAAACCAGAAAGATCGACAGTGCCGCCCAAGGTCAGCACGCTAGCAACATCGAACGCCAAGATGCCGCCCACACAATTGGTAGTGCCGAGCGCGCAAGTCCAGGGGGTCGCGCTCAAGGTCGAACTAAGCGTCGCCGTGGAGTACTGGGGAACCCGAACCACTTGAAAGGTCCGCTGGCCCTGGGTAGCGGAAGCCGCTGCCAGCGTGTAGGCGTAGAGCAACCCACCGCCGAGTCCGCTTCCGGAGATGTTGACCGTCCCGCCGGCAGTGGTAAGCGCGCTGGTGGCTTGCACGTACTCATAGACGCCGGCGTTATTGAGATTAGTCGAGCCGCTGCTGGGCGGTCCGGCGACCCCTGAGCCATAGGTGTTGGTATTGCTGGAATCGATGGCTGCATCCTGCATTTGAATGACGAGCAGCATGTCGCCTATCGCGATGCCAGTAGCCGAACCTGATGAGGCACCCACGGTGATCGACTTGGCTCCCGCAGCCGCGCTGGCTGTTCCCGGGAAATAAGTATTGATGATGCCCGTCAGCGTTCCACCGGCGGGTGGAGCAGTGGTAGAGCTGCAGGAAGCCGTCTGGGCGAAGGTCAGATTGGAAGCAGTGTTGTTGCCGGTGTTGGGGTCAAACTCGTTGAGCGTAACGGTGGCGGTGTTGTTGAGGCCGCCGAGCGAGCCGACCGTGACCGTGAAGGTAATGGTGACCGTGGCGTTCTTTGCGACAGTGCCCAGGTTGCAGGTGATGGTGGTAGTGCCTGAGCAAGACCCTTGGGTGGTAGTGACCGAACCTCCGACCAAGGTCGCGGTGGGCGGCAATGGATCGGTCACGACTACACCAGTCGCCGAAGAGGGGCCCGCGTTGGTGACGGTGAGCGTGTAAGTTGCATTCGACCCAGAGGTGGGCGGGCTGGGGTTGATGCTCTTAGCGATAGCGACATCTGCAGTCACTGGGTTGACAGGCACAGCGCCAATCGCCCAGTTGGACCCAGCGCTTAGCACTTCAGACATGGTGACGTTAGGCGCAGCAGGGGCGGTGCTTCCAAAGCCAAGGACATCCACGGCTGCAGCAGTTCCGATCGAAGTCAGGTTCCATTGCTGAGTCTGATTGCCGGTAAAACTGCTCACGGTGACATTGCCACCGGCCGCCATGGTGTCGATGATCATCGCACCCTGATTGCTGGCGACAGTCACGTTTGGGTTGGTACTGGTGCCAGTGTTGTCAGAAGCCGAAGCAAAAGTTCCGAGGGGTGCATTCTGATCCACGTTGTCAAAAGTGGTAGCGCCTGCGACCACACCAAAACTGGTTCCAGTAGCGGTCAGTCCGCTGATGGTTACGACCACATTGTTCGCGCCCGCAGTAGGCGAAATCAGCTGCCACATTTCGATACGGCGCGTGTTGCTGGCGTCGTTCTGCGTGCCGATCAGCGTGAGTGCGACGCCGTTATAGGTGATGGAACTTACCGTCGCGGCTGCGTTGTTGGTGAGGTTGAAGGAGACGCCTACGACCAGCAGCGTATTCGCTCCGGCGGTGGTATGAGCAAAGGTCAGCGTCGCGGTATTGGGCGACGCGGGTTTTACGTCGATACCGCCGTATGACCAGTTGGAGTTTCCGCTCAGAGTCTCGGATAGCGTCACGCTGGCAGCACCGGGGGCGGTGACGCCAAGCGCGCGGACGTCTGTATTCGCATTGGCGCCGCCGGAGGTGATGTTCCACTGCCCCGCCTCGGCAGCATTCACGGTCACGGTGCGGTTTCCGCCCGCGGCCATCGTCCCGAAAACCAACTCGCCGACGGCACTGGCCACGGTCACAGTGGGAGTGGTGTTGTTGTTTCCGGTGTTGGAAACGAATGTTCCGAGCGGCGTGGTTTGGTTCACGCCGACGAATGTAGTCGCACCGACCACAACACCGGCGGCGGTAGCGGTCACACCAGCCATCGTTACCTGGATGGTGTTAGTGCCGAGCGCGGGATTGAGAAGCCGCCAAACCTCGACCCGGCGGCTGTTGGCGTTGATGGAGGTGCCGACCAGCGTCAGCGCGGTACCGCCATAGGTGATGCCGCTGACCGTGAGCCCGGTGTTGTTGGTGAGGTTGATAGAAACGCCGACCAGGAGCAGACGGTTGGCCCCGGCCGTAGTGTGAGTGAAAGAAAAAGTAGTATTGGCGTTGCCGGTGCTCACCTGTTGGGCGCTGGTGGTGGTGGAATCCACATCCACGCCATTCCTGATCTCGTGTCCAAGAGAGGTCGTCGAATCCACGACGACAGAGGTGGCGGCAGAGGCCGGAAGAACAAAGAGAAGCATCAGCAGAAGCACAACGAAGGCCATCGCGATCGCAGCGCGACAGAAAAGAAGATCGCGAAGTTTGCGGAGAACGCGATAAAACGGAGCGAGCGTGCCGTGAATCACGGAAAAAGTATGCGAGCCCGGAACAATCCGGCCAATCACTTCGCTCCACGAAGCAGAGACATCATGGCGATCACAGGAATCGCCGCGAGTGGTGAGCGTTTGTGTCTCTGGATTCGATTCAGTCACCCGATGTGCGCGCATTCCGTGCGCGGTTGAAAGCAAGATAACGTCGCCAACAGAAATCTCAGCAGCTTCGGCAGGTCGAACCAGCACGGCGTCGCCGGAGCGAATCGCCGGCGACATGCTGACGCCGCGGGCGCGAAAGCAGAATGGAAGGCGGCGCTCACTCAGCTCGCGGCACAGACGCGCGAATTCAGCGGCGCCGACGGACAGTTCCCGCTCCATTCTGGCATTTAACAACACGTGAGCACCATCTCAATGCAGCTAGTTTCAGGGAGGAAACTAAAGCGGTAACAGGGCACTGAAGCTACAACATCGCTCAACAGCGCCGCATGCGAGGCGAGCGCATCGCCATCGTGAAAAACAGGAAAGCTGCGGGCAAAGAGCTGTGCGGCCGCCGGCGCAGCAGCCAGCGGCGTGATCTGGTTCTCGCGACCGTGCGCAAGAATGAAGATCGCGCCGAGCTGAGTGCGGAGCGGATTGGCAAAACCGGCATCTCCGTGCCATGGCGTGCCATACATCCACAGCCGGCGATCTTGGTGGCGCACGATGATGCGGTCATCGCTGAGAATGGAGACCCCCGGTCTTTGCGCCCACAGCCGGGACAAGGTGCTCTTGCCATCGCCGGAATGGCCGACAAAGAGCCGCGCAGTGCCGCTCGCATCTATCACTCCGCAAGCGTGCAGTTCGAGCCCGTCAAGTTTGGCGAGTTTGTGCAGCACCAAGACCTCATCCAGCGGGTACTCGAGGGCGTTCGGCGGCGCGCCGGGAAAACACTCGCGGCTAACGAGAATTTCGCCATGGCTTAACGATTCATCCACAAGCGCGCGCTTGTAGGGGCGACTCCCCAGAATCGAGGATTGAAAATCAAAACCGAGGGAGCGGCCTTGGCGATATAAGCGCCAAACACCCCCGGAATCGAAGTCCGGGGCAGCGGATGGTGACTCCAGCTTAGGAACCCAGCGAACGGCGAGATCCAATTGCGCTTCTGAAGCGCGAGCGCTGGCAAACTTCCGCAGTGCGGCGCAACGCAGCAACTCCGCATCTGCGGATGAGGCGCGCACGGAGACCCCGCCCACTGAATAATCGCACTCGAAAAAATTGCAGGTGGGAGGTGAAAGATGATCGGGAGGAACGGCAGTGGCTGCGGATGAAATCATGTATCGGTCAGGAGGCAATCGTCATACAGTTCAAAGTGGTGCAGCTCGCGTTGCCGGGACCGGCAGCGGAAGAAATCTTGCAGTTTCCCAACACAGCTTCCTCGGGCCGCAGGCTCACGCGCACCAGGCGGGGAGGTTCGTATGCCTTCTTCTCTTCTGGCGTCTCTTTCATCGCTCTCTCCTGACTACCGCGTTCCGCATCCCGAGCAAACATGGCCGGGTTCGGCCTGCGCGTTATTGAGAATGGGCAGCAAACCGAAGCTGCCGCTGCAATCTGAATCTGTCTCTACCTGCGCCGGAGACTGCCGAATGCGCTCCACTGCACGCACCAGCTGCGCGTGATACTTGCCGCCCGCGCAGCATTCGCACTCGCCGTGCTCCGGCACTGCTAAACCTAAAGCCTGGGCGCGCAAATGCGCGACCTGGCACAAGAAATCGACCGGCGACTCCGGGTCGCCGTTTTCCAACTCACCCTGCGCCGGGCACATTCCGCAGAGGGAGTGCAGCCGGCAGTTGCGGCATTTCGTGGGCCGCGTACGCCTGGCCTCGCGGGCATCGCGCAGAAACCGCTCCCACCCTTCGCGGACGCTGCCTGCGCGCAAATCGTAGGTTTGACGCCGGGAGAGCAGGCAGATGCTCATCTGCCCATAGGGGTCAACAGCAAAGCTGTTGACGCCACCGCCACATACATAAAGGTTATCGCCCACCAATGGGGCACTCAAGTTACTGAAGTCACGCTCAGCCAGGCGGCGATACTCGCCGCACCGCTTGGGATCTGCCAGATCGAGCGCAACGACCTGCTCGGGCGAGAGCCGCACGGCCAGCGGGCTCTGCGAGCAATCGATGCGTGGGTTCACCATGGGGTCGAACTTGAATTCGAGCCCTAGCTCCTCCTCGGCAAACCGTTTCATGGCGAAAACTTCATGCTGATTGATGGTGGTGGGAACGGTCTTGAGCTTGAGTGGAAGCCCGCGCTCACGCAGCAGGCGGATGCCGCGCAGGCAGCGCTCGTAGGAGCCGGGAATGCCGGTCAACTGCTCGTAAACCTCTTTCGAGCGCCCATAAAGAGTGATCTCAATGTTGAAAGGCGGCCATTCGGTGAGAAAGTCGGCGATGCGCTCGTTCACCATGGTTCCGTTGGTGAAGAGCGTGACGATGAATCCCCGCTCCTTGGCGTGTTGATAGATCTGCAGAAAATCCTTACGGGCAAAAATCTCGCCGCCGGTGAAGAGCAGCCAAAGAGTACCGAGTTCGGCCAGATCATCGAGCAAAGCGAAGTACTCTTCAGTGCTCATTTCACGGCGGCGGGCGGCGCCATCGCCCATCGGCAGATTGTTGTAGCAATGCTGACAGGCGAGAGGGCAGCGGTGCGTGAGCTCGAGCGTGACATCCAGCGGCGCGCGCGAGCCAAAGTAGTGCTGGTGGATGGAGCGGCTGAACTGCTCGTAGGTGCCGGTTTGCAAGCTGCCAGTTTGCATCTGAAATTTCCAAGTTCTTAGGACCCGCCGCAGGACTACGGGGCTGGCGCTGGATTCGCCTGCGGCTCAGCGGTGGCCTGCGCAAGCGTCACCAGGCCCTCGCGCTGAAGTTCTTCTAGAAACGCAATCGTGTGCTGCAATGCATCTTCTGCGGAAACTGCAAACTTCTGGCGAATGTCTTCCGCCAGCTGGCGGGCGCTCAGAGCCTCGCGGGCGCTGAGGCGCTCCCAGATCTCTTTGCCGGTCTCGTTGAAGGTGTATATCGAAGCAGCGTCGCTTACGCCGCGGCGGACGGGTATCACCAGCAGGTCGCCGCCTATGGCACGGCAGGCAACCAGTTCTGTGCGGACGTAGCGCGCGAATTCGCGGTCACTGTTGTTCAGCATTCTCAGGGGAGTATGAATGCTACGTTATCACCGGCAAATTCCGGTTGGCAACGGTTTTTTGACGGAATTGGCCGTGGGTTCAGGTTGCGAACGATGCGAAGGCGGCGCAACTTTCTGGATAGACCCGTGTTTCTACTGAGTGAGGAGGTGTCTCCCATGAGGAAGCGAGCAATGTATTCTCTGCTCGGGCTGGCGTTCGTGATCGCGCTGGCAACTCCGCCGCAGGCAAGCGCGGGCAGTGTGCACGTGGGTGTGGGCATCGGCTTAGGTGTGCCGGTCGCGCCAGTGGTTTACCCGGCGCCGTATCCGGTCTATCCGCCGCCAGTCTATGCGTACCCGCCATACCCCTATGTCTACCCATATGGATATGCGCCTTATCCCGGTTTCGGGGTCATAGTGAGGAGCGGGCCGTATTACTGGGGCCATTCGCACTACACCTACGGATATGACCATGGATTCCATGATCACGGGTTCCACGGGCACGGTCACGGAAGAGGCTGGTAGATCAGGTCGTTGAACTTGAAGTAAAACAAATGCCCCCGCTTCTGCGGGGGCAATCTTTTGCGCCAGAAGCTGGAGTGCTACTCAGTCGTCGTCATCATCGTCGCGGTCCCCGGCATTGTCGAAGCTGAAACGGCTGCAGCCCTCGCGGCAACCTATGACCAACGAATCAGGATTGCCGGTGAAGGAAGTCATGTTGATGAAGGTGAGAGTGCCGGAAGCCGGGTTGATGTCATAAACGCTGATGTTTCCGGCCGGGGTTCCTCCGCTGTTATCCATGTTCACCAAGTAAAAAAACCTTCCTGTGGGGTCGATGGCCATTGCGTTCGGCCTGGAACCGCTCACCTCAAGAAGTCCGGCTCCCAGAGCGCCGGTGCGCGGGTTGGCGTCGAAGAGCGATACCGACCGGGTGGTAACGTCAATCACATAGAGAAAGCGGCCACTGGGATGCATGACCATCCGCAGGGGGGTGGTACCAGCGGGAAAGGGCGAACCGGCGACCGGCTGCAGGCTTCCCTTCTTGCCAATCGCAAGCACCCAAAGATTCCCGGAGCCGAGTGCGGTGACGAACAAGTGCCGGCCGTCAGGCGCCATCAGCAGTGGGCCAGGATTCTGATCTGGCAGCGTGAAGTCGCGGCGGTGACGCAGAATACCGCTGTGGCGTCCTACGGAGTAAGAGGTGATGGAGTCAGCAAACTGATTGGCTATGTACAGGCGACGGCCGCTGGGAGTGGTGACGACCGTGGCCGGGAGCATCCCCGTGGGAAACGGCGAACCGGGGACCGGAGCGAGAGCGCCGGTGGCGGGATCGATGGAGAAAGCGGCAACCGTGTTGGAGCCGGAATTGGTCACAAAAAGAAATCTGCCGCGCGGATCGATGGCGATGGAACTGGGAGCCGAGCCGGTGGACGGATACTTTGCGATGAAGCTCGCAGCGCCTGTCTTGTTGTCTATGGCCAGGGCACAAACCGAGTTTGAGAGCAGGTCGAGAACGTAAAGAAACTCCTTTCGCACACCAGCGTGTTGCAGCGTAGCCAGCGCAGGGGAATACGGCATGCCAGACTGCAAGTAGGTCTTCTCAGCCGGGGTAAGCGTGCCGTGGCTGGCATCGACGGCGAAGTGCATCATTTGGTCGTCGGTCCAGTCATCTGAGTAGACATCCTCGACCGGAGTTTGCCAATGATGCTGGGCGAGACAATTGCCGCTTAGAAATAAGATAAGGAGAGACCCGAAAATTAGCGGTCTGCAGAGATCTTTCATAAGTGCACCTGCCACTGCTGCCTCGAAAACTGATGCAGTAGTTACGGTAGTAACTGCACACGACTGGCCGCATGATTAATGCCGAAGAATCAATGACTTAACCGAATCATCTGCACAAAAAAAGTGCAAAGATTTTCACACAATTAGTGATTTGGCGAAATTCTCGAAATGCCGAAAAGTCGCCGACCTCGCGTTATTGTGGCTTTTTCAAAAATGGCGCTGGCACATTACGAGGGCGTTCTTGGAGAAAGCGCGATGGTAAGCAAACCAAGCTGGGCGTTCTAAATCATGCTTGCAGGAATCTCCGGGCTGCATCGGGAGTGTGTCTGCATTTCATGACGAGAAAACTCAAGCGCGCGCGCGCCGTAAGTGGTTCGCAAAAGTACCGGCTGGTAGAATGCCGTTCGGCTCTTGCCCGGCAGGAAGTCTTACCGTGCCAGTTTCTCTCGCGAACTCCAGGCTGATCTACGATGCGCTCAAGGCGTGCGATATCGAGTTGATCTCCGCCTTGCCCGAGACCTGGCTGGTGCACCTGATCCGCATGGCGGATGAGGACCCGGCGATGAGACTCATACGGCTGGCAAAAGAAGAGGAAGGCGTTGGCGTCTCAGCGGGAGCGTTCTTTGCCGGAACAAAGTCTGCGATGCTGATGCAGAATCACGGCTTTCTGGCTGCCATCAACGGGATCGTGTCTTTCGCGCATCTCTACAAGATTCCGCTGCTCATGCTCATCAGCTATCGCGGGACGTTCGGTGAGCGTGATCCGTGGCAGACAGAGGGCGGCCGCGCCACGGAGCCGGTGCTGAGTGCGCTGGGGGTCCCTTATCAATCGATGGAGAAACCAGAGAGTGTTGCACGGCAGATCCGGTGGGCGCAGACGCTGGCGTATAGCAGCTCGCAGCCGGTAGCCCTGCTGCTGATGCGCGAGCTGATGTGGGAGGAGTGATGCAGCGAATCGAATGCCTGCGAGCGATCTATCCGGAGCTGGAGAAGTGTCTCGTCGTCACCATCATGGGCGCAGTGGCGGTGGAGCTGCAATCGCTCGGGCATCGCGCGAACTTCTTCTACCTGCAGCATGCGATGGGCCTGGCCTCTTCAACCGGACTGGGGCTTGCCTTGTGCCTGCCGAAGCAAAAAGTCGTTGTGCTTGATGGCGATGGCTCGGTCCTGATGAACCTGGGCGGACTGAGCACCATGGCCCGCTACCAACCGGCAAACCTGGTCCACGTCGTCTTCGATAATGAGAGCCTGGTCTCGGTCGGGGGATTTCCAACCGCTACCGGAACTGGAACCGACCTCGCAGCCGTGGCGCGGGCTTCAGGAATCGACAAGACATGCACTGTCCGCAGCGTAGATGAATTTGCCAAGTCCGTGAAAGATGCGGTTCTTGGAACCGGGCTGGTTTCTATCGTAGCGAAGGTCGAAGGGAATGTGCCCTCAGCGTTCGTTACCGATCTGGGATTGATTGAAAACCGGATTCAGTTCCAACGCTATATTCAGGGGCTTGCGCACTGAGCGCTCTCATGTCCGGATTGTTGACTGAACTCGCACGGGAACTCGCGGCCGGAAGACTCAGGGTGATCGATCTGACGCAGCCGCTGAGCTCCGACACGCCACTGCTCCCATTGCCGCCCCAGTGGAATAACACGCCCGCCTTCAGGCTGACCGAATTGTCCCGCTATGACGAGCGCGGCCCGGCGTGGTACTGGAACGCCATTGAGACCGGTGAGCATACCGGCACACATTTTGACGCTCCGGTGCATTGGGTGAGCGGCAGGGACCTGCCCGACAACACCGTGGACAAGATTCCTGCGGCAAGATTCATCGGCCCGGCCTGCGTGATCGATGTGACCGCGAGCGTCGAAGGGGACGCCGACTATCTGCTGACGCCCAATGGCGTGCTTGAGTGGGAGAGCCGCCATGGCCGCATCCCCAAGAGCGCGTGGGTACTCTTGCGTACGGGCTGGTCGAAGCGGACCGATCCTGAAGCCTACATAAACAAGAAAGCAGACGGGCCCCACACTCCCGGCTGGAGCAAAGAGTGCTCGCAACTGCTGGCGCATGAACGCGATGTGCTGGGCGTGGGTGTCGAGACGGTGGGAACGGATGCCGGCCGCGCCGCCACCTTCGACCCGCCATTCTCGAACCACTACATCATGCATGGCAGCGGCAAGTTTGGCCTGGCCAGCCTGTGCAATCTGGATCTGCTGCCCGCGACAGGCGCGATTGTGATTGCGGCGCCGCTGAAGATCGTGGGAGGTTCAGGGAGTCCGGTGCGGGTGATCGCCATCGCGCCTTGAGCCGAAAATCCCTGGTTACGATTTGGTCAAACCTGCGTCTGACATCTAGTCGCTTACAGGAAGGTGCATACATGCGTCCGGTCAATGCTGTTCTAGTCGTGCTGATCACAAGCCTGGTCTTTGCACAGGGCAAGCCCGCCGCTGCTCCGAATGAACTGCCCAAGCTCGAGCACTTCAGCGCTGAGCAGCTCGATAAGTCCGTGGATCCCTGCACGGACTTCTTCAAGTACGCCTGCAGCAAATGGATAAAAGCCAATCCGATCCCGGCCGACCAAGCAGGCTGGGGAACGTTCAACTCGCTGGCCATCTGGAATGTAGCCGCTCTGCATAGCACGTTGGAGGCAGTGGCCACACCCGCTGCGAACCGGGGTCCAGTGGAAAAACAGGCTGGAGACTACTACGCCTCCTGCATGGATGAGGCAACCATAGACAGGCTGGGCATCACACCGCTGCAGCCGGTGCTCGAAAAGATCGCCAAGCTGAACAGCAAAGCGCAACTGCCCGAGCTGATCGCCACACTGCACAAGACCATCCGGCCGGCGAATCTCAACTTTATTGACCCGCAGTACCAGGGAATCCTGTTTGGGCTCTATTCCCAGCCCGATTTCGATGATGCCAGCCAGGTAGTGGCGGTGCTCGATCAATCAGGATTCGGTATGCCGGGGCGCGAGTTCTACACCAAAGATGACGAAAAGTCGAAACAGATCCGCGAGTTGTACCTGAAACATATTGCGAAAATGCTGGAGCTCAGCGGCGAGTCGCCGGCGCAGGCGGCTACGGATGCCAAATCCGTGATGGAGATCGAGAACTCGCTCGCCGTCGCTGCAATGGACATCGTTGCGCGCCGCGATCCTAAGAACCTGAACAACAAGCGCAACCTCAAACAATTACAGGCGATGACTCCGGACTTTAATTGGAGCAAGTATCTTACTGCGATGAAAGTTCCGGCATCGCAGACCTATCTGGTGACAGCGCCTGATTTCTTCACCGGCATGCAGAAGCTCATCGCCACCGAGCCGCTCGACCGCTGGCGCGCCTATCTGAAGTATTCGACTATCAGTTTCATGGCTCCGTTCCTCAGCAAACCGATGGTGGATGAGAACTTCGATTTCTTCGGCAAGACACTCTCGGGCACACAGGTGCTGCAGCCGCGGTGGCGGCGCTGCTCGCGAAGCGCCGACGCCGACCTGGGCGAGGCAGTGGGCCAGGCATACGTTGCCAAGTATTTTCCGCCGGAAAACAAAGCCCGCATGTTGCAGATGGTGAAGGCCATCGAGAAGGCGCTGGATGAGGACATCGACTCGGCCACCTGGATGTCGCCGCAAACCAAGAAGCTGGCGCACGCGAAACTGACGGCGCAGATCGACAAGATCGCTTATCCCGACCGCTGGACCGATTACTCCTCGGTGACCGTGAAGCGAGATGACTACCTGGGCAATGTGGCTCGTGCTTCTGAATTTGAGATCAACCGTCGTATCGCCCTAATCGGCAAGCCGACCAACCGCTACCTGTGGGGCATGACACCGCCTACGGTGAACGCCTACGAAGATTCCCAGAGCAACACCATCAACTTTCCGGCTGGAATCCTGCAACCGCCGTTCTTCGATGCCAGCCAGCCGGACGCTGTGAACTATGGCGCCATCGGAGGCGTCATCGGACACGAGATCACCCACGGATACGACGATCAGGGACGGAAATTCGACTCTGCCGGCAACCTGAAAGACTGGTGGACTCCGGAAGACGCCAAGAACTATGACGAGCGCGACGCCTGCATTACCGACGAGTATACGCAGGACGTGCCCGAGGCTGGTCCGGGAGTGCGGCAGAATGGCAAGCTCTCAGCCGGCGAAGATACCGCCGACAACGGCGGGGTGCATATCGCTCTGGCAGGTTTGCAGGACACGCTGCAGTCACAAGGCAAGGGCCTGGATGATGAAGCCCGCGACGGCCTGACCAACGCGCAGGCCTTTTTCCTCGGGTGGGCAACGGTCTGGTGCGGAGACAACCGCCAGGAGGCTGCGCGCACCGCAGTCATGACCCAAGGACACTCGCTCAACCCCTATCGAGTCAACAATGTAGTGGCCAACATGCCGGAGTTTGCCCGGGCGTTCAATTGCAAGGCTGGGCAGCAGATGGTCCATGCCAGGGCCTGCCGCGTCTGGTAGCCTGCTTTCTGGTCGTGAGGCACGGCTTCGGCCGTGCCTATTGTTTTGCCGCAAGGAAAATCGGCGCATGCTCAGGTAGACTCAAGCCTGAGAACGCACGGAGTATCGACATGAAACCGCGGAAAACCTGGTTGATGGCCGGCGCGGCCATCGTTATGGTACCGGTGCTTGGCATTTCCCAAGGGTCGCAGACACTTATTCTGAGCGGGCACGAGGGCAGTGTCCCTGTCACGCAAACCAACGGCAGGACTTACGTGGAAGTTGAGGCCCTGGCGCGGCTGGCCAACGGTTCAGTAAGTTTCCATGGCAGTCAGGTGGTATTGACGCTGCCGGCAGGCTCGGGAGGGTCCGCGGAGAGCGCGCCTCAACTGCCCGCCGCAAGCGGCTTCTCGAAGGGGTTCTTGCGCGCAGGCATCGAAGCGATGGCGACCATCAGGGAATGGCACAGCGCCCTCGCCAGCGCGATCGAAAACAGCTACCCCATAACGCAGGATTGGCTCTCGCCCTATCAGGGACAGGCCGGGACGAACCTGCGGCTGGCGCAAGTAGCCATCACAACTGATGACGACAAGAGCGCTTTTCAACTGCTCAGCAGGGTCTTTCAGAAAATGAAGCAACTCAATGACAAGTACGTGGCTGCCAAGGCGAACATGAGTTACATCGCGCCCAATTCGCTGCAGCGTGATGAGTTGAACCAGAGCATCGTAAGTTGCGGCAAAGCGCTTGCGGCAATGGCAGCCAACGGGCAATTCTCAGACACCACCAGTTGCCACTAGCTCTCATGGGAGCAAAGTCCCCGCAGTCGAATTGACCCGAGTCCCCCTCAGCCTTTAGCATGGCTGCGCCACAGTCATGATCGGACAAACCTTCTCTCACTACAAGATCGTGGGCAAACTCGGCAGCGGCGGCATGGGTGTGGTGTACGAGGCGGAGGACACGCGCCTGGGCCGCAACGTCGCCCTCAAGTTCCTGCCGCAGGAGATGGAGCAGGATGCCCAATCGCTCGAGCGTTTCCAGCGTGAGGCCCGGGCGGCTTCGGCCCTGAACCATCCCAACATCTGCACCGTCCACGCTATCGAGCAATACGAGCGCCAGCACTTCATCGTGATGGAGATGCTGGAGGGTCAGACGCTGACCCAAATGATCGGCACCCGGCCGATAGAGATGGAAAAGCTGCTGAACTTGGCCATCCAAATCGCCGATGCCCTCGAGTCGGCACATGCCAAAGGCATCGTGCACCGCGACATCAAGCCCGCCAACATTTTCGTGACCCCGCGAGGGCAGGTTAAGATCCTCGACTTCGGGCTGGCCAAAATGGAAGGAGTTCGGCGGGCAGCAAGCCCCAACGGAGTCAATTCGCAGATGGAGACTATGGACAAGCCCAATGAGCTGACCTCACCGGGAACCACGCTTGGAACTGTCGCTTATATGTCTCCCGAGCAGGCGCGTGGACAGCTTGCGGATGCGCGAACCGACCTCTTCTCTCTGGGAACGGTTTTGTATCAGATGGCGACTGGCAATCTTCCCTTCCAGGGCGATACCTCGGCAGTGATCTACGAAGCCATCCTTAACCGGGACCCTGCCCCGGTGACGCAAGCTAATGCGGCGCTGCCTGCAGATTTTGGCAGGATCATCGACAAGGCGCTGGAGAAAGACCGCAACCTCCGCTATCAAACGGCCACTGACATCAAGACCGACCTTACCCGGTTGAAGCGTGACCTTGAATCGGGACGGAAGCGCACAACTAACGGCAGTGAGTCACGCGCAGACACTAAGCCGAGCGAGAAATCGGTCGCTGTGCTCTATTTCGAAAACATCAGCGGCGTGAAAGAAGACGAGTACTTCCGCGACGGGATCACCGAAGACATCATCACCGAACTCTCCAAGATCAGAGGAATGAGCATCTTTTCCCGCCCCACGGTACTTGCTTATCGCGATAAGCCCGTTACGCCGGCGCAGATCGGGCAGCAGCTCAAGGCGGCGTATGTGCTCGCCGGTAGCCTGCGTCGCGCAGGAAACCGGCTGCGCATCAATGCCCAATTGGTGGATACACACACGGATTTCCCCCTGTGGTCGGAGCGCTACGACCGCGAGATGAAGGATGTCTTCGAGGTGCAGGACGAGATCGCGCGCAAGATCGCCGAGGCCTTGCGCATCACACTTTCGCCCCAGGAACAGGAAGCGCTTGCCGCCAAGCCCACAGAAAATCTGCAGGCTTATGACCTCTACCTGCGCGGCAAGAGCTACGCCCGGCGCATGACCCGGCAGGATCTGGAGTTCGCCCTGCAGATGTTCGAGAATGCAGTCTCGCTCGACCCTAATTTCGCCCTCGCCCATGCCGCGATCGCAAACGTGTGCGCGCAGACGTATTACAACTACGGGCGCGATCCCATCTGGCTGCAGCGCGCCGAGGCCGCCTCGCAGCGGGCCGTGTTCCTGCAGCCCCAGTTGCCCGAGGTGAGAGTTGCGCGCGCCTGGATCCTCTATGCCGCCAAGAACTATACAGATACGATCCTCGACCTGCAGAAAGCCATCTCCATCAAGTCCGATTGCGAAGGCGCTTATTATCTTCTGTGCCGCGCCTTGTTCGCCGATGGGCGCTACCAGGAACTGTTCAATATCGCCGACAAGGCTTTGGAGGCCAGCGGCGAGGATTACAACTGCTACTCTCCCATCATGAATGCGCTGAGCGCCCTGGGAAAGCAGGAAGCTCACCGCAATACTCGCCAGCGTTGGGTCGCCGCGCTGGAGAACCATCTCAAGAAGGTCCCCGAGGACGCCCGGGCGCGCATTCTGCTCGCAGCCTGCTACGCGCAGATGGATAGGGTTGAGGATTCACTCCGCGAAGCAAATTTCGCCGTTGCCCTGCGCTCGAATGAAGCCACCGTCCTCTATAACGCTGCCTGTGTCTTCTGCCAGCTAAGACGTAAGAGCGAAGCCATGGGCGCCCTGCGAAAAGCCTGGGAGGCTGGGTTCCAGGACGCCATCTGGGCGCGGCGCGATCCCGACCTTACGCTTCTGCACGGCGAAGCGGAGTTCGAAAAGCTATATCCTCCCGAGCAAGAGCTGGAGGCCCGAAAGTAGGAATCTGATCCGAGGGTGCGCGGTCGCCATCGCCCCTTCTGACCTTTACTCTGCGCCACTCTCGCCTGCACCAGTTTCTTGATCAGCGCTGCCGGTAGCGCCTTGTCCAGCGGGAATTGGATCGTTCCCTTGGACTTGGCGTAACCCTTGAGCTCGTTCTTGAACTCGTCGATCACAGAGGCGGTAGGGAACAGACTGCAGTGGTTGGAGAACGCTGCGTACCACACCAGCACTTTCCTGTGCTTGAAAGCCGGAATCGCATAGCTGATGGTTTCAGTCGCCTCAGGCGGCACGGAGGAGCGGATCAGCGCGCGAATCCTCTTCAGGACAGCGCGGGCGGGCGCTGGAACACCGGCAATGTACTCGGCAACGTTCCTTGGCCCGGGCGTGCTCGCTTTTCTGGAACTGCCTATGACCGGCCTCGCTTTTTTCATGTGGGTGATGTCAAGCACTCAAATCAGCGTTCAACTGCACTCAGGGCCAGGGTCGCGGCATGCACAGCCACGGCTATCACGATGCCGCTTAGCGTAAGACCGAGGAAGGCGATCAGGATGGCAACCATCCTCGTTTCCCGCTTGACTGGCCGAATATCGCCGTAGCCAACCGTGGTGGCAGTGACGAAGGACCAGTAAAAGCTGTCAGAGCGCGACCAACCCTCCTTCCTTCCCACGATCTGCCCCAGCAAGGTTATTACGGCTGCCAGGCTCAACAGGACCGGAAAGGTCAGCCACAGACCGATCGCGAAATGCTTCAGGAATGTGACCGTCAGGCCGGTGAAAATCAAGTGAGCTTTCTCCTCTCAGTCCCTGCGTCGGTTGCGACAGAATGATACGCCGAAACCGAGGCGCGCGCCTTTTCGGACGGTTCAAATCAGTTGGCTGCAATTTCAGCATGTTTGGCAAAGAAAAGCCCGGAATCATTCTCCGGGCTTTGAACTTCTCTTGCTCTGGCCTCAGGCTGCCAGGCTCTGGACAAAATGCTCGCACAGTGTGGTCTCGAGCATGTAGTGCTTCACGACGATGGGGCTGTTCAGATAGGGCTTCAGGGTCTCATAGATCTTCGGGAACAGCTCTTTCTGATAACGCTCTGCATCGGCCTTGGTCGACCAGAAGCTGACGTTGTACACCCTCTTTTCATCGGTCTGCTCCGGGAAGAAGGGCAGCATCTCCAGGAAGCCGACCTGCTTCCTCAGATTGGGTAGGACCTCGTTCTTGATGGCCTTCACGAACTCTGCCTTCTTTTCTGCTTTCAATTCGAATTCAAGAATACGGGCAAACATATAATGAACCTCCTTTCTCTTGGTTGCTCCAACACTTGTGTCGGGAGCACATTTTATTTAGCTGATCACAGCTATGGAGCTTTGCAGCATGTAGCTCACTTCATGTCTGTGCTCCCGACTTCGCCTTCATTTCAGCACGCAGAGAAATCCGGCGCTGTGACAGAGCTCACTGCTCGTTGTGATGCAAAGTCAGTTGGTAGAGAAAAATCCGCGCCGCACGAACAGGTTAGCTGTGAGCGCTATAGGATTCGAACCAATGCCTTCCATGTGAATCTTGAATTCAGTCACCTAAACCCCTTTGCCTGCTTTGCTTTTCCGCATTTTACTCGCCACCAAAACCCCGAGATGGGGCGGTGCACATTCAAGTGAGGGAAGGGTTATTTTCTTACAACGTGGGGCGTTGGTTGAGGCCGACAAGTTTCTGGAATTCGGGGTCGTCGTGCAGGCAATCGAGATCGGAATCCTTGGCCGCCCAATCCCAATTGTGGTATCCGGCCGCAAAGGTCTTCTTGAGAGTCTCCAGCGCCTCTGCCTTCTTCCCAAGCATGGCGTAGGTGCAGGCAGCATTGTAGAGGGTGTTGGGATCGCTGGGGCGGAGTGCAACCGCAGTCTGCAGGTGACGGATGCTCTCGTCCGGGTCCTCTTCGAAGTAGGCGAGGTTGGTGGCCAGCAAGATACGGGCCCGCACGTCTTCTGGTGCCAGCTCCAGTTGGTGGCGAAGAACATTGATGAGCCGCCGCCGGACATGTGCGGCTTCTTTCTTCCTCCCCAGGCGATCCAGCACGTTGCCGTAGGGAATATAGGTGTTGTAGTCGTCGCCGTTGGCTTCGAGCGCCTTCTCCGTCAGCGCCGCGCCCTCTTCGTAACGGCCAGCGGCGAAATACGCCCGGCCTAGGATGCTCCAAGAGCCTTCACAGTCGGGCTTGCGCTCAATAGCGCGCATGGCCAATTGCGCGGCCTCGTCGTATTTTTTCTGGGCATAACAGATGCGGGCGTGCGCTACCAGCACCTCCGGTAGATCGGGCGCAAGAGCAGTGGCCCGGTCGCCGGCAGCCAGTCCACGTTCAATCCATTTCGGGTCCCGTTCGCGGATTTCATAGATCAGCCCACACAGGTGTGCGATCCCGGCGTGTGCCAGAGCGAAATTCGGGTCCAGCTGGATGGCCTGCTCGAACATCTGCAGGCCGTAGTCCAGGTTCTCGCGGCGCGTGTAACTCCTTCCCCGCAGGTAAAAATCGTACGCAAGTGGATTTTCTGTGGGCTTGCGCGCCATGATCTTCTCTTCCTGCGGCGTCAGGGTGATCCGCAGGGCCTGTGCGATGCTCCGCGCGATCTCCTCCTGGATGGCGAACACGTCTTCCAATTGCCGGTCATAACGTTCGGCCCAAACGGAATGCCTGGTCGAGGCTTCCACCAGCTGTGCCGTAATCCGCACCCGGTTGCCGGCACGGCGGATTGAACCCTCGAGCACATAGGCTGCGCCGAGCTGCTGGCCCGCTTGTAGCGCTGTGATTCCCTTGTCGCGGAATGCCAGCATCTCCGAGCGGGGAAAGATCTCAAGCTGGGCGACCTTCGAAAGCTCCGTGACGATGTCTTCCGTAATTCCGTCGCGGAAGTATTCGTCCTCTTTCGCGCCACTCTGGTTTTCGAAGTAGAGCACTGCTACTGATTTCTTCTTGTCAGGATCCACTTTCGTCCCGGAATCCGAAACGCTTTTCTCGGTGGCGGGATGACGGCTGGATTCGCTATCCCGTTTGAGTCGCTTCAAGTCAGCGCGAATATCCGAAGCATGCTGGTAACGCAAGTCCCGGTCTTTCTCCAGGGCCTTGTGAATGATGTCATCGAGCTTGGAAGGCAGGTCAGGGTTCAGTCGAATCGGGTTCACGGGCGCCTTGTGCAGGATCGCGTCAAACAAACTCGCCGATGTATCTCCCCGAAAGGGTAGCGTTCCCGTCGCCATCTCATAGAGCACTGCCCCAAAGGAGAACAAGTCGGTGCGGGCATCCAATTCTTTGCCCAGCGCCTGCTCCGGCGACATGTAAGCGACCGTACCCACCGAAGTGCCCGGACTCGTCAGGTGCTCTGCGCTCACTTCAGCGGTCGCGTCGGCCGCGGAGGGGTCGACCGGCTTGCTGACCACCTGTGTAACCTTCGCCAGTCCAAAATCCAAGACCTTGGCGTGCCCACGCTTGGTGATAAAAATGTTCGCCGGTTTGATATCGCGATGAACGATCCCCTTCGAATGCGCGGCGTCGAGTGCATCGGCGATCTCAATCGCCAGGCTGAGCAACAGGTCGGTCTCGATAGGCTTCCCGGCGATGCGATGCTTTACCGTCACACCGTCCAGGTGTTCCATGGCTATGAACGCCTGGCTATCTTCCTCGCCAATGTCATAGATGGTGCAGATATTGGGGTGGTTCAAAGCAGAAGCCGCCTTGGCCTCGCGCCGGAAACGCTCCAGTGCCTGGCGGTCTTGGGCCACGCCTTCGGGTAGGAATTTTAGCGCCACAAAACGGTCGAGCCGGGTGTCCTCGGCTTTGTACACAACACCCATACCCCCGCCGCCAATTTTTTCCACGATCCGGTAGTGCGAAATGGTTTGGCCGATCAATGAAACAGGCTCGCTCATGCGCAACCATACTAGGGCTCAAGTTGTAGCGAGTCAATGCAAAGGACAGTAATTGCCTCCGCAAAGCTGATGCTGTCGTAACGATTCCACGCGGTTTCTAGTTGTTGCAGAATTCCCTCGATGACTTGTTCATCTGTTGTCGCCCACCTTGCCTGTACGGCTTTGCGGCTGCCTCGCCGCGTTCCTTCTTGCTCGTCACCAAAGCCCTCAAAATGGCCTGGTCTTGGTAAAGCACTTCAATGAGTGGCTGCGACCGCACGCAGCTCGGTCGGACCAAAGAACGGCGACCCAGTAAGCTCTGTGACCGCCCCACTCTGATCATCAAAGGAAAACCCATACAGGTACGACTGAGTAGGGTCCTGAGTCGGACTACCGACCGAGTAAATGAATTGCCCGGCTTGGTCGAACGCCAATTGTGGAGAGAAATTCAGGTGTTCTGGTGCGGTAAAGTTCTGGGCCGGCACAACGTTTCCGCTGTCGGCATTGATGGAATACTCGAGCCAAACGATAGAGTAGCAAAACCCATTCTGGTCTATGTCATTCACAGGACACGAGGTCAGCAGAAGCCATTTTCCAGACGGGCTGATATAAGGCTGGATGACGAAGTCCGGCTGATGGGGCAATTGGGTGATCTGCTGTGAGGAGGTCACCCTTCCGGAGGTCAGGTCAATCGTGTAGAGCCATAGCTGGTATTGCGCTCCAGGGCCGAACGAGCTTCCTGTCTGTGAAACGAGATAAAGGAACTTCGCATTGGGGTGCTGGACAAACGCAACCGCGAACGGCGCAGGAGTGTCTTCAATATCGGTCAGCAGTCCTCCGGCATCGATGGAGAGAGAATGGAAACCGTAACTTCCGACCGGTAACTCTATCGATGGATGATACACAAACAAGTAGCGACCGGCCGGGTCGTTCCCCACGCCGTAACCAGTGATAGGGGCAGGCGATGGGAGTGGCTGCAGGCTACCCTTGCTCCGATCCAACGCATAGCCACCCAAGGTGCAGGCGTTGCATTCATATCCCGTATCGAGGGAATCGTACTCGTTGGCTACATATATGAACCTGCCCATACCGTCAAAAATCTGGGGCGCGCCCGGGCTGGCAGGACCAGCGGGAAACGGAATACCGGCGGATACACTTCCAGCGGAATCTCTGGTCGAATAGACAGCGCTGAAAATGGCACCACAGCAGTCCGACTGAACATACCGCGTGAAGATAAATTGGTTCTGGTTATCAACCTGTATCTGCAAGACCTTGGTCACGGAAAGTTGAGGTTGGATCCCAAGTTTGGCAGGTGAGTCTGGGCGTTGTGTCGGACTCCCATCGCTTGATGACCTGTCAAAAACGTAAAGATTTTCATTACTCGCAGCAAAGACACTCCCCGCAGCACCACCATCATTCTGATTGCTCGAAGTGCTTCCTCCGCAGCCGCAAAAACAAAGCAACGCAGATAACAAAAGCGCGCTCTTGATGGACCAGTTCATTGCAGGAAGTCTATATGCTTTGAAAGAACAAAAGAAGAGAATATAACGGCTAACCCAAACCATTGCGACCGCGAGACAAGTCATCGTCGCACTAGGATCGGGCAACAACTATCTTTGCCCGTTCGAGAGATGCCAAAGCTCGGTAGAGAAAAATCCGCGCCGCGCCAATAGGTTAGCTGGTGGGCGCTATAGGATTCGAACCTATGACTTCCACCGTGTGAAGATGGCACTCTACCGCTGAGTTAAGCGCCCACAAAACTCAAGAGGCGATCGCTCTCCATGGTACAAGTTGCCGTGCGAGGCGGGCAAATCGTCTTGCGCTGAATCGGCGTGCGATGGCTGCATTGCTGTTCAGATTCGCCAAGGCCCCATTCAGCTGTGATCTGGCATCGCAACTCACCGAAAGACAGGCTAGAATGGCCTCAGCACATGGCCTCTAAGTCCAAGAGCGGCAGTCACTTGCAGCCCGATGAGAACTCGCCCGCTTCCCTGCCCGCAGGCGGGGATTCCGCACAACTTTCTGGGCAGGATGGGGTCTATAGCGATGTGGGCACGATTGCGCTGACAGATCAACGCATGATGGTCGGCATGCAGCGGGAGCCGCGCGCCATAGCTATTGCGGCCGTCGGCGCCGAGCTTACCGACACCGACCTGATGCTGCGGGTGCAGGCGGGCGACGACTCTGCTTTCGGCCGGCTGATCGAGAAATTTCGCCGTCCACTGGTCGGCTTTATGTACCGCATGTCACACAACCAGGCAGTCGCAGAAGAACTCGCGCAGGAGGTCTTTCTGCGCGTGTATCGCTCGCGAGGAAGCTACGCGGCTGAAGCCAGGTTCAGCACCTGGCTTTACCGCATTGCCACCAACCTGGCGCTGAATCATGTCCGCGATACGCGCAGCGAACGCGTGCAGGGTGCCGGCAGCCTAGATGAGACGGATGAAGAGACGGGGCGTCCGCGCTCCGAGGCGGTGGCCGACCCGCACAGCAACGCCGAGCAGGAGATGCTGCGCAGCGAGCGCATGGCTGCCATCCGCAGAGAAGTGGAAGCCCTGCCCGAGCGGCAGCGCCTGGCCGTGATCATGCATAAATATCAGGAGATGGATTACCGCGAGATCGCACGCGTTCTCAAGATGAGCGAATCGGCGACCAAATCGTTGCTCTTCCGCGCCTATGAGACACTGCGCGAAAAGTTGAAGGATTTTGTGTGAGGTTGTTATGAAAAGCCACTTCGATTGCAAAAACGTTCGCGAGGAGTTCCTGGATCTGGCGCGCCCCGGCTCCAAACTCTCTGCCGAAGCCCAAGGCCACATGGCGGCGTGCCCGGGTTGCGCCGGAGAGTTGAAGTCGCTGCAGCAGACCTGGTCGCTGCTGGGCGAGTGGCAGGCGCCGGAGCCCTCGGCCTACTTTGACTCGAGGCTGCAGGCGCGTTTGCGCTCAGAGCAGCAGCGGCCGGCCGGATTGTTGGCCTGGCTGGGCGTGTATCGCTGGCAGCCGGCGCTGGCAGCTACTTTCGTGGTCGCGCTGGTTCTGGGGATCGGCTGGTACCGGCTGATGAAGATGGATGACATTCCTCTGCCTGCGCAGCCGCCGATCAGCGCCGCAGTCTCCGACTTGGACAAGCTCGATAGGAATGCGGACGTGTATGACAACGATCTGCTTTACGATGACGACCAGTCGCAGGCAGATGAGTAACAGGGGCTGGCTTCGATGTTGAAGGTTCGTGCCATTTCGTTCGCGCTGGGGCTGGCGCTGGCTGTTTCAGCCGGCGCTGCCGCGCAGGGCGGCCCGCACAACAGCCAGAGTCAGCACGGACAGCGACAGCAGGATCATGCGCAAAAGCCCAAGGCTGGTGAATGGCTGCGCAAGTACAAAGGCATGCCGCCGGCGGAGCAGCAGAAGGCTTTGCGAAACGATCCTCAGTTCCAGAGCCTGCCGCCCCAGCGCCAGGAAAGGCTGAACCAGCGCTTGCAGGAGTTCAACCAGATGCCGCCTGAGAAGCAGGAGCGCGTGCTCAACCGCATGCAGCAGTTCGATGCGCTCTCGCCACAACAGAAGCAGCAGGCACGCTCGCTGCAGGAGCAATTCCGCGCGGTTCCTCCCGAGCGCCAGCGCCAGATGCGCATCGCCATGCGCAACCTGCGGCAGATGAATCCGCAGCAGCGCGAGCAGGTGATGAACTCGCCCCGCTTCCGCAGCCAGTTCAGCGATCAGGAGCGCGGCATGATGAAAGGCGCCCTCGATCTGCCCATCGGCCCCGGCGCAGGGCAAGACGGCCCGCCGCAACCGTAGCCTTCCGTCAGCGGAAGAGATTTCTCAGCACAAACAAGGCGTTGGCCGGCCGCTCCGCCAGCCGCCGCATGAAGTAGGGATACCACTCGTGCCCGAACGGAATGTACACCCGCATGCGCCAGCCCTCCTTCACCAGGCTCTGCTGCAGATCCCGGCGGATGCCATACAGCATCTGGAACTCGAATGAATCCGGCGCGATCTTTTCGCTGCGGGCAAACCCGATAGCGGCTTGGATCATGGCTTCGTCATGGGTGGCAAGGCCGTGGTACACACCGCTCTTCAGCAGCATCTTCATCAGCTTCACGTAGTTGCCATCCACCTCCGACTTCTTCTGGAAGGCCAGATCTTCCGGCTCTTTATACGCGCCTTTGCACAGCCGTATGCGGATCCGGTGCTGCAGCAGTTTTTCGATGTCAGCTTCGCTGCGGCGCATGTATGCCTGGATCACCGCTCCCACACAGCCCTGGTTCCCCGGCTGTGCGTGCAGTGCGTGCACAAAGTCCAGTGTGCGTTGGGTATAGGGCGAGCCTTCCATATCCACGCGCACAAAGTTCTTGGTGCGCGCCGCGTGCTCCACCAGGTCCCGGGTGATCTCCGTCGCCAGCGCTGGGTCGACATCAAGCCCCATGTGCGTCAGTTTGAGGCTTACATTGGCGTCGAGCTTGCGCGCGGCGATCTGCTCGAGCAGTTGATGGTAGAGCTGAACGCTCTCGCGCGCCTCCTCGGCGTTGGTCACGTTCTCGCCCAGGTTGTCCATACTCACGCTCTGGCCGAGTCTGTTGACGGCAGCGGCCGCAGCAAGCACATCTTCGGCCTCCATCCCCGCAACAAAGCGCTGCGAAAGCCTGCGGCCCGCAGCCGAGCGCTCTGCGAGCGCCCGCAGCGACTTGCTCTCGGAAAGTGTGATGAAGAAGGCTCTGAGCACTGGCGCGAAGAAAAGAGAAGGGATTTTGTATCACATACAGGCAGGGCTGTCATGCGTCCAGCCCTTGACGAACACATGACCGATCAGGAATGCAGCAGGCGCACGCTCTGAACCAGCAGCCAGCCGTTCATTCCCGCGATCAGTAGCGCAGTCGTCCAGGAAACTGATTGCAGCCAGCGCGAGTTCGCGAATTCCCCCATCTTCGTCCGGTCGCCGGTAAACATCACCAGCGGGACCACCGCGAAACTCAACTGCATGCTCAGAATCACCTGGCTCAGGACGAGCAGCTTGGCAGTGCCATGCTGTCCATAGATCGCGGTGACGAGAATGACCGGAACGATGGCCGTCAAACGCGTCAGCAAGCGGCGCGCCCACAGCTTCATCCGCAGTTGCAGAAAACCCTCCATCACCACCTGCCCCGCCAGTGTTCCGGTAATGGTTGAGTTCTGGCCAGATGCCAGCAGCGCCAGCGCGAACAGCGTGCTCGCCCCGGCGACGCCCAGCAGGGGAGAAAGCAGCTTGTAGGCATCGTCGATCTCTGCCACCTCATGATGCCCGCTGCGGTAGAACACCGCCGCTGATACCACCAGGATGGCCGCGTTCACAAAGAACGCCAGGCCGAGCGCGACCGCCGAATCGATACTGGCATAGCGCAGGGCCTCGCGCTTGCCTTCGAGCGTGCGCGAATAATTCCGCGTCTGCACGATGGAAGAGTGCAGATACAGATTGTGCGGCATCACCGTCGCTCCCAGGATTCCGATGGCGATGTACAGCATGCTGGTGTCGGTAACGATGCGTGTCGAAGGGACCAGGCTCCAGCGCACGACCTGGGCCCACTCCGGCCTCGACAGGATCACCTCGGTGCCGAATGCAACCGCCACTAGCGCGATCATCGAGATCACGACTGCTTCCAGATAGCGGAAACCCCGGCCCTGCAGCAGCAGGATGAGCAGCACATCGGCGCCAGTGATACACGCTCCCCAGAGCAGCGGGATCCCGAACAGCAGCTGCAAAGCGATCGCCGAGCCGATCACCTCGGCCAGGTCGCACGCCGCGATGGCGACCTCGGCAAAGACCCACAATGCAAAACTGACGGGCGGCGAATAGTGGTCACGGCACGCCTGCGCCAGGTCGCGCTCGGTGGCGATGCCCAGCTTGAGCGCCAGGCTTTGCAGCAGGATCGCCATCAGATTTGAAAGCATGACGACGGAAAGCAGCGTGTAGTTATAAGCGGAGCCAGCCGCCAGGTCAGTGGCCCAGTTTCCGGGGTCCATGTAGCCGACTGAGATCAGGAACCCGGGGCCGGCAAACGCCAGCATCTTGCGCAGCACTGAGGCCGAACGCGGCACCGCCAGGCTGGCGTGCACATCGGGCAGGCTGGGCAAAGACGCAGCCGTGCGCCAGGCTGTAAAGGGACCGGCCATAAGAGCTTGCTGCCAGAGGATGGGGACAGGCTCTGGTTAGCCTGTATATAGCAGACCATATTAACTATGGTTAAGTCAATCGAAGAAATCGATATTCACGAAGGATTTACGCAGGGACCACCCACACACGCTCCGCAGCTGACGCGCCCAGGGAAAAGCGGTGTCGGTTCACCCGCAGGTTCAAGGTCTGGTCGTAGTTGCGCGCTGTCACGCTCAGGCGGCTTCCCGGCCGGATTTGCAGCCGGTCCAGGAACTCCAGCAGCTTGCGGTCGCGTTCGTACACGCTGGCTACCCGGTAGCTCTTCCCAGCCTCTGCGGCCGAAAGCAGCGCCAGCCCCTGCCGGCGGCGTGCGGCCGGCGTCTGCGGTACCGCCAGATTTCCGTGGGGGCACTTTGGCTCGCGCCCCAGCTTCTCGATGAGTTTGCGCTCGAAGTCCGTGGAGACTGCGTGCTCCAGTCGCTCCGCCTCGTCGTGCACCTTGTACCACTCCATGCCGAAGATCTCCGTCAGCATCCGTTCGATAAGATGGTGCCGGAAGACCGTGCGCCGTGCGATGGCTCTCCCCTTACCGGTCAGGCGCACCAGGCCATCGGCGCGCACTCGCACCAGGCCGTCTTTGACCAGGCGTTTGAGTGCCATGGTCACCGCCGGAGGAGATACCTTCAGCCAATGAGCCAGCGTCGCCGAGATGACGTGCTGCCCCTCCCCTTCGGCCTCATGAATGGCCTTGAGGTAATCCTCTTTGGAGATGGTGATCACGCCGAAGTTTACTTATCCAGCCCCAGCTTGTGCAGCACTTCCTCCGAGTGCGTCATCTTGGGCTTCTTGGGCTGCTGCCCTTTCGGAGTCGCTTGCTGCGCCGGCTGCTCTTCCTGCTTGGGCTCCGCCACCTGTGGAGTTCCGGTGCGCTTCAAGGGCCAGTCGGCAGCCAGACGCAGGCCGATCGTAGGGTGCACAAATCCCGGCTGGCCGGCAGCGCGGAAGGCGCATTCCAGCCCTTGCGGCTGCTGCGAGAAGGCATTGCCCTTCACTGTAAAGGCGCCGAAGTTCGGGTCAGAGGATTTTTCCGTATACTTCGAACTCGTCCACTCCGCCACGCTGCCTGCCATATTGTGAATGCCCCAGGGCGATTCATCCTTGTAATCCTGCCATCGCAGACTGGGAACGCTCATCAGATCGCCATTCTCGGCGGTGACAGCCAGGCCCTGTCCCGGGAAGTTGCCCCACGAATAGCGCCGGCCATCCGGACCGCGGCAGGCACACTCCCACTCTGATTCGGTGGGCAGGCGGTAGGCGATGCCATCATGCTGCGTTCGCCAGGCGGCATAAGCGACTGCATCTTCATTGGAGATGCTGCGCAGTGGCGATGCCGCAAACTTCGCCGCATCTGAGCCATCCGTCGGCACTAGGCCGTCAGCCGTGAGCTTGGCGATCGGCTTGCCCGCCTCTCGCGGCATACGTTTGTCCGCCTCCTTTCCTATCGCTTTGAGGAAAGGCGCGTAGTCGCCCATGGTCACCTCATCCTGCTGCAGCAGGAAGGGTGCTACATCGATGGTCTGCTTCGCCCGCGCAACCGCAGCGCCTCCGCCCATCACCGCTGGCCCACCGTCTATGTAGACGAAACCAGGGGGCACGTCATGCACCTCGGGCATGGCGATAGTCCGCGTCACGGTGCCCATGCGTTCCACCACAAACGGCATATGCGTTTCGGCGTGCCCCAATGAGGTCAGCATCAGCATGTAGCTGCCCGGTGGCAGTCCGTTAACCGCAACCGAACCGCTCCCCAGCCGCGAACCAGGAGCCGCGTCAAAGCGGAAGATGGAGCGAGCTGAATCGGGCAGATGGAAGCCGGCCACAGACCGCGTCTCTTCCGCCTGCAGGAACGCAGAGTCCTCCGCCTTGCCGCTGGGATCGAACGGCACCGGTATGAGCCGTGGCGGCAACTGGTTGCCTTGCGCGTCTTTAGCGTGCAGGGTTTCAAAGCGGAACAGGTAGACATCGGCATCAGCCGGATCCACGGTCAGCTTCAGGCTGCCCAGGCCTTCGAGTTCATGCCGGTATTGAGCGGGATCGGGCGCATAGCGCAGCACCTCGGCGCTGTAGGCGCTCATCAGCGGCTCATTGTTCTCGGCCAGCGCCAGCCGCCAGAGTTCCATGTAACTCTCAGCCAGAAAGCTGCGCGCTCTTGTGCTGTCGGGCGAGAGATCGAGCGCCGCGCGCGCGCCGTCAATGCCCTGATTCAACCTCTCGCGGTATTGATTGGCGACCTCCGTTCGGGCCACCGTCTGCAATGAGAGTTGATAAGGATCATCCGTATGCAGGTTCTGCAAGGTCGACTTGTAGCTCTCGAACTGCTTCTTGCCCTCATGCGCCTGCAACTCAGCGGCCGACAGAATGCGGCCCACTCGATACTGCCGGTAGCCAAACCAGCCCGCACCGATCACCAGCATGGCCAGGATGATCGTAGTGACCACCGACGTCACCCGCTGGCGATTGCGCCGGATCCATTTAACGCCTTTCTGCAGCGCGGTATCCGGACAGGCCGAGACCGGCTGGTCTTCCAGGTAAGCCGTCAAATCGTCACGCAACTGTTCGG
>Ga0187777_10000347_pt1 | contig 33539 bp, 30 predicted proteins | sample 1015_Q2_SP5_10_M_FD_132416 | JGI IMG/M metagenome (GOLD analysis project Ga0187777, IMG submission 132416) | Tropical peat soil microbial communities from peatlands in Department of Meta, Colombia - 1015_Q2_SP5_10_MG | ecosystem: Environmental > Terrestrial > Soil > Wetlands > Peat | place... | reverse complement strand
CTCACCAATCCGGAGGTTCTCAGCCATACGCTGCGCAACGGCGGCGCCAATCTCTTGCGCGGCTGGCAAAACTTCACCCAGGACTGGGAGCGGGCCGTCAGCGGCAAGAAGCCGGTTGGTAGCGAGAAGTTCGTCGTTGGCCGCGACGTCGCGGTCACGCCGGGTAAGGTCGTCTATCGCAACAAGCTCATGGAGCTTATCCAATATTCGCCGGCGACCGATAAGGTACGGCCTGAGCCGGTTCTCATCGTACCTGCCTGGATCATGAAGTACTATATTCTGGATCTCTCGCCGCACAATTCGCTGGTGAAGTACCTCACCGAGCAGGGATTCACGGTTTTCATGATCTCGTGGATGAATCCTGGCCCCGATGACCGCGATCTAGACTTGGACGACTATCGCGAGCTTGGTGTGATGGCAGCGCTCGACGCGATCAATCCAATTTTGCCGAATCAAAAAGTGCACGGCGTTGGTTATTGTCTCGGAGGCACACTGCTCTCGATCGCGGCCGCGGCAATGGCACGAGACGGGGACGACAGGCTTAAATCGAAAACGATGCTGGCTGCTCAGACAGACTTCACTGAAGCGGGCGAGCTTATGCTGTTCATCGATGAGGGTCAGCTTGCGTTCCTCGAAGACATGATGTGGGAACAGGGCTTTCTTGACAGTCGTCAGATGGCCGGCGCGTTCCAAATGTTGCGCTCGAATGATTTGGTTTGGTCGCGCCTAATCCATGAATACTTGATGGGCGAGCGCCACCCAATGAGCGATCTGATGGCATGGAATGCCGATGCCACGCGTCTGCCGTACCGGATGCATTCGGAATATCTGCGCCTGCTTTTCCTTAATAACGACCTAGCGGAGGGTCGCTTTATGGTCGAAGGAAGGCCGGTTGCACTCAGCGACATTCACGTGCCGGTCTTCGCCGTCGGTACGGTGCATGACCACGTGGCCCCGTGGCGCTCGACCTATAAGGTCAATCTTCAGATGGATACCGATGTGACCTATCTGCTCACCGAAGGCGGGCACAATGCGGGCATCGTGTCGGAGCCCGGCCGCGAGGGGCGCAGTTTTCAAGTGATGACGAAGCGAGCAAACGACCGTTACATTGATCCCGACGCCTTCGTCGAAATGACGCCGCGCAAGGCAGGCTCGTGGTGGCCGGAATGGCTCGCCTGGTTAAACGAACGCTCCGGAGCGCCGATGCCGCCGCCGTCGATGGGTGCGGCCGAGGCCGGATACGCGCCACTCGGCGAGGCGCCGGGGACTTACGTGCTGCAGGAGTAGAGTATTATTTTCGCTGAAATGTTCGCTTTTGGCCCTTAGCAGACATAAAGTTTGACGCGCTGGATGTCTGCTTTCAGGGGTAAAGCAGACACGACGTGATGCGATGCAAATGTTTGCTAATGACCCTTAGCGGACGTCAAGCCCACTCGCAGGGCCGTCTGATTGTCCATCGGCCGCTTAAAAAACGGGCCGCAAGACGGTGCGACCCGAGTCGGTTTAGGGGAAAGTTGGCGGACGCAATATCCAGCAATCGTGGTTTAGATGCGGTTGCGACATTTTAGGTAAATGAAAACTGAAGGGTCGTAATGTCTCCATCACCTTTCTCCATCGCCTGCGTTGGAGAAAAACGGGCCGTATAGATACGGAGATTATCTCCAGGCGACAGTGGCCTCATTCGTTACTCGCTTACCAACTCAGTTTCGCGCATAGATTTAGCGTTCTGATAATGATCTTCGAAAGGATGAACTTAACAGCTTCCGGGTAGTGTGACGCGCAGTAAAATCGCTCAGTTCAGGGGTAAACAATGCATCGTCTTACTTGGCTATCGATGATCGCGATTGCGATTACCGTAAGTGCGTTCGTTTCAAAAAGCGCGACGCATCCTGTGGAATCAGCCATTTCAATCGATGTCATGACAATGCAAAGGCAAGTCGGCGTACTGCCGGTCCTGGTAATCGACGATCTGGTCTGAAAAATCGTTGAATTTTCTCTGTTCAAAGTGAGGCCGCCCAATAGGCGGCCTCTTCAGTTATGAAATGTATCGGACCTTCAATTTTGAGCTGCAGTTCGTACGTACTTATTCAGCCAATCAAGCGTGCGCTGCCAGGCTAGCGTTGCGGCCGCTTCGTCATACCGCGGCGTTGTGTCGTTATGAAAGCCGTGATTGGCCCCGCGATAAACGTATCCCTCGTGCACTACGTGTGCGGCTGTAAGCGCCGCATCGAAGGCTGGCCAGCCCGAGGTAATTCGAGTGTCGAGTTCGCCGTAATGGGCAAGCAGCGGCGCCTTGATCATTGCCGCTTCCCCGCTGCTTGGCTGACTTCCATAGAATGGAATCGCCGCAGCAAGATCTTTACCCATGCGCACCGCCAAGGTGTTGACGACACTTCCGCCGAAGCAAAATCCGACCGCGCCCAATCTTCCAGTGCACTCCGCGTGTGATTTCAGCCATATCGCAGCCGCGTGAAAGTCTTCTCTCATTTTTGCGCCGTCGACCTGTCTAAAAAGTTCTAAGCCCTGCTCATCCTGCCCTGGATAGCCTCCAACAGAGGTTAGTCCATCGGGCGCAAACGCCATGTACCCAGAAATCGCTAACCGCCGCGCCACGTCCTTTATGTAAGGATTGAGACCACGGTTCTCGTGGATGACCAAAACAGCTGGCAATTGGCCGGATAGTGCGGCTGGTCGCACCAAGTAACCAGTTATCGAGCCATTGCCGGTCGGCGAGGACACACTTGCGGACGTAGCTTTGATCCGGCTGTCGTTTTCTGGGACTTGAATAGCCCAAGCATAATTTGGGCGAAGCATCTCAAAGAGAGCCATTGCAGTTAGCCCGCCTGCTGCAAACTTCTGGGCACCATTCAGAAATTCACGGCGATCAATTTGGCCGTGCACATATCGATCGAATAGGTTCAAGAGTTCTTGTGGAAAATCGGATGCCTTTTTTCGTTCCATTGGGTGCCCCAACTGACTGTCGCGCGTCTAAGGTTAAGCACAGAATATTGCTTTTGCCGCCGGAGCAAAAGTAGAGTCGACTGCAGGTCTGCTTCAGGCATAGCGGGCGATCTCTCGTCAGCTTTGAGTCCTCGCGGATGTATAGAAACGTCCCGGCGTTTTAAGTTTCTTTGCTAGCAATTGCGAGTTCGAAGACTAGACGGCGCCGATGAGTCGCGATTAGCTTCTTGCGCAAGAGCGCGACAGGCTGCATGCCCCGGAAGGGAGGAATTGAATGCAAAACATCCGCCGGCAGTTTTTGAAGGGTGCTTTGGCACTATCTGCTGCTGTGGCTGCGATGTCCCGAAGTGGTTTCGGAGGCGCAGAAGGCCCCGTCCTTAGTCGGACGATTCCTCACACAGGTGAATCGCTGCCCGTTGTTGGACTTGGCACAGCGGTAACCTTTCCTTCTGCAAATCTGGAACAGCGAGAGAAGCTCAACGAGGTCATCGATGCGCTGATCTCTGGCGGAGGAAAGTTGGTCGATACTGCTTCGACCTATGGTAATGCCGAAGCGGTGATTGGAAACTTCATCGATGCAAAAAAGATTCGCGAACGTCTATTCGTTGCAACAAAGATCGAGGTGCGGCCTACCGCCTCATCGGCTGACGAATTCCAACGGTCCCTGACTAGACTTCGGACAGACAAAGTCGATCTGCTGCAACTCCACAACGTGTCGCGGTCTAACCAAAGTCTCGAGCAACTTCGCGATTGGAAGGCTGCTGGCCGTTGCCGCTACATCGGGGTTACGAGCACTTTCCCTCAAGATTACGACGCCATGGAAGCTATCATCAGGCGCGAAAAACCCGACTTCGTCCAGGTCGACTATTCCATGGATAACCGAGATGCTGAGAGACGAGTCATCCCGGCGGCGGCTGATGCCGGCGCTGCAGTGCTCACGGCATTACCGCTCGGACGAACATCGCTGTTTCGTGCCGTGAAGGGAAAGGTACTGCCGGAATGGGCCAAGGACTTTGACGCCCAGTCGTGGGCTCAATTCTTTCTCAAATTTCTACTTGGCAATCCTCATGTCACAGCGGTGATTCCGGGTACCGGCAATGCCGAACACATGATCGATAATTTGAATGCAGGCCGCGGCCGAATGCCGGGCGAACAAGAACGCCAAAAGATGATTGCTGTGCTTCGGTCATAGCAAGGAGGTGGCGTTTTTTCCGCAGAGTATTCTCACATCGAAGTGATGGGCGGTTTCGTTGTAGGACCTTTGTGGCCTACCCTCTTCCAACTATGCTAGCCAGTTTCATCGACTAGTCTTTTGGAGGTTCGAGCATGGCCATCCGTCTCTTCCATTGGAGTCGACGCGAACTTTTCGTCACAGGTGCCGCCGTATTGGCGGCGGGCACATTTCCGCGCGTCGCAAGTGCACAGGCTGCGACGGTCAAGAGCAAAATCGGGGTAATCGGCGCCGGACATATTGGCAGCACGATCGGCGGCCTGTGGGTCAAAGCCGGCCATCCGGTTTTATTCTCATCGCGGCACCCCGACGAGCTGAAAGCTTTGGTAGAAGGAATGGGTCCGCTCGCCAAAGCCGGGTCGGTCAGCGAGGCTCTCGACTTCAGCGATGTCATCCTGATTGCGGTGCCCTACAAAGCGATCCCCGATCTGGCAAAAGAATACGGGCCAAAGTTTGCCAACAAGATCGTGATTGACCCTGCCAATGCTGTCGCACGCCGCGACGGCGAGGAGCTTTTGGCCGAGACCAAGGAAAAGGGTATCGGTGTCACCACAGAATCGTATCTTAAAGGCTCGCATGTGGTCCGCGCCTTCAACTCGATGAGCTACATCAACTTTGCCAAGGAAGCTCATCGGGCAGGCGATCTGATGGCCATCCCGATGGCCGGCGACGATCCCCATGCAGTCGATGTTGCTTCGCAGCTCGTTCGCGATGCCGGATTTGACCCGGTTGTCGTCCCACTCCAGCGCGCGCAAGAGTTTGCGCAGGGCGGGCCGATTTATGGACAGCAATTGACAGCCAAGGAACTACGCGCGCAGTTCGGCTTGTCGAAATGAGCGAATCCAGTCTAGCGACCGCTCGTTCGGATTCTGATGGTCCCGTTTTTCGCCTATTGCGGCGCTTGATCGATGTCACACCTGCCGAACTGCCCGCGCTCGGCTGGTGCTGGCTCTACATTTTTTCGTTGCTGGCGTCCTACTACATCCTCCGTCCCATTCGCGACCAGATGGGAGTGGCTGGTGGTGTCAACAATTTGCCCTGGCTATTCACCGGCACATTGGTCGTGATGTTGATCTTGAACGTGCCGTTTTCGGCACTGGTCAAGCTGCTTCCGAGAAAGCAGTTCATCTCGTTGTCTTATCGTTTCTTTGCTGTGTCGATCTTAGCGTTCGGGGCGGCGTTGCATGTGGCAACAGCGGATCAAGCTGTTTGGGTTGGCCGTTTTTTTTTCATTTGGATTTCTGTCTTTAATTTATTCGTAGTCTCGATTTTCTGGTCGATGGTCGTCGATATTTTTAGCTCAGAACAGGGCAAGCGGCTTTTCGGTTTCATAGCCGCCGGCGCAACACTCGGCGCGATCGTCGGCTCGAGCCTCACGGCATCTCTCGCACAGACGGTTAAACCCGCAGCTCTGATGGTTGGCGCGGCGCTTCTTCTTGAGGTGTCAACGTGGTGTGTACGGCGACTATCACAGCTATCCGCGAAGATGAGCGATCGCCCCAATCGCGAGCGGGAGGAGGAACCGATCGGGGGCGGCGTGATGTCAGGGTTTATCGATGCCATTCGCTCGCCGTATCTGTTGAACACAGCAATCTTTCTCCTGCTTTATGCCGTGACGTCCACCTTCCTCTATTTCAGCCAGGCCACCGTGGTGTCTGAGAATTTCACCAATCGGGGTGCGCAAACTGCCTTTTTTGCAACTATCGATCTAACCGTGAATACGATTACGCTATTCATCCAAATCTTCCTAACGGGTCGTTTGGTTGGCTGGCTCGGAGTTGCAGCAGTGCTGTCCTTGTTGCCCGTCATCAGCATTTTTGGTTTCGGCGCTCTCTATCTGATGCCGACACTTGCAGCAGTGGCCGTATTTCAGGTGGCAAGACGGGCTGGGAATTTTGCGCTCACACAACCGGCTCGTCAGATTCTCTATACGGTCGTGTCACGTGAGGATCGCTACAAGGCTAAAAATTTCATCGATACGGCGATTTACCGCGCCGGCGACCAAGTCGGTGCTTGGTCCTACGCTCTGATCGGTTTGGTCGGCTGGGGTCTCAAGGAGGCGGGCGTAGTGTCCGTTGTGCTTTCAGCACTATGGCTATTCAACAGTCTGTGGCTCGGCAAACGCCAGGCAGTGATGGCCGCAGAGCAAAAAGCGAGCGTATGAGCGCGCTAACACCGGATGGGCCGACCGCCGGAATGATCAAGGCATCAGTCGCACGGGTGCGTCATGCTCGGCACGCCAGTAGGCATCGGAGTCATCGGTGTTATTTTCGAGCGTTTCGTTTTTAGGCGCTGGAGACCGTGACAGTCCGGCGCTGGGGTATGGCTACAGGGGCTAAGCTCTAAACACAGGTGAAGGAAAGTCCATGAAGGTCAGCAGGGTCGAATGTCTGCCTGTCCACTCCGGTTGGCGCAAGAATTTTGTCTTCGTCCGCGTGGAGACGGACGTCGGCATCGTGGGCTGGGGGGAAGCGTACAGCCAGTACGACCGCGACCGCGTGGTCGGAGCCCAAGTCGAGGAACTCGGCCGCTACCTTATTGGCCGCGATCCGTTTCAGATTCGGCATTTTCTGCAGGTCGCCTTTGATGACTATGCACAACGGCGTGGATCGCTCGAGTTCTACTGCGCCACATCAGGCATCGAACAGGCGATGTGGGACATCCTCGGCAAAGCGACCAAACAGCCGATTTACAATCTGCTGGGCGGGCCCTGCCGGTCGCGCATCCGTGTCTACGCCAACGGCTGGAGCTACAAGCTGCAGCAGCCTGAGGATTACGCCCGGGCTGCCGAAGGCGTCGTGAAGCGCGGCTTCACCGCCATGAAGTTCGATCCGGTATCCGGACCGTGGCGCACCTATGTGCCGAAAGACGATATCCGGCGAGCGGTGAAAGTCCTCAAGGCGATGCGCGATGCGGTCGGTCCGGATGTCGACCTGCTGCTTGATCTTCATCGCCGCCTGGCGCCGATGCATGCCATCGATCTTGCCGAAGCCCTGGCCGAATTCGAACCGTATTGGCTTGAGGAACCGTGTCAGTCGGAAAACGTCGAAGCGCTCGCCGACATACGCCGACGCAGCAAGATTCCGGTGGTCACCGGCGAGGCACTCTATACACGCGCCGATTTCCGGCCGGTGTTTCGTGCGCGCGCTGTCGACATCATCAATCCAGACGTGTCCAACTGCGGTGGCATTCTCGAACTGATGAACATTGCCGCCGCGGCCGAAACAGAGATGATCGCCGTCTCGCCGCACAACTATAATTCAACGACGCTGGCGCTATCGGCAACAGTGCATGCATCGGCCTGCATGCAGAACTTCATTATCACGGAGTACTTCCTACCGTTCGAGGAAATCGGCGCGCGCCTGTGTCCCAATCTCGTCAAGCCGGTCGACGGCTACATCACCTTGCCTGAAGGGCCGGGGCTCGGCCTGGAGATCGATGAGGCGGCAGTTCGAGCGACGCAAGGCAAACCATTCCCGGCACGAACGTTCAGGTTGCCGAAAGATGAGGGTCCCTGATCCAACGCAAGCGACAATAAGAAAAAAATGGAGGAAGCGCACGTGGTACACGCAGGCAAAATTACGACCTTTATCGCCGCCATCATTTTTGTTTCCGTGACCCTGGGCGCCGCCGCGCCTTATCCGTCGGGGACAGTCAGGCTCATTTGCTGGAGCAGTGCGGGCTCGCCGCTCGATGTCATGATGCGGCAACTCGGCAAGCAATTCAGCGAGATGTTTGGGCAGACATTCATTGTCGAGAACCGGCCCGGCGGTGAGGGGGCTGTTGCCATGGCGGCCGTGACCAACCACCAGGCCGATGGCTCGATGATCCTGTCGACGACGTCGAGCATGTCGTTTGCGATGGCAACGAAAGACATTCAATACGGCCCGGACAATTTCATCGTACTGCCGCCGCTGCAGACGGAGCCTTCGGCGATCGCCGTGCGCCGCGATAGCCAATTCAAGACGATGAAGCAACTCGTGGACTTCATGCATGACAATCCCGACAAATTGTCCGTCGGTGGTTTTTCTGCGGCTGGCTTCCATCAGTACGTTTTCTACCGGCTGCAGAAGATCGCAGGTTTCAAGACGCTCTGGGTGCCGTTCAAGGGCGGCTCCGATGCGGCGCTCGCGCTGCTCGGTGGCCATATCGATGTCGCCGTCATGACACCAAGTTCGGCCACGGCGCAGGTGAAAGGTGGCGAGCTCCGCCTGCTCGGCATCAGTTCAGCCAAACGCAGCGAATATTTCCCTGATGTGCCGACCTTCAAGGAGCAGGGCTATGACGTCGTCGAATCGATCTGGCGCGGCGTCATGGTGAAAGCCGACACTCCGAAGCCCGTCGTCGAAACTTTGGTTTTGGCTATCGACAAAGTTAAGCGGTCGGAAGAATGGGAAAATTTCTCGGCGCTCAACATGCAGTCGTCGGTCGATACCTCGCTCGACGATATGCAGAAGCAGGTCCGCGCCGAAATCGCCTCTGATCGTGAATTCCTTGAAACGGTGGGACCGCGAAAATGATTAAGGCCTTTTCCCACGTAGCTTGGTGCGCGCTTTTCGCCATCGCGGCTTTAGGGGCCGGGTCATCGGCGCAGGCGGAGGAATGGGCGCCGCAGCACAATGTTGAGTTCATCGTGCCAACCGCGGCCGGCAGCACGATGGATCTGCTGGCCCGGGTGATCCAGAAGATCTGGGACGAGCAGCACGCCATTAACGCCTCAATGACGGTTGAGGCCAAGGCGGGAGCGGGCGGTGCCGTGGCCTGGACCTATGTCAGCCGAAGGGTAGGGGACGGCCACGTGATCGCCATCAGCGGGCCGACGCTGCTCGCCAACGACATCTTGCATGTCGGTGAGTTGCACTACGGTGACGTCACGCCGATTGCGCAGCTGTTCAACGAATATGTGGTGTTTGCAGTTCGCTCGGACGAGCCGATCAAGACCGGCGCCGACCTCGTCGCCGCCATGAGGACGTCGAAGACATTGTCGATAGGCGTTGCCCCTGGCTTTGGCGGATCAAACCACGTTGCCGTGCTCAAGCTTGCAAGGGCAGCGCATATCGATCCGAACAATCTCACCATCGCCCCATTTAAGGGCGCCAACGAGGCCGTCAACAACCTGCTCGGCGGTCATGTTGACGTCACGATATCGACCGTATCGGCGATTGCGCCGTTCGTGAAGGCCGGCCGGCTGCGGGCGATCGCAGTGGCTGCTCCTTCGCGGCTTAGCGATCTCAACGTTCCGACCTGGCGTGAGCTCGGTTACGATGTCACCGAGGGCAACTGGCGCGGTATCGTCGGCCCGAAGAACCTCGATCGGGCCGAAATTGCCTACTGGGATAAGCGCGTTGCCGAATTGGTCAAAACGCAGACCTGGGCCGAAATGTTGAAACGCTATGGCTGGGATGCCGACTATGCGGACAGCGTCGATGCAAAACGGTTTCTTGACGCGCGCTATCAGGAACTGAAGTCGATCTTTGCCGATCTCAAAATGTCGAAATGATTTGCCGAGGACAGAACCGTGAGCCAGCCGCACCGATCCGCTGAGCGTACAGACGTTGTCAAAGCAACGCGAGCATTGGCTGAATTCAGTTCGTCGCTGAATTTCGATCAACTTCCGGACGCAGTGATCGGTAAAGCCAAACAATGCATCCTCGATACCATTGGCTGCGCGATCTTTGGCGCCGCATTGCCGCAGGCCAAAATGCTGGCAACGCTTGCCCGCGCGGAGGGTTGCGTCCCTCGGGCGAGCGTTTTCGGCGCACCGTTCCGCACCAGCGCATCATGGGCGGCACTGATTAACGGCACGAGTGCGCACGCGTTTCAGCTCGATGAAATTCATCTGGAGTCGACTTTGCACCCGGGGTCTGCGGCCTTGCCCGCGGCGTTCGCGGTCGGCGAGCAGCAAGCGGGGTTCAGCGGCCGCGATCTCGTCACAAGTATTGTTGCCTCCTACGAAGTCGGAATTCGCGTTGGCCTCGCGGCCAAGGGCGGAATGTTCAAAAGCGGTTTTCACAATCAGGGGACGACGGGTGCCATTGTCGCTGCCGCGGCGGCGGCGCGGGCCTTGAAGCTTGACGCCGCGCAAAGCCGACACGCCTTCGGTATCGCCGCGTCGCAGGCTGGCGGCCTAATGGCGGTTCAAGACGGTGCGATGGCGAAATCGTTTCATTCCGGACGGGCGGCGCAGAGCGGCGTCTATGCCGCGCAGCTTGCACAAGTGGGCTTCACCGGCATTCCAAATGTGCTGGATGGCGCCTACGGCACGTTCTTCAGCGCGTTCCTCGACGACTGGTCAGAGGCGGCCTTGACCAATGGGCTCGGTTCGCAGTGGCAGATCCTTGGAGTTGGTTTCAAGCCGGCACCGGCGGCCAATGGGTGCATCACCGCGGCGACCGCCATTGATCGTCTCATGCGCGATAACAGTCTCGCAGCGAGCGATATCAAGAAGATCACGGCCTATGTCAGCGACAACACGCTGCATCATTGCGGCTGGCCCTACTTGCTGGACAGAATCCAAGGCGTGCTGTCGGCGCAGATGAATCTGCGCTACGCGATCGCGGTCATGGCGCTCGAGCGTCAATTCGGCGCCGCGCAGTTCGATGACAGCAAGATCAGGGATCCGCGGATTTTCAAATTTATTGACTGCATCGATGTGGCGCACGAGCCGAGATTTGATGCCAATAATGGTCGCTATCGCATCGCCTGCCGAATAGCCGTCTCGTGCATCGACGGCAAACGATACGAAGCCGAGGCACTTTATCGCAAAGGCAGTCCGGACGAGCCAATGACGAGCGATGAGATAGTCGGCAAGTTCCGAGCCTTGACCGAGACACTCGGGCGATCACGATCCGATCGTCTGGCCGATGTCGTCCTTGCCATTGACGATTTGCCGGATCTTTCCGGGTTGTCCGAGCTCGTACTGCAAGAAGTTGGCTCATAATGATCTTCCCAGATCGTCCCGTCGGAGGCCCGATATTTTCCCGTTTGCTGAAAATAATTCCCTGTTCTTCCTCTTAGGAAATTGTTCCGTAACGCTTTGAACTTGATGGCGTCTTTGGCGCGCTTTCGCGCGCGGTCGTACGCATAGTGCGCTCCTCGCAGTCTGGACCGCTGCCTGACCACGGCAAACAACCTGTTAATTTGCCGATCAGATTTTCCGATAAAGGTTTCAAAGTTTCCCAAGAGCTTTGCGCTAGTCTTCTTCACGAATGACAGATTTTCGCGCCTCCGCCGCCAAATGCCGGGACATGGCCGGAAAATCGCCGGAAAAGGACAAGGTTCATTGGCTGCGCATGGAGCAATTCTGGCTCGGCAAAGCAAGCGAAGCCGATCAAGCCAGGGCCATTGCCGCCGAGAAGCGGGTCGTTCCGAACCCTGAAGGCCGCGCTGTTGCGTAAACCGAAGTTTGTGAAGGCGATTGAGCGATGATGAAAGGCTGGCTGAAGACGTCAACGACCGTCGTGGCCGTGCTGGTCGCCGGCGTCGCGATTGGCGCGACCGTGTACATGCAGACGAAAGCCAAGGCGGAAAAAGCGGCGCTGCGCCACAAGATCATGGCGTGTGCGGCGGCGAGTCACGGCCTCGAGTGCGACAAAATAAGATCTGTGGTGGCAAGATAGCCGAAGGCTCGTGTGGCGGACCGATGCCTGACAAAATCCGCGGTCTCATACCCTACGTCTTGTTCGGAGCGTTGTGCTTCCTGTTGCTCGCCGAGAGCATGAGCTTACGGATTTAAAGATAATGTACTCGTCACTGCGGTGAGATGGAGCGCGACATGTCGTTGGCACAGGCCGAAAACTTCATCCGCAATGCGCAGGAGCAATACTCGCAGCGAGACATCAACGCGAGTCTTCTCAAGGCGATCGGCGAACTAATGCGTGAAGCCAAGCGACTGGAGCATGACCTGCAAAGCGTGCGGCGGTCCGCCAAGCGGCGGTTCTAAGGGCAGTCTTCGTTGAGACCGTGCAAGATGAGCGGAGGTCGAAATAGTTCATGACGGCGAGCTTTGATGACATCAGCGCCAAGCTCAATGCCAGCTTTGAGGCGAAAGAGCGCGCGCTGGCTCAAGCCCAGGCCAGGTTTCAGGCCGGCGTCGAAGCCCGCAATGCTAAGCTCAATGCTGACCTTGAGGTGCTCGTGCCATCAAGGCCGCTTGCTCGACCGGCCAACCGAGTTGTCGCCGGCCGGTCGCCGCTGCCGAGAAAAGCCCGGCTTTGGCTTTATCCTCAAAGAACACGCTAGCATCACCGCGGTGAGTGATCGCGCTAGACCAAGCAGCTCAGAGGCACTAGTCGTCGTCTGATATTTCTCGGCCCTCGATTTCGGCTATCCGTCGGTGGCGTAGAAATCGCACCTCTTGTTGACGGGCAAGCAAGTCCCAGGTGTCAGCCATCTTAGTGAGCATCGACTTGTGTTCGATGTTGCTCGTCCGACCGGCCATGCGCCAGCAATCCGCGGCGTGCGCCCGATACTCGGCTGTCTTTTTCATCGTTGCAGTCCGCGGAAGATTGCGCTCTGCAACATAAATTCCGAATAGAGCCGTTCGTTCCGGGTCACGAATTGCAGAACGCGCGTCGGTCTGGCGCACCTACGTCGAAAATTTAACTATTGGTCCTAGACTGACCGGATGGCTGAAAAAGCACTTTGCCCTAAATGCAAGAGTGCCCTGCGCTACGTCACGGCCGTGGCGCACTCGCAATCTCCGCATATGCTGAAAACCACGTTCGTTTGCTACACCTGTAACCGGACGTGGTCGTATTCGCTGGTCGCAGAAATTGCTGCCCGATACGTCGAAGAAATCCCTGCGGCTTAGCGGGCCCATAACTAAACCGCACTGCAGCAATAAAAATATTATTCCCGTTGCGCAGACGGCGCCGTATGGCTGACGAATGGGAGAATCCAGGCAAAGGTGGCGTGTCATCGCAACAGACTTTGCCCCTGCGCATTCCGGTCTAATTCTGTTTGCTTTCCGCGGCAGCAGCTATTGGTTGCCACGGTTTACTCCTCTGCGTAGCTTTAGGCAGGTGCGGTGCGGTTTTGGGGAACGCCGTGCCTTTGTATCGTTTGCTCCGTGAAGCCTCTTTCGACCAACCGGAAATTAGCCGTATGACACGCGCCTACGAGGCCGCGTTAGCTTTGCTGCGTCCGAAAGACCAGACGGATGCGGTCAAAGAGGTCGTCGCGAGAAAAATCATAGAAGTCGCTCGCACCGGTGAACATGATCCGTCGCGCATTTGCGCGCGTGCTTTACAGGAATTGGGGCTGCCCATCGAGTAGTAGTCTTGCTTATTGGCTGCGTGGCCGAGAGGGCTGGCTATGCGAAACTAACTCCGGTGCAGGCCTCGCGCGGGCGGCCGAATGCATGGAGTTAGCTGACGAGGATCCAGTGCACCGCGAGCACTCGACCAAGATCGCTGAAAAGTGGCTCGAACTTGCGAGAGAAGCGAACGAGCTCTTGGCGCGTTCGCTTACCTAACGAGCCAGATCGGTATGCCCCACCCGCTAGGCACAAACACTAGAGCCGAGTGATCACCCTTCTCGCGCCGGGAGCAGAGAGAGACCGGTCAGTTATCGGGCAATGATCTTTTAGCGCTATCGATTGGCAAACCGCGGGCTTTTTTCCGTAACCCACGTCCGACGAAATTGCCCCACGTCATTTTTTTACGCCGAATTTTCGCGAAGAGGCTCAAGCGCCGGGCTGAATTTACAAATCGTTAACCATGGGCGGCCACCATGCCCACCTTAACCGGGTACCCGCGCGGCAGCTTCGTTTCGAGGTTTGAGGATCGTCATGGCAAACCGATTTCTTGCCAGCTGTCTGACGGCTGTCGTCCTGTTATTTTCTGTGCCCAACACCCACAGCCGAGCCGAGACTGGCGTTTCGAACGATAAAATCTTGTTTGGCCAGATCGCAGCGCTCAGCGGGCCGGCCGAAGCTCTCGGTCAAGGAATGCGCGAGGGACTGCTCGCTGCATTCGGGGAGGCTAATCGCTCGGGTGGTGTAAAGGGTCGCGCGCTGGAGCTGACGTCCATTGACGACGGTTACGAACCGGAAAAAACCATCGAAGCGACCAAGAAGATTCTTGCTGACGGCAAGATTTTTGCGCTGGTTGGCGCTGTCGGCACGCCGACATCCGCGGCAGGCCAGCCGATTGCGACGGAGACCAAGGTACCGTTTATCGCGCCATTTACTGGCGCCGACTTTCTGCGAAATCCATACAAACGCTACGTCGTCAATATCCGCAGTTCATATTTCCAAGAAACGGAAGCCTGGATTGAACACCTGACCAAGGATCTCGGCATTACCAGAATTGCGATCCTCTATCAGGACGACGCATTTGGTCTCGCCGGGCTCAAGGGTGTCAATTTGGCCTTGGCCAAACGCAATATGCAATTGGTGTCGTCGGGGACATTCAAACGCAACACGACGGCGATCAAGACGGCTTTTCTCGACATTCAAAAAGGGCAGCCTCAGGCCGTGGTGACGGTCGGGCCCTATCAGCCGGTGGCAGCTTTCGTGAAGTTGGCACGCGCGCAAAAAATGGACGCGGTCTTTGTCGCAATCTCGTTTGTCGGCTCCGACGCTCTAGCGCATGAATTAGGCAATCAGGGCGCTGGCGTCGTCGTCAGCCAAGTTGTTCCGTTCCCTGAGGACACGTCGCTTCCAGTGGTGGCCGCTTATCGCGCTGCGCTTCCTGCGGACTCGAAGCCTGGCTTTGTTTCGCTCGAGGGCTATTTGGCCGGCCGCCTGATCGTCGACGCCCTCAAGCGAATCCCCGGCGAACCGTCACGTGAGGCACTGCTTGACGCGATGTCCAAAGGTCCCTTCGACCTCGGAGGAGTGATTTACAATTTTACGGAAAATGACAATCAAGGATCCGACGAGGTCTATTTCACCATCCTGCAATCCGACGGAACGTTTAGGGCCGTATCGAAACTAGTGAGGCCAAGCCCTTAAGTTGGAGATGAGAGACTCGTGAAAACCATTTCGCTTCTTTCTTTGAAACGCTTTCTCGCCGCTGAACGAGAACGGATCGCTTGGTTCTCAACAATTCGAGGTCGTCTCTATCTAGCGTTCGGTGTCGCTGCCGCTCTCACCATCTTGTGTTCGTCCCTCTCTTATTATGAATTCGTCGCCATCGGCACGACAACGAATAGACTTGTGTCAAAACGGATGCCGGCGGCTGTTGTTTCGCTGCGGCTTGCCGAAGAAGCGACCAGTCTGGTGTCATCTGCACCACGTTTGATGGCGGCTCAGAACGAAACGGCTCGGGCACAAATCGAACAACATATCGGTCAGCAGGAAAAGCAAGTCGCCGATGATATCGACCAGCTCAAGGCGTTGGATCTTGATCTGTCAGACAAGATCGTTGCTAGCCGTAACGGGCTTTTGGAGCGGCTGCAAACGCTGAGCCAGGCAATTTCTGACAAATTGCAAATTACACAAGAGCGCGCAGCGTTAGCCGCTTCAATTCGCACGACACATGAGGCTTTGCTTGATGCTTTAGCGCCTGCGATTGATGACGCAAATTTTGACCTTATGACGAGAAGTAAGAGCGCCGATACCACTTCGACGGCCACTTTGCTCGAAACGGTTCGTCGTCTGTTGGAAATCAATTCAGAAGCAAATTTGCTGGCTGGACTTTTGACAGAAGCTTCGCTGGTGAATGATTCAAACCGACTTAAACCGCTACGAGACCTGATCGGATCGGCGCAACGAAAAATCGGCAACAACTTGAGTGCGATCGTTGATGCCGAACAACGAAAAAAGATCACTGAACTTTCGAAGGAACTTAGCTCAATCGGTGCTGATGACGGTATTGTTGAGCTTCGCCGGTACGAATTGACGCGCGAGGAGGACGCTCAAAAGGCGTTCGATGCCGCGCAATCAGAAGCCGTTACGTTAAAAACGCTGGTGGATACGTTGGTGGCGCAGCAGGTTCAGGATGCCCAGGATATATCCGAGTATGCGACCCGCCAGCTTCGATCGGGGAAAGCGATTTTGGCGGCTCTATCGGCGGTGGCAATCGTCGGCGCACTCCTCGTCGCGTGGCTCTATGTTGGTCGAAATGTTATTCGCCGGCTCGGCGTGTTGGGGCACGCCATGCGCCGAATTGCTGACGGCGAGCTAAATATCGAGATCAAAGACGACCGTAATGACGAGATTTCGAGCATGAGCCGCACGCTTCTGTTCTTCCGGCAGGCAACGGCGGATGCGGCCTTCGCGAGACAAAAGGAGATTGATGAAACAAGGCGGCTCGAACTGCGGCGACAGCTCGTCGATGCTGCGACAAAAGGTTTCGAAGAAGCCATATCGAATGTCGTGCAGACACTCCATCGCGCCGCGGCCGAATTGGACAATTCTGCCAATTCAATGAGCGCCACGACGTCCCAAAACCAGGAGCAGGCGCTCGCAACCGCGTCCGCCTCGGAGGAAGCGACAAGTAACGTTGAAAGTGTCGCGGCCGGCGCCGACGAAATTGCTCGCTCCATCGAGCACATTGCCGAGCGCGTGACGAATTCTGCGACGGTTGCCGGCCGCGCCGTGGAAAACGCGCAAGCGATAAGTACCGATGTCGAAAACTTGTCGGGGGCAGTCGCTGAGATCAGCGAGTTCAGCAATTTAATCCGCAGTATCGCTTCCCAAACGAACTTGCTGGCGCTCAATGCGACGATCGAAGCGGCGCGAGCGGGTCAATCCGGTCGCGGCTTTGCGGTGGTGGCGCAAGAGGTCAAAACTCTGGCCGCGCAGACGAGTAACGCAACCGAAGCGATCACTCGTCAGATTTCAAAGATCGAAGAGACGGCCGCTCGGTGCGCCTCGGGCATTAAAACCGTTACAGAAACGATTGTTCAGCTGAATGCTGTTGCAAACGATGTTGCCGCTTCCGTTCGAGAGCAAGATGCCGTTACGCAAGAGATTGCCAGAAACGCTGCGGCGGCTGCTCAAGGCACGCGAGCGGTTGCGTCGAATATCAACGAAGTTTCGACGACGGCTAACAAGACGGGCCAAGTTGCGAACACAGTGCTTGTCGCCGCTGCGCAACTTTCGGAACAATCGAATTTGCTGCGAGGCGAGGTTGAACATTACTTATCGCAAATTCGTGCGGCGTAATTATCTCCTTGCTGAATTGACATTCCGTAAAGCCGTTACCGGCAAGCCGCTGCCGCAAGCAGTAAAGTTGGGACGATAGACGGTCCCTGTACGGTTGTTCCAAAGACGCTGCGCGCCCGCTTTTTTCTTCTGCTATGAGCCCTCAACAAAAGTCGCGATAGTCGCTACGACCGCACCACAGACAACAGCGCCAATTGGCGGGAAGCGAACCAACGAAGCACACTGCGGCTGCACCAAAAATCAGCTTGTCCATAAAGGGGACTCCAATATGCGCGGTGGACGACAAGCAACGCCCGCGGCTGATCGCGTTCCAAAGCGACGTCAGATGGCGATCCAAATGGACAACATTGCGCCGCAACATGCGACGATTAACGGCATATCGCCCAGCGGTCTCAATTGCTATAGAATAGCAAACAGTCGAGAGGAGTGATTGCCATGAAAGCGTTTCTTGTTGCGTGCCTTGCGGTCATCGTCGTCGCGGCAATCGGCGTGGTTGCGCTCAACAGCGTCCAGCAGGCCGCCGATCAGGCGTTCACATCGCCCTACGCACGGCTCGGCGCCTAAGACCTTCCGGCAATATTCGTCGGAAATATAAGCGCCCGGCTACCGACCGGGCGCTTTACGTTTTGACAGCGGGATTGCCTATTCGGCTGGACGCATCGCGCCGCGCGAACTAGTGGCACCCAATTCTTCCTCGACCCAAAGGTTGTGATGCTCCTTGGCCCAATTGAGGTCGACATTGCCGTCGCTCATGGCGCCGAAGGCACCTTCCATCCCAATCGTGCCAATATAGATGTGGCTAAGAATGAGGGCGACAAAGAGCACGCCCACCGCGCCGTGGAACACCTCGGCAAGCTCCATGCTGCCGACCGTCAGCCCGCCATAGAACGGGAACATCAACATGAAACCGCTGACTATCATTGCGATGCTGGAAAGGATGACGGCCCAATAGAGCAGTTTCTCCCCGGCGTTGAATTTCCAGGCCGGCGGATGTGTCCGATTCTCTTTGTCGAACATACCACCGCCTTCCTTAAGCCATTCTCCGTCGGCCGCCGTTGGGAAATTTTCGCCGACCCACATGACAAACATCAGCACCACGCCCAGGGTGAAGGCAAAGCTGAGATAGTTATGAGAATACTTCGCCCACTCGGACCATTTGCTGAAAGCCTCAGGCCCCATCCACGGCAGCAGCAGGCTGCGGCCGAAGGTAATGTTGAGACCAGTGATGCCGAGCACGATAAAGCTCACCGCAGTCAGCCAGTGTACGAAGCGCTCGAACATATTGAAGCGCAAGATGGTCTTGCCGGAAAAGCCGGAGCGAATCTTCATCCTGCCGCGCCAAAGATAAAAAAGCCCGAGCACAACGATCATTCCGACGATGGCAACACCACCGATCCACAGCAGAGTCACCGTCCGAAATTCCCGCCAGTCGCGGCCAGCTGGGTGTTCCAGCACATAGGATTTCGTGTCGGGAATCGTTCCCAGACCTTGGATTGTTTTGAGCTGGTTAAGGAGCTGCTGCTCTTGAACAGCGCTTGCCGTCGGGTTGACTGAGTTCGGTTGCTGGGCCGAGGCGGGGGCCGCGAACGTGACCAACACCACCAGCGCCAGCGCGCTGATGATTCCACAAATGCACGCGAAGGATTTTGTCATTGTGCGCTCTCCCTCACGTTGCGATCGTTTCACGATACGCGGTCTGCCAACCCCAGGCGCCGGAGCCGTAGCCACGACGGGACACGCGCTCTTTGTAGATCTGGGCAATGACATCACCGTCGCCTGCCAGTAGCGATTTGGTCGAGCACATCTCGGCGCACAGCGGCAATTTGCCTTCGGCGAGGCGATTGGCGCCGTACTTCTCGTACTCCGCCTTGCTACCATCGGCCTCCGGGCCGCCCGCGCAGTAGGTGCACTTGTCCATCTTGCCGCGTGAACCAAAGTTGCCGACTTTTGGATACTGCGGCGCGCCGAACGGACAGGCGTAGAAACAGTAACCACAGCCAATGCATAGGTCTTTTGAGTGCAGCACGACGGCATCTGCGGTCGTGTAGAAGCAGTTCACCGGGCAGACCGCCGCGCAGGGCGCGTCGGTGCAATGCATGCAAGCCATTGAGATCGAGCGCTCGCCGGGTTTGCCGTCATTAAGGGTGACGACGCGCCGACGATTGATGCCCCACGGCACCTCGTGCTCGTTTTTGCAGGCGGTGACACAAGCGTTGCACTCGATGCAACGGTCGGCATCGCAGAGGAATTTCATTCGAGCCATGGTCCCGCCTCCTTAAGCCGCTGCAATCTGGCACAGGGTGACTTTGGGCTCCTGCATGCCAGTCGCAGGATCGTATCCGTAAGTCGTGATGGTGTTGGCGCTTTCGCCGAGCACGACCGGATCGGTACCCGCCGGATAGTTGGCGCGCAGATCCTGACCGCCGAACCAGCCGCCGAAATGGAAGGGCATCCAGGCGACGCCCTTGCCGACTCGCTCGGTGACGAGCGCCGTCACCTTCGCTTTTGAGCCGTTCTCGGCCCCGGTTACCCAGACCAGTCCGCCGTCTTTAATGCCTCGGTCGGCGGCATCGGCCGGATTGATCTCGATGAACATCGTTTGCTGTAGCTCAGCGAGCCACTTGTTTGATCGGGTCTCTTCGCCGCCGCCCTCATATTCGACCAGACGGCCGGACGAGAGGATGAGCGGGAACTGTTTGGCGATGCCCTTCTCGATTGCCGCCTTTTGCACCGAAAAGCCGATGTTCGGCAGCCGGAACTGCTTGGCGTCGGGCAGGGTCGGATACTTCGACACCAACTCGACTCGCGGCGTGTAGATCGGTTCGCGGTGCACCGGGATCGGATCCGGAAGACCAAAGGCGTTCATGCGTGCCTTGGCATTGCCGTACGGGATGCAGCCGTGCTTGAGCGCGACGCGCTGGATGCCGCCCGAAAGGTCTATCGACCACGACACGGCGTCCGGCGTTGTCGGATTTACCTTATTGATCACAGCCATCTCGGCCTCAGTCAGATCCTTATCCCAACCCAGCTTCTTGAGGACGCCGAGCGTGAATTCCGGATAGCCGTCCTTGATCTCCGAGTCCTTTGAGTAGGATCCTTCGGCCAACAGGTTGACCTTCACGGTCGTGCCGTCCGGCTGCTTCTCCTCGCGTTCGACGCCGAACCGCGCACGGAAGCAACCGCCGCCATCCATGGCCGCTAAGTTGGTATTGTAGAGTAGCGGCGTACCCGGGTGTTTTACCTCCGGCGTGCCCCAGCATGGCCATGGCAGGCCGTAGTAGTCGCCGCCCACCTCCGGATCGTCCTTGGGCGCACGCAAGGTAACCAGGTCGAACTTGGCCTGGTTCTTCATGTGCGCCTTGAGGCGTTCCGGCGATTGGCCGCAATAGCCGGTCGAGAAGCTACCCCGGTTCATTTCCCGCAGAATGTCCTCGGCTACCGGCACATTGTTCTCGACCTTGATGTTCTTGAACATCTGGTCGGCGAAGCCGCATTTCTTGGCGACGAGGTACATGACCTCGAGATCGTCCTTCGATTCGAAAATCGGTTTGACGACCTGCTCGCCCCACTGCAACGCGCGGCCGGTGTTGACGCGCGACCCCCTGCACTCGAATTGGGTCGCGATCGGCAGCAGGTACATGTTGTCCTTGCGGCCGGCATGTACGGCGAGCGAGGCCCACGTGGTCGGATGCGGATCCGCGACCACCAGCAGTTCGAGTGCCTTCAGGCCTTTTAAAGATTCAGGAACCCGCGTGATCGAGTTACTGGCATGACCCTGGATGAACATCGCCTTGAGATTGTCTTTTTGGGCGACCTGATCCTTGGGCAAAATGGTGGCATCGAACCAGCGCGTCAGCGGAATGCCGGGGGTCTCCATGATTTTCTTGTCGTCGAACCGACCGAGCAGATAGTTATAGTCGACCTCCCAGACGCGCGACCAATGCTTCCACGCGCCTTCGATGAGGCCGTAGTAGAACGGCAGTGTCACAATATCGAGGCCAACATCGGTTGCGCCCTGGACGTTGTCATGGCCGCGCAGAATGTTGGCGCCCTTGCCCTGGCCGCCGACATTGCCGGTCATCAGCAACGCGATGCAGCTCGCCCGCACGTTGGCTGTGCCGACTGTGTGCTGGGTCTGGCCCATGCACCAGATGAGCGTCGCTGGTTTTTGTGTCGCGAACATCTGCGCAACGCGTTTGAGCTGCTCACCCGGAACGCCGGATACTCGCTCAACCTCCTCGGGATTCCACTTCTCAACCTCTTTCTTAACGTCGTCGAAACCGTAGACGCGTTGCTTGATGAATTCCTTGTCTTCCCACCCGTTCTTGAGGATGTGCCACATCATCCCGTACAGGACCGGAATGTCCGTGCCGGGACGCATGCGCACATACTCTGTCGCATGCGCAGCGGTGCGGGTCAGACGCGGATCGATAACGATGAAATTCCCTTTGTTGAGCTCCGCCGACTCAATCATGTGCTGCATGGCGACGGGATGCGCCTCGGCGGCGTTGCTGCCCATGAACAGCAACGTCTTGGCATTGCGCATGTCATTTGGGTTGTTCGTCATCGCGCCGTAGCCCCAGGTATTGGCCACGCCGGTGACGGTGGTCGAATGGCAGATGCGGGCCTGGTGATCGGTGTTGTTGGTCCCCCAGAACGCGCCCAGCTTGCGGAATAGGTAGGCACCTTCGTTCGTCATCTTGGCCGAGCCGAGCCAGTAGACCGAGTCGGCGCCAGACTTGCCGCGGATCTCCGTCAGCTTGTCGCCGATCTCGTCGATGGCCTGCTCCCACTTGATGCGGGTCCATTGGCCGTTCACAAGTTTCATTGGGTACTTCAGGCGGCGTTCGCCGCTGACCAATTCGCGCACCGACGCGCCCTTGGCGCAGTGCGAGCCGCGATTGATCGGCGAGTCCCAACTCGGCTCCTGGCCGACCCAGACGCCATTGACGACTTCGGCGGTGACGGTGCAGCCGATGGCGCAATGCGTGCAGATGCTCTTGCGGACGGTGGCGCCAACGGTGAGCGGTCCGGCTGCTGCCGCGTCCGCCGTTCGGACGGTGGCCAAGGGTAGGGCGCCAAAAGTCGCCAGGCCGCTAGCTGCAATGCCGGAGCGGCGCAGGAAAGCGCGGCGGTCAAGGCCCTTACTCTGGGTGGCATGAGCGGCGAGAGTGCTGCGGCGAGCTTGGCGGTCTGACTTTTTGATCAGCACGGGTGCCTCCTCATTTCGGATAGTGGTTGACGCGATAGAACGCTTTCACGTCTTCCGAATCGGCCTTGTAGCGGGCCTTGCGTTTCTCATCGTTGTTTTCAGAATCGGCGCGGCTCTCCGAAACAAGGACCGTGGGCGTCGCGGCCGCGCCTGCACCGGCGCCAAGAACGCGCAAAAAGTCGCGGCGTCCGAATTTCGATTTGCTGTCCTGTCTCATCGTCAGTCCTCCAAAGGACAATCGCCCCCAGTGGGGCATCACGACGGCAGCAAAAAGGCTTCCGTCTCGATCTCTATAAACAGCCGGCCGATTGTTCCGACGCGCCGGTAGAAATTTGCAGCTTCTGCATTTTCAAGATCGGCGAAGAAGCGCCCGATCCATGGTCTCATGTGCTTCTCGAAGATCAAGCGATCGGAATCCGCCGTGGCCGGCAGGTGTCCGCTCGCCAGCCCGGACATGATCTCGCACAAGATGCCGGCGTGATCTTCGGGCTCGACGACGCCATCGGCACGCGCGACGCCGATGTGCCCTAGATCCTCGCGGAGTCGTGCGAGGGGCCGCTCGTGCAGGAACCCGGTTAGGTAATATGACGCATACGGCAACAGTTCGCCCCGGCCTATGCCGATGAACAGGTCGAAGTATTCGCAACTCACTTTGTCGACGTTCGCATCTCCGGCGGCCTCGGCGAGTTCAACATGCGCGACGCCGAGCGGAGTCGCATCGCCACGCAACTGCGAAATTTTTTTGAGCAGGCGCGTGTCGGGCGCGCGCGTTAGTAGACTGCCCAGCAGCGCGTATTCCTGCGCACGTGCGGCATCGACATCGTCGACATTGCCTTCGCCGTAGAGATCCGGGCGCAGGACGGTTCGAGCAACGCCGCTGATGGCCTCCACAGCCAGCACGCGTTCCGCCGGTATCTTCGTCCAGTTGGAAACGGAGGGTTGCGAAATCCCGATGCGGCGCGCCAACTCAGTGACGCCACCAACGGCGAGAATTGCTTCCTGCAGTCCTCGATCAGGCATGGCCGCTTTTTTGCACGACCGTTCGCCTCCCGAAGCGAACGGCAAATTAGAATAGTTAAAGGCTATCGCTGGCCAGAAGCGAGGGTCAATAGCTGGAAGCTATATTACGCCAGATTGATGGGCCTTTTTCCGATGAGAAGTCTTTTAGCTGTCCGACTCTTTTTGCATTGCATCATTCGCGCTGCGACGCACATCGTCGCTGGCGGCACGTTCGTCAGTCAGCACGCCTTTGGCCGTTGGCTCAATCTCCGAGGCAGCACGCATCGGCTCGATTTTCGCTTTGGCCGACGGCGTTAGAACTTGCTCGACGGCCTGAGAGAACAGACGGGCCGCCTCAGCCGGATCGAGCGAACCAAAGCCATGCATCGCTTGCGGGTCGTTGAAATCCCAGCTGTTTTCGGCGAGGCCGATGAAATCCCGGATCGCGGGGTCCGATGTCCAAGCGCGGCGAAGCGCCGCGCGCGTCAATTCCGGTGGGACGCCTGGGCGCAAGAACGCTGTGACATCGGTCTTCGCATCGATCGTTTCGATCGGCGGTAAGCTTGCCGGGTCGAACGGTTCAGTTTCCGATCGATCGTTCGCCGGTTGCGCGGCCTCGGGTTGCTGGTGTGACGACTGTTCTTCAACCGCCGATGGCTCGCCCTTGGTCAGTTTGCGCCTCGACCAGCGCTCCAGAAAGTTTTTGCGTTCGGTCATGGCTTGCCGCGCTCCGGGGTGTGCCGTGCCATCGCTTCTGGGTCGGCGCGTTCGCGTTCGCGCTTGCGGAACCTCTGCTCGACATAGTGTTCGGAAACGAAATCCGCCACCAAGGCTTCGACCGATGCCGGCATTGCCACAGTATCGACGAGGTCATTGCCAAGCCCCGCCCAAGCCTCACCTTCAGCCGGATCAGCCGTCACGCCAGCTAATCTGTATGGTGGATCGGCTTCGGTTGGTCGCAAAGCGACCCACAATAGCGGCGCTTCAGTCGCAAGGTTGGCGCGATAGTTGCCGGCTTCCGAGCGGTAGAGTTCGATATCCGCAGCCCCGACGTAAAAAGTCACCCGATCGCCATCGTCCGCCAATTTGGCCCATAGCGGTGTATCGGGCACGCCGCTCAGAGCGCTGATCGGCCGCCACAAAAAATCCGTCCAGCGGCCGCTGCCCGGGCTGCGCTCGACGACGATTCCGACGGCAATCGTCTTTTGTGGTGCGATAACGTTCACGCCACCGTCTCCGGATATTTGATGGGTAACCCCGTCACGAAATTCTGCGGCTTCATGCGGATTAGCTTGTCCGCCGTCATGGCGAGTATCAAGTAGACGGGCTCGCCCCCGACCTTTTCGAGCACGATCGACTCGTCGCGGCACTTTAGGCGGAACAAGCCGACCACGCGTCCCTCACTCACTTCGTCGAGCGGCTCGCCCGTCCACATCATATCGCCGAGACGGGTCGCCTCGGCATCGAGTCCCACATACCAAGTGAGTGGAGCCTCGTGGAGCTCAGCGACTGGCTCAATAGTAGTCGCAAGACCGAGCAAGTGAGCAATCCATAGCCGCATGGCTTCGGCGAGCGCCATCAGCCCTTCTCGCCCGCTGGTCAGATCGAGCGCCATGTCGAAGCGGTCGCTGCGTTCCCAGTAGGTCGTCACGTTGTCGTCGCTGATGACATCGATTTCGGCTTCCGGCGGCAAACCCATCATCGATACCAATGGCGATACCGGCGGTTGTGCACCGCCGCTCACAGTTTCTTCATCCGCCGCGATGAGCGAGCCTTCGTGTATAGCGACGCGCTGAGTCCGAAAGAACATCTCTGCGGCGCGCAACACCCGCGCGTCGGTCACACCATCAAGCGCGTTGCGGAGGATCACGTGCACCAGTTGATTCACGAACAATGGCGGCGTACGGCCAACGCCGCGCCGGACCAAATCGATATAGGCCGCCTCGATTGTTCGGTGTTGCAGCAGATGGTCACGAAAGCCGATCAGCATTTGCCAATTCTCTCGCGCATCCTTATCGGCAATCGCCGCGATGTCTTTGCTCGCGATTGGCATTCGTGGATCGGCGAGCAGAGCAGCATGCAGAGTGCGCTCGACGGGACAAGCATCCGGCGGTGGGATCAATTCGGGTCGCGCGAGATAGGCCTTGAGGAAATCGTCGGTCAGGACGAGGCCACCGGCCTCCTGGCGATCGAGCAAATGATGGCCGCATGAGAGCCAAAAGTCGCTCATTTGTTTTCCCGCCCGATCAACGAGACGAGATCGACGGTCTCGTCAGCAGGATCGTCTTCACCCGTCACTTCGAAGAAGGAGAAGGGGCGTGACGGCTCGGCACCTTGGCGGCGGCGCAGGGTTCGAAACTGCTCGCGCACCACCCCCTCTTCGAGGCTACGATATACGGCGATGAGCGTGTCTTTCGGCTCCGAGCACAAGGACTCAGCGAAGGCAATCTCCTCCTCCGCAGCGGGCCTTGCCGCCGCAATATCGGGCGCGCCGAAATGCTCGACCAATTGTTGCGCCAGCGTCTCGACGAGCCGCGTTCGCTCGATCTCATTTGTTTCAACGATCTGCGCCAAGGTCGACCAGCCGAGCGAATTCACGCCAAGAAACCCGCTGCGGAAAGCGGTGCGCGACTTGCCTTCGAGGGTGGCAGTATCGCGGTCCCAAAAAACAAAGCCGCCCGACACTGCCCATTCGCCGGGTTCCGCGGGGCGATCAAAAACGAACGTATCCGAGGCATCGAGTCGGATGGTGCGCAACAGTTTCATGATCGGGGCGCCTTGTCCGCCGGATCGAACCATGATGGCGCTTTGAGTCGCGGCAGCAACGCCTCACGCGCAACGTCCTCAGTGCCCGCGTGGCGCACCAAAAGGTCACCGGTGTCGTTAATTTCACGCTTCACGCCATCCTCATGCGGGAAGCGCTCGAAATACGAGCGCGCGACCGCTTCGAATCCGCTCTCCTGCCAAGCGTCGGTCGCATGCATGAAATTGCGGGCAAAGCTTTCGACGATCTGGCCCGAGGTGACGTCAGCAAATCCTTCCTCGTCGAGCGCGGTGATGTCAGGCGTTGCGCCTGGGTCTTGGCCGTGCGGCGATGCGGTACGAATCATGCCACCGAAAACCATCCAGGGCGATGTGTCGTTTTCACGCAAAGTTTTCGGCCACGCCAATCGTCCGCCACCGACCAGGCCCCAATTGACATAAAGCGCATCGGGCCACTCGATGTTGATTGCCGTTTCGGGTGGCGCGGTTGCTGCAAGCGCGTCGGCAAGCGCAGCCATGCCGGCGTAAAAGACACGGCGTGCTTGGGCGAGCGGCTGTTCCGGCTCGAGCACCAACGCGAATTCCGCAAGATCGAAGCGGCCGACATAAACTAATGTACCGGCGCCGCGCTCCGACGCGATCGAGACAGCATGCGAAAAAGCGTCGCCCAGCTCACGCAGCCGCACCGCGCGATACGGCGGCGGCAACGTCAATTCGGGCGCAGTTGCTGTCCGCGTTTCAAGCGGCATCGATCCTCGCTCTTACTTTCTTGTTTAATTGCAACTATAACCCCGAAAGGTCCCGTCGTCAGTCCCGCAACCGGCGTGAACATGTTTAGGTAATGGCGATTGGTGTTGCGCTGTGAATGGCGGGCGAAACATCGGAAAAGTCGAAGATGGCCGAACGGCCGCGTAAAGTCCTGCTCTGTTCCTGCGACGACACCATGCAGTTCGATGGTGCGACAGTGCGGCGCGCCTGCAAAAATGCGGAGATCGTTGAAAGCCGCCAACTCTGCCGAGCGGAGCTTGATCGTTTTCGCAATGCAGCGACCGCGGCCGATGTGACTGTTGCTTGCACGCAAGAAGCGCCGCTGTTCTCAGAGCTTGCCGAGGCAATGCCTTCAGCCACTACGCTAACATTCGTCAACATCCGTGAGACCGCGGGTTGGTCGAAGGATGCGGAAGCGGCTGCGCCCAAAGTGGCGGCGTTGATCGCCGCCGCAACCGAGACAACGCCAGACTTTCCTGTCGTCAGCCTGGCAAGCGAAGGTGTTACGCTAGTCTATGGTGAGGACGAGCAGGCCATCGAGGCCGCCAAACTCCTGAAAGACCACCTCGACGTAACTGTGCTGTTGAAAGATGGGACAGAGGCGGTGTCCCCTTTGCGCGTCACGGAATTTCCGGTGCTGCGCGGGTCGATCAAGTTGATCAAGGGTTATTTGGGTGCGTTCGAACTGACGATCGCCAATCAGGCGTCGCCGTCGCCCTCGTCGCGTAAGAACATGCAATTTGTTCCGGCCGGCGAAGACACTGAAATGCGATGTGACGTGCTGATCGATATTTCAGGTGGGCCGCCGTTGTTTCCATCGGCCGATTTGCGCGCCGGCTATCTGCGCGCAGATCCGGGTGACGAGGCCGCCGTTTTAAGAGCGGTGCTTAAGGCACGTGATCTCGTCGGCGAATTCGACAAGCCATGCTACATCACTTTCACCGAAAGTCTGTGCGCGCATTCCCGATCAAAGATCGTTGGTTGTCGCCGCTGCCTTGACTTGTGCCCGACCGGCGCAATTACGCCGGACGGTGACCACGTTACGATCAATGCATATGTCTGTGCCGGTTGTGGCCAATGTGCCGCCGCATGTCCGACAGGCGCTGCGGCCTATGCGATGCCACCGGCGGACACGCTATTACGTAAATTGCGTATCTTGCTAATGACCTATCGCGACGCCGGCGGCGTCCGGCCAGTGCTGCTATTCCACGATAGCGAGCATGGTGTCGAGATGATCGATGCACTCGCGCGCTATGGAGACGGGCTGCCGGCTAATCTGCTGCCGGTCCAGGTCAATGAAATCACGCAGATCGGGCTGGAAGCGATCGCGGGTGCGTTTGCCTATGGTGCGACAGCCGTCCGTTTCCTGCTTCGCGCCAAGCCGCGTCATGACGTGAGCGGTCTCCACAAGACGATATCGTTGGCGCAGCCGATTCTCACAGGACTTGGCTTTGTCGGCCAACGCGTCGCGACGATCGAGACCGATGATCCCGACGTTTTGGGTGAGCGTCTCTACGCGCTTGAACCGATGGATGGCGTAATCAAGCCGGCGACATTTGCTGCCGTCGGTAAGAAACGCGAAGTTATGCGGTCTGCCTTGCGCGAATTGCATGGCGTCGCTCCGGCGCCGGTCGATGTCATTGCGCTGCCGGACGGCGCGCCTTTCGGGGCCATCGAAGTCAAGACCGAAGGCTGCACGCTTTGCCTGTCCTGCGTATCGGCCTGTCCCACCGGTGCGCTATCGGACGATCCGGAACGGCCGATGCTGCGTTATGCCGAGGATGCCTGCGTCCAGTGTGGCTTGTGCAAGTCGACCTGTCCCGAAAAGGTAATCAGCCTCAAGCCGCAAATCGACTTCCGCGCTGCGACAGCATCGAGCCGCGTGATCAAGCGGGAAGACCCGTTCCTTTGCATCCGCTGTGGCAAACCATTCGGCGTGAAGAGTTCGGTCGAACGCGTTGCCGCCAAGCTCGAAGGCAAACATTGGATGTACAAGGACTCGAAGGAGCGCCTGGACGTTGTGAAGATGTGCGCCGATTGCCGCGTGAATGTAATGGCCGAAGAAAGCTTCGATCCGTTCGGCACTCCGGCGCGCCCGCGCCTGCGCACGACCGACGACTATCTGCGCGAGCGCAAGAATGAAGGTGAGAGCTGACGCTACTTGCCCGTCACGCGCGCCAGGAAATCCACCAGCGCTTGGCGGTCTTCGGGCGAGCCAATGGTCTGTTCCGGCATTTTGGTACCGGGCGTGTAATGTGCCGGTCCGATCTCGAACAGCTTGGACACTGTGTCCTTCGACCAAACAATGTCGAGCTTCTTGAGCGCGGGCGAAAAATTGTAGCCGGGTAGGGTCGCTATTCGTCGGCCAAAAATGTGCCAAAGCGTCGGGCCTGCCTTGTTTGCTTCGTCGGTCGTAAGCGTGTGACAGGCCACACAGGCCCGAAACACCTCCGCGCCGTGATCTCCGGCGTACTGCTTCAGCGGGTCTTCCGGCGCTCCGACTATGGTCGAGTCGATCGGTTCGCCACTGACCGCGTTCCAGCGGCGGATGACGCGGTCGGTTCCGCCGGTCAGCAGCGTCTTGTTATCCGGGAGAAAGACAACCGACCAGACCGGCAGACCCGGCCCGACAAGCGTGCGCAACACTTTGCGCTCTTTGCGGCCGATGATGGCAACCGAGCCGCGGATACCAGCCGCCGCGATCAATGCGCCATCGTTCGAAATGGCAAGCTGAATGATCGGGGTCGGAGCCGCTGCGACTTCGCCCAGCGCTGCGCCATCCGGCGACAGAAAAAATACCTCTCCGCCCGCACTGGCCACGACCAGTTCACCATCAGGTGCGACCGCTAGACCGTTCAGCGGACTTGGCAGATTGTGGACCGACGCGTCCGTGCCCGTGAGCTGCCAGATGCGCACAGTGGCGTCATAGCCTGCGCTGATTACCTGCTTGCCGTCGGGTGAGAAGGCGACGGCATTGACGTTTTGCGCATTGCCTTCGAGCACCCGCGGCGCGCCGCCGGCGAGAGGCCAGAGGCGGACGGTGTGATCCCACGACGCCGAAGCAAGCGTCTCGCCGTTCGGCGAAATGGCAATCGCGACGACCGGGCCAGTGTGCCCCTCGAGGACCGCGCGCGGCGCCGGTTCACCCGGCGTCCAGATCGCGATGCGCGCATCTGCGCCGCCGCTGACGATACGCCCGTCCTTCAGGAATGCGACCGCGTTGACTGGGCCATCATGACCGCGCATCACCTGTTCGGCGACGCTTCGCCCCAGCGACCACCGTATCACTGACGTGTCGAAGCTACCGGATACCAGGCTTGTCCCATCGTTAGAAATTGCCAGCGCGCGCACGGGACCGCCGTGGCCCCTGAGTTGTGCAAACGTAAGGGGCGTGACCACATTCGAAATTGTCAGGACGAATGCGAGATAAGTTGATTTTTGGCCAAACAAACCGAGTAAGCCATGCGCCTTTGCGCTTAGCGGTTTCCTGTACAACCTTGAAAATCTGGTAATCGTACTTCTCACACAGAAGAGACCCTGACTCGAGTTCTCAAAGCTAAGTTTGTCACCGACAGCCGAAAGGTATTCACGGGATGGATTGACTGAGAAAGCACCCTGCCTATAATTTTTTCAATATTGATGGGGGTAGAGTCCCCCGATAACCCTTTGCCTTCGTCAGCGGCTATGGCCGCGAAAGCATCGATCCGGCATTCGCCGCGGTACCGGTGCTGCAGAAGCCGATCACGCGCGAAGGCCTCGCCAGTTATCTGGCCGAGATGCTTGGCGAAGCGCGAGAAGATCAAAGCGCCAGCCCGCCCGAAGGCAAGGCGCGCGGGCAACCGACCGGCCCTGGGCGCCTAGTTTCCCTCGAAACGACGTTGACGACAGCGGTGTCCGCTTTTTAGGGTGCCTGCCCAAATATTGCGCGCCGGTCGCAGTGCATCTGCCGCACGCGAATTGGTTAACGCCGCGGCGAACAGCCGCAACCCCGATATCTATCGTTTTTTCGGCTGGAATGGCTCTTGCATGACCCAGGCCGGGAAGGGCCGGGGATGATGCAAGCGAAGGCACCAAATTTGTCAGGTACGCGTAAAGAATCGGATTTGCCCGGCGCAACATCGCCGGTGAGTCAGCGCGATTCCGCGCTCAAGATTGCGATCGTCGATGAAAGCCCGATTCGTGCGGCGATCCTCGAGGACGGCTTGCGCGAAGCCGGCTTCACGCAAGTCGAGCGCATCGCCGAAACACACAATCTACTGACACGCATCTACGCACTCGATCCCGATGTCATTCTGATTGATCTCGAAAGTCCGAGCCGCGATGTTCTGGAACAGATGTTCCAGATGAGCCGCGCTGTGAGGCGACCGATCGCGATGTTCGTCGATCAAAGCGACAGCGCCGCGATCCAGGCCGCAGTCGACGCTGGCGTTTCCGCCTACATCGTCGGCGGCCTGCACAAGGAACGCATCACCAGCATCCTCGATCTCTGCATTTCCCGCTTCAACGCCTTCGCGCGCCTCCAGTCCGAGCTCGACAGCGCCAAGGGCGCGCTCGAAGAGCGCAAGGTCATCGACCGCGCCAAAGGCATGCTGATGAAGGCCAAGAAGCTCACCGAGGAAGAGGCCTATACCCTGCTGCGCAAGACGGCGATGAACGAGAACAAGAAGATCGTCGAGATCGCGCAATCCGTGCTGACCGCTGCGGAGCTGCTGAGATGACCGAGACCCTGCGCGTCGGCTATATCCCGCTGGTCGATGCCGCGGCTCTGATCGTTGCGGTCGATGGCGGCTTGACTGCCGCGGAAGGGCTCAATGTCGAGCTTGTGCGCGACGTGTCGTGGTCCAACGTTCGCGACAAGCTCAACATCGGGCTGCTTGACGCTGCGCATCTGCTGTCGCCGGTCGCCATTGCTTCGAGCCTGGGCATCGGTCATGTCCGCGTGCCGATCGTGGTGCCGTTCAATCTCGGCCTCAACGGCAATGCAATCACCGTTTCACCGTGGCTCTATGAGGATCTTGCAGCTACGGGCGACCTGTCGGACCCGGCTGCATCGGCACGTGCGCTCGCTCGCGTCATCGCCGAGCGCAAGGCACGAAACGCCGATCTCCTGACCTTCGGCATGACGTTCCCGTTTTCGCACCACAATTATCAGCTGCGCTTCTGGATGGCATCCGCCGACATTGATCCGGACGAGGACGTACGACTGGTCGTTCTGCCGCCGCCTTACATGGTGGACAGTCTCGCGAGCGGCCACGTCGATGGTTTCTGCGTCGGTGCGCCGTGGAATTCGGTCGCAGTTGGCGACGGCATCGGACACATCCTGCATTTCGGCTGCGAGATACAGGCGCGCGTCGCAGAGAAGGTCTTTGCCGTTCGGGAATCATGGGCCAAGGCGCAGCCGGAATTGCTGAGCAGCCTTTTGCGCGCCTTAGCCGCGGCCGTCCGTTTTCTGGAGCAGCCGGAAAACCAACAGCCCGTCGCGGCAATGGTTGCGCGCCGCGTCGGTGTCGAATCCGATCTCATTGCGCGCGCATTGACCGGCCACCTGAAAGTCGCAAGCGATGGTCCGGTACGCTCCGATCCGCGTTATCTCCTGATCGGCCGCGACGGCGCGGCGCGACCGGATCCGGTGCAGGCCGCCTGGATCTATGCGCAGATGGTGCGATGGGGTCAGGCGCCGATGTCGGACAAGCTGCTCGAGATTGCGCAATCGGTTTTCCGTCCCGATCTCTACGATGCTGCGGTTGGCGCGCAGCTCGCGGGCGTACATGACTCAGGCGATGGCGTCGGTGCGTTCACAGGACCGTCCTTCGATCCGACGGATGTCGGCGCTCACCTTGCAGCGTGGCGGGTGAGGAATCCGAGCCGCCCTCGGTTGTCGCTGGTGCGTTAACTTTTGCGCTGCACAATTAAGTCGCAAGCTGCGGCAGTCGTGAGCAGCGCCAAAGAATACGCCGGCACCGCGATCGCGCGGAATTCCCTTCAAATATTTGAAAACGCATCGGATTTCGGCTTTTGGCGAGCTTGGCACGAGACTTGAATTGAGAATTTGCGACGGCACCGCGTAAGGCGGCACCGTTGGTCCAACGACGGGCCGAGCAGCAAAGCCGCTGTCCTGGGGAATGCGCAATGGCGCGCTTCAGGCCGCGGCTTTTTTGTTGGCGAGGAGCGAGCGGACCGAAGCGACTGCGCATCGACCGGGGTCACAACGAGGACTTGTCAGAAAGGATACCCGATGAGCAAGGCAAGCAGCACGTGGATTTCAGACTGGGACCCAGAGAACGAGAAGTTCTGGAATTCGAAAGGCAAGTTTATCGCGCGACGCAACCTGATCTGGTCGATCGTTGCTGAGCACCTTGGTTTCTCGATCTGGCTGATCTGGTCGATCGTCGCGACCAAGCTGCCGCAGGTCGGCTTCCACTACACGACCGATCAACTCTTCCAGCTCGTCGCCTTGCCCGGTCTGATCGGCTCGCTGATGCGCTTCCCAT
>Ga0187777_10000345_pt1 | contig 33869 bp, 22 predicted proteins | sample 1015_Q2_SP5_10_M_FD_132416 | JGI IMG/M metagenome (GOLD analysis project Ga0187777, IMG submission 132416) | Tropical peat soil microbial communities from peatlands in Department of Meta, Colombia - 1015_Q2_SP5_10_MG | ecosystem: Environmental > Terrestrial > Soil > Wetlands > Peat | place... | reverse complement strand
CGGCGATGCGCACCGGCACCCCCGCGTGGCTCGTTACGACGGCTTGCTTGAGCGCCGCGAGCGAATCTCCCGGCGGCTGCGCCTGCAGCACGATGCGCTGAGTCGCCGTCTCAAGATAACCCGCGCCCGTCATCTGCGTGCTGCGCCGCGCAGCCTCAGAGACCTCATCGAGCGTCACCGCGGCAGCACCGAGTTTGAGCGGGTCGATCCACAGTTGTCGTTCACGCACGTCACCGCCGAAGATCTGCACCTGCGCCACGCCCGGCACCGCGAGAATCTGCGGTTTAATGGTCCAGCGAATCAGGTCTCGCAGTTCGGTCGGCGAGAGCCGATCGCTCGTGAACCCGAAGTGCAGCAAGTACTCCATCGAGGAGCTCAGCGGCGAGAGAAGCGGTGGACCTACGCCCGGAGGCAGCAGTGCGCTCGCCTCGCCCAGCCGCTCGCTGATGATCTGGCGCTGCAGATACGCATCGCTGCCGCGCCCGAAGACCACCCGGATCGCCGCAAGACCCTGACTCGAGGTCGAGCGCACCACCGCGACGTTCTCCGCGCCGGCGAGCAACTCCTCGAGCGGCCGGGTGACGAGCGATTCCACCTGCGTCGCATCGAGGCCCGGCGCTTCGGCCTGAACCAAGAGGTGGGGCGGTGCGAAGTCGGGAAATACATCGAACCGAGCGCTGAGGAGCGCGCCCACACCCAGGAGAGCGACGAGCAGGGAAAGCGCCGTCACGATCCTCGGGTTCGCGAGCGACTCACGAACGATGGTAGCCAGCATGCCGCTAGTCGTGTTCCTCTTCGGCGGCGGAGAAGTTGCTGATACCCCGCAGCGACCACAGCACTCCGGCACCTTGTACGACGACTTGGTCGGTGCGCCCGAGTCCATCGACCAGCCAGGCGTCACCGACGCGCGCGAGCGGCCTCACCACGACCTCAGAGAAGTGAAGCGCGGCGGCGCCGCGCACATTCACCTGACGATAGACGTAGGCGCCATCGGCGGAATAGAGCAGCGCCGTTGCAGGCACGAGCAGGCCGGGCATCAGCGCCGCCTGCAAGCGCACCGGCACACGGGCGCCGGGCCCCAAACCCTCGGGCGGGTGCTCGACTTCCAGCAGCCAGCCGGCGCTTTGCACCTGCGCCTCAATGCGGGGAAGCGGACCGAGAACTCTCGCGACGACGTTCGCACCGTCGGCCTCGAGCAGAGCCCGAGGCGCGATGGTGTTGCCGAGGCGCCGTCCCGGTACCTCGGCGCGCACCAACAGCCGCTGTCCCTTGCTCAGCTGCTCGAGCAGCACCCGGCGCTGCGCTTCGGGCCAACTCGCCAGCGGTCCCCATTCCAGCGCGAAATTCAGCTCCGCGGCCCGCGACTGCGCCGCGGCTTCGATGGCCTGCGAATGCGACGCCTGCAAGGCCTTGAGCGATGCCTGCGCGCCATTTCGGTAGAGAGTCTCCGCGCGGGCCGCTTCGGCACTCGCTGCGGCTGAGGCCGCTTCCAGGCTTTCGATACGGCCCCAGGCGCTCACCAAGGCCACGGGGTCGAGCACGAGTCCATACGCCTCGATCTGCGGCGCACTCTTGAGCGGCAAGGGAGCTTCCACACGAATCCCCACGGCCTGCTGCTGTGAGGGGGTGAGTGAGAGCGGTTCCTCCTTATTCTCCGCCTGAGACTCCCGCTCCACCGCGGGCCCTTCCTGTGCCTGCGGCTCCTTCTGCGCCTCCGCGGCGTAGGCGCTGCCCGCCGCCGCGAGCGGTAGCAATGCCGGCAATGCTCGCCAGAGCCTCCTCATGAGCGCGGGGGTTGCAGCGGTGGCCATTGGCTTTCGGGACCCTGAAGTGGCCGACGATAAGCGTCCTCGAGCGCTCCGAAGGCGACCTCGGCCTGATAGGCCGCCTGCAACACGTTCAGCTGCGCTTCCGTGGCGGCAATCTGCGCCGACAAGGTGCTCGGACGATCGCTCGCTCCGATCACGAGCGCGCTCTGTTCGGCCTCGCGCTGCCGATCGGCAATCACGGCGAGTTTTTGCGTCTCCTGCCAAGCCTGCCGCGCGTTGGGCCAGGCGAGCTCGGCGCGATCGATCTGTTCGTAGATCTGTGCCTGTACCGCCTTGAGATGCTCGCCCGCGGCCTTGCGGCGCGCCACCGCCTCACTGATCGGGCCTTGGTGTTGATTAAAGATCGGGAGCTCAAACGACACTTGCAGGGAATTCTCGTATGGAATCACATTGCCGACCGCCGCCTCGCGAACTCCGTCACCGCCCCATTCGTAGCCTGGGGTAATCGTGAACTGCGGCCAGCGCTTCGCCACCTCGCTCTGCAACCTGATCTCGGCGAGATCGTACTCGCACAGCGCAGCGCCGATCTGCGGGCGCGAAATGAGCGCCTCGCTCCGCCAGCGCTTCTCGGGCACCGGTGTTAGGGCATCAATCGACGCCCAGTCGCCCCAGCGCACCGGAACGGCATCAAGCGCTGTCACCGGCACACCGACCGCGGCGGCGAGCCGGGCGGTCGCGTCCGAAGCGCGCGCCTGGGACTCGCGCCGTCGCTCCTGAGCGCGCGAGAGTTCCAATTCGTCCGGCAATAGCTGCGTGCGCGGCAGGTCGCCAAGTTGCACCCGGGAACGATCAACGTCGAAGAGCGCCTGTCGTTGCGCCACCAGCGACTCGAGCAACACCCTCTCGTCCTGTGCCGCCGCGGCATCGAGCAGCGCCTGCCGCAAGGTGGAGCGCACCTGCCAGATCGACTCGGCGAGCTCAGACTCCGCGAGCGCTGTTTCCGTCGCTGCGCGGTGCCGGGCGCGGCTGCCTTCCCCAGGACGGCGCAGCAGAAAATCCATCGATACCCCATAGAGCCACGCCGTACTCTGCGCCACGGTCCCGAGGTAGGCGCCATACAGATTGAGGGTTGGATTGGGGTACTCGCTGGCCGTGCGCTCGCCGGCCGCGACCGCGGCCACCGCGGCGCGCTGCTCGGCGAGCTGCGGATTGAGCTGTAGCGCCGCCGCCAGCCATTGTGCGCGGTCCCAGCCGGTCGCGGGCGGGGGGAGGCCCGGTGAGATGCTCTCTAAGCTTCGCGCGCTGAACTCCGCGAGCGTCTGAGAGGGTTGAATCGGAGCTGGCGGCGGGGAACTCGCACAGGCGGTCAGTGCCCCGCTCAAGAGCAGCGCGAGCACCGCGCTTCGTTGACTCGGCATCATGCTGCGTGACGCCCGCCGGAACCGCTGCACGTTTCCCAACCCCCTGCGCCGCAGTATAGGGCCGCTCGGCTTTGGCCGCAGTCCCGCTCGGATGGCGCTTGCGCCGAGGGCCCGACCTACACCGGGCTATTTCTCCTCTTAATGAGCGAGCGCGGTGAGCTGCTCGGCGTGAAAGCGCAGATGGTCCTCGACGAAGCTGGCGATGAAGTAGTAATCGTGGCCATAGCCTTCGTGGCGCCGCAGACTCAATTGCTGGCCGGACGCCGCGCAGGCTGACTCGAGGAACTCGGGGAGCAGTTGCCCCTGCCCGAGAAACTTGTCCGCCAGCCCCTGATCGACCAGTATCTCCGGAAAGATCTGAGCGCCGCGCGCTGCAATCAACTCCACCGCATCGTAGTTCGCCCAGGCAGAGCGCTCCGCGCCGAGATAACGCGGGAATGCCTTCTGTCCCCAAGGGCAACGGGTCGGAGAGCAGATCGGCGCGAGCGCCGACACGGATCGGTACACCTCAGGATTGCGCAGCGCGAGCACGAGTGCCCCGTGGCCGCCCATCGAGTGTCCGAAGATTCCGGCCTGCTCAGCGATGGCTGGAAAATTCGTGAGTACCGTTTCGCGCAACTCCTGCAGGACATAGTCATACATGCGAAAGTACTTTGACCAAGGCGGCTGTGTGGCATTGAGGTAGAACCCTGCGCCGGTCCCGAATTCCCAGTCGTCGGCCTCTCCCGGGATCCCGGTGCGGCGCGGGCTCGTGTCACAGCTCACCAGCATCAGACCGAGCTGCGAGGCGACGCGCTGCGCACCGGCTTTGATCGCGAAGGTCTCTTCCGTGCAGGTGAGGCCGGCCAGATAGAAGAGCACGGGGACGCGACGCTGCTGTACCTGCGGCGGCTGATACACACCAAATTGCATAGGAAGCCCGATCACCGCGGACGGATGGCGATAGAAGCCCTGCAAACCCCCAAATGCTCGATGTTCGCTGATCGTTTCGGGTTTCATCGGTACGCCACCCCATCTCCCCGTCGACGCCGGCAGGGCGGGTCCACGGTCGGGGGCAGCCTTCCCCGTCGCGAGCGCCGCTCTCGCCTTTGCGCTCGCTCGCCTAGCGCCCCTACCCTGCCTGTGAGGGGCGACATTACTATAAGGCTGCAGGCTGGGGCTCGCTCCTGCGGGGTCAACGCCTCTTGCATGCCAGGCTTGTCTCGAGCGTGCCAAATTGGGCACAAGACCCCTCCCTATGACAGCAAAGGAGCGCTGGGGTATATTCGAATCGCCGTCGAGCATGGCCGGAACTTTTCCGCGCACGCCGGCGTGGCGGCGGTGAGAAGCTATTCTGAAAGAGCACATCTATGAAATGGGTAACGCCTAAAGCGGTTGTGTTGCGTTTGGGGATGGAGATCAATTCCTACATCGCCAATCGCTAATCGCCGATCGTCGACCGCCCCGGTCCGCCGGGGCGGTTGTTCGGTGTGTGCACCGCCACCTCATGGCCTCTGGTTGTGGGGGAGACCGGTGCCTGCAGGGTGAGCCGCGCACGCGGGTAACCCTCTTCCCACATTTGCTACTGCGACTGGCGCTCTGACCATGGATGACGTTGCTGTGCGCCGTCGCTCGGTCCCTCGAATCGCACCTCTTTATCGCTTTCAATGGGAAGCGGCGCAGGACGCATACGTGCTGCTCTTCCCGGAGGGGATGGTGCGCCTGAATGCGAGCGCCGCGGAAATCCTGCGACGCTGCGATGGCACGCGCAGTACCACTGAGATCATTGCTGACCTCGAGCAGCGTTTTCAGTCCGACGCGGTCGCCACGGATGTGGAGGCGTTCCTGCAATCTGCCACGAAAGACGGTTGGCTCGAGTGGCGTGACCCCGCGGCAACATGAGCGCCGAGGCGCCAGTTCCGCTCCTGCCGATGTGGTTGGTCGCCGAGCTGACTTACCGCTGCCCGCTTCATTGCCCGTTCTGCTCGAACCCAGTGGACTTTGCGCGGGAGAGAGCCGAACTCACGACCACCGAGTGGTGCCGCATATTTACGCAAGCGCGCGCGCTCGGTGCGGTGCAGCTCGGACTCACCGGGGGGGAGCCGCTGAGCCGAGCAGATCTCGAGCAGCTGGTCGCCGAGGCGCACCGGCTCGGTTACTACACGAACCTGATCACCTCGGGCGTCGGGCTCAACGAGCGCCGCATGGACGGGCTCAAGCAGGCGGGGCTCGACCATGTACAGCTCTCGTTTCAGGACTCGACGCGAGAGCTCAATGACTTTCTCTCGAGCACCCGCACGTTCGACCTCAAGCGGCGCACCGCCGCGCTGATCAAGGAGCGCGGGCTCCCGATGGTCATGAACTGCGTGATTCACCGCCTCAATATCGATCACGTCGCGCGTATCATTGACCTTGCGCTCGAGATTGGCGCGGAGTATCTCGAGCTTGCCAACACGCAGTTTTACGGCTGGGCCTATCTCAATAGGGAGCATCTGCTGCCCACACGCGCACAGCTCGAACGCTCCGAGGCGGTGGTCGCCGATTATCGGCAGCGCATCGGCAATCGGTTGCAGATCCTCTATGTGATTTCGGACTACTACGAAACGCGCCCGAAGCGCTGCATGAACGGTTGGGGCACGACCATCATGGTGGTCACACCGGACGGTACCGCTTTACCCTGTCACGCAGCACGCGTGCTGCCGGGACTCAAGTTCCCGTCGCTTCGCGAGGTTAGCGTGCAGCAGGCGTGGCGCGATTCGGCCGCATTCAACCGCTTCCGCGGCGATCAGTGGATGCCCGAGCCCTGCCGCAGCTGCCCGGAGAAGACCAAGGACTTAGGCGGGTGCCGTTGCCAGGCGTTCCTGCTCACGGGCGATCCGGTGGCAACGGATCCTGTCTGCGACAAATCGCCCGAGCACGGTCGGGTTCTCGAGATCGTTCGTCGCCAGAACGATCCCGGGACACAGCTGCCAGCGCCCGAGCAGCCGCTCGTTTTTCGTTCGCCTGAGAATTCCGCCCGCCTTCGCTAGCGCTGCTCCCGCGAAGCGCCGCTCCCAAAGTCACTGCTTCGCGAGGCGCCAAGGCGTTTGGGGACGGTCGGCCCCACCGCGGGGTATTATGAAACGGCCGCGGGGCGCGAGGCTTGTCGGTAACGGGTAACTGATCAGTTCCCATCGCATCTGCAAGGAATAATCGGATGTCCATCCGCAAGCGGACCGCTCGGTTTTTCCTTCCTAACGTGGTCGCCGCGCTGGTACTTACCGCGTGGTCGCTTCAGTCGCGAGCCGAGCCGGCCTATCTGGTGTTCGTGTCGAACGAGCGCTCCGGTGATCTCACAGTGATCGATGGGGGCGACTTCCACGTCGTGGGCACGATCGCGGTTGGCAAGCGCCCCCGTGGCGTACATGTAAGTCCCGACAGCAGAACGCTGTACGTCGCCCTGAGCGGCACGCCGATCCAGGCACCGCCGCAGCTCGATGCGCATGGGAATCCGATATTCAAGGCAACTAAGGAAGGAGATGGGGAAGAGACTTCGGAGTCCGACAAGTCTGCGGACGGAATCGGAGTAGTGGATGTGGCGCAGATGAAACTCACCGGCAGGATTTTCGCCGGCTCGGATCCGGAGGAGTTTGCCCTGAGCAAGGACGGAACGCAGATTTACATCTCGAACGAGGATGTCAAGACCGCGAGCGTCATCAACATCGCGACGGCGAAGGTCGAACACATTATCCCGGTCGGTCAGGAGCCCGAGGGTGTGTCCACGACCCCCGACGGCGCGAGCTTCTACGTGACATGCGAAGCCGGGGGTGACGTTTATGTCATCGAGACCACCCACTACACCATCACGGCTCACTTCAAAGTCAACGTGCGGCCTCGGACCGTGGCATTCCAGCCCGGCACCAACATCGGCTTCATCCCCTCGGAATCGACCGGCGAGCTGAACGTAATTGATACCAAGAATCCCCGCGTCCTCAAGGTTATCAACTTACCTTCGGGTTCGCGGCCGATGAGTGTCAAAGTCTCACCCGACGGTCGGCGCATCTATGTGAGCAACGGCCGAGCTGGGACAATCTCCGTGCTCGATGGCGCGAGCTATGAGCTTCTCGCCACCATCAAAGTCGGCACGCGGCCTTGGGGAATCGCGCTCTCGCCCGATGGCAAGCTCCTGTATGTCGCCAACGGACCCTCGAATGACATCTCGGTCGTCGATCTGCAAGCGAACCGCGAGATCGCCCGCGTCAAAGCCGGTGCAAGCCCTTGGAGCGTTGCCGTCGTCTTGCGGGCAAGTCCGTGAGCTATTGGCCGATGATGAACAGCTGTTCGACAGCGATACTGCGCGTGAAGCCGTTCTTGTAGGCCCGCGCCCGCAGCATCGTCGAGCTGCTCAGCCTGATTGGCCCGTCGTAGCGCAGGTCGGAGGGACCCGGGGCGCTCCCATCGAGCGTGTAGCGAATTTCGGCACCCGGCTCTCCCTCCTGCAGGGACACCTGTACCGGCTCAGCAAAAGTGCCGCCGGCGGGCGTGATCTGCGGCGGGTCGAGCACGGCGCGCCCCGGCAGGCTCAGGATCCACTCGCGCAGCAGTGCGACGCCCTTCTCGTCGATGGTCTCGCGCGCAAGCGGTGGCATTGCGATGTCGCCAAGCGTGTTGACGCGCAGGTACGCGATCGAGCGCCAGATATCGTGTGGCGAGACGACGCGCGATCTGTCGATGCCCTCGTCAATGAGCACCGGCCCGTCGATGAGCTGTTGCTGCTCGAGCGGCGTGTCGTAGCGAGCGTCAAAGTAAGCGACCGTGCCGCCGGGGCGGTGACATTGCGAGCAGTTCGCATCGAGATACGATCGGGCCCGCTCCTGCAGGCTGCGTGCTGTATCGTCGGCGGCGGCGAGTCGGGGTAAGTGCGCCGCATCCCCCTCTTGCAAAGCCGGCTCGAACAGACCGATGTGATTCCAGGCGCGTAGCTCGCTATCTGTCACGCCCGAGGGGTAAGTGAAGTTGCGATTCAACTGCCGGGTCTTGACGCCGAGCACGCCTCCGGCCCGGATGGTGTGGCAGCTGAGGCAATCGCTGCGGCTCGGGTAATACCAGGTCTGCTCACGCACTGCGCCCGTTGCCGTCTTGATTAAGATCTTCTCGGTGAGACTCGAACTGAGTAGCTCCGCATCGCTCCCGTCTGGCCGCCATTTATACACCGCTCCGTACACTGCGCCCGAGCTGTCCCGGACCAGCAGTCGCGTTTCGAGCCGGCGCGTGAGCTCGGGCCGCATCTCGTCGATTGGCAATTCGAAGGTCTTTACGAACACCGTGCCGTCCGGGAAGCTCCATTCGCCCGTCGGCGAAAAGCGGACCTTGCCATGCGGAACGGCGATCCAGCGCGATTTACGGGCACCGTCCGACCAAAACGCTACGACTAGGTCGTAGGGGATGAGTCCGGCATTTGGGATCAGTTTCGGCGTGTCGGCGAAGGCTCCGGTCTGCGAGAGCAGCGGCGGGAGCTGTCCGTCGGCGCGTTGGGGCATAAGGAGATAGGGCGCCGGAGCCGCACGGGCCTCGAGTCCATACGGCTGCTGATCGGCGGCCGGCGCGGGCGGTATCGGAGCGAGGAGCAAAGTGAGTAAGAGCAGCGCGGTCGGGCGCCCAGTCATCGAAAGACGGTGCGGAAGCTGCCCTACACAGCGAGCGGCGCAGGCGGGCTCAGCGAGCGGTTGTCGACGCACGGGCCATTCGTGACAGAAACTGGCGGAATCCCAGGGGCTCCCAGCCCCCCTCGGGTCGGCCCTCGCCCGTAAGGAGGAGCGCCCGTAGAATTCGGGCGGCGGCGCTATTTCGGAAAACACTTCGACCACCCGCTCGCCGCGACCCTCATGCCGGCACGTCTGCGCATAATACAGGCTTGGCTGGCCTGCAAACCGCCATCGACGGCGCGCTCAGAAATTCAACCGTAGGCCAGCCCAGACTCCGAATGGCTCGGCCGGTGACACCGCATTCTCGTTGGTCCAGTTGGTCGGGCTTGCGATGAATGCCCCGCTCGCGGTGAAGGAATTGCTGTTGAGGAAGCCGGCGGTTGCGTACTTCTTGTCGAACAGGTTCGCCACGCGTGCGAACAGCTGCACCTGCCTGGCGATGCGGTAGCTGCCCTCAAGGTTCACCACTACGTACCCGGCAATCCAGCCGCTGCCGTCGATGTAGTTCCCGGCGAGATTGGTCGCACCCGCCTGGTTAGCGTTGTTCTCGTTGCCGTGCAAGTAGGAGCCAGACGCCGCCACCACCGTGCCACCGATGTCCCAGCGCTCGTTGAATTCGTAATCGACTGCCAGGCGCCCGGTAGAGCGCGGGATCAGGGGAATACGATCGCCCGGACTCACGACGATGTTGCCGTTGACGTCGGCGCTGCTGTTGGACGTGGCGGTTACGACAAAGCTTGACTGGAAGGTGGCGTCGACGAGGCTGTAGGCCAGGTGCCAGTTGAATCCGCCCTCCTTACCCCCGATGGCCAGGTCCAGTCCCTGGCGGCGAGTGTCACCGACGTTGGTGAAATATCCGGCGTTGGTGGCGGTGGCGACGAACTGGATGTCGTTGCGGTTGACCGTGCGGAACAGGCCCGCACTCCATACCAGGTGCTGATCGGCCAGGCTACGCCGCAGGCCGAGTTCGACGGTACGCGCCACCACCTGATCGAGATTCGGGTCGCTCGCGAAGGCATTCGGCAGACCGCACGGGGTCGCGGGGTTCGCGCACCCGAGCTCGATCACCGTCGGCGCGCGGCTGGCCTGGTTGTAATTGGCATACAGGGTCAGCGCCTCGCTTGGAGTGACCGTGAATCCCAATGCGGGGTTGACGTGCTCGAAGGTGTGATTGCCGGTCAGCGAGTTAGGTTGGTTGAAATTAGATCCCAAGCTGGTATCGAGACTGTAGCCGTCGAGCGTCTCAGTGTTGCGGTTGTAGCGCACCGAGAGCGTGAAATGCAGCAGCGTATTCGGCGACAACGTGTCGGTCAGGTATACGCCGTAGATAGTGTTGCTGCCACTGAGGGAAATCACGGTTTCGTTGTTGTAGGGGCTGACGGTGTAAATCAGCAGGCGATCCGGCGTCAGCCCCCCATACTGATACGCCTGTGAGAACGCGTCATGGGAGTTGGTGTAGTCGGCACCGATGATGGCCTGGTTCTCCGCGCCGAAAAGTTCGTGCGAATCGGTCAGTTGCAGACCGGTGCCCCAGGTGCTCTGTGTCAGGCGCCCGTCGGCATTCTGGCCCGGGCTGCAGTAGGCAAGTGCGGTTTGGTCGGCCGGAGGAACCGAGCAGTCGATCGCCGGGCCGACATAGTTTTGGTCCAGATAACTGTTGTTCACGTTGCCGTTGATGGTGTTGGTGATCAGATGGCGGTTATAGACGTTCCCGGACAACAGCAGCTTGTCGGCTAGGAACTGCGTACCAGTGAGGTTGAAGAAATTCAACAGATTGGCGGTGCGGTCCGGGGTGTAGCTGCTATCGTAGTTGTAGTCGAGCATGCTCATGGGCGTCGCGGCGTTACCGTACAGGCTGGTGTCGGCGTAGGTGTAGCTCAGATCAAGATCGGTCTTGTCAGTCTCCCAGCCGACTTTGCCAAACGCCTGGACTGCGCGGGTCGGTGAGTTCTGCCGCCAGCCGCTTTCATCGAAGAAGTTGCCGGTCAGGAAGTAGTCGAAGTGACCGAACGCACCGCCCGTAGTCGCGATGAAGACACGGCGTCCGAATGAGCCGCCATAGGCCTCAAGCTCCGTACCTGGGTCATCGTGGCCGCTCTTGGTGCGGATCGACAGCGCGCCGCCGAGCGTATTCAGGCCGAATACCGGATTTGACCCAGATAAGAGGGTCACGGTCGAAATCGCCGATTGCGGAATCAGGTCCCAGTTGACGGTATCGCCGAAAGACTCATTGACGCGCACCCCGTCGACATAGACCGCCAACCCCTCGGGCGTACCGAGTAGCGGCGAGGCGGTGAACCCGTGATAGTAGACATCGAGCTGGTACGGATTAGCGGCGCTCCCGCTGGCGTTGATACCGCTGAAGTTGTTGTTGAGATAGTCGGCAACGGTCAACACCTGCTGGCGCTGCATCTCCCTGGCGTCGGCGGTCTGGACGTTCGAGGGCACCTCGTTCAGCGGGACCCCAAGCCCCGGCAGCGGCGTGTTAGCAATCACCACCACCTGCGGCAATTCCTGTGCGGTGGCGGCGTTGCTCGGTAGGGGAGAGTCGCCAACCTCAGTGGCGCGCGCCACGGTGGTGGCCAGCATCAAGAGCGCACAGAACGGCGCCTTCCCCCGACCTGCTGCCAAGCATCCCATGGATGTTCTGTCTGCCAACGCCTGCCTGATGGAGCGATTGTGGCAGTTTCGGGATGGGAAATTCTCCCTGAGTACCGTCGGCAATCTTTCTTCCCGGGGCTGCGACCCGGAGTCTTTCCCGCGCTGTCTGCGCCCCTAAGTCGCCAGCTAGGTGAAATGTTTCCCCGCGCGAGTAGCCCGCCTCCGAGTTGTCCGGGCCAGTGCGCGCGGAGATCAAGAAGGCAATGTGGCAACATCTTTGTAGACTGTCGGACCCAAGGCTCACGTACGAGCACTTCTCGCTGTGTACTTGTGTTCGCTCCGGGGCGCTCCAGCGGTACGGATCCTCGTTCCCGCCGCGGGCACTTTATCGCTGGGACCCTGTGATGCGGTTACTGATGAAATTCGAATCGATTGAAAGCAATGTCTGAGCATCTGTCCTCTGGAGCCGTCACTAGCCGAAACAATGCAAAGTATCTGGGCGAAGAGGAAACGAACAGGTGTGACTTACGATTGAATCACGCGATCTCAGACGATCTCGGCAGAGATCGCGCCAGCCCGCAGCTCGCGGGTCACGCGTAGGGGCAGGCGTTGAGGCGCTCGCCACAGAAGAACTGCGCGGCTCAAGCGCTTACGAGAGCTCCGGCGCTGCAACCCGGGGAGCCATCTACACAAGGGGGTCTCAGCTACTCCCACCCTGGAAGTCATTTGCCGGTTGGTCAGCCTCAGGCCGGTCTGTAACACGACCGTCGCCGATCGGCGAGAACCAGTCACACACCTCGAGGGGGCAAATTTCTACAAAGCGGTCGGTGAACGCAATCGCAGCTAGCTAGGAGAACGTCTCGCCCAAAGCGATGCTCCCAGCAACTCACCCGTCTCCCAGACGAATCGCATCGACCTCCGCGTAGGCCCGACGCTGACGACGAAGCGACCAACAGGCTGGCGCTCCAGCCTGTTGGTCAATCCCGCAGGTTTATTTGATCGTGTAGCGATATGGGAAACCGGCTAGCTCATCCCCCGAGGGTATCGAAAAGGCGGCTGTTGGCACACCGGTAGCAAAAGCGTCGACGTACAGCATTCCGGTGACCACCGTCCCAGAAGCACCACTTGGCGTGATCGTTACGTTGATGGTACCTGTCTCGCCGGGGTTGAGGATTATCGGTGCGAACGCCGTTGCCGGGTTGATGGCCGTTGGCCAGAAGTCGCCAGTGTCGGAGGTTACGGCCGAGTCGAACGCTTTGCTTTCTGCCGTCATGGCGAGAGCAGCGGTTGCAGCGGATGCTGGAGCGGCGTACGGACCGCACTCGCTCGGTTGTGCGTACCAAGGACCCGCTGTTACTGTGCCGCCAGGTGGAGCGAAAGAAGCGGTTGCTGTGGTCGAGCAGAGCGGACCAGTCATAGTGCTGGCGATATCCGGATCACCTATGAAACCGCCCCAGTCGAACATCGCGGGCAGGCTTGAGTTTTGAGAAACAGAAACGCTCCACGTCTGCGTTGGCACCAACCACTCTGCAGGAGCGCCTGTGTTTGGCAGAGTTATATTAGTGGAGCTCCCGAATTGCGGTGCCAGCGTTAAAACAGTCGTAGCGTTGAGCCGGCCATCGATGAAGAAAGCCTGCGGCGCCGCGCCGTTATTGGTGATTGTCACCGGGATGGTCACCGGCGTACCCGCGGTTAGGATTGTGCTGACACTATTGGGTAGCCCTGGAGCACTGACACTCACATTATTGAACCGGATGTTACCGGTGTAGGGTTCCGAGATCTCGTTGCCGACCACCGGCTCGGCGAAGTCCACGATCAGTGTCCAGACACCGGGGACGGGATTGAGCGTGTAAGCCGTCACCGACAAGCCGGGAGTGCCGGTGACCGGATTCAAATTCTGACCGTACCCGAGCGTGTCACCATCAGGACTGATCAGGTAAGCTCCCACGGGGTTGGCTGCATCGTTGGTAAGCGATACGTTGGCCGTGATATCCCGGACACCGGGCGGGACGGTAAATTGATAGAACTGCTCCTGTCCCTCGCCCAAGTCACGACCGTTGCCGCCAGTCAGCACGCCGCTAAACCTGCCGCCGTGGCGCACGTCCACCAGACTGCGCAGGGTCACCGGGATCGAGGTGACTCCCCCAAGTCCCAAGTCCGACGCCAGCACGATTGAACCCGCTGCATCACCCGGGGAAGAAGGTGTGTCGGCGAAGACCTTGAATGTACTGCTCTGACCTGCGCGCAGTTCCAGGATGGGTGGCACAACCAGGGCAAATGGGGCGTACTGCTCGGTCTCTACCTGCCACGGCACGGTTCCGTTAGTCCCGCCCGCCGACGCCGCGTCACCGAAGATGACGCCGGTCCAAATGCCGGCGACCGGGGAGACCACGTCCACGTTGCCAAAGTTTCCCGGGCCCTGTGGCAACGAGTGGGCGGCTAACCGGCCGCGCGGGTCGATCAGGATCAGACGTACTCGGGAATTAAGCCCCACCTCGCAAGCGACGTCGAGGCAGTAGACGGGGTTGCCCGGCCAGGCGATCGAAGCGTTCAGGCGGTCGGCAAACTTCGGAACCGTGAAGGTGAAGGTTCCGTAATTGTTGGTTAATCCCTGGTAGTTTGCGAATTGCGGGCTGGTCGCGTCATTGAGCGTGACGGTGCCGGTCTGCACGTTTTGGTTTCGTCCCAGCGTTCGACCGAATGGCGTCACGGTCTGAGGCACGGCGCCGGTGTTGGTGACGGTCACCTCCCAACTCTGCGGCGTGCCAGGCGCACCCACCGCATTCAGCTGATTGGTCGAGGTCAGCAGTGTTTGACCGACCCGCGTGGGCGAGCCATCGGGGGTCTGAATTGACATCGCCAGCTGCACAGCTTTGTAGGAGTTCAGCAGACCCGCGCCCTGCTCCTGAGCAGGAGCGCCAAGGTCCGTCGCCGTGCTGAGCAGGATCTGCTTGACCAGCGCCGGCGTCGGATTGGCCCCACCGTGGGTCTGACGATAAGCCTGGATCACCAGCGCGGCTGCGCCAGCCACGAATGGTGACGACTCGCTGGTGCCACCGGCTTCTTCAATGTTCGACGGATTGCCTGCGAAGTTGCGGCATTGAGTGAACACCGACACGTTGGTACTGCACGATGCGAAACTCAGGTCACCGGGTGCAACCAGGTCAACAGTGTGGCCGGTCTCGGTGAATCCGCCTGAACTGAGGGAGCTGATGTTGTTGTTCAGCCAGCCAGTGGTCGCGAAGTAGCGGGCAGCGGCATAGTTCGTCTGCGCGTAGAAGCGAAAGTCCGTCGATCCACCCACCGAGATTAGTAGAGGATCGGTGGACGGAGACCCGATCGTGTTGGTGAATCCGGCGTCGCCACTGGAGACAGTGACCACCACACCCGCTGCTACTGCAGCTTCGTCGAATTGCGCGAGCGCGTCGAGGGCCGAAACGTCGGGGAACGGATTGGAACCGAAGGATTCGTTGATTACATTGACGTGGTCAACGGTCACCGCGTAGTCGATGGCCTGCAAAAAGTTGGAATTCGTGGTGTCCTCAAATGAACCGAAAACGTCGAGTCCAACCAGGCTCGCGCCGGGCGCTACGCCCTCGATGCGGATCAAGCAGGCGGTAGGGTCGGCCTGGGCGCTAAAGCCGTTGACGTCATAGACGTGGATGCCTTGGCCGGCGATGGTATTGGCATCGAGGAAGGCCTCGTCGCCGCCGGTAATCTGTCCCGTCGTATCACCACTGAAGTCCTGGTAATCGACGAATGCCGAGGTGTTGTCCGGGCGAATGAAGTTAATATTGTTGGGATCGAGGCCATCGGCGATCCAGGCGACCTTTACACCTGCGCCCGTGATGCCCAGCGAGCGCGCGGTCGGAAGAGTCGGGTTAGTCGAGTCGGTGAAGGTAAGCGACAGTCCCTCGGGGTCGAGTTGCGGCGTGGTAGCGTTGCAGGCGCCAGGGATTACATTGAGAGTCAATGCACTGGCGGAGTTCAGGGCCTTTAATGAGGCACTTGTTGCCGCAGAGGGCCGTGCGCGCCGAATGGTGGAGTCGGGTATTACCTTTGCGACCGCGGGGTGACCTCGCAGCCTAGTCACGTAGTCTTTGGAAACCGTAGCTGCGAACGCATTGACCAACCTGAAATTTTTAACGTTCTTAGCGTGCACCTGGCTGAGTTCATCCATCAGGGGCGCCTGTTCGGCTGCGATGGTATTTGAGCGCTCGGCCATGGCTGCGCTACCAGCCGCTGCAACCGGATGCTGGTTCTTCAAGAACACAATCACATGCTGGTCCGCGTTTTGCGAAAGCTGCGCGGCCTGAGTTGCCGATAGTTGGGCGTGTGTCGGACCGGCCAGAATTACCGCGATCACGAGCGCCGTGCACCGAGAAAGTAATCGCATATGACCTCCCCTTGTTAACTCAAATGCTCGCGTCGCTCGCGAACGAGGACGGGTGCAATGTCAGAGAACAGAATGGATAGCCGTGCCTTCACCATTTTTTAAGACGGCTATTAGGTGTGGCCGCCAAGCTTGCCTAATTTCACGACGCAGTCAAGGTGTGGTACTGGGCCAGAGACTGGCTACACGGGAATAGCGATCGGGTGGCTGTCAACGTGTCACTCAAGGGGCGGCTACGACCCGGTCCACCGAAAGGAGATTTCCATGCGCAACTTCTGTCGCCCGAGCGCTACGCTGGTGCTGTCGGTGTGGCTGCTCGCAGTGCCAGCGTTCCCAGCACCCGGTGCCGGCGCGGCGCCGGCAGGTGCCCCGCGGCCGCTGCACATCGAGTTTGACATCCCGACACTCACGTTTCCTCCGACCACGGCTTACTGCCTGGCGAACTGCGGCCTCCATTGCTACCAGCCGTTCCAGCTGGAAAAGGCCTACAACTGAAGCCGCTGCGCGATGCGGGCATCGACGGACGCGGCAGAACGATCGTCATCGTCGATAGCTTCGGCTCCCCCACGATTGAGCACGATCTGCACGTCTTCGATCAAACCTTCGGTCTGCCCGATCCCCCGAGCCTTACCATCACAACCCGGGGAGCCATTAGCCCCGATCAGGACGCGGATCTTCGTCCTCTCCCGATCGACTCACGACCTATGGGGAGTCGTCTACTCGGATGAAGATGCAGCGCAATGTGAAGGCATTAGGATAGATACGCATTGCTGCGGCGATCGTGTCGTGTCGCAATCAAGCTTCGGATGAGATGCTTCCGCCATCGTCGGAGGCCAGTAAGCGTAGTGGTGCTGCAAAACGCCCGTGGCCACGCCAACCCCACACGCCCCTTCGCAGCCTGTCGATTCGGTAGCGCCTGACGCCGATGAATTCTTGGGCATCGTGCGTTCCCTATATGCCGAGCTGCATCGCGCTGAGCCGCCCCTGCAAGGCCTCACTTTGCAAAGCGCGCTGGACCGCGATCTTGGGTTCGACAGCCTAGCTCGCGTTGAACTTCTGCTCCGGCTCGAGCAGCACTTCGGAGTGCATCTGCCCGAGAGCACCCTGGCGAGCGCCGAGACAGTCGCTGACCTGCTACGCGCCGTACGGTTTGCCCATGGGGGCGATGCATTCGCGCTCGGGCCCGCAAGCCTCCCGGACCTCGCTCCGCGCCCTCGGCTCGGCGTCCCGAGCGATGCGGCGACGCTCGTTGAAGTGCTCGAATCCCGCGTGCAGTCAAATCCGGCTGCGACGCACGCCGTGGTGCTCACCGACGGGCCCCCGGAGGTCCTCAGCTATGCGCAGCTTCAGGATGGCGCGCGGACTGTGGCCGGCGGATTGGTGCACGCCGGTGTGCAGCCCGGTGCCACGGTAGCGCTCATGCTGCCGACGAGCTCGGCGTACCTGTACAGCTTTCTCGGGGTGCTGCTCGCTGGAGCGATCCCGGTTCCTATCTATCCACCCACCCGCCCCTCGCAGCTCGAGGAGCACATTCAGCGCCATGGCGGCATTCTCGGCAACGCCGGCGCCGATGCGCTGATCACGTTTCAAGAGGCACGCGTCGTCGCTCATCTGTTGCGAGCGCGCGTGCCGACGCTCAGGAAGGTGTTGTCGATCGCCGACCTTCTGCAAGGAGAGCACCTGCAGATGAAACCGCGTGCGCCCTCGGCAGACTCCATCGCGATGCTGCAGTACACCTCTGGCAGCACGGGTGCACCGAAAGGTGTCGTGCTGACGCACGCCAATCTGCTCGCGAACATTCGTGCCATGGGCACAGTCGTCTCGGCTTCCGATGCTGATGTGTTCGTGAGCTGGTTGCCGCTCTATCATGACATGGGTTTGATAGGCGCCTGGCTCGGCTCGCTCTATTACGGGTGCCTGTTCGTCGTCATGCCGCCTACCTCGTTCCTGACGCGGCCGGTACGCTGGCTGCGGGCGATTCACGAGTATCGGGCGACTTTGTCCGCCTCTCCGAACTTCGGCTATGAGCTCTGCGCACGTCGATTGCGCGATGAGGATCTGCAGGGGCTCGATTTCTCTTCGTGGCGAGTGGCGTTCAATGGCGCCGAGCCCGTATCTGCAGACACGCTGGAGCGATTCCATCGCCGCCTTGCGCCGTATGGGTTTCAGCCAACTGCCATGACGCCGGTGTACGGGCTGGCCGAAGCCGCGGTCGGACTGACATTTCCCCCGCTCGGCCGCGGACCGCTCGCGGACCGCATCGACCGGCACGCGATGATGCGTGCCGGTGAGGCGCTCCCGGTGGCAACGGATCAGCCGGAGGCACTGCGTTTCGTCTCGTGCGGCCGGCCGCTTCCTGGCTATGAGCTGCGCCTGGTCGACGAAGCCGGAGCGGAAGTGCCCGAACGGATGGAAGGGACCGTGGAATTCCGCGGCCCCTCTGCAACCGCGGGTTACTATCGAAATTCCGGTGCAACGGGCCGGCTATTCCGCGGTCAATGGCTCGATACCGGGGATCGCGGCTACATGGCTGGTGGCGAGCTCTATGTCACCGGCCGTGTCAAAGACATCATCATTCGGCGCGGCCAGCACATCTATCCTGACGAGATCGAGCGTGCGGTCGGCGAGTTGGAAGGGGTGCGCAAGGGATGCGTGGTGGCGTTCGCCACCCGAGAGCCAGCCACGGCAAGCGAAAAACTCCTGGTGCTCGCGGAGACCCGCTACACGGATCCGGCGCAGCGGGCAGAGCTCACAGCCCGCATCAACCAGCGCGTCGTAGACAATCTCGGTGAACCTCCGGAAGAGATCCTGCTCGCCCCGCCCCACACCGTCCTCAAGACCTCGAGCGGCAAACTGCGGCGCGCGGCCACCCGCGCCGCCTATGAGGATGGGTCCCTCGGGCGTGCGCACGCCCGGCCTGCCCTGCAGATGCTGCACCTCATGCTTCAAGGAGCCCTGCCTGAGCTGCAGCGGATCGCGCGGCGCGGCGCACACATCGCCTACGGGGTGTATGCCTGGTTCGCAGTCGCAGTCGTTGGTGTGGCCATCGGGCTGCCGAGCCTGCTGCTTGCCGATCGGCAGCGGATCTGGCGCCTGAATCATCGTGCGGCCCGTTGGCTCATCCGTGCCTTGGGCATCCCCTTCTCAGTGACCTGGGAAGCTGACGTCAATCTCTCGGCGCCCCACATCATCGTGACCAACCACTGCAGCTACGTCGACAGCATCTTCATCGGCGCCGTCTTACCTGAACCCCACCTGTTCGTCGCGAAGACCGAGCTGCAGAGCGTGCCCGTGCTGCGCGCCTGGCTGCGCAAGCTCGGCACGCTCTTCATCGAGCGCTCCAAGCCGACCCAGAGCGTTGCAGAAGTCGGTCGGCTGCAGCAAGAGCTCGCGCGGGGAAATTCGATCGTTATGTTTCCCGAGGGCACTTTCGTGCGAGAGACGGGGCTGCGGCCGTTTCGCCTCGGCGCATTCGAGGTCGCCGTATCATCAAGCGTTCCGGTGATACCTCTGACGCTGCGAGGCACGCGCTCGGTGCTTCGCGATGGCCAGTGGTTGCTGCGGCGCATGCCTGTCAGCGCCGCTGTCGGACCGCCGCTGTCCGCCCCGCCTTCCGATGGCCGCTTCGCTGCCGCCGTTCGCTTGCGGGATATGGCGCGAGAGCAGATTCGTGCCCATTGCGGTGAGCCAGATGTGCGATAGCGGCACCCGCCGTCTGCGCGTGCACCCTGACATGCACCGAGGTCTAAGGTTGATAGGGAATGATTCACAATCGTCCGGTTCTGCTATGCGCCTGCAGTCCGCATGAGCACACATTGGGAACACTTTCCGCACCAGGCTGATATGGGGGTGCGAGGAGTCGGCGCCACAAAGGCGCAGGCTTTCGAGCAGGCGGCACTCGCTCTGACCGCCGTAGTAACCGACTTGCAAACGATCAAGCCCCAGCAACCGGTCGAAGTGCAGTGTGAGGCACCCGATAACGAGCTCCTGCTTGCGGATTGGCTGAACACGCTCATCTACGAGATGTCGGCCCGCAAGATGCTCTTCAGCCGATTCGCAGTCCAGGTTGATGGGCATCACCTCCGCGCTCAGGCGTGGGGGGAATCTGTCGATCCGGGACGACACCATCCGACGGTTGAGATCAAGGGCGCCACTTACACCTCATTGCGCGTGGCACAGGAGAAGGGCGAGTGGGTGGCGCAAACGGTAGTGGATGTTTGAGCCATGGATCTGAATCGTTTTACTCGACGCTCTGAGCACGAATGGGAAATTCCCCCGCATGGGGATATGCGGGTGCCTGCCGTGATCTTCGCGAGCGAAACGCTCATACGGGAAATGGACGAAAACGTGTACCAGCAAGCGGTGAACGTGGCCAAGCTTCCCGGCATCGTGAAGGCCTCATACGCAATGCCGGATGCGCATTGGGGGTACGGCTTTCCGATCGGTGGAGTCGCCGCATTCGATCCTGACCAGGGGGGTGTGATTTCAGCCGGAGGCGTCGGCTTCGATATCTCCTGCGGCGTTCGTTGCCTTCACACAGGATTGACACGAGCCGAAATCATCCCCGTGCAGAAGGATCTGGCTGACGCTCTGTACTATCGGATTCCCGCTGGCGTCGGCAGCACTGGAGCCATTCGCCTCGGTGCTGCGGAGATGGATGCGATGCTGGTCGGTGGGGCGCGCTGGGCGGTTGAGAACGGCTGGGGACTCGTTGAAGACCTCGAACGCATCGAGGAGCGCGGCCAGATGTCGGGCGCGGACGCCGATACGGTGTCGCAACGTGCGAAGGAGCGCCAGCGCGACGAAATGGGCACGCTCGGGAGCGGAAACCACTACCTCGAGGTGCAGGAGGTCACCGCCATCTTCGACCCGCGAATCGCGCGTGTGTTTGGGCTCGAGATCGGCGACATCGCGGTCATGATCCATTGTGGATCGCGTGGGCTCGGCCACCAGATCGGCACCGAGTTCCTGAAGCGCATGGCGATGTCAGCGCAGCAACACGGCATTCATTTGCCCGACCGCGAGCTGGCATGCGCGCCGATCGACTCAGATCTCGGCAGGACCTACCTCGGAGCGATGCGTGCCGCCATCAATTGTGCGCTCGCGAATCGCCAGATCCTCACTCACCTCGTGCGGCAGGTGTTCGCCGACATGTTGCCGCAGTCCGTGCTGTCGGTGCTGTACGACGTCTCGCACAACACCTGCAAGGTAGAAGAGCATCGTACGAACGGTGAGTCGCATAAGCTCTATGTGCATCGCAAAGGTGCGACTCGCGCCTTCGGACCCAATCACCACGATCTGCCCGAGCCGTTGCGTGCCGCCGGCCAACCTGTACTGATCGGTGGCTCAATGGGCACCGGATCCTATGTTCTCGCAGGCACCACGGAGTCCGAATCTCGTGCGTTCAGTTCTGCTTGTCACGGAGCCGGCCGCGCCATGAGCCGCCATCAGGCCTCGCGCACCTGGAGGGGTCGGCAGGTGATCGATGAACTCGCTGCGCGGGGCATCATGGTCCGCAGTCCCTCGATGCGAGGCGTGGCCGAGGAGGCGCCCGCTGCCTACAAAGACGTCTCCTCGGTCGTTGATGCGGCCGATGCAGCGGGTCTCGCGCGTAAGGTTGCGCGGCTCGAACCGCTTGTTTGTGTCAAGGGGTAGTGAGATGCGGGGGAGACCTGTGCCCCAGATGCTTTCATCTCCGTGAGAGCGTGCTCGCCGTCTCCCGGTTGCGCATCGAGTGCGCGGATCGCGTCGGCGAGTACGACGACCTCGAGCCCTGCGGCACGCGCGTCGAGGACCGTCGCACGGACACAGTGCTCGGTCGCGAGGCCGCCGACAAAGACCCGGGTACAGCCGAAGTCGCGCAGCTGCTGCGCCAGGTCAGTGTCCTGAAAGCCAGAATACGCATCCGATCCGGGCCGTGTCGCTTTCGAGATCACGTGCACGTCGCGCGGCAGCTGCAGCTCCGGCGGAAACTTCGCACCGTGCGTATCCGACACACAATGTGACGGCCATGGCCCGCCCTGCTCGCGAAAGGAACAATGCTCGCGCGGATGCCAGTCGCGCGTGGCGAATATCGGTAAGCGCAGCCGCGCAAACCGCCGGATATGGCCATTGAGAGGCTCGATCACCGCGCCCCCGCCCGGCACCGCGAGCGCGCCGCCGGGGAGGAAATCGTTCTGCACGTCCACCACGATGAGCGCATCACCGGGCTGGCATGAGTGCCCCTCAGTGGCGGGGTGTGCCCCAGGGGCTACCGTGCGCACTCCTCTGCCTCCGGGGTCTCAGCGATGTACGGCTCTGCGGGCCGGCCCTCACCTAGCGGATCCCGCTCGTCCTCCGGCTCGCTGTCTTCCCAGCCCTCCTCCTCTGCTCTGAGGGGCTGCAGCACTTCTTCCCAGTTACCTTCGGTCATGTCGGTTTCCGAATAACCGAGATCGTCCTTCTCGACGTCGTCCACGGCGGCCGCCACGTCTTCCGGCGGCTCAGCGCGCTCGATGGGAAGCGTAGTCCAGGTTTCGGCATCGATCTCATCGAGATCACCATCGACGTACTGGATCTCGATGTTGCGCGACTTCTCGTCCCGGCCGACGACCTGAAATAGCTCCCCCTTGTCGGTATGGGCATACCATTGACCGATGTCCGGTCGTAACAGGTTCGCGTTCATTTCGGCTCCTCCGACGATGTCCCTCTGACGAGCTGAGATTGACACGCAACGGCCCTCGCCAGTCATACGGAGCATCCGTCCCCGGCATTGCGGACTCTGCTTAGTGCACGCCGTAGGTATTCGCCGCACATACTTTGTGTGGATGACTGCCACGCTGAGAATGTGTGTACGAGCGCGCCATCTAGCGCGAATCAGGGGAGCACAGCCCGCCGCACCACGCCGCTCAGGTAGGGGGAATCGGGCGCGCGTTCGGTATCAGGGCCGTCAGTGCCGCAATGCCAAGAACAGCAGACATCGCACCGAAGTAGAACACTGCAGGATGCCCGATCCGGTCCCACAGGAATCCGGCGACAAGGCTGGCGATGAGTTGTACTAACCCGACTGTCGTGCTGTACCAGCCGATTCCGCTCGCATGTAGCCGCTCCGGTACGAAATCGGACGCAAAGGCCTTGCCCACCGCCCGAAAGATACCCTGGTACAAACCGTAGAGCACGAACATTGCGGCCATCACCACAAACGTCGAGGTGATGGCAAAGCCGAGGTACGCCAGGAGAAAAACTCCGAAGCACGCCAAGAGCACGTTGCGACGTCCAAAACGATCGGAGAGCGTCCCCGCCGGATACGAAATCAGCGCCGCAACCAGATTGAACGCCGCATAGACCAGAATCGTCGTCTCGAGCGAGGCGCCGCTGTCGCGGGTGCGCAAGAGCAGGAAGGCGTTGCTGGAGTTGCCTAGGGCAAAAAGTGCCGTCACCAGAAGATAGGTCCAGTAACTGCGCGGAAACTGCCGCAGGCTGACGTCCAGCTTCGCTTTCGCGGCAACGGAGGTCGGCCTTTCCCTGACGAGCAGAACCATTAGGAAGGCCATCAGCCCCGGAAATAAGGTCAGGTAGAACACCCAACGGACCCCAACGTGCAGTGTGTAGAGCAACAACACCGTCACAATCGGCCCGAGGAACGCGCCTCCATTGTCACCGACGCCCTCGAGGCCGAACGCGCGCCCCCGGTTCTTTTCATCGGTAGAGGAGGCAATGAGCGCATCGCGGGGCGCCGAGCGTGATCCAGCACCGAGCCGATCGAGGCAGCGCGCGCCGAAGGCCTGCGGCCAGCTTGTTGCCAGGCCCGTGAGCGGCTTGGCAATCGCTGCCACGAGGTACCCACATAGCGCGATGGGCTTTCGTCGACGGAGCCTGTCCGAGAGTGCTCCGGTGAAGCCCTGCACGATGTTCTGTAGCGCCACCGCACACCCGTCAATGAGACCGACGACGGTGCCATTAGCCCCCAACGTCTGGGTCAGAAACGTCGGCAGCACCGGGTACTGCATCTCCGTCGAGATATCCGCGAACAAGCTCGCGAACGCCAGCAGGAAAGTGTTGAGCGAGAGTCCCGAGAACAGACCCTCTGCGGCCCTCTGCGGCTTCGTGCTCATCGCTTACTTTGCAGTGCAATACATCAGGGTGAGAGGGGCCTCTACGTGCCCTCCCTGCCGCGGATCCGATCTCGCTTGTATGTGATCAGCCCGGCAAAGCCCGCATCCATGTGATCTTGGTGATGGCAATGAAAGAGCGTGTTGCTAAACAATCCGTGCCAGTGGACCAGGGTTGGGATAGCCCGACTCGTTGATGACCTTGATCGAAACCGGCTTGCCCTCACGAAGGCGCAGCAAGGGTCCCGGAACGGTACCGTTACAGCCGGTCGTCTTGATGACCTTGCCCGGCGCGATCTCGAGCGAGATCGGCGCTATCCGGATCGTGTGATCGGCAGTCTGCGAGTCGGAGGCTCGCCCGTCACGCACGTAACCCCTCCCGTGAGGAGCGCCAATGCGCCGGCGCCAACCATTAGCTGTCGCCGATTCATCGGTGCTCAAGGCATCGGTGGCGACTGACAAGAGTAGCGCGTTGTCATTGACTCCCTCCCGTAGCGCTGGCTATGCGTCCCTCAGAGAATTCCCGATCCCAAAGCGTCTGGCGGATGAGACCGGTCAACTGGGCCTGGATCTTGCAACCCGGGGAGCCACTCGTTGCTGAGTGTTCATTTAATCGGCCTTTTCCGGCCCATACGTCTTGAATAGGCAGACCCTAACCCTACGCGCTTTTGCATATATGCAAAAGAACGCGACCTGTTCAAGATTGCCAAGTTCTGGTTCCAACTTGGCGATGGAGTTCGTTTGCGGGTGGCCCCAAAGCTGTTCCACCGATCTGGCATCTCCGTGTGCGCGCATGTTTCCGGGCTTACGCCGCCTTCCACATAACCGCACAAGCGGGCTGCCGGCTCTCTTTGAGCTTGCCATTGGGCTGTTCGTGGTCTTCCTCCCGAGCGCAGCACGCACCGACGCGCCTCCGAGCCGCCCGGAGCGGCCTCTGCGCGTAATTACCATCGCAACTGCACCATTCGTGCTTCCGAAGACCGACCCGCCCTCGGGCTTCAGCGTCGATTTGTGGAACGAAGTCGCGCGCCGTATGCACATCGGCTACACCTGGCGCGTGACTCAGGATCGCAACGAGGTGCTGGCAGCCGTGCAGAATCACGATGCAGACGTCGCCATCGGGGCTATCGCTATAACCCCAGATCGCGAGCAGATCGTTGACTTCTCGCTACCGTACTTCGATTCCGGACTGCGCATCATGGTGCGCGCGCACTACGAGGGTGGAATCGTCAGCGTCCTCAGGTCGATCCCCTGGGGTGCCATCGGCCACCTGTTTGCGGCGGCAATCGTTTTCATCTTCCTTTTGGCGAACGTGTTATGGCTCATCGAGCGTCGCCGGAACAAGGCATTTTCCAAGAGTTACCTGTCCGGAATCGGTGAAGGCCTGTGGGGGACGATGTTGATCATCGCAACTGGCGAGCACGGTGATCGCACTGCTCCGGGAGTGCTGAAGCGCACCACGGTGGTCTTAATGTGGCTGTTCGGGGTGGTGTTGATTGCGCAGCTGACAGCCACCATTACGTCCACGCAGACCGTTGAGCGTCTGCAATCGACGATCCGCGGTCCGGATGATCTCCCCGGCAAAACGATTGCCAGCGTACCGCAGACGGTGGCCGGTGATTATCTGACTGAACGTGGGTTGCCATTCATGCCGGTGACGTACGGGCCAGACGCGATTCGGATGCTCATGAAAGGTGAGGTGCAGGCAGTAGTCTTTGACGCAGCAACGCTGCAGTACTGGGCCGCCAAGCAGGGTCACGGAGTGGTACAGGTCGTGGGGCCGATCTTTCGGCCTCTGAAATACGGAATTGTCGTTGCAGAGGGAAGTGCGCTGCGGAAGCAGATTGATCGGACTCTGCTCGAAATCTACGCGGACGGAACTTACGAAAAGATCGCCTCGAGCTGGTTCTCGGTGCCGCAATGAGTGCAGCCACTGCGAGGCTCTGAACTTGCTCGACTGCCGCTGCTAGAATTCTCCGGAGAGGACAGCGCCATGCACCTGGGTAGACATTTGTATCATCCACCCACCCAGCCGACGGAGGCCTTTCACCTAGCAAGGAGCCTTTACACGCGTTGTAATGTATCCGAAGCCTGCAACGCCTGCGGCCTTTCGGCAGTCCACCGGCGCGTCGCGCTCTGATTCTCCATTCGATCCGCCTCGACGCCTTCTGCGTGAACTCGGCGGTCGCTTCGGCTCCATATGAGTATGCTCGCCACAGGCACTTGTCAGAACTCTCAGGCCTAGAGCATGGCAACGGCAACCCGCTCATCCGCCGCTATCCCCGCGTTACCAACACGACCATTCGGGACTACCCGCATCAAGCGATGGCGTAAGCGGTTCGCCCTTACGGTCTCCTGCGTGGTGTTGGCGGCATCGGTTGCCCTAACGCGCGCCGAGACGTCACCGCCCCCCGCGCCGCTAACGGCCGCCGTCGCGGCGCCTGACCGCTACGGAGCTGACACGGCGGCCGAGATCCTCTCTGCGGGCGGGAACGCGGTCGATGCCGCCGTGGCAGTGGCCTTTACGCTCGGTGTGACGTATCCGGAAGCCGGCAATTTGGGCGGCGGCGGGTTTGCCACGCTGTTCGTCAACGGCAAACCCTACTTCCTCGACTACCGCGAGACTGCTCCGCGGAGCGCCACCGCTGACATGTATCTCGATGCTTCTGGCGACGTTGTGCCGGGTGCGAGCACGATTGGCGCTGGCGCCGCCGGCGTGCCGGGCACGGTCGCAGGATTCTGGGCCTTGCATCGACGCTTCGGGGCGCTTCCCTGGCGCACCGATCTTGCGCCGGCCATCCGCTACGCGCGTGATGGCTTTCGCGTCGATGCCAAGCTGGCGAGCGGGCGTGACCAGTTTGCAGCTGAACTCCACGGTCGCACCAACTTCCTCAATTACTTTGGCACGATGGCGACGGGTGCGACGTTCCGACAGCCTGAGCTTCAAGCCACGCTGCAGCGCATAGCAACGCAGGGTCCGGGCGATTTCTACTCAGGGCGTACCGCTCAGCTCATCCTCGCCGAGATGACGCGAGATCATGGCCACATCACCCGTGCCGACCTCGCGGCCTATCGCCCCGTATGGCGTGCGCCGCTCGAGGGCAATTGGGCAGGATACCGTGTCATCAGCGCCCCGCCGCCAAGTTCGGGCGGTATCGCACTCCTGTCGATGCTGGCAATGAAAACGGATCTTGCGGCTGCATTCGCGGGCGTGCCGCTGAACTCACCGCAGTACGTGCATCTTCTGGCCGAAATCGAGAAGCGCATCTTCGCCGACCGGGCGGTCTACCTGGGCGATCCCGACTTTCAGCCGAATCCCGTGGCGCAGCTTCTCGATCCTGCGTATCTGGCACGCCGTGCCGGCGAGGTCAACACCGAACGCCCGACCCCGGTCGCTGAAGTGCAACCGGGGCTCGCCGAGCACCACTCCACCACCCATTTCTCCATTCTCGACCGCTCGGGTAATGCGGTTGCTAACACCTACACGCTGAACGATGAGTGGGGTTCAGGCCAGGTTGTGAGCGGTGCGGGATTCCTGCTCAACAACGAGATGGACGACTTTTCCGTCAAGCCTGGTACACCAAATATGTACGGGGTTGTCGGCTCGAAGGCGAACGCGATCGCACCCGGCAAGCGGCCCCTTTCAACCATGACGCCGACCATCGTGACTGAGAACGGTCACGTAGCGGTGGTGATCGGCACACTCGGGGGATCGCGCATCGCGACATCGGTGTTTCAGGTGCTAACCGACTGGCACGATTTCCGATTGACCCCAGACGCCGCGGTCGCCGCGCCTCGCGTCCATCACCAGTTGCTGCCCCCCAACACGATTTTCGAGGAACCGTACGCAACGCTCGATCCCGCGGTGCGCGCAGCACTCATCGCGCGCGGCTATACGTTCGCGAGTCAGGGCTGGAGTGGGGACATTGAGGCAATCTTCGTCTCAGGCGACGAGGTCACGGCCGTGGCCGATCCACGCGGCCGCGGCGCAACTCGCCTACTGACACCGGCAGCGGAGATGCACAAAGCTGAGCCTTCGACGGCGCGAGGCTTCTAACACGGCACTTGACAAGTAAAAGCGAAACAAATTGCCAACGCTCGGTCGGGATTTCCTATCCCGACCGAGTGGTTGGCACGAAAAATCTTCGATCCCGAGGCTAATCACCTCGTTCAGGACTGCGGCTTCTTTCCTGCGGCCTGATTCTGGAACTCCGTCGTGCAAGTGGCGGAAAACTGCTTCATATCAAGAGTGCTCTTGATGCAAGAATTGAGTTCCGAGCCCGCGTGCCGTCCGCAATATTTATCGACCTCTTTCTTGCAGTCGTGCGACAGCCCGCTCGTGGAATACGGCTTTGCCGCGGCGGGCGCTGCAGCAGCCGGAGCCGCAGGAGCCGCAGCCGGTTTCGCCGCAGCCGGCGCTGCAGGAGCCGCAGCTGGCGGCGTTTGAGCGATCGCATAACAGCCAAGTGCTGCAGAAGCAACCAAGGCAAGCGACAGAAGTTTCATGGAAATCCTCTCGTGGCTGATTGAACGGTTGTTTATGTTATGGGAAGTTCTTTGTGACAGCGTACGAGATTCTACGCATCCGGGGTGTCGAGCGCGCTACGGTTTTTGCACTAGCCGCCAACCCCATTGACTGCCGGCACACGTCCTAGCGAGAGCGTTAACGGAGCGATTCCCGGTGCTCGCTGAATATTCAAGCTAGCCGCCAGATGCCTCCAACGTGTCTGAGTCAGTTAGCGCCAATGCAGTCGGCGTTCAGGCCAGCCCGAGCGGCCAATCAAAACTCCGCGATCGCTTCGCGCAGCATCACCGTAATCTGATCGATGTCGGCGCGGCTCGCGATGAATGCCGGCGCGACGATCGCGACATCTCCGGTGGTCTTCACGTGTAGCCCGCGATCGTAGAGAACTGCCTGCAGCTCCGCGCCGCGAATGCCCGGTGCTATGCCAGGCTTGACCTCGACGCCCGCGAGGAGTCCGAACCCGCGTACATCATTCACCGCCGACAGATCCTGTAACGCGAACATTGCATCGAGGAAATACCCCGACAAATCGCGTCCTTTGGCGAACAGCTGCTCATTCTTATAGATGTCGAGCGTTGCCAGAGCGGCCGCACAGGCTGCGGGGTGCGCCGAGTATGTGTAGCCGTGGAAGAACTCGGTCGAGGTCTCTGGCGCGGCATCGATCACGGTGCGATAGATGTCCCCGCGTACTGCGACAGCGCCCATCGGCTGTGCGCCATTGGTGAGCGCTTTCGCCATCGTGATGAGATCGGGCGTCACACCGAAGGAGGTTGCGGCAAAGGGCTCCCCGGTGCGGCCGAAACCGCAGATCACCTCATCGAACACGAGGAGAATTCCGTAGCGATCGCAGATCTCGCGCAGCCGCTCGAGATACCCGCGCGGGGGAACGAGAACTCCGGTTGAGCCGGCAATCGGCTCGACGAAGACCGCAGCGATGCGCTTCTCCCCTACCAGGTTCACGAACCGCGCGAGGTCGTCGGCGAGTTCGGCGCCCTTGGCACCCATGCCGCGGCTAAAGCGATTCTCGGGCAGCAGGGTGTGGCGCAAATAAAGGACACCGGGCATCAGTGCACCGAACGCTTCGCGGTTGCGCACCATGCCACTCAGTGCCGTGCCGCCGATGTTGACACCGTGATAGGCGCGCTCGCGCGATATGAAATAGGTCCGTTGCGCTTCATTACGCGCAAGGTGGTAGGCGAGCGCGATCTTGATCGCGGTGTCGACCGCCTCGGAGCCCGAGTTACAGAAGAAGATGTGATCGAGCCCCTTGGGGGTGAGGGCTGCGACGGCGTCGCTGAGCGCGAACGCGGCCGGATGGCCCCGCATGAAGGATGGCGTGAAGTCGAGGGTCTCGAGTTGCTTGGCAACGGCCGCCGTGATCTCGGGTCGCCCGTGACCGCACGGCGTGCAGAAGAGCCCGGAGCTGCCATCGAGAATCTTGCGGCCGGTCGGACTAAAGTAATGCATGCCACTCGCACGGACGAAGAGGCGTGGGTCGCGCTTGAACTCGCGGTTGTTCGTAAAGGGCATCCAGTGCCGCTCGAGACTCATTTCCATGCCAACCTCCGGCGCGTTTTGGTTCGCGAAATTCACTCTGCTGCGGGTACTGTAATATGCGCGCCACCAACGCGTTAAACCATTTCCGTTTGAAGAAACCCCCTGGAACGGGAGGAAAGCCGTGACCCAACCGCAGAAGATGGGCCCCTCCGAGGCGCTCGTCGAAACGCTCGTCGCAAACGGCGTCAGGCACGTATTTGGGATCGTGGGCTCGGCTTTCATGGACGCGCTCGATCTGTTCCCCGCCGCCGGTATTCAGTTCGTCGGGGTCGCGCATGAACAGGGTGCGATTCACATGGCCGACGGTTACGCCCGCGCCTCGGGTCGACACGGTGTGTGCATTGCGCAAAACGGCCCCGGGGTGACGAATTTCGTAACCGGCGTCGCCGCCGCCTACTGGGCACATTCGCCGGTGGTCTTCATTACACCGGAGACGGGCTCCCTCACCATGGGCCTTGGCGGCTTTCAGGAGACTGAGCAGCTGCCGATCTTTTCCAAGATCACCAAGTACCAGGGGCACGTCAATAATCCGCGCCGCATGGCCGAGATCACCGCGCGCTGCTTCGATCGCGCGATGCTCGAGATGGGACCCGCGCAGCTCAACATCCCGCGCGACTTCTTCTTCGGCGAGATCGAGGCCACTATCCAAAAGCCGATGCGCATCACCCACGGGCCCGGTGACGCGGCGGCTCTCGATGCGGCTGCCGAGCTCCTGGCAGGCGCCGCTTTTCCGGTAATCGTCGCCGGCGGCGGGACCGTCATGGCCGGCGCCACTGCTGAGGCAATCGAGCTTGCCGATCTTCTCGGTGCGCCCGTCTGCAACAGCTACCTCCACAACGACTCGTTCCCCGCCTCGCACGCACTCGCCGTCGGCCCGCTCGGTTATCAGGGCTCGAAGGCCGCGATGAAATTGATCGCGCAGGCGGACGTTGTCCTTGCGCTCGGCACCCGGCTCGGTCCCTTCGGCACGCTGCCGCAATACGGACTCGATTACTGGCCAAAGCAGGCCAAGATCGTCCAGATTGACACCGACGCACGCATGCTCGGGCTCGTAAAGCCGATCTCGGTGGGGATTCAGGGCGATGCGCGCGCCGCGGCGGCTGCGCTGATCGCGCGCCTTAAGGCTCGTAAGCTCGCGGGCGTCGCGAGCCGCGCCGAGCGACTCGCCCGCATCGCGGCCGAAAAGGCCGCCTGGGAGGCCGAGCTTTCCGACTGGACGCAGGAGCGCGACCCGTACTCGCTCGAGGTCGCCGCCAATTCAAAGCGCATGCACCCGCGCGAGCTGCTCAGGGCGCTCGAGAAAGCACTGCCTGCCGATGCCATGGTATCGACGGATATCGGCAATATCTGCTCAGTTGCGAACTCCTACCTTCGATTTGAGCGGCCGCGATCGATGTTCGCCGCCATGAGTTTCGGCAACTGCGGCTATGCATTCCCGGTCATGTGCGGCGCCAAGATCGCCTCGCCCGAGCGCCCGGCGTTCGTGTACGTCGGCGATGGCGCCTGGGGCATCAGCTTCAACGAACTTCTTACCTGCGCGCGCGAGAGGCTCGGCGTGACCGTGGTGCTCTTCAACAACGATCAGTGGGGCGCGGAAAAGAAGAACCACGTGGACTTCTATTCACGGCGCTTCATCGGCGTCAATCTCACGAATCCGAGCTGGTCCGCGGTGGCTCGTGCCTTCGGGTGTGAAGGTGTGACCATCGAGCGCGCGGCGGATGCCGGGCCCGCACTGCGAGCGGCAGCTGCAGCACAAAAGGACGGCAAGACCACGGTGCTCGAGATGATGGTGACGCAGGAGCTCGGCGATCCATTCCGCCGTGACGCCTTGTCGAAGCCCGTGCGCTATCTCGAGAAGTACAAGAAATTCGTGTGACCACCCCGCCGATGCCCTCCGCTTCGGCGGTCGACGCGCTCGCTGCACAGAGCCTTGAAGCGAGCGGGTTGCGCCGCTCGCTGCGGCGGCGGCACATGCAGATGATCGCCCTCGGTGGGGTCATCGGTGCGGGTCTCTTCGTCGGCAGCGGCGTAGTCATCGGGCTCGCGGGGCCGGCCGCGGTCATCTCCTTTGCGCTCACCGGTGCGCTGGTCGTGCTCGTGATGCGGATGCTCGGAGAGATGGCGGTCGCATATCCGGCGGTCGGTGGGTTCTATGAATACAACCGCCTCGCGCTCGGTGAGCTCGCCGGATTTCTTACCGGCTGGATGTACTGGTACTTCTGGGTGATCGTCGTCGCCATGGAAGCCGTCGCCGGGGCCAAAATCCTTGGCACTTGGTGGCCGACGATCGCCCCCTGGCAGTTTACGTTCGGGCTGCTCGCGCTCTTTACGATCGTGAACCTCCTCTCCGTGCGCTCCTATGGCGAGGCGGAGTTCTGGTTCGCCTCCATCAAAGTCGCCGCGATCGTCGCCTTCATGTGCGCTGGCGCGCTATTCATCTTGGGCGCATGGCCGGGCGCCTCGACCGGGGTCGCACATCTCACCTCTCACGGCGGCTTCATGCCAAATGGGATCGTGCCGGTACTCACCGGCGCCGTCGCAGCGACCGGATTTTACTTTGGCGCGGAGATCGTCACGATCGCGGCCGCCGAATCCGCCGAACCGGAGAAAGCGGTCGCCGAGACGACCCAGTCGGTGATCTGGCGGGTGCTCGTCTTCTATATTGGTTCGATTTTTCTCGTGGTCGCGATCGTGCCCTGGAACGATACGATTCGCATGGCGCGGCCCTACGTGAGCGTCATGGAAGTGCTGCGCGTGCCCGCCGCCGCGCTCCTCATGAGCATGGTGATACTGACGGCGGTGCTGTCGGCGCTGAACTCGGGTCTCTTCGCCTCCTCGCGCATGCTGATGGCCCTCGGCCGCCGCGGTGATGCGCCATCGGCACTCGCCAAGCTTGATCGGCGTGGCGTCCCGGTCGGTGCAATCCTCGCAAGCACCGCGTTCGGCTACGCGACGGTGGTCATGAGCTACGTCTCGCCCGACAAGGTCTTCGCTTTTCTCGTCAACTCCTATGGCACCGTCGCGATCTTCGTTTACCTCCTCATCGCCTTCGCCGAGTTGCGGCTTCGCAGGCGACTCGAGAGCGAAATGCCGGAGCGGCTGCGGGTACGCATGTGGGGATATCCTTACCTGACACTCCTCACGATCGCCACGATGTTCGCGATCGTGGCGGCGATGTCCATCATTCCGGAGCAGCGTGTTCCACTAGCCTTCGGAATCGTGAGCCTCGGCGTGTTGCTCGGCGCCTACGGACTGCGGCGGGGCATAAAAAGGTACGCAGACCCGATGCGATGATGCGATCGCGAGGCGGCATCGAGCACTCGAGTTCGTGGCTCGAGGAATGCCAAAGCACCCGCGTAATCGCAGGACCTGGCGTTTGCTCGTGCTCAGTGCCCGCCCGCGGTGCGTTCGCAGCTCGCGCCGGGACTGGCCTTGATGTAGTGCCTCACAACAACCGTCGGCTGAGTGCCTTTGCCCTCCATTTTCCGACGCTCGACGATGGATCCCTCGAACGATACATAGAGTGCCGCTCCTGGTTCGCGTACGGCCTTGAGATAGCCCGCCTCTAGATCGGGGTACGCGCGTTCCATTGCAATCGGATAGCGGCGACCTGTGAGGCACTCGATGAACGTGGCCGCATCAGCCATGTAGCGCATCTCGCCGTTGAGGGTCAGAGAAACCACCGTGGGCGTCAGTGTTCCGTTGCTTTTGAGCTCGTAGGGCAGGTGCGATTCGATCCGACCGCCTGAGGTGTCGAGCGCCCGAAGTTGCAGGGGTCCTACGATCTCGAACTGCAACGGCATCTCCGCGCCGCCGCGGAGCACGATCGCGTTACGTGCGGCGTCGAGCG
>Ga0187777_10000344_pt1 | contig 33907 bp, 31 predicted proteins | sample 1015_Q2_SP5_10_M_FD_132416 | JGI IMG/M metagenome (GOLD analysis project Ga0187777, IMG submission 132416) | Tropical peat soil microbial communities from peatlands in Department of Meta, Colombia - 1015_Q2_SP5_10_MG | ecosystem: Environmental > Terrestrial > Soil > Wetlands > Peat | place... | reverse complement strand
CTTGTGTCTGGCAAGCCTCTGGGTTTTGTCGCAATTCTTGGCGTTCTTGCCCTGATCGGAATGATTACAAAGAACGCTGTAATTTTGATCGATCAAATCGAATCGGAAAGAGCGCAGGGCAAGAGCGTCTTCGATGCTGTTGTCGATGCTAGCAGCACTCGGTTTCGTCCGATTATGCTAACGGCCGTTTCGACTGTTCTCGGAATGATACCGATTGCTCCCACGGTATTCTGGGGTCCGATGGCATTCTCCATTATGGGCGGACTAATGGCCGGCACGATTCTTACGTTGATCTTCTTGCCGACGCTCTATGTGACCTGGTTCGGGAGACAGAAAAACTCATCCGGTGATCAGTTGGCCGCACAAGCGAGTAGCAAATCGAAGTGATCACAAACGTACGCCGCGACCTGTTCCGCCGCACTTTTAGGAAAAGCCATGCCGTCAAAAAGTGCGCGTAGCCCGTTACCTATCGATCTTGCACTTCAGGGTGGCGGATCCCATGGAGCATTCACCTGGGGTGTCCTGGATCGCCTTCTTGAGGAATCTTGGCTTCAGATCGCGGGAATTTCGGGCACCTCTGCTGGCGCAATGAACGCGGCCGTATTGGTCGACGGATGGGCTTCAGGCGGACGCGAGGGAGCGCGCGCCGCGCTCGATACATACTGGAAGCGCGTTTCCCGCGCTGCCGCGTTCAGTCCATTGCAGCGCACGCCTTTTGACCGTTTGACAGGCCGCTGGACGCTCGATTGGTCTCCCGTCTTTATAACGATGGACCTGATGAGCCGGATATTTTCGCCGTACGACCTCAATCCCCGCGGGTTCAATCCATTGCGTGATATTCTCGCGGAAAGCATTGACTTTGCTCGGCTCGCCCGATCACCGATCAAGTTATTCATAACAGCGACAAATGTAAGAACCGGCCGCGGGCGTATTTTTCGCAATTCGGAAGTCACGGCCGACGTGTTATTGGCCTCAGCGTGTTTGCCGACGATGTTTCAGGCAATAGAGATCGATAGCGAACCTTATTGGGACGGAGGTTTCGCGGGCAATCCAACCATCACGCCGCTGGTCCGTGAAACGGAAGCACACGACTCGATCCTCGTGCAGATCAATCCGCGAGAGCGACCGACTGTGCCTCGATCGGCAGCCGAAATTCTCAATCGCCTCAATGAAATATCTTTTAATTCGCCCCTCATGAAGGAGCTGCGCATGATCGCGCTCCTGCGCGAAGTGGCCGATCCAGGAAAAGGGGAGGGTTCCCGTTGGGCTGGTATGCGAACGCACAGAATCATGACGGAAATGATGATCGATCTCGGTTACTCTTCAAAACTCAATGCCGAATGGGAATTTCTAACCATGTTACGGACGGAAGGTCGTCGCGCAGCAAGCGAATTTTTGGACGCACACGCCGATAATCTGGGCCATCGTTCCACTACCGACATTGATGTGTTGTTGTCGGAGTGCTGAGTCATGAGCCTCTTGGGCATTCTAATTGGTCTAGGCCTCCTGGTTGGATTTGCCTTCCGCGGCTGGACCGTGCTGTTACTTGCTCCGATTGCAGCGCTTATTGCGGCGCTCTTTTCCGGCGAGCCGCTTCTCGCACACTGGACTCAAACATTCATGATTAGCGCGGCGCAGTTCCTTGCGCAGTTCTTTCCACTGTTTCTGCTCGGTGCGCTCTTTGGCAAGTTGATGGAAGACAGCGGATCGGTAGCGGCCATCGCAGATCTCTTTATACGCAAGCTCGGACATGGGCACGCGATCCTCGCAGTTGTGGTCGCGAGCGCCCTTGTTACCTATGGCGGTGTCAGTCTCTTCGTGGCGTTCTTCGTGATCGGCCCTATGGCGCAGGAATTGTTTCGGGCTGCCGGCGTCCCGCGTCGCCTGATGCCAGCGGCCATCGCGCTAGGGACCTCGACTTTTACGATGTCGGCCTTGCCCGGGACACCATCGATCCAGAACGCCATTCCGATGCCGTTTTTTGGAACAACGCCGTTCGCCGCCCCGGGTCTTGGCATTGTGGCTTCTATCATCATGTTCGGCTTTGGCATGTGGTGGTTGAATCACGCCGAGGCCAAGGCGCGCCGTTCCGCCCAGAGTTCCCACCAAAATTATGACTCAACGCAGCCGCAGCACGAAGAACGCGTCAAAGCAGTGCGCGAGCGGGCTACAACAGCACATGAGTTCGATCCTGCCGAACTTGACAGTGGTCAGGTAGCAGACACGGCGCCGTTGGCGGTACTGGCCGTGCTCCCCCTTGTCGTCGTGATTGCGATCAATATGGCGATGTCACTGATTGTTCTGCCAAGGCTTGACGCCTCATTCCTTGCGGACCCTCGCTGGGGGCAAACAACGTTGGCTGCCGTCGGCGGTGTCTGGGCAGTCGTTACCGCGCTCGCCTGCGCCATCGTTGTGGTGTTGGCGCTAAATTTTGCACGGTTACCTAAGTTGCGTGAAACAGTCGATGCTGGTGCCAACGCCTCTGTGCTTCCCGCGCTGAGCGTCGCAAGTCTTGTCGGCTTCGGTGCTGTTGTGGCCGAGATGCCGGCGTTCGCGACGGTTCGCGATTGGGTTTTAGATATTTCGGGAGGCCCACTTGTCTCCCTCGCGGTGGCAACCAACGTACTTGCTGCGCTGACCGGATCAGCCTCGGGGGGACTAACAATCGCGCTTGATGCTTTGGGCAGCACTTACATGGCGCTTGCGAAGGGCCTTGATATGGATCCGGCCTTGCTTCACCGAGTGGCTGTTATTGCATCGGGAACACTTGACAGCTTGCCGCACAATGGAGCCGTTGTAACGCTACTCGCAGTCTGCGGGTCGACGCATCGGGAGAGCTACTTCGATATTGTGATGGTTGGAATTGTAAGCGCCATTCTTGCGCTGGCCGCTGTAATCGTGCTTGGATCGCTGTTCGGGTCGTTCTGACAATTAGCCGACAAGTATTGGACCGTAGTCCAATTGACGTTGTTAGCTGGTGTACACAAGAATAAAAATAATATCTTAGGGTCAAAACGCTGACATGGCATCGGATTGGCTCCGGTTGAAAACGCCAAGCGGATTTTTTTGGCTTTGGATTCTTCTGACAGTTATCTGGACCGCCGCAAACTCAGCCTTTGCAGTCGAGCTTTTTCTCACTGGCGTACTGATCTCCGCGGTTCTGGCCTACATGTTCACGCGCAATTCCAGGGTGTGGAAGGATGTTCGCTTCACTCCCTCGCGTCTTTATCAATTCTGCTTGTACATGTGCGTTTTTATGATCGAGATTGTGCGATCCAATATCAACATGATGCGCTACGTCTACGCGCTCCGTATCAACATCAATCCCGGTGTAGTCAGGATCAAGACCAGACTGAAAACTCCGGTTGGCCGATTGGCGCTTGCGAATTCAATCGCGCTTACGCCGGGATCGCTGGTGATTGAGATTGATGGCGATAGCCTCTTCGTTCACTGGCTTGATGTGAAGACATCCGATACGGATGAAGCAACCCGGTTGATTGCCGGTCCCTTCGAGGAACATCTGAGGAGAGCTTTTGGCTGAAGGCATCGTGATCGCCGCCGCAGCTCTGATCCTTTGCGGTATCGTCTTGGGCGTGCTGCGCCTGATACTGGGTCGGACGGTCGTCGACCGGGTCGTGGCAGTGGATATGCTTACCGTCATCTCGATTTCTCTCATCGCCTTATACGCTCACGTCGCGGGCCGTTTCATCTATCTGGATGTTGCGTTGGTCTACGGCATACTGAGTTTTTTGGCAGTACTAGCGGTTGCCCGCTATCTCGAACGAGGTATTTAGCGGCATGCTTGAACTTTTCGTGTACCTGCTGTGCGGCAGCATTCTCGTAAGCGGGATATTGGCTGTCCGTCTCGGCGGCCTCTTGGCGGCGATGGTAAGCGGCGGGTTGGCAAGCCTGTTCGCCGCTATCTGCTATGTCCTGCTCGGAGCCCCCGACGTTGCGATGACAGAGGCGTCAATCGGCTCCGGTCTTTCAACACTCATTTTTCTCTACGCGATCCGCAAGACGACAACTGCAAGGGAGTAGGGCATGGCGGAAATGATCGGGAGCGTACTCATATTGCTCGGCGCGATCTTTCACTTTTCCGCTGGTCTGGGCATCTTTCGAATGCCCGACGTCTATACCCGTATGCAGGCCGGCACCAAAGCTTCGACACTCGGTAACTTGCTTGTCCTCCTGGGCCTCGGCTTCTTTCATCCCGATTGGAGTCTGAAGCTGCTTTTGCTCATTGGCTTTGTGCTGGTCACAAATCCGGTGTCCTCCCACGCGCTGGCAAGGGCTGCCTACCTCATCGGAATCCCGATGACGCGAGAGACACAAGTCGATGTTCTTCGTGGCGCCCGGAAGCGACGCCGGGAAACAACATGATGCGGCGAATTTTTGCTGTCTTGTCGGTGGCATTCTTCGGGCTTATCTTCTCAAGCCTCGCAATCAATTATACAGAGCGGCAATCACTGCGGCCACTTGCGGCAAGCTACGTCAAGCTTGTCCCGCAAGATCTCGGTGCACCGAATGTTATTACCGGAATTTTGCTGACCTACCGCGCCTTCGACACTCTTGGAGAGGTGGCGGTCCTGTTCATGGCCGCGGCTGCGGTGGGCCTGCTGCTGGGCAAAAGTGGCCAGGGACGCAGACATTCTCCTTCGAAAATATCGGATAGGGCAAAATCTTCCAGTGAAATCGTGCAGAGCGGTGCTCAAATCCTGGTTCCGCTGATCGGGATCTTCGCCGCCTATATCATCATGAACGGTCATCGTTCGGCGGGCGGCGGTTTTCAGGGCGGAGCCGTAATCGCCTCCAGCGTTCTGTTATTGGTACTGGCTAGCGCCCGTTACCAGATCGATCTCGAATTTTTCAGCGTGACGGAGTCGGCAGCAGGCGTGTTTTTCGTACTCACCGGTATCGCAGGCCTGATCTTTGCCGGTGGATTCCTGGACAGTCGGGTGCTGCCGCTTGGACAGTTCGGCGCCTTCATCAGCGCGGGCGCGATTCCTTTCCTGTCGGTGTTACTGGGTATCAAGGTTGGCTGCGAGCTAAGTGTCATTATCGATCGGTTCCGGGCCTGAGCGGGAGTATCGCGCGATGACTTCAAACGTCGTTCTGACAACGGGCCTGGCTCTCATATTGATCGGAATGTGGGGCTTGCTGACGCACCGCAACATCCTGCGCATCATCATCGCCTTTTCTGTGATGGGCACTGGCACTCATATCATGACCGTCGCAATCGGCTACGTAACGAACGGAACCGCGCCAATAATAGATCGCGCTCTTAACCTATCTGAGGCCCCCGTGCGGGCGGTCGACCCGATACCGTCGGCTCTTGTCGTGACCGCTATCGTCATTGGTCTGGCCGTTACGGCGGTTATGCTGGCTTACGCGATCCGGCTTTACCAATCGAAAAAAACGCTTTCGATCGACGCCTTCACGGAGTCGAAATGGTAAGCAGTTTCCTTCACCCGTTAAATATTTTCATCGTGGGTCTGGGTGGTGGATTTCTGATCCCGCTGTTGTCCCGCCTAGGGAAACGCTGGGTCGCGATTGCATTCATTCTCTCTATCGCCGCGATGACGTTGATCTCGGGTTTCTCCTTTTTAATTCTTTTGCAGGGCGGTCCGCCGATTGACATTCTGACCGGCGGTTCGACGCCTCCATATTCGATCAACCTGCGGCTGGGCCTTGCTGAAGCTGTTTTCGCTTTTGGTGTCAATCTGGTCGCGCTTTTTGGCTCTGCTTATTTCGTGCGTGAAAAATACGGAACGATGGTGCTTTACCTGCTGGTTGTCATGGGCATCCAGGGCATGGTGATGACCCGAGACCTCTTCAATCTGTTTGTGTTTCTCGAGATTGTTTCAATTGCGACTTACGGGCTGCTCAGCTTGCAAGAGACGCCGGCAGCTTTGTCGGCGACATTCAAATATCTCATGGCCACCATTCTGGCCTCCACCTTTTTCTTGATTGGCACCGTGCTGCTTTACGGCGCAACCGGAGTTCTCAACATCGATGACCTGATTGCCAAGAGTGGGCTGATCGTCGGCCCGATCGGATTCACCGGTCTGATGTTTCTCCTGGCTTGCCTGCTGTTGGAGCTGAAACCCTTTCCCGCAAATGGATGGGGACTCGATGTTTATGAAACTGCACACAGCGGCGTTGCCGCGCTGATTTCCGGTGGTGTTTCGGCTGGTGTTTTTTTCGCTCTTATCAAGGTCCTTCCTCTGTTCAAACCTCAGCTAGACTTGATCGCAGCCTTGGGCGCGACAACTTTTGTTTTCTCAAATCTCCTCGGCCTTCAGCAAACAAAGGCGCGACGCCTTCTCGGCTATTCTTCGATCGGTCAGATGGGCCTTCTGACGCTAGCTGCCGCCCTCCTGGAACAGTCGAGTGCAGACGAAGCCGCATTTCTTGTGATCGCCGGCCTGTTCGTCAATCATCTTTTCGCCAAGGTGGGGCTTTTCTGGCTGGCCGGTTACCTTGGCAAGGAGCGTCTGCAGGATTGGTCAGCACTGGTCGGCCCTCCGGCGGCCATTTTTGTGTTTGGTATTCTTCTGGCGGCGCTATGCGGCTTTCCACCTTTTCCAGGCTTTTGGGCGAAATGGCAGCTGGTTATGAATCTGGCAGCGAGCCAGCGCTATATCTGGATAGTGATCGTGCTGTTTGGCTCGCTGCTGGAAGCGGCCTATTTGTTCCGCTGGTTTGGTCAAATCCTGCAGAGCTCCGGTAAAACAGATCGGCTATCACGCAGCTCGGTCGCATTGCTCCCAATTTTTGCAATGGCGTTGCTGCTCGCGACGAGCGGGTGCGTTGCGGCCTTCCTGATGGGTCTCACCTTATGGACTTCCATACCGCTCATCGCGGGTCTGATCCTTTACCTGCTAGACCGGGTGTCCGGGCGTACCAAGTGTTTTGGCGTTCTTGCTCTCACGCTCGTTGGCGGCATTTAGCTCATTCGCGACTTGACCGGGATCAGCTATCTGTTTGCTGTCCTTTTCCTCGGTGGCGGCCTGGTCGTATCGATTGGGTGTCTATACCGGTCTGACAAAAGACCAGGTTTCTATCCATTCCTCGCAGTCATGCTGCTTTCGCTATCGACCCTGCCGCGCGCCACGACCAGTCTTGAATTCTTCTTCATCTGGGAACTGATAACTCTATCGTCCTACTTCCTGATTTTGCGGACACGCGAGGTTGAGCTTCATGCCTTGCGCTATCTGCTGTTCTCGCTTTTCGCAGCATTTTTCCTGCTTGTCGGATTTGCAATCTTACATGCTCTTGTTGGGAGCAATTCTCTCACAGCGCTGCGCTTACCCAATCTGAACAGCGTCCCGGTTTTTGTATTACTCGCCATCGGTCTTCTCATCAAAGCGGGAGCAATTGGTGTTCATGTCTGGCTACCGGGCGCGTACGCGGAGGCCGACGACGATGTTTCCGCAATACTGTCGGCGATCATCAGCAAAGTACCAGTGTACGGACTGGTGGTCGGCACCTACTTCGCAATTCGTTCGGAGGTGAATCTCAATCTCGCTCATGTCCTTGGCTGGATTGGCATGCTGACGACGCTGGTAGGCGCCGTGTTGGCAATACGCGAGGATGACGTAAAGCGGATGCTGGCGTATTCGAGCATGAGCCAGATCGGCTATATAATTGCCGCGGTAGCGCTGATGAGCCATCTCGGATGGGTTACCGCGCTGTACCTGACCGCCAATCATCTGATGGTCAAGGGAATTCTGTTTCTTGTTGTGGCGGCTCTCATTGCTCAGACCGGCAAACGGCTGCTTGTTGACCTCGGTGGGCTGGGCCGATCGATGCCGCTCACATTCGTCTCCGCGACAATTGCCATTGTCGCAATGTCTGGCTTGCCACCACTCACCGGCTTCGGAGGGAAATGGCTTTTGCTCAGCGCGATGATGGAGAAGGGGTGGTATGGGCCGGCCATAATGACCGTGCTCGCGACTTTTGTCGGCTTGCTCTACATGGTGCGCTTTATCAACGTGATTTTCCTTGGGGCCCGAAAGCCTGCGCATAAGCGCCCTACGGAGGCGTCGATAGCCTTGCTCATCCCGCAGTATTTGCTGATCGCCGGCATCTTGCTGATGTCGTTTTTTCCGAAGGCGCTGATCGACCCGATCTCAGAGGCGATCGATCCTCAATTCGCATCGACTTTGGTATGGCAGGGCATGTCACTGGAGATGATTTACGGCTACTGGAATCCGGTGCCGGTCATGGCCTTCGCGGTTGCTGTCTCGGTTGCATTGTTCGGAATATTCTGGCTGCTGCGACGCACTGACTGGTTCGAGCAGCTCGGCGGACGCCCAACACCTGTCCGTCTTTATGATTCTTACAAGCCGGCGTTGATCATTTTTACGCCACCGTGGGCGACCGCATTCTGGGGAGAACTCGCCACCGCTACCGTAACAATCGCGGAGCGAACGCGCAGGATCTACTCAGGAAATGGCCAAGCCTACAATTTGTACATAATGTACTATTTTACAGTCCTGTACGTGATCAGCGGCTTGCTTTTGATCTGGGGCCACTATCCGCCACGCTAAGTGACGACCGCTACTGAAATTTGCAGCCCCAACTTTCTCACCGCTAGTTTTTGATGTAGCTCAAATATTTATCCCACCAACTATTTCGTGAGTGAAACGCTGCAATGCCGGTCACGATGACGGCGCCGAGCAGGAGTATAGTTATGGCAAACCTGATCCATGGCCGCGAAGAGCCATGTGCTTTAGTTTGCTTTGAGTTCGGTGCAGTCACTCTAATTTGCCAAATTAATCTCGAAGGCCCACGATATTTTTTGTGCTATTGGATAGTATATTGGATACCGCGACCTAGGAAGGCTTGTCGTCACAATGTTGCGCGCGCTTCGAAACGCCCTGCGGCCGTCGGAAAATCGCAGCCTTGCTCAGGCATTTTCACGCTTGGGCTGGATCGGCTTCTGGATGCAGATTGTCATCGGCGCGGTACCGCTGGCTCTCACCATATATGCATTTCTTTTCGGGGCTGCGCGCGCGGCCGGAACGCGCAGTGGTTTTCCGTTGATTCAATATCTGACCGTTGTCAGTCTTCTGGTGCTGGCATTCACTGCAGTCTGGTTTTATCGGTACACTCGCCTTGCGGTGCGACTTGCCGACCCGGCGCGGCGTCCAACGGAATTTTCCGTGCAAAGAACCGTATTGACCGGTGTGATGGCGAGCACGATTGGCATCGCATTCTCAATGCTGGTGCTTTTCTTTGAAGTCGCGCAACTCTGGATATATTTTCTCCGCGCACCACAGGCCGGCGTTCCTGTCATCCAGACTACGGCCGGCCAAGCGAGCTGGGTATCAGCTGCTGATATACTGAACCTCCTTGCGCTCTTACTCTCCATGTTCATCGAAGTCGCTGTCCTCGCCATCGGTCTGTGGCTTCTGCTCCGGGCAATGACAGCTTCGATGGAATATCCTCACGTCGGAGACGAAGATTCCTAGCAACAAGCGCCGACTATGAAGCGAGATAAAACAGAGCGAACATTACTTTTACTTTGCACGTCGATTATTATCCTCGCGGGTTCATATTTTGCCGGCGCGATCATTGCGCCCATAGCATTTGCAATCTTTGTTATTGCCATCGCCTGGCCGCTTCAGAGCGCCCTTCAGGTCAGAATTCCAAAGCTTTTAGCCCTTGCTGTCACCATCATTGTTACGATCGCGATAATTGCAATGCTTGTTTTTTTGGTGGTCTGGGGATTTGGCTTGGTAGTCCGATGGCTGGTCGCAAATACAGACCGTCTTCAGATACTCTATTTACAAGCCACTGAATGGCTCGACAGTCATGGCGTTTCCATCACAGGCTTGGTGGCCGACAGTTACAACCCAGGCCTGATTGTAAGTGGCATTCGAGAAATTGGCGGAAGAGGATATGGGTTTATATCCTTCGTAATTATCGCTTTCGCGTTCATCATACTCGGACTGCTGGAAGTTAATGTTGCGCGAAAAAATATTGAAGACCTTAAAAACCGAAAACTTCGGCACTCATTGTTGATCGCAGCCGAAGACATCGCAGAAAAATTCCAAAAATACATGATTGTTCGAACTACAATGAGCGTCTTGACCGGTGTCGTTGTTTGGAGCTTTGCATTGGTTGCTGGTATCGAACTGGCCACGGCGTGGGGGGTAATTGCGTTTGTATTAAATTACATTCCTTTTATCGGTCCACTTATTGCCACAGTCTTTCCGACACTTTTTGCTTTGGTGCAGTCTGGGTCATGGCAACTGTGCCTCGCTGTGTTTGCCTGTTTAAACGCGATCCAATTTATAATTGGCAGTTATCTGGAGCCGCGGATTGCTGGCGCCACATTGTCAATCTCGCCATTTATTGTCCTGTTCGCTGTATTTTTCTGGAGCTTTCTGTGGGGAATCGCGGGTGCCTTTATCGGCGTGCCAATTATAATTGCGATCCTAACTGTCTGTGAGAGACATAAGTCAACGGAATGGATTGCGTCGCTTCTATCTGGCCCAGAAAAGAGCTGACGCCGCTGTCGACGAAGATTGTGTTCTGAGCCGACGAAACAAGGTAGAGAAGGAAATTGTGAACTAGTTGGGCTTTGTCTTGCAGACAAAATAGCTATCTTCGCAATGATTTCGGCAGACAAGCTTTGCTCGTTTGCTTTCATAAACAAGATTGCAATGACTATTACATTTTCTAAGCTGTGCCGTGCATTTTGCAGCTAGCCGGCGCTCAGAGTCGCTCGTCTGCGCGCGCCCTGCATAATCCGTCGCCAGCAAAGTAAAAAAAGCCAGTATCACCACAGTGGCCCAGGATCGCATTGTTGACCGCAAAATAGTTGATTGCATGGCATATCCAACAGTCGGTAGAGCCCAGCCAAACCTCCCGCAAACAATAGTGCACAGATCTGAGCCGATATATTGGACCAGGGTCCAATCCTGTCACTGCGTTAGATCTTGCTGGGTATCGGTGCGCAGGATCCGCCCACACAGCCCAAAAGATCACTGGCCCCGGTCCAGATGATCTGGACGCCGAGACAGAACAAAATAAACGCCGAGAGACGAACGGCGATATCGGTGCCTGCGTGCCCAAGCACGCTTTGGACCCAGTCAGAAAAAGCAAAGCACACATAGATAGCTGCGGCGATGACGATCGTCGCCAACAGGCCCGCCACCAGAAAACTGAATTCCTGGCCATAGTCGGAATATGCCGCCCGTGAAAGTCCGAGACTGATCATGACAGCAATCGTTCCGGGCCCGGTCGTAAGGGGCAGCGTCAACGGGTAGAACGCCAGGCCCATATATTCCGCTTTTCGTTCCGGAGTAGGGGCGTCTTCCAGAACCTCCTTGACACTACCTTCGTTCAGAAGTTTCCACCCCGATATCGTTACAATCAGCCCGCCGGCAACGCGGAGAATCGGGACGGAAATACCGTAAATCTTTAACACGAACGCGCCGATCAAAAGCGATGCAGCCATGACACAAAAAGAATTTATTGCAACTCGGCGTGCGAGCAGGCGCCGGGTGGCTCCGGAAGCACGTTTCGTCATGCTCAGGAATACGAGCGCTGTGCCCGGAGGATTGACTACCGGAAAAAGTGCTGCGAGCACTAACAAAAAGGTTTCAAGCAAAATTTGTTCTCCCAAGATCAGCAGCACTACAATGAATTTTTGCCGTGCGTGGTCAAGGTTCTTCTAACGCTTTAAAGTCGCCTAGAGATTTGCCCGAGTTCATCTCGACAATCGTCCAAACGGAAATCTTTGTTACCTCCAGCGGGTTGATATTTGGCCGAAATCGCCGTGGGTTGGCAGCGACAATCTCCGCGCCTATTGGACCGTGGGCCAATAGGCGACCATTAGCCAATGCGTACAATATCGAACAGGGCCGTCCGTCCACGGCGGTTGGGGAGGACGATTTTGCACACGCGCCCTGATAGCTACGAAGCTTATGTGTCAACTGGAAACCTGCCCACACCAGAAGTGGTGAAGGCGCTGGTGTTAGAGGCTCATCAACGCTTCAAGTCAAACACCGAGGGGAGAAATTCGGACGTTTACCCGGCCTTGGCTCGGGTGCCCAGCGAACTCTTCGGGATATGTGTGGCGGGAACGAGTGGAAATATTCATGCGGTGGGAGACACCGACCATGAGTTTTCGATCATGAGTGTATCCAAGCCTTTTGTATTCGCTCTGGTGTGCCAGGAGATGGGTCCAGAAGAGGCACGCGCGAAGCTCGGAGCCAACGCGACCGGCATGCCGTTTAATTCGCTTGGCGCGATCGAACGTAGTCCCGACGGCAGGACAAACCCGATGGTGAATGCGGGAGCAATAGCCACTACAAGTCTCGTCCCTGGCGCTACCTTGTCGGAAAAATGGCGTTTCATACATGACGGCCTGTCCAGTTTTGCCGGCCGCAAACTTCCCTTGAACAATGAGGTCTACGCCTCCGCATCGGAAACGAACTACCGTAACCAAAGCATCGCCCGCCTGCTTCAGGTCTACGGCAAGATCTATTTTGATCCTACGCAAGCCACCGATCTCTATACGAAACAATGCTCGCTCAACGTCAGCGCCAAGGACCTTGCCGTGATGGGCGCCACGTTGGCCGACGGAGGAGTCAATCCACTTAGCAAAAAGCGGGTCGTCGACCCCAACATCTGTCACTACGCTCTTGCTGTGATGACGACTGCGGGGTTGTACGAGACTTCTGGCGATTGGCTCTACGATATTGGTCTCCCGGGCAAGAGTGGAATAGGCGGGGGAATCGTTACGGTTTCGCCGGGGAAAGGCGGGCTCGGCACGTTTGCGCCGCCGCTTGATAGCGCCGGCAATAGCGTGAAAGGTCAGCTCGCCGCCAAGTTTCTCTCGCAGCGCTTGGGCATGGATCTGTTCGTGTCAGCACCCGAGGTCTGAGAGGTCCTGCCGGATATCATCTCGATTTTGCTTCTTTCTTTTTAGCGACCAGGGGGGACCAAAGATGTCAGCAAAATCTGCGGCAATTGCCAAATCTCGCGATTCTCGGTTGCCGATGATCGCTATCGCATTCGCACAGGTCCTAACATCTTTCAATGTTGCCTCGCATCCCATCGCGTTGATTGGCCTAAAGACCTGCCGCGCGATCCACCGCCGCGTGGCCGCGGCAAAACCGAATCGAGCCAAGACAATGAAACCACTTCGAGCTGGCGTACTTTGCTTAGTTTTGTCTGTCACAGCGATCGCCGTTCCGCTTGTTCGCTCAGCTGCGGCCCAGCAACCGACTATGGAAGATCTGATGCGACGGATCGATGCGTTGCAGCGCCGCGTTGATGAACTCGAAGGGCGCGAGCGAGCTGAAAAAAGACGGCTGGCCAACACTCAACCGGCGGCGGAATCGAAAAAGCCTCGCTCACCTGCGGAATATTCGCCATCGCAGGCGACGTCCACTCTGAGTGCGCCGATATTTGCGCAACAAGCTCCGGTCGCGAATATTCCCGGCTTGCTGCCGCCCGAGCCCATGGGTCATCAGAACGAGACCGGAGAAGGCGATGATGCGCTCCGTTCCGACTTGCCTGGCCTGTCAATCCGCATTCCCGGCACTCAATCCGAGGTACGAGTCTACGGCTTTGCGAACGTCAACGGATATCGTGATTTTAATGGCCGCAATCAGACCGACGCGCCGGCCGCGCAAACGATCCCTCTCGCCAATAGCCCCGCTGACATGCAGGGGGGCGATTTTGGCTTGTCGGCTCGCTTCAGTCGCTTGGGCATCGACACACGTACACTTACAAGCTGGGGCACTCTCGAAACCCGTCTGGAAGGCGATTTCGGTGGCGGCGCGCCAACTTCCACCAACGCGGTTTTTCGGCTGCGCCAAGCATGGGGCGAGCTCGGTACCGAGCGGTTTCGCGTGCTAATCGGCCAGGCGAACAGCTTGTGGAATGAGGGCGTGTATGAAACGGTGAACTTCTCGACCAATCTCAATCAGTCCTTCGTACGTCAACCGCAGATTCGCGCGACCGGGATGCTGGCGCCGGGTTTGACCGGCCAGGTCTCGCTCGAAATGCCGGACACACAATACACTTCACTGGCCGGCGTATTCACGCAGAACAGCACCCCGACCGGCTTTTCTGGCCTAAGCCCCGCATTTACTTCACTACCCGATCTGCTGGGGCGACTCTCGTACAGCTATAATGGCCTTGTCCTCGATATGCGGGGCTTATTGAGAGAACTCAGCGTCCGCACGGCGGGGACCGCCGCCGCGCCACCGGCGCTTACGCGAAATGCCGCCGGCTGGGGCGTGGCTGGAACTGCGCGCTTGCCAATGCGGTGGTTGTCCCCAGCCTTTGGCCCGGACGAATTGAGTGCCATGGCTTACTACGGTCAGGGCATCGGGCGCTATTTCGGTGGCAATACTTTCGGCCAAGATGCTCTGTCGAACATTGGTTTGCCCGGCACAGCCACCGACTTCAGTCTTGACCCGCTCCCGACCTATGGCGCGAGCGTCGCTTACCGCCGTTTCTGGACGCCGCAGCTTCGCAGCAACTTCGTCTATTCCGCCGCATGGCAGCAGTACCCGGCGTATGCGCTGATGTTTGTGCCGGGATCACCCTCGGCCGTATTTTTGAACAGTTCTATGCAGCAAGCGATTGTCAATGCGATCTGGAGTCCGTTCGCGGAACTCCGCGGCGGCACGGTCGCGACCGGATGGTTGGATGTAGGACTTGAATATGTCTATACGCACCGGGACGTGCTTGCCGGGTCAGTAGCTACGGGCACGGCAGGGTCCGGCTTCGCTACGGCTAACCGGGTCCTCGGTTCCGTGACTGCACGGTTCTGAAAAAGCAGGGAACGCGTTGGGAGATTCTGAGGCTTCGTCGGCTTTCCAGTTGGATCAGAATCGCCAGAATAGGGGAACAAGGAAAGTAGCCACCACAAAGAAAAGCAGCATTAAGGGCAACCCGAGTTTCCAGTAGTCGCCGAATTGGTAGCCGCCGGGACCCATCACCATGAGGTTAACCGGCGTCGCGACAGGAGTAAGGAACGCGGCCGCCGCAGCCACCGCGACGCTCATCAATACGGGTCGCGTGGACACTCCAAGTTCAGTTGCGGCCGCCACTGCGATCGGAATGATAATGAGTGCTGTCGCCGTGTTGCTGATGAGCTGTCCGAGGATGGCAGTTAATACGAACAACCCGGCGAGCAGGGCGTAGGGACCAGCATCGCCAACCAAGTTGATCAAAGCCCCGGCCATTAGTTTTGCCGCGCCAGAAGTGTCCATAGCGGTGGAGAGCGGGATCATGGCACCGACAAGGATGACCGTCGTCCAGTTAATGGCGCGGTAGGCCTGTTCGACTGTAAGTACCCCCAGCAGTACAATAGCGCAGGCGGCAACGAGTCCAGCGATGACCGACGGTACAATGCCCGTCGCGAGCAGGATCACCATGGCGATGAGTATGGCGCTCGCTTCCTTTGCGCCGGTTCCCATCGGAACCGCTTGGCGGCGCACGAGTTCAGGTGAATCGATAACGAGCACGTCAGGATCATCGAGATGTACGTCGAGTGCCTTCCAGGTTCCCTGAAGCAACAGCATATCGCCCGCGGCCAATTCGGTTTCGTCCGGACCCAGGTTCTCGCCCCTGCGCTGTACGGCGAGGATGACAAGGTTGCCGCTGGGCGTGACCATCCCTGGGAATACTTTTTGCCCGATCATGCCCGAGCGCGGCGGGATCACCACCTCCGCCAGGCCGGAGGAGCGGTTAAACAATGTATCCGTAACTCCAGGCGCGTCCTCTGACCGGAAGGCCAACACTTTGTCGGAGGCGAGGCGGCCGGCTGCCTCCGCAGTGCCCCGCACGATCAGGACATCGCCCTCGGAGATTGCGGTGCGCCGCACCGGTCCGCCACCGTCGCCGGCCTGCACCGTGACCAAAGTCAATCCTGGATAGTCAGTGAGGTCCACGCCCGTCGGCGGTGAACCGATGTAGGGAGAATGCGGCCGTATGCGAAGTTGGAACAGGCCGTCATTAAGCCGATACTGCTCAACGAGCGTCCGGGCATGCTTGCTGAGATCGGAAGGGATTGTCCGTCCACCGCGTTCCGGCAATAAGTATTGTCCGAACAGCACAACGATCGCGATAGTTCCCAGCAACAGAGGAATCCCGACAATGGCAAATTCGAAGAAGCCAAACGGCGCTCCCCCTGCATCCACGGCCGCTTCCGAGACGAGCACGTTCACAGGGGTACCGGTTAGCGCCAGCAACGACCCCGCGTGAGCTGCGAAGACGAGTGGCATAAGGAGTTGCGAAGGAGATCGGTTGACGCGGATCGCGGTGACAATAACTACAGGTAGAAGCGCCGCGACTGCGCCGTTGAGGCTGATCAGTGCCGTGAGCAGCGCCACGAGCACCGATGTAAGTACCAAAAGCCGGACACGACTTTCTCCGGCCTGATTGATCAGGAATTGCCCCGCCCATGCGGTTACGCCGGTCGCATCGAGACCGGCACTGACCACAAACAACGATGCAATGAAAATCACCGCAGGATCGCCGAATCCGGCGAGTGACTGCCCCAAATCGAGTACGCCTGTAGCATACAGTGCGAGCGCTGTGCCGATGGCTACCAGCACAACCGGAATGAGATTTGAGACGAAAAGAACAACGATGCCGGCGACCACCGCGAAGACAATTGCGCTGTCACTCATGGTTTTCGTTCCCGAAAAGACGCCGGCTAGTCGTGCCGGCTACAAAGCAACCGGGCAAAAGCCTGACGCGCGCCCAATCGTTGATTGATTCTTGCACCAACCGGGATGCGAGCTTTTTTGCAAACTCTCACTATCCCCCCAATGTTGCTAACGCCACAGCCATGCGGCAGCCATCGGCAAATTCCTTCAAGTCCACGTACTCTTTGATCGTATGAACTTCTTTCTGGCCCGCACCGATGGTCACGGTCGGTATGCCGTGCTTAACGAGCCAATTGGCATCCAGACCTCCGTTTGAGAAAACGATCTTCGGCGTAAAACCAATCGATTCCGCCGCGCGTTTGGCGTGGTTAAGGATTGGGGAGTCTTCGTTGAGGTTGAACGGGGGATAAGCGTGTTGCTTGCTAAATTTTACATTGGCAGTTTCACCAGCGGCATCCTTCACCTCCGACTCGGCTTTTTTGAAAGCCTTCTCATAAGCTTCGGCAATAGCCGCCGCGAACTTCGCATCGCGGCTCCGCGCTTCTCCCCTGACATAAACGTAGTCGGTGACAACATTAGTAGCGTCGCCAGCGGCTTTGCCGTCCTTTCCACCAAAAATGCCGGGATTGCTGGTTCCTTGCCCTTCCGGCTTGGTCACCTTTCCAAACCAACCACCGCGCTGAGCTTCTACGAGCGCTGTCGCGGCCACCAGCGTAGCCGAAATGCCTTTCTCGGGAGCTACGCCAGCGTGTGAGGCTTTGCCAACGACTTCAACTTCCCAGTTTTCCTGCCCGACGGCACCGGTGATCAATTCTGCTGCGGGCCCACCATCGACATTGAAGCACATAGTTGCACCGTTCAGTTCCGCTACATCGAGCTCGCGCGCGCCGTGAAGCCCGCTTTCCTCACGCACGGTAAAGAGGAGTGTGATCGGCGGGTGAGGTAATTTGTGCTTGAGCAGCGTTTCGGCAAGCGTCACAAGCACGGCGCAGCCGGTACGGTTGTCCCCACCCAACGCTGTCTTGCCATCGGACACGATCCGGTCACCCTTGCGTTTCGGCTTTGCGCCGGCACAAAGCGGCACGGTGTCGAGATGAGTCGAAAATGCTAGCCGCGGGCCTGGGCGCGTTCCCTTCAGATTGACGACCAAATTGCCGGTTTGTGTCGGCAACGCGATACGTTTGTTCACTTTATCGAAGCGGATAGCAGACGCCGGCACGCCGACTTTTTTCAACTCCGCGGACACGGTAGCAGCGATAGCCTTCTCCTCACCAGTGACTCCCTTCACCGAAAGGAATTTCATGAGGTGGGCTTCCGCAGCTTTGACATTCAAGGGCAGAGTCTTGCTAGCCATTGGTGACCTCCGAGTACTCTAGTGTTACGCGTCATCCGTCAGTGCAGCCCCCATGGAAGTCCCAACAGGTACCACCCGACGAAGAGTAGCATCCAAACAATCGTAATCCATACGACGTAGGGCAGCATTAATGCGACGACTGTCCCAACGCCTGCTTTCTTGTCGTATTTCTGCGCAAACCCGACCACCAACGCGAAGTAGGCGTTCAGTGGTGTGATCGAATTCATCGGCGAGTCACCGATCCGATAAGCAGCCAAAACTGCCGCAGGATCGACTGCCAGTTGCACAAACAAAGGCACAAAGACCGGAGCGAAGATCGCCCACTTGGCGATCGCGGGCGTGAAGAACAGATCGAGGATTGCGACGACAATGATAAAGCCGAGCAACAACCAGATCGCGCCGATGTTCGCGCTCTTAAGAACATCCGCCATCTTGACCGCCATAAGCGTCGGCATGTTGCTGTAGTTGAAGTAATCCACGAACTGGCTGATGACAACGAACAAAAGGATGGTGCCGCCCAATCCCGACACCGCCTTCGTCATGGCATTGATGACATCAGTCGAACTCTTGATCGTTTTCGCGCCAACGCCATATGCGATCCCGCTCACCAGGAACAACATCATGATCACGCCAATGAGGCCGGCCATGAACGGCGAATTTCCGATCAATGCGCCCGTAGTCGGGTTACGCAGCGCGGCCCCCGTTGGGATCGTCAGTAGTCCAAACACGACAAGGACCACCAGGAACCCGATGCCCGCGTAACGTAGGCCGCGTGATTCCACGACGGAAAGCCGCCCGGCATCGTGCGGTGGCAGGTCCCCTGCGGCTTGTTCTTCTTTATATTGGCCGAGGCGCGGCTCTATCGTGCGTTCGGTGACCAGCGCGATCACAATGGTCAGTACCGCAACCGACGCAATCGAAAACCAGAGATTGGCCGTCAGATCGAGCGAAAGTCCAGGATTGACCATGTGAATGGCGTCATTGGTGATCTCCGTGAGCACGGCGTCGAGTGGCTTGATCAACATGTTCACAGTGAATGCACTGGCAACGCCGGCAAATCCCAGTGCCAACCCCGCGAGCGGATGGCGGCGGACACTCATCAGTGCGGTGCCAGCCAACGGGATCAACACCAGATAGCCGGCGTCAGATGCGATGCTCGACATGATTCCGACAAACGCCAGAATGTAGGTCAGAGCCCATGCCGGGGAGACAACCACTAATTTGCGGATTAGGGCGTTCACGAGGCCAGCTTCCTCGGCGACGCCCACGCCGATCATGGCGACGATTAGTAAGCCGACAGCGCTGAAACCCAAAAAATTCGGGACGAGTCGCGTGTAGATGTGACGGATTCCTTCGCCCGTCATCAGGCTGTTGGCGGTTGTCGTCACCTTCTCGACTTTATCTGTGTCCGGATTGATGACCTGGAAAGAAACCGACGCGCCAAGCATGTACAGGAGATGAGAGAGGACGATGGCGATTGCAATGAGGATCAAGAAAATCAGTACCGGGTGAGGGACGCTGTTTCCCACTCTCTCAACCGTGTCCAAGATGTTCTGCATCACGGTCTTCGGTGCTTCCGTCTTCACTACCCTGCGGGATTTATTCATGAGGGCGTTCCTTTCACGATATAGCGGGGTGTGGTTATCTCTCGCGTCACAGCGGTAGCAGCCAAGGGACAAGTATGACACAAACGATCAGCACAACGATTGAGAACGGCACGCCAATGCGGACAAAGTCTCCGAACTTGTAGTGCCCAGGGGTCACGACCAGCGTATTCACCGGCGAAGAGACCGGGGTCATGAAGGCAGTCGAGGCGGCGAGCGCGACAATCATCAGGAAGGGATACGGAGAGGCGTGCATCTCTTTGGCCACCGCGAAAGCAACGGGGGCCATCAGCACCGCAGTGGCGGTATTGGAGATGAACATTCCCAACAGTGCGGTAATAGCGAAGAGTGCCGCAAGCAAGGAATGGTTGCCGGCTCCACTTGTCAGCGCGCGCAGACCGTCGGCCGCAAGATCGACTCCGCCCGTTCTTTCCAAGGCGATTGAGAAGGGCAACATGCCGACAATGAGCACGATGGTCTTCCAGTCAATCGAACGATAAGCACTGACGAAATCGATGCAGCCCAGTAGCCCCATCAGTAGGCACCCGATCAGGGCAGCCTGAACATTAGGGATGACACCACTCACCATCAATCCGACCACGAGCAGGAGACAAACCAGGGCATGGAGAGCCTTATTCGGCGCCGGAAGCACCTCGGCGAGCTCGGCTGGCAGTCTAATTATCACCAAATCCCGCGTGTCGGACCGCAGCCTTTCGATATCCTTCCAGGAGCCGATCAGAAGTAGTGTATCGCCGATCGTAAGCGAGTCAGTCAGAACGCCGAGGTCGCGCGGCACGTCATCGCGCCGCAATCCGATTACCGTCACCCCAAAACGTGTACGAAATGCCGATTCAACCACCGATTTTCCGATCAACTCCGAGCTTGCAGGTAGAATGACCTCCGCCATGCCGATCTCTTGCGATCGGTCGGTGAAATAGGCACCGCTCAGCGGCATTTCCTCGAGCGCGTATTGTTTCCGCAGCGGTTCGACTTGGCTTCCCGGCTCGAACAAATCAATCAACAATACATCGTGTGCCTGCAGCAGCAGCTTTGCGGTCGGCTGAAGGACCTCGCGCGACAACCCGCGGTTGCGCTCAATGGCAACAATATTTACTCCTGATCTTTGACGCAGATTTAGGTTCTCAAGCGTTTTGCCGACGAGCGGTGATTGATCCGTCACGCCGAGTCGATATTCGCGGTTGGCAAGCTGATACTCCTCGATCCAGTCGGCAAAGCTCGGACGGCCGGAGGTTCTTGTCTTGCGGTCCGCTTCAGGCAGCCAGCGGCGCGCAAAGGTCATGTAGACGATGCCTAGAACAAGAACTGGTAGGCCGAACGGCGTGAAGCTAAAAAAATGAAAACCTGCCACGTCGTGACGCTCGAGTTCGCTATTGACGACAAGATTCGGAGCGGTCGCAACAAGTGTCATCATGCCGCTAATGAGCGCGGCGACACTGAGCGGCATCATCAAGCGGCCGGGCCCAATTCCGGTGCTTTGTGAAATACGGAGTGCAACCGGAATAAAGATTGCCGTGACGGCCGTTGAACTCATCGTTGCGCCCAACGTGCAGACAACAATCATCAGAAGAACGATCAGTCGAACTTCGCTGCTTCCCGCTTTTGCGATCAACCAATCGCCTAGGCGCTGCGCCACTCCCGTACGCACAAGACCATCACCAATCACAAACAGAGCGGCGATAAGGACAACGTTCGAGTCACTGAAGCCAGCGAGCGCCTCACCCATGGTAAGTACCCCCGTGAAGGGCAACGCCACGAGCATGATGAGCGCAACTGCATCCAAACGAGGCTTGTTAATTGCAAACATTAGAATCGCAGCGACGAGCAATATGAGGACGATTGTGAGCTCAGACATGACCGGATCTCGCAAATCGGGCGTCGCAAACGCCAGCAGGATCGACGCTATTAATGCGGCCGAAAGCACACGATGAGTTGCCGGTATGTGAAGAGCGCAATTGGATAATAGTGCCCCGTCGCTTGTCGTCGTGGTCCGTGGCCGCCCCAACTTTACGTGGTCCAATTCTGCGGATATCGGGGAGACCGGGGACGCGGATGCTACAGACGAATGTTTTTCAACAGCGGTGGGTTCACCGTCCCGAATAAACGTGTAACCCTCAATTTACCCCAATCTACGCTAGTTGATGGGTCGGTTCAGCGCTATTGGACCGTGGTCCAATCGGCTTTCCAAGATATGAATTGGCGCCCATGACAATGCGTTTTCCGCGGCCTCCTGCCTCCCGCAGTACGAAATCTTCGTGAGATGCTCGCTAGACCAACCTGGCGCGTAGACGCTGGTACTCGTCGGCGGTTATCGCCCCTGATTTTTTGAGCTGATCGAGCTTGGTGAGCTCGTCTGCAACACTAAAGCCCACCGCGCGGCGCAGCTCCTCACGTGCCTGTTGGGCTTGCTGCGCGTTACGTTCGGCCATGCCTCTTCCCTGGGTTATCAGGTAGGCGAAAATGCCGAGGTAGGACGTCAAAACGAGCGCCAGCACCCATAGCGCCTTGCCCCAGCCGGAGATGTCGTGGCGCCTGAACAGGTCGCCGTAGATAACAACGAGCAGCCAGAACCACACAATAAATGCGAAAATAGCTAACGCATTCGCCAGAAAATTTGAGTATGTGTACCCACCCTCGAAGAGCATTGCCATTCTCCCGCTACGCGTGACACTTCAGCTGGCCAAACCATAGCTGTGGCCATTCATTGTTTCCTGGCTCGGCTGGCCCACAATCTGGCCAGGTTGCACAGACACTTTTGTGGTAATTCGAACCAACTCTGCGACGCTCGCAACCTCCATCTTTTTCATTACGCGTCCGCGATGTACCTTGATTGTTTTGACACGGACGCCGAGGATCTCGGCGATCTCCTTGTTGCGCAGGCCCGCAATCACGTGAGTTAGAACTTCTCGCTCGCGCGGTGAAAGTTTCTGGACCAGCGTGTCAATCGCCTGAAGTTCAACTTGAGCGCGCCGATTCGTTTCGTCTAGTTTCTGGGCGCGTCTGATCGCCTGCAACAATTGGGATGGTTCGACAGGCTTGAGAAGTACGTCTATAGCGCCCGCCCGCATGGCCTGCACGGTTACGGGGACGGTCAGATGATCGGTCAAGAACACGACGGGGCGCTCAATTTCTTCGCTCACCAGTGCCCGCTGTACGCTCAGTCCTCTCAACCCGTGCATTGACAGGTCGAGCACGGCGCAACCCGGTATGGATGGATCGTGTTCACTGAGAAAATTTTCTGGCGAAGGGTATATCTTGGCCGTGTAACCGACCCGCGAAAGCACGGCAGACAAGGCTTGTACGAGCTTCGACTCGTGGCCCACCAGAAAAACCGTAAAGTCTACCCCCGTCATGGCAACCCGCTTCACTGGCCCGTCACGAGCCAACAATCATGCCGTAGGAGAAATAACCTGGAACAATCAATTTTCCTTGATACAGCTCAAATGCGGTCGCAATCGCCTGAAAACTACGCCTTTACCGCGAAAAACTTATCGCAACGTTATATCCAGCCCACTCAGATCAAATGACGGGTTGACTCCCTGCCGTCCTCGCAATTCCAGGATGACACCCTGCCAGTTCTGCAACCTTACCGTTCCGGGCCGGCCTGTACCGCCGGTTGTGACGACTGAATAGATTCCGTGGATGCTCGCCGCGGATCGCAAACTGTAGGCACGACCCACCAAATCCGCTCTGGGTGCGCCAAACGGGCCAATGCTTATACCGCCGACGCGCAGCTCATAGCGCTTTCCGTGAAGGTGCAAAGTGCCGCTGCCGCCGCCAAAGATGAAATTCGTTCTGGTGATTATGAGACGCACTGAACCGGTCGCGGCCAGCAACGGTGTGGATAGACAAGCCAACAGCGCCGACGCCGCCAGAATGGTTGAACAAAACTTTATGACCCGCAACCAACCGAACATTGTGTTCCTTATCCGTCATCTTGTCGTCACTTAAGCATAATCGACACCGGTAACAAATTCAGCGGTGGCCATGCATCCCCGCCTAAGGCCTGTCTTTGGCCATGGGCCAGCATTGCAAAGTTTTGAGGCGCTTACCGCAGCGATATGTTCATACCACTAAGATCGAGCGAAAGCTCGAAGCCGACTTGTCGCCCGCGCAATTCCAGGATCACGCCGTTCGAATTCTGCATGCGCGCTGTTCTGCCGCCACCGGCGATTGCAACGCCAGCTGAAACGGCCGAGTACACCCCGGCGATAGATTGGGCCCCGCGCAACCGATAGGCCCGGCCCACCAGGTCCGCGCTAGCTGCACCGAACGTTCCGACACTGAGTCCACCGATCCTAAGCGGATATGTCTTGCCTTTATACCGCAGCACACCGCTGCCGCCAGCGACCCCGAAAATAAAGCCCGCTCGCGTAATTGTAATTCGCACAGTGCCTGTGTCCGCGTAAGACGGTGCAGGCAAGGCGGTCAGTACCAACGCTGCTATCACAGCGAGTGCCGCACTCTTTATTCCGTAGGGAATCGTAAACATTGCCACCTCCCAAAATAGCTGCCTGGTTCGTCGAGACTAACGCAGCGCGTTGATCGAAAAATATTGGACCACAGTCCAATATCCAACGCTTCTACGATTGGTCCCGAAACTGCTGTGCTAGGCGAGAAGCCATTCTATTCACCCAGAAATCGCTTATATTACTCGTTTCTTACAAGGCTAAAGCGAGTGGGAGGTATCACTGACTGTGCATCGCCGCTTTCTGTTCAAGAGCCTCGGCTGGCTCGCCAGAGCACTCTGGTTTCTCTGCCAGCTCTTGCTCGTCGCGTGGGCTGCCCTGATGATCTACTATTCAAATCTGCCATGGCCGGATTTGCGCCTCGCGCTGGCCATCGCCTTTGCCGTCTTTGCGACCTGGGCCCTCTGGTTTTCGCGCCAACGCCGGATGTCCGCGCTCTTCATCGTGCTTTTTCTCGCGGTCGTTACGTGGTGGATGTTCATTTTTCCTTCACATGATCGTCCGTGGCGGCAAGAAGTGGCGGTGATGCCGCGGGCGTTCATCGATGCCGACCGCGTGCGTATCACCGGTGTCCGCGACTTCGATTATCGTAGCCGGGATGATTTTACGGCGCGCTATGAGGAGCGCACGGTTCAACTTTCACACTTGACTGGTCTCGATTTTTTTGTGTCGTACTGGGCCGAGGGGTTTGTTGGTCACACGTTCCTGAGCTTCATTTTTGATAACGCCCCGCCGCTGAGCATTTCCATCGAGACGCGGCCAGAAAAGGGTGAGGGGTTTAATCCTCTTGCTTCCCTCTTCAAGCAGTTTGAGTTGATTTACGTTGTCGGTGAGGAACGCGATCTTGTCCGCGTGCGTACCAACTATCGCCGGGAGACCGTATATCTCTATCGTCTCAACTCATCGCCCGACAATGTCCGCCGGCTTTTCATGATCTACCTGGCGCGCATCAACGAACTAGCCGACCAGCCCGAATTCTATCACCTGCTGAGCAACAGCTGCACGATCAACATCATACGCTACGCGAATGCCGCCGGCCGCGCCGGTCGGTTCGATATCCGTCATCTGTTGAATGGGCTGATCGACAGCTATCTATACCACTCAGGTCGGATCGACACGACGTTGCCGTTTGACGAGCTGCGCCGACGCTCCCTAATCAATGAAGCGGCGCAAGCGGCTGACGACGCGCCGGATTTCTCCGATCGCATTCGCGCATCTCTGCCGACGGTCACTCGTCGAGACAATCGGCCTGACGACGAAAAGCACACACGGCTCCTGATTGTGCCCAAATGACGCTTTGGAAATCGAAGAAAAGCAACCGGATACTTGCTCTCCTGCTTCTTCTGGCGGCGTCACTCATCGGGCTGTTGCTACTACCGCCAATTCCTCAGGATCAGAGCTATCATGAGTTTGCCGATCAGCGAACAATCTTCGGCATACCGAATTTTTGGAACGTGGTTTCAAATATCCCATTCATTGCAGTCGGAGTTGCGGGATTATGGAAACTTCGTCGCAATGCGGCGATCAGCGTGCTCTTTCTAGGAATACTGCTGACTGGCTTCGGCTCGGCCTATTATCACCTCGATCCGAATGATCGTACTCTGTTTTGGGACAGGTTGCCGATGGCCATCAGCTTTATGGCAATCCTGGCCAATGTGATCGAGGAGCAAGTCGCTCTTAAAGTTGGGACTGCTCTGCTGTGGCCACTTATCGCGGTCGGTTTATTCAGCCTCTTGCTGTGGCGCTGGACCGGCGATCTGCGGCTCTATGGTTGGGTACAGTTTTTCCCTGCTGTTGCATTGATTTTACTATTCGTTCTATTCCGTCCGGCTTACAGCGGCGCGTCCTCTTGGCTCATTGCGGCCGCTTTTTATGGTGTCGCAAAGTTATTCGAGTTTTATGACCAGGCGATCTATTCCATAGGATCCATTTTAAGTGGCCATACTCTCAAGCACATTGCGGCGGCTGCCGCTTGCTTTGTTGTTCTCGAATATTTCAAAAAGCGCCAGCCGGTTACATAAATTCAGTTGGACTGAGGTCCAATATCTTGACTTGCTGTTTCCAAATAGGCTGGGTGCAAACGGTTGGGCGGCGACGAGGAAAAATCAGGAGAGAAGCGCCAATGTTACGCACCATATTTGCGATAGGCGTTGTAGGTTTTTTGTTCGTGGCGGCATCGGGAAGTACGTACGCGACACCTATTGCACCAATTGCTCCGAGCTACACTCTCGACTTCAGCATTTTGTCGGACGTTTCTTGGCGTCGGTGCTGGCGTGACCGCTGGGGACGCTTGCATTGTCGTCGCTGCTGGCGTGACGGCTGGGGCCGCGTTCGCTGCTGGTGACTCAGCCTGACCTTACAGCCTAAAGCGACCTCAAATTAAGCAGTGGAGTCGCGTCCCGTCAGGGCCATCTGCCGCGCATGCAACGATCAAACGCCCTGTCGTGGAGCGTTGACCTTTGAATGCCGCGCGACGCGCCACCGACAATCGCACCAGCACCGGCACCTCGTCCGGCTCCGCGGCCGCCATCTACGATTGCGCCAATGGCGGCCCCGCCAAGTGCGCCGCGAACAACGCCACCCATAGCGCCGCCGCGCGAATAGCGCATGGAGTAATCGCGGGCGTACTCTCGGCAAAAGTGGGATCGTGATGATTGAGCGAAGGATACAGTTGTAGGCAGCGCAGTTCCAAGCGCTGCAAAACCAATGACCATAGTTACCGTTCGCCATCGAAGCGATGAGTCAAAGTGGCCCAATTTCAACCTCCCGTAACAATTGTCTGCCAGCCAACCCTTTATTACGCGATGGCAGATTTGAGTAGTATTGGACTGTGGCCCAATAGGCGCGCAGCGGCGGCCCATGCGGATATTTTCGAGTCTCTGGTGCACCCAAAGCCGAGTTTTCTCAGATTTCCCTGTAAAATTCCCTGTTAGCAGGGAAAGCGGGCAGAGCAGGGTGCAACGAGCACTGCTACGCCAGCCAACAAGTCCGGTTCCCTGATTTCCGGCTTCAGGCGCAAAAAAAGCCTTTTTGGTCCGCGCGCTTGCGCGCTCACTTTTGCGGGTAAAGGATAGGCTTTGAAAACTGAAGAAACTTACGCCGTAGGAGGATTCCGTGCGCCGGTCTACGACTAGTCAGTTTACGAAACGCGATCTGCTCAAGGGCACTTGCGCGGTTGGTCTGAGCGCTTTTGCGGTGCAGGTCGCTGCGGCGCCTGCCGTGGAAGCGATCACGCCAGGCTTGATCGAAGCAGCGAAAAAGGAAGGCAAGCTTTCATTTTATACAGCGATGGATTTGCAATTCGCAGAACAGCTCGGTAAGGCCTTCGAAGCAAAATATCCCGGCATCGCCGTGCGCGTGGAGCGATCCGGCGCTGAGCGCGTGTTTTCCCGCGTTGCCCAGGAATATTCTTCCAACATCCGCAATGTCGACGTTGCCAACACCTCTGACCAGGCGCATTGCATTCTCTGGAAACGCGATGGGTGGCTCGCGCCATATCTGCCGGAAGAGGTGGCGAAGTATTACGACCAGCGCTACTACGACCCGGAAGGGCTTAATGTAACGACCCGCATTCTCGTTTCTCCGATCGCCTACAACACCAATCTTGTGAAAAAAGAAGACGCGCCGAAGTCCTTCAAAGATCTGCTCGATCCGAAATGGAAAGGCAAACTGGTCAAGGCGCATCCTGCCTATAGTGGCACGATCATGAACGCGACGTTCGAGACCGCGCGTGACCTGGGATGGGACTATTTCGTTAAGCTCGCCGCGCAAAACGTCATGCAGGTGCAATCGGCGACCGACACGCCGAAAAGAGTTTCGATTGGCGAACGCGCCGTCATGGTGGACGGCGCCGGCTATCTTGTGATCCGTTTCAAGGAGGCTGGCCAACCCATTGACATAATTTATCCGGAGGAGGGGACGCCGCTCGCAGGCGGTCCAAGTGTCGTCTTCAAGGCGGCGCCCAATCCTAGCGCGGCGCGCCTCTTTCAGAACTGGATGCACTCGCGCGAGGGCCAGCAGCTGATCGTCGATCAGGCCCGTCAATATTCGGCACACTCTCAGACCGTGGAAAAGCCCGGTGTCCGCAGGCTCGCCGACATCAAGCTCATGAAAGAGGACCCGGAAGGCATCCTTGCGCAGGCCGATGAGGTGAAGAAGCGGTATGCTGAAATTTTCAAAGTGTGATGTCGCCTCAGCGAACGACATCATTTATTTAGCCGGGCTCCGTCTTTAGGGAGCCCGGCTGGGTCCGATGGGTCAGAGCCTGTAGCCGTATTTCTTCATGCAGGCTGCACCGCGCGTGTAGCGGACGTTCGACTGAGTCGATGTACCCGGAGTGCCTTCCTTGTCAATGATGGACTTGCACTTCGCGTATGCCTGCTCATAGGTGAGTTTCTTCTTCGCCGCCGAAGCGCTGTCGGTCAGACCGAGAGTTATCGCGAGCGTGCCGGCTAGAAATGTCGCAACAAGTCCATTTTTGAATGACATGGTACTTTCTCCCTCGCTTAGTTTTTGACGATGTTTCTTGCAATCCCAGTGCGCACATTGATCAGGGTCAATCAGTTTGCATGCAATTTCATATTGGGTGAGGTAAAATTATCGGCATCACCATGTTGAATGCAGCCAAATATTCCGCAACAGAACGGCTGCGCGATGGACGCAGCATTGAAATCCGTGCCCTCAGGCCGCAGGACCAGGCGGATCTTATAACTGCCGTCGGGCGCATCAGCGCCCAGTCGATGTACCGGCGCTTTTTCGGCGCGAAACGGTATTTTTCGGACAAGGAAGTTGATTTTTTCGTAAACGTGGACTTCATCAACCACGTAGCCCTGGTCGCAGTCCTTCAGGACGGCGGCCGCACCACGATTGTCGCCGGCGGGCGATATGTCGTGCAACAGCCGGGCGTGGCAGAAGTCGCTTTTGCTGTGGTCGATGAATATCAGGGGCATGGTATTGGCGCCGCGCTGTTGCGCCATCTCGCCATCATTGCCCGTGAAGCTGGGCTTACGGAATTCACCGCCGAAGTTCTGCCCGATAACACCGCGATGCTGAAAGTGTTCGAAAAAAGCGGGCTCAAGCCTGTTGTAAAACGCGGCGCCGACGCGACGCACGTTACGCTTCGGCTTTCCTAGTTCAGGATATCTTGCGGGGGCGGTCCTGAACGCGCTTTCTATTGCATTTTCTCGGCCCCGGAAGCGCCGCCCAAGCCTTGGGAATCTGCTATGCGCGCAAGTGCGACATCTTCGGGAAGAGGAAAATTTTTCTCGATCCCCTGATCGAGCAAAGCCAGTTCTCGTTGCAAAATTGCGTGGCGATGTTTGGGCAATGTCTGGATCAGGTTCTCGATCATTGCCCGCAACCGTCGCACAATCTGTATGTTTTGCGCGCCGCAAGACCTTATCTCTGTGAATGTCAGATGCACAAAATCTTCCCAATTTGGCGTCCGCAAAATAACCAGCAGCTGACCTGATTTTCCCAATGTCTCGTCGGTACGCAGATTACGGTTGCCGGCTTTGCGCAGCAGGCGGTGAAGCTGATCAATCGCGATTACGGCGGTCGTCGGGTCATTGATCGCCGGCGACAAGGCTTTAAGCGCAATATCCACTATGATGCGGTGAGCAAAAGTCGGGTCCTGCTCCATGGTACGTTCTGGCCCGAGTGCGACGGTCGATCGCAGCATCTGCTCGTCAAGCGATGCCGCGCCACCATACAAGTTGAACAGCGGCTCATCGGTTGCGATAAAATCGCCGATCTGAGGTACGAACTCGATTACGCCGCTGGATTTCTCCGCCGCTTCAACAAGCCGGTTCACGTTCACCGCAAGAATAATTTCGGAGGCACCTTTGTGGTGAACTATGCGGTCCGGCGTACCAAGTTTCGTGCGCTGACTCTGCACGCGGTTCGGGCCTACGCTCGGATCTGGATAGACTTCCTCAACAACGGCGAGACCTTTTTCCCCCAAGTGCGCTACGATGCTGATCGGACGCAGTAACCTTGCCGCGTAATCAATCAGGAATAGAAAGGCCGCAAAACAGAGAATGCCGAGACAAGCTGCTACAAAAATAACAAGTTGAGGCACGGTTTTGTCTATCTTGTCGAGTGCGCTCACCGCAAAGAGAAACGTGAACAGAAAAAGGGCCGTCGTATATCTAACGACATTGTTGCGCAGCAGAACGGTGGCAATGATCCGGGGAGTCAGTTGTCCGCTGGCGACTTGCAGGGCGACGAGAAGAGATCCGAAAGTAAAGACCATGCAAGTGAGCGTGGCCGTTATCAGGGCATTGAGCATCCCCTGAGCGCCTGAAACACCGAGGTTCAGGAAAGTCCACGCGATCCGGCCGTCAACGGCGTACAATACGCGGTTCGCGACGAGCTCAAGCAGGATGGCGATGAATGGCACAATCCAAAGGGACGACCTCAGATAGCTTCTGAAGTTGTAAAGGTGCTTCCAGCTCATGAATGTGTGCGCTTCAACGCCTTGCAACAGCTATGGCTGGTGCTCCGCGTTCGGCTTTGAGTAACTGCAAAGTATGTTGAGCGATCATCAACTCTTCATTCGTCGGTATTACATAAACTGCGACGCGGCTGTCCTTGCGCGAGATCAGCGATGCTCCTGCCGTATTTGCGCTTGGATCAAGAGCCACTCCAAGCCAGGAAAGTTGGTCAGCGATACGGGCGCGTATAGTTACTGAGTTCTCGCCGATGCCAGCTGTGAAAACGAATGCATCCAATCCTCGAAGTGCGGCAGCCAGCATCCCGGCAAAAAGTCCAGTGCGATAAACGAAGTATTCAAGAGCGAATGCTGCCTTTGAGTCCTTGCTTTCTTCGAGTTCGCGCACATCGTTGCTAATGCCGGAAAGCCCTTTTAGTCCCGATTGGCGGTAGAAAAGATCCTCCACGGCGGAAGGAGTCATGCCTTTTTCAGCAATGAGGTAGAGCACGACGCCGGGATCGAGTTGTCCCGGCCGCGTCCCCATTGGAATTCCGTCCAGTGCCGTGAAACCAAGCGTGCTTTCGACGCTGCGCCCATTAGCAAGCGCGCACATCGAAGCCCCGCTGCCGAGATGAGCAACAATCACGCGGCCTTTTGCAATTTCTGGTGCGACCTGGGGCAGACGTTGGGCAATGTATTCATAAGAAAGACCGTGAAATCCGTAACGGCGCACGCCCTCTTTGTAGAAACTCTCGGGCAAAGCGTAATGATCCGCCAGCGCGCCATGAGAGCGATGAAACGCAGTGTCGAAACAGGCTACCTGGGGTAAGTCGGGACGGTGGGCGAGGAGCGTGCGGATGGGCGCGAGATTATTCGGTTGATGCAGCGGCGCCAGTGAGACAAAGCGCTCAAGCTGCGTGATGACATTCGGAGTCACGCGCACCGGGCTGTCATAGTTTGGCCCACCATGAACGACCCGATGGCCGACAGCGATCAAATTGACTTTTTGTGTGCGGCGCAGCCAATCGCCTGTTTCATGGATTGCCGCAGGCAGATCCGGGATTTTTTCTGCCGGATAGGTTTGGTCGATTAAAGAATTTTTGTCGGGGTCGGTGGCTCGCAGGCGCGGCCGCGTGCCCACGCCGTCCATCTGGCCTTTCACGAGACAGTCAAGATTGCCGTCCGCGTCTATCGCGAAGACCTGAAATTTGAGGCTCGACGAGCCAGCGTTGACGACAAGGATCGCGTCCATTGTGTCACACCGGAGTAATTGGCGCGTTACGGCGCCGAGCATCGGCGTACAGGGCGGCGACCGCACAAGATGCCATGCGGGTTCGCACCGAGTCGGCGCGCGATGTCAGGATAATCGGCACGCGGGCGCCAAGGACGATCCCGGCGGCATCTGCTTTCGCCATGAAGGTAAGATTCTTGGCAAGCATGTTGCCCGCTTCCAGATCAGGAACGACCAGGATCTGCGCGCGGCCGGCCACTTCCGACTTGATGCCTTTAATTCGCGCCGCTTCCGGATCGATAGCATTGTCGAACGCGAGCGGGCCGTCGAGGATGCCACCGGTGATCTGCCCTCTGTCCGCCATCTTGCACAAAGCGGCGGCTTCGATAGTCGATGGAATTTTCGAGGTAACGGTCTCGACAGCTGAAAGAATAGCGACGCGTGGCGTGCCGAGGCCAACCTGTGTGAAAAGATCAATCGCGTTCTGCACGATGTCGCGCTTGACGTCGAGATCGGGGAAAATGTTGATCGCGGCATCGGTGATGAACAGCGTCTCCGGATATGTCGGGACATCCATAACGAAAACGTGGCTGATCCGTCGCGCAGTCCGCAGTCCGGTTTGCGAGGACGTCACTGCGCGCATGAGCTCGTCGGTGTGCAGGCTGCCCTTCATCAAGAGTTCGCCCATGCCGGCGTGGATCAATTCGACTGCCTTTGCCGCGGCCGCGTCGCTGTGTGGGACATCGATGAGTTCGATGCCGTCGATATTCAATTTGTTTGCACGCGCCACGGCGGCGACTTTTGCCGCTGGTCCCACCAGAATGGGGACAATAATTTCCGCCTCGGCGGCCTCAAGCGCGCCACGTAGTGATGTCTCGTCGCATGGGTGAACGACAAGTGTTTTGGGCGTCTCAACCGTCTTGGCCCTTGCGATCAACCGCTCATATTTCGCATGAGGCTGAGCCTTACTCTGCTGCGTTGCGACCGAAGATACCGCCATTGATTTCACCGTTCGTGCTAAGGCCCCCGCCTCAATCGTGAATTTTATGTCTATAGCTGCAGGCCAAGCTTGATTCACATCAAATTGCTGCAGGGTGAAACGCGGCGCAAACTCGTGTCAGGACGCTTTTGCCTGCGGCTTTCTTAACGCTGTTACGCTGGTGCTTAAACCAAACAACGATGCGATTTCATTCATTCTCTTCTTGTCTTCTGCGGAGAGCTCGCCTCGGGCCTGCATGAGCTCGCTAATCACCCCATAGGCCTTCTCGCGAGCCTCTACATCAGGCGGCAACATCGACGGAATCGCAGCGAGTGCCGCTTCCTGATCGATCAGCAGGATGTTGAACTGCTCGCGTACCAGCGCCTTGAAGTCCACGATGGACATGTCGTTGTGTGCCTTGCGGATACGCCGCGCCAGCTCAAAGCCCCGTTCGTCGATTGCGGCGCGTTTCATACCGACATAAATGAGACTTCTGACGAGAGCGGCACGGATACCGCCAGCTGGAATGCTGGCGCGAAGCTCGGAAATCCGTTTCTGCAGGAGCTCATTGTGCAACGGGTTCTTGGGCGCCTTTCGCAACCGCTGTGTTGAAACAGGGTCGATGCCGACCGCGGCCTGAAGCGTCGGTGAACCATAGACCGCCAGAAACGTGCGTTCGGACCACTTTTCAGTCGCCTCTCGCCATGCGTCGAGGGCGGATACAATTCGGTTGGACACATTCTCCTGCGCAGCAAGATAAGGATTGTCGCTGGCAACTTCCTTGCGATTCTCACGGATTTGGTTGGCAAGTGCTGCGATCGAAGCCATCGCTGGATTTTGGTCGGAAAACAGCTCGTATTGCACGCGCAAAGGGTGGAATTGTTGCATCCAATTTGCGACCGGAGCGCTTACCATGGCGCGAATAACCGGCTGCATAAAAGTGCGGTAGAGGGAGAGATTTATTTCGGAAACGCGAGCTGCCGTTGCGAACCGACGCTCGTCGGCGATGTCATTTCCGCCAAGTGCACGAATATCGTCCAGCGTTCTTGCTTCGCACCTCATCACCCAATTACCCGTAGTAAGGTCCGGGCTAGCAGTTTCGGCAGTCACGTTTTCAAAAACCGCTTCATACAGTCCCGGGGGCAGAGTATCGATCAGGTCGATATTGCT
>Ga0187777_10000343_pt1 | contig 33952 bp, 44 predicted proteins | sample 1015_Q2_SP5_10_M_FD_132416 | JGI IMG/M metagenome (GOLD analysis project Ga0187777, IMG submission 132416) | Tropical peat soil microbial communities from peatlands in Department of Meta, Colombia - 1015_Q2_SP5_10_MG | ecosystem: Environmental > Terrestrial > Soil > Wetlands > Peat | place... | reverse complement strand
GACGTGGGCGTCGAAGATAGCGCTAAACGCCTTGCGATATGAGGTGTCGATCGCAGTGCGCAGCGACTTGCCCTGTCTAATTTCATCGCGAAGTCGTTCGTAAATCAGAACATTGGCATCCACCGCAATACCAAGACTGAGAATCAAACCCGCAATACCTGGGAGAGTCAGCACGCTGTTAAACATGCCAAGCGCGCCAACGACCATGATGCAGTTGATTGCCAGCGCGATGTCCGCGATGAGGCCGACCAGCCGGTAATAGATGATCATGAACACCACCACCAGCGCGAAGCCGGCGATGCCGGAATAGATGCCGCTCTTAATAGAATCACTGCCGAGACTGGCCGACACCTGGCGTTCCTCTTCGATTTTTACCGGGGTCTGCAACGGATTCTCTAGCACGCTGGCCAGCCCGCGGGCCTCGGTTTCATCCACCTTGCCGCCACTGATAATGGCGTCGCCTCCGTAAATCGCGTCGCGAATAACCGGCGCCGATTGAATCACGCCGTCGAGCACAATGGCGAAACGGTGACCCTTGTGGGCCGCAGTGATCTCGCCGAATTTCTTCGCGCCTTCGCTGTCGAATTTCAACTGAACGGTCCAGCCTTCGTTTCCGTAATAAGCATGCGATTCACGAACACGATCTCCGCCAAGATCCGCTTTCTTTTTGACGAGCAATCGTTCTTCACGTGGTTTTTCATTGTCTTCGGCGCGCATCGTGTAGGTCTCGATGCGGTAATCCGGCGGAATTACCTCCTTGCCTTCATCGATCGCGCGAAGGCGTTCGCCGTTATCGGGATAAACGAGACGAAACTCAAGTTTGGCAACGCGCGAAAGCTGATCTCGCGCCTCCTGGATTTTTTCTGCATCAAGACCGGGAATTTGAACCAGGATACGATCTGTTCCCTGCGGTGTAATGATTGGCTCGCTTACTCCAAACCGATCAACGCGTTTGCGGATCGCCTCGATCGCCTGGTCCACCATTGACTTGGTAATCGGGCGCTTTGTTCCATCGGGGCTCGCCGCCGGCTCCAATCGAATCAAGAACGACGTGCCGCCCTGCAAGTCGAGGCCGAGATGGATTTTCCCCGGCCGAATGGTCGTCCCGTCCGGGCGCTTTTGATCGAACGGCGGATAAGTGGAAGCGAGGCAAAGCGCAGTGATCGCGATCGTCAGAACGGTTCCGAGGTAGCGTCGGGTTTTTTCGCTGTCGGTCGCGAAATACCAGCCGAACAGGATCAGCAGACCGATGCCGGCGAAAAATGTGGCCGCGGGACTCATCAGATGTTCGATGTTTGATGTTTGATGTTTGATTTACTCATTTCTTCAGCCTCTCAACACTCAACCATCAACTCTCAACTTTCTTTCAAGACATTCGTAACGGCTGATTTCTCAACCTCGATCTTCACATTGTCGGCCACCTTTAACATCACGGTGGTCTCCTTCACGTTCGCGATCAATCCGTGAATACCGGAGTTGGTAACAACTTTATCGCCGGTTTTCAGCGCCGAGATCAATCGTTGCTGTTCCTGCTGCCGCTTCTTCTGCGGTCTGAACAGCATGAAATACATAATAATGAAAATGAAAATGAAAGGGACAAAGAAGCCGAACCCGCCACCGGGAGCCGGGGCCGGTGCCGCAGGCTGTGCTTGAGCTAAGAATTGGAAAATCATCGAGGATCGTGAGGTCCGCCGCGGGACGGATTTCGCCGTGGCGAACCGGACTTTAATCCTGAACGCTCCGCCTGCAACGCTCTTTGTTGTCGAGGCGCTTGTGCCAAGCGCCTATCTATTCTCTCGGCGTTTGAGAACAAACGCCGCTATAATGCTTCGCAGCCGGCATCTCGCGCCCTGTAATTAGCCACAAAGCCGCGCCGAAACTCGTCGAAATCCTCGTGATCGATTTTCTCCCGCGCTTTTCGCATCAGCTCTAAATAAAAGTGCAAGTTGTGGATCGTGACGAGCCGAAGTCCAAGAATTTCTTCGGCCTTGATCAGATGACGGACATAGCCGCGCGTGAACTCGAGGCAGGTTGGACAATTGCAGCCCTCTTCGATTGGCCGCTTGTCCTTCGCAAACTCCGCGTTTTTCAGATTCAGCGTGCCGTTTGAGGTGAATGCGGTTCCATTTCGGGCCAGTCGCGTTGGGAGCACGCAATCGAACATGTCCATTCCGCGAGCGATCATTTCCAGCAACTGCGGCGGTGTACCAAGCCCCATCGTATAACGTGGCTTGTCTTTGGGCAAAAACGACTCACTGGAGTCCACCGCTCTCATCATCTCTTCTTCCGGTTCGCCGACACTCACCCCGCCGACGGCATAACCGTCGAAACCGATTTCGACCAAGGCTTGGGCGGATTGCTTGCGCAGATCTTCAAATGTCGCGCCTTGGACGATACCGAACAGAAGTTGAGAGTTTATTTCGGATTTCGGGTTTCGGATTTCGGATTTTGCAGATTGCTTGCATCTCTTCGCCCACCGCGTCGTCATTTCCAAACTCTTCGCGGCATAATCCCGATCGCATGGCCACGGCGGACATTCGTCCAATACCATCGCGATATCGGTCCCCAGCGCGGCCTGAATTTCCATTGCGATCTCCGGTGAAATGAAAGCCGGAGTTCCATCAACGTGATTTTGAAATTGTACGCCGTCTTCAGTGATCTTCCGTAGCTTCGCCAACGAGAAGATTTGAAAGCCGCCACTATCGGTCAGAATCGGTCCGTCCCAATTCATAAATTTGTGCAGCCCGCCAAAATGTTTGATCACATCGATCCCCGGTCTGACAAACAAGTGATAGGTATTTCCGAGAATAATTTGGGCATTCAACTCGCGCAGTTCACGAGGACTGACCGCTTTCACTGCTCCCTGGGTTCCAATCGGCATAAACACCGGCGTCTCAATCGCCCCATGCGCGGTCAGCAAACGTCCGTGGCGCGCCTTTGATTGTCGATCTTGAGTGACGAGCTCGAACACAGGAACGTGATCTTCGCACATTGTCCGGGGAGCGCACGCGTCTCGCGGGTTGGTGATTGCGTCTCGCAATCGTACACTTTGAAAAGATGGTTTCGGCGAGACGCCGAAACCAACGCCCGAAACGGGTGCGCTACCCAAAAACGGATCGCGCCCAAATCGCGACTCAAAACAAATTCGGATGCAAAATAATCTTTGCGGGACACGATTTTCTCCTCTATAGTCGCGGCTCACCGCATCAGGCGCGTGACAGTGTGTTAACGCGTTTGAGCGGGTTTTTTTGTCGCCCGGATTTCAACCCCGTCTTGGGCGGCGCATTGTTTGAAAAATGCCCACGATTAACCAGTTGATTCGGAAAGGACGCCGGAAAGTGTCGGTGAAATCGAAGTCACCGGCCCTGACGAATTGTCCTCAGCGTCGCGGCGTGTGCGTGCAGGTGATGACGCGCACTCCGAAGAAGCCGAATTCAGCCTTACGCAAAGTGGCTAAGGTTCGCTTGACGAATGGCCAGGAAGTGATTGCCTACATTCCGGGCGAGGGACACAACTTGCAGGAGCACTCCATCGTGCTCGTGCGGGGCGGGCGAGTAAAAGATTTGCCGGGCGTGCGCTACCATATTGTGCGCGGCTCACTTGACAGTCTTGGGGTCGACGGACGACGCCGGAGCCGCTCCAAGTACGGAGCGAAGCGCCCGAAGGGTGGCGCGGCTGGCGGAGGCGGCGCGGCGAAAGCGGCGCCGGCAGCGGCCAAGGAAGAGAAAAAGTAAATTTTGAATCAGAAAATAGACAATGTCGCGACGGAAGAGAGTTTACAAAAAGGAAGAGCACGTAGATTCCCGCTACGGGAGTCCGGCGGTTGCGCGTCTCATCACCACGGTGATGAAGCGTGGCAAGAAATCGCTCGCCGAGCGCATTGTTTACACCGCGATTGAGAAATCACGCGAAGGATCGGACTCCGTCGATCCGCTCGAAGTCGTAAACAAGGCAATCGAGAACGTTCGCCCGAGGCTTGAGGTAAAATCACGGCGCGTCGGTGGCGCGACATATCAAGTTCCGTTGGAAGTCCCGCCCGCTCGCCAAATTTCCCTCGCTACCCGCTGGATCGTTCAGTACGCGGACACGCGCAAGGGGATGCCAATGGCACAGGCGCTTGCCGCTGAGATCAAGGACGCAGCTGCTGGTCAGGGCAACGCCATCAAGAAACGCGAAGACACTCACAAAATGGCCCAAGCGAACCGCGCGTTTGCGCATTTCCGCTGGTAATTATTATGCCCGCGACTCTCGAAAAGAAAAAATCGGCATCCGCGGGCCCGAACTCGCCCAACCGGAAATTCCCTCTTGAGCGGACGCGGAACATCGGCATTGCCGCGCACATTGACGCCGGCAAGACGACAATAACCGAGCGGGTGCTGTTTTACACCGGAATGATTCACAAGATGGGTGAGGTGCACGAAGGCACCACCGTCACCGATTGGATGGAGCAGGAACGTGAGCGCGGAATCACGATTACGTCCGCGGCCACTACCTGTAGCTGGTCACAGAAAAAGGAAGAAGGCGTTTACAAAATTTTTGAAGGAATCAAGGAACGGATCAACATCATCGACACGCCGGGTCACGTAGATTTCACTGCCGAAGTTGAGCGTTCTCTTCGCGTCCTCGACGGCGCGATCGCGGTTTTCGACGGCGTCGCGGGCGTGCAGCCGCAATCGGAAACCGTTTGGCGGCAGGCGACGAAATACAACGTTCCGAGATTGGCGTTTATTAATAAGATGGATCGCGTGGGCGCCGACTTCGCGATGTCGGTCGAGAGCATTCACAAAAAGCTCGGCGCAAATGCATGGCCGGTCCTTTTACCGCTGGGCCGGGAAGATCAGCTTAAGGGTCAGCTCGACGTCATTAACAAGAAGGCGATCATTTATTCCGACAGCGATCAGCTTGGATCCACCTACGAGGTGGCCGATGTTCCCGCGGATCAGGTCGCTGCAGTCGAGAAGGCCTACAAAGATCTGGTCGAGCAGATTTCGAATATCGACGACGAAATTGCGGAAGTAGTTCTGGAAGAAAAAGCGGTTACGCCGGCGCTTCTGAAAGCGGCCATTCGCCGCCAAACGATAGCAAACAAATTTGTACCCGTTATCGGCGGTTCGGCCTTGAAGAACATTGGCGTGCAGTACCTGGTCGATGCGGTCGTCGATTATTTGCCCAGTCCGCTCGACATTCCACCGGCCAAGGGTCAAAACCCCGATACGCATGAGCCGATGGAAGCCGTCACCGATGACAACGGACCATTCTGCTCGATCGCGTTTAAACTCTGGAGCGATCCCTTTGTCGGCAAGCTCGTTTTCTTCCGCGTTTATTCCGGAACGCTTAGCAAAGGCGACACGGTTTACAATCCGCGCACCAACAAGCGTGAGCGCATTTCGCGGTTGATCCAGATCCAGGCGGACAAACGCGAGGACATTGATACCTGTTACTCGGGCGATATCGCTGCCATCGTCGGCATTAAGAACATCACTACTGGTGACACACTTTGTGATGAGGATCATCCGATCCTGCTCGAGCCGCCGTCGTTCCCTGACCCGGTTATTTCAATGGCGATCGAGCCAAAGACCAAGCAGGACCAGGAAAAGATGGGCGTGGCTCTGCAGCGGTTATCCGAAGAGGATCCGACCTTCAAAGTCTATACGCACGAAGACACCGGCCAGACGATCATCGCCGGAATGGGTGAGTTGCACCTGGAAATCATTCGTGACCGGATGTTCCGTGAATTCAAAGTGGATGCGAACGCCGGGAAACCGCAGATCGCGTATCGCGAGACGATCACGTCCAACGCGCACGGCGTGGGCAAATTGATCAAGCAATCTGGCGGCCGTGGTCAGTACGGCCACGTCGAGGTGGATTTGCGTCCGGCCGAACGCGGCAAGGGCCTCGTGCTTGAAAACAAGATCGTAGGCGGAATTATTCCGCGCGAATACATCCCGGCAGTTAAGAAGGGCATCGAAGAAGCGGTACTCGACGGCGTTCTGGGTGGTTATCCCGTCGTCGACGTTGAATGCGACATCGTATTTGGAAGCTTCCACGAAGTTGATTCGAGCGAGCTCGCCTTCAAGATGGCTGCAATATTCGCGATGAAAGACGGTTTCCGGGCAGCCAAACCGATTCTGCTCGAGCCAATCATGAAGGTGGAAAACATCACGCCGGACGAATATCAGGGCGATATTTGCGGCGACCTCAGCAGGAGACGTGGAAGCATCCAAAGCATCGAGAGCCGGGGCAATCTCGCCATTATTCACGCCGATGTTCCTCTGGCGGAGTTATTCGGCTACGCCACCGCCATCCGTTCACTTTCCAAAGGCCGTTCGAGTTATTCGATGGAGCCCTCGCACTTCGAGCCGGTGCCGCAGAACCTCGTGGCCGCCATTCTCGATCAAAAGGAGACGAAGTAATGGCGAACGGGCAAAAAATCCGCATCCGTTTGAAAGCATTCGATCATCGAATGCTTGATCAATCCGCGATCGAGATTGTTGAGACCGCAAAACGCACCGGAGCGCGCGTGGCCGGTCCGATTCCGCTGCCGACATTAATCGAGAAGTTCACCGTGAATCGCTCGCCCCATGTCGATAAAAAATCGATGGAACAATTTGAAATCCGCACGCACAAACGGTTACTCGATATTATCGAGCCGACTGCAAAGACGGTGGATGAGCTGAAGAAACTGAACCTGCCCGCGGGTGTTGATATTACGATTAAGATTTAACTGCTTGAGAATTTTGCCACGTCACGAAGATGAGCATCGGTTTACTAGGACAAAAAATCGGCATGACCAGCGTCTACGACGCCAACGGTCGGCTCCATCCTGTGACCGTGATCGCGGCGGGCGATAATGTCGTTCTTCGTCGGCTGACGAACGAGAACGATGGCTACTCGGCAGTGCAAGTTGGATTCGGTGCCCAAAAGGAATCGCGCGTAAGCAAGGCGGAACTCGGCATTTTCAAGGGTGCCAACTCGGAACCAAAGAAATTCGTCCGCGAATTTCGACTCGATATCGATCTTCCAGAAGGTGAAGCGAATCTCACCGTCACCCAATTTCAGCCTGGCGATTTCGTTGATGTGATCGGCCGCTCAAAAGGCAAGGGCTTCCAGGGCGTGATGAAGAAACATAATTTTCACGGCCAGGGCGCCGCGCACGGATCGAAAACCCATCGCCGCAACGGCGCGATCGGGAATCGTTCGACGCCCGGACGAATTTGGAAAAACATGGGCATGCCCGGCCACCTTGGCGACGAGCGTGTGACCGTACAGAACTTGCAGGTGATGCAGGTGCGTGAAGCCGAAAAAGTAATCTTGATTAGCGGAGCAGTCCCGGGTTGCAACGGCAGTTACGTTGTCGTCAGGCCGGCAATCAAGAACCCGGCAGCGCAGCGCGCCGCCCACCAGGCGCACGCGAAAGCCGACGCCGCGGCCCTTGCCAAGAAGCCGAAGAAAGCCGGGGAATTGGCCGAAGAGAAGAAGGCTGCTGCCAAGGAGGCGGCGAGAAAATGAGCGCGAAAGTTTTGACCAAAGCTGCTGCCAAGGAGGCGAAAATCGAGATCATCGAAGACGGCCGAGGTTCGCAAGCGGTTCATGATGTGGTGGTTGCAATGCGGGCGGCGCGGCGTTCCGGATCGGCCAACACGAAAACCAAAGCCGAAGTCGATATGTCTGGCGCGAAACCGTGGCGACAAAAAGGAACGGGTCGTGCCCGCGCCGGTTACGTTTCATCCCCGGTTTGGCGCGGCGGCGGCGTCGTCTTTGGTCCAAAGCCGCGCGATTACTCCAAGAAAGTGTCCAAATCAGTTCGGCGCCTTGCGCTGCAGAAGGCTCTGAGTGAACGAATTAAAGCTGGCGATGTTCTGACCATCGACAAATTTGCCGTCTCGGAGATCAAGACCAAAACATTTGTCGATCTTGTCCGGAAGCAAACCGACGCCGAAAAGGTTTTGATTATTTCCGATTCATTCGATGACAAGACGCACAAGTCGGCGCGCAACGTAAAGCCCGTAAAATTGGCCACTGCGTCGGAGGTAAACACGGAGCAGTTGCTCGCGTTTCACAAGATTTTGGTCACCTCAAAGGCGCTCGAGAAATTGGCGGAGAGACTCCAATGAAAGAGCCGCACGAAATTATTGAAACGGCGTCCTTGACTGAGAAATCGACGCTCCTGAGCGAGAAACAAAACAAATACGTTTTTCGGGTCAGCCCGCGTGCGAACAAAAGCCAAATCAAGGATGCGGTGCAGCGTTTGTTCCAAAAGAAAGTGGTCGATGTGAACACCTGCAATTACGCCGGAAAACAGAAGCGAGTTCGAGGACCTCTTGGTCGGCGCGCGCATTGGAAAAAAGCAATCGTGACCCTCGCGGAAGGCGAGAAGATCGAGCTGGTGTAATCTTATGGCGCTTAAGAATTATCGCCCACTCACCCCAATCCAGCGTTTCAAGCAAACGCCGGCCTTTGATGAAATCACGAAATGGAGTCCGCAGCGGAGTTTGCTCGAGCCGAAGAGGAAATCCGGGGGCCGGAACAGCTACGGCCGACTGACTTCGCGTCACATCGGGGGCGGTCACAAACAGCATTATCGCAAAGTTGATTTCAAACGCCGTAAACACGGCGTGGCGGCCGAAGTGATGGGCATCGAGTACGATCCCAACCGCTCGGCGCGCATTGCTCTTATTAAATACAGCGACGGCCAGCTGAGTTACATCCTGGCGCCAAACGGTCTGCAGGTGGGCGCCAAGGTTGTGGCCGGCAACGACGTTGCGCCAGATCTCGGCAATTCACTGCCGCTCCGCTCGATTCCGCTCGGCACGAATATTCACAATATCGAGTTGAGTCCCGGGCGCGGCGGACAGGTTGCGCGAAGTGCCGGTCAGCAGGCGACTTTGAACAACCTCGAGGGTGGCTACGCGCTGGTGAAAATGCCCTCCGGCGAGGTGCGAAGGATTCACGAGAATTGTTTCGCCACTATCGGACAGGTCGGCAATGTCGATCACATGAACGTCGCCAGCGGAAAAGCCGGTCGAACGCGCTGGCAAGGTCGTCGCCCGCACGTTCGCGGAATGGTGATGAACCCGATTGATCACCCAATGGGCGGCGGTCAGGGTAAATCGAAAGGCGGCGGCGGCCGTCATCACCCGGTTAGTCCGTGGGGGCAGTTGGCGAAAGGATTTAAAACACGCAGCAAACGCAAACCCAGCGACCGTTTCATCCTGGAGCGGAAGCGCGGGAAGAAGAAAATTTGATTTTTATGGGAAGATCATTAAAGAAAGGACCCTTCGTCGAGTCGCATCTTCTGGAAAAGATCGACAAGATGAACGCCTCGGGCTCAAAAAAAGCGATCAAGACCTGGTCGCGACGCTCGATGGTAACGCCGGATTTTGTCGGCCACACGTTCCTGGTGCACAACGGAAAGATATTCAATTCCGTTTTTATCACCGAGAACATGGTCGGACATAAGCTCGGCGAGTTTTCAGCCACGCGAATCTTTAAGAAACACGGTTCGCACACGGCGAAGGTGACGAAGTAATTTTAGATTGAAGATTGCAAATTGCAGATTGATGCGGTCGCGGGGAAAACTGCGGCTGCTGAAATTTGTAATTATAAATCTGCAATTTGCGATTGGGTTTTGCGCGCAAGCGCAAGAGGACAGTTCTTTGACAGAATCCAAAATTGAGAATGCCGCAAGTGTCTCGCCTGCGCCATCTGTGGCGTTGCAGTCGAGAAGGCTGCCACCAGAAGTGACCGCGGACGCGCTGCTCTCGCAGAATGAGGATTTGCGCAAGCAACTGTCCATTCAGCAACAATCGCTGAGGGTATTGACGGCGAGCCTCGCGGAATCGAACGCGGAAGCCGAGTTATTTCGACGCAAGTACGCCGATTTGGAATCGCGCATGGAAGCGTTGGGACTCGCGTCGGCGAGCAAAGATCGCGCGAAGCTGGAGCAACGATTGCTCGCGGCGGTGAGCGATCTTCGCCTTACGCAGAAAGAGCGAGATCAAATGCGCGATCAACTGCTCGGTTTGAACGAAGCTCTCCTGCAATATTTGCAGACAGCGCAGGGCGGTGACGCGCAAGCGCGAGCGGATGTGGAAACGCAGTTGCGGAAAACAAACGAATTGGTGGGAAGATCGATGTCCCCTAGCAGCAAAGAACCGCAACCGAGTTTGATGGACGCAAGTGTGCTCAGCGTAAAGGACGAATGGTCATTTGTGGTCGCGAACATAGGTGAGCAGCACGGCGTGAAAATTGGAATGCCGCTACGGGTGATGCGCGCCGATCAAAAGATCGCGACGATGCGCGTAGTGGATGTGCGGCAACGGATATGCGGCGCAGTGATTGAGGATTCTGGAAACGAAAAAATTAAGGTCGGGGATCGACTCCAGGTCGATGCCTCGAAAGTGAGTTCAAAATAATGGAAGTTAGATCGATACATAAGTACGCGCGGATTTCAGCGTTCAAGGTGCGGGAAATCACGCGAGAGATCCAGGGGCTGCCGGTATCGGCAGCGCTGGACGTTCTCGCTTTTACCCCCAAGAAAGCAGCGTTCTTGATCAATAAAACGCTCAAGAGTGCGATCGCGAATGCCGAAAACAACGCGAACCTGAAAGCGGACGGTCTGGTCGTGAAAGAAGCCGTAGTCGGTGAAGGTCCGACTTTCAAACGAATGATGACTCGCGCGCGTGGAAGCGGGTCGCGAATTTTAAAGCGGACGAGCCACATTCGGATCGTTTTAACGGACGAAAAACCGGAGAAGGAAAAGCCGGGAGCTGGCAAAACCGAGGAAAAGGCGGCCACAACGGGTGAGAAGAAACCCGGGAACGCCAGGAAAACCGCGAAAGCAGCAACCAGGAAATAATTTGTATGGGACAAAAGGTTAATCCGATTGGATTTCGACTCGGCGTGAATCGCGATTGGCGTTCGCGTTGGTATGCGTCGCCGCAGGAGCTGCCAGAATTTTTGCACAGCGATCTCGAAATCCGCGATTACGTAAAAAAGAAACTTCAGTTCGCCGCGGTCGCGAAAATTGTGATCGAACGCGCGTGGAATTCGATTCGCGTGACGATCCACACGGCGCGGCCAGGAATCGTGATCGGTCGCAAAGGCGCCGAGATCGAGAAGATGACTGAGGAAATTTCAAAGATGGCGCAGGGAAAACAGATCAAGATCGACATCCAGGAGATCAAGACTCCCGAGCTCGATGCGCAACTGGTTGCCGAGAATGTTGCCCTGCAGATTGAACGCCGAATCGCTTACCGGCGCGCGATGAAAAAGGCGGTCCAAACTGCGATGGATTTTGGCGCTGAAGGAATTCGGTTGCGTTGCTCGGGCCGATTGAATGGAGCGGAGATTTCACGTTCGGAGTGGTATCGCGAAGGCAAAGTGCCCCTTCATACTTTGCGCACCGGGATCGATTATGGATTTGCCGAAGCGAACACAGTTTACGGAAAGATCGGCGTGAAATGCTGGATCTGTAAGAAAGAAGAAGCGCCCGCCGAAACCCAAGCGGCGCCTCCTCTGCCACCACCGCCGGTCGCTCCGGAGTCAGTCGAATCTTAAGACATTTTTATGCCCTTGATGCCCAAACGAGTGAAGTATCGGAAGTCCCAGCGGGGAAGCCGCAAGGGGACTGCTTCTCGCAATTTACGGATCAATTTCGGGGAGTTCGGCCTGCAAACTCTCGAGCGGGCGTGGATCACGAATACTCAAATCGAAGCCGCGCGGGTTGCGTTGACGCGCAACATGAAGAGGAAAGGCAAACTGTGGATTCGGATTTTTCCCGACAAGTCAGTGACTGCCCGGCCGCCGGAGACGCGAATGGGTAAAGGAAAAGGTCCGCCGGAATTTTGGGTGGCGACAGTGAAGCCAGGCAACATTTTGTTTGAACTGGATGGTCTGACGGAATCCGTTGCCCGGGAATCACTGCGCCTGGCCGCGGACAAGTTGCCGGTACGCACCAAATTTATCAGCCGCCACCACGTGGCCGCGGCCTAACCAACATGAAAATCAAAGAAATCGTTGAGATGAGCACGGACGAGTTGCTGACAAAGCGACGCGACCTTCGCCAGGAGCGATTGCATCTCCGGTTGCAACAACAGAGCGGACAGCTCGAACAGCCAAGCCGGTTGCGTTTGATCCGTCGCGACGTTGCTCGTATTGAAACAATTCTTTCGCGACGCTCCAAGCAGCCGCTGACAACTCCCGCGGAGGAGCCAACGCCGAAAAAGAAGAAATAATTTATGGCCGAGCAATCAACCCAACCAGTAGCCCAGCCACCGCCATTGCCGGCGAAATACACTCGCGCTGCGCGCAAAACGCGCGTCGGTGAAGTGATTTCCGATCGAATGAATAAGACGATTGTGGTGCAAACGACGACGCGCGTGCCACATCCGAAGTTTGGCAAAATCGTGAAGCAGATTCGCCGTTTCTACGCGCATGATGAGGAGAACAAGGCGAAGACTGGCGACACAGTGCGGATCATGGAGACGCGGCCGCTGAGCAAATTGAAGCGCTGGCGATTAGTGGAGGTCCTCCAAAAGTAACAAGATTTAGAGGAAGATTTTAATGGTCCAAATCAGATCCAGACTTGAGGTGGCGGACAATACCGGCGCGCGGATGGCGACAATGATCGGCGTTATCGGCAAGGCGACGCTTTATGCGGGAATTGGGGATGTCATCACCGCGAACGTCAAGGAAGCGAGTGCCACCGGGACGGTAAAGAAAGGTGAAGTTGTGCGCGCGGTTCTGGTTCGCACCCGTCAGCCGATTCGTCGTGATGACGGTTCGTTCCTTCGGTTCGACAACAACGCAATCGTGATCATCGACAAGGATTTGAATCCGCGCGGGACGCGCATTTTCGGTCCGGTCGCGCGGGAGCTGCGGGAACGCAATTTCATGAAGATCGTTTCCCTGGCACCGGAGGTTTTATGAACCGAATGAAGTTTCACGTGAAGAAAGGCGATCAGGTCGAGGTGATCGCAGGCAACTTCAAAGGTTCCTCGGGAAAAATCCTTGAAGTGGTCCGAAGCAAACAACGCGTCCTGATCGAAGGCGTGCGGATCATCAAGAAGCATCTCCGCAAGTCGCAGGACAATCCGCAGGGGAAGATCGCCGAACGTGAAGGTCCGATTCACATTTCGAATGTGAAGTTGATCGAGAAGAAAGCGGAAAAGAAAACCAAAACCAAGCCAAAGAAAGAGGCCGAGAAAAAGGCGGCGTAATGGAAAACGAATTTTACCTTCATTACAGAGATCGCGTGGTGCCGGCGTTGCGCGAGCGGCACAAGTACAAGAACGTACATCAGATCCCGAAGATCGAGAAGGTGGTAGTGAATACTTCGATCGGATCGCAGCCGGACGTGAAGCAGGCGCTCGAAGAAGCCAAGGCCGAGCTGGCGTTAATTACCGGACAACATCCCGCCGAGACGCGCTCGAAGAAAAGCATCGCAAATTTTAAGCTGCGCAAGGACCAGGTGATCGGCGCGAAGGTGACCCTGCGCGGGGACCGGATGTATGAGTTCCTGGAGCGGTTGATCAAAGCGGCGCTCCCCCGCATTCGCGATTTCCGTGGAGTTTCGCCGCGCTGTTTCGATGGGCACGGAAATTACACCCTGGGCGTCGCCGATCAGACAATTTTCCCCGAAGTCGAGCTAGATAAAATCAAGCGCAACATCGGTTTTGATGTTACAATTGTGACTTCGGCGCGGACGGATGAAGAGGCCCGATCGCTGTTAAGCGAAATGGGGATGCCTTTTGCCGATCGCGCGAAAAAAGCCGCTGCGGCGGCGCCATCTGGCGGACCGGCTGAAGCGGCTGCCTGAATTTCATGAGTACTGTTACTGATCCAATTTCAGATTTGCTTGCCCGAATGCGCAATGGCGCGCGCGGGCAAAAGATGGAGGTCTTTGTGCCGTACTCGAAGCTCAAAGCCGAAGTCGTGCGCATTTTGAAAAACGAGGGCTACATCAGCGACTACGAAGTTGATACAAAAGCAGCGCATCCGCGGATTAAGATTACGAACAAACTGGTCGATCACACCTGTGCAATCACCGGTTTGAAACGCGTGAGTCGCCCTGGCCTGCGACGTTATGTCGGCGCGGATGAAATTCCGCGCGTGCTCGGCGGGATGGGCACGGCGATATTATCGACATCACGCGGGGTTATGTCGGGGCGCGAAGCTAAGAAGCAAAAGGTCGGCGGCGAGTTGCTCGCTTACGTTTGGTAATTTTATGTCGCGAATTGGAAACAAACCAGTCGACATTCCGGACAAGGTCAAAGTCAACATCGACAATGACGGCGCTGTTTCGGTGGAAGGACCGAAAGGCAAGCTGAGCTGGAAATTGCCACGCCAAATCAAGGGCAGCGTGAAAGACAATCATGTTTCTCTTGCCCGCGGCGCCGAAACGCGCAGCGTCAAGGCGTTGCATGGCCTTTCCCGCGCGCTCGTGCACAACATGGTCGTGGGCGTGAGCGAGGGTTTTACCAAGAGTCTTGAAATCGAAGGCGTTGGATTTAAAGCGGCTGTGCAGGGGCAGCACTTGAATCTGAGTCTCGGTTTTTCGCACCCAATTGTCTTTTCAATTCCGAAGGACATCAAAATCACTGTGACCGACAACACGAAGATTTCGATTCAGGGCCCGGACAAAAAAGTTGTCGGCCAGGTTGCCGCTGACATTCGCCGTTATTACCCACCGGAGCCGTACAAAGGCAAGGGCGTGCGTTACGCTGGCGAACAAATCCGTCGCAAGGAAGGAAAGACGGTCCAGTAATTTATGGCGGCGTTTAATCGGAAAGCAGCTCGGCAGCGATTGCATCGGAGGATACGGAAGAAAGTTTCCGGAACGGCCGCGCGTCCGCGTTTGTCCATCTATTTTTCAGGTAAGCATGTTTACGCGCAGGTCATCGATGACGATGCCGGCAAGACTTTGACCGCGGCTTCGACAGCGGAAAAAGCCGTCCTCGGTAAGAATAAACCGGGAGCGAATCGCGTCAGCGCCGAGGTTGTTGGCAAAACCATCGCCGAACGCGCGCGTGGCAAAAAAATCGAGAACGTCGTGTTTGATCGCGGCGGCTTTCAATATCAAGGCAAAGTAAAAGCGCTCGCGGACGCAGCCCGCGAGGGTGGACTAAAGTTTTAAATTCATGGCTCAAGGACCTCCAAATCGACGACAAGAACGAGGCGCCGATAAAGCGCCTGCGAAAAAAGGGGACACGACCGAGAAGGTCGTTTTCATCAATCGTTGCGCCAAAGTTGTGAAAGGCGGCCGGCGTTTCAGCTTTAGCGCGCTGATTGTTGCCGGTGATCACGACGGTTCGGTAGGGGTTGGCTTCGGAAAGGCCAACGAAGTCTCGGAAGCCATTCGAAAGGCGTCCGACGCCGCGAAGAAATCGATGGAAAAAGTTTCGCTCTACGAAAACACAATTCCGCACGAAACGATCGGCGAGTTTGGCGGCGGCCGGGTGTTGTTGCGGCCTGCATCGCCTGGGACGGGCGTCATTGCCGGTGGCGGAGTGCGCGCGGTAGTTGAAGCCGTCGGAATTCGCGACGTGCTGGCGAAATCGCTCGGCTCGAGCAATCACGCGAACGTAGTCAAGGCGACAATCGCGGCGTTGAAATCTTTGCGTCGCAAAGATGAAATTTTTAAGATTCGTGGAATTAGAGGCGGCGATGGAAAAGCAGCCGCAATCCAATCACAATCATGATGCGGTTACATAATCTTAGACCGCGTCCCGGCGCTCGACATCGCGTGAAACGACTCGGCTGCGGCGAGAGTTCAGGCCACGGAAAAACCAGCGGCAAAGGCCACAAGGGTCAAAAAGCACGCTCCGGCGGCAGCATCCGCCTCGGATTTGAAGGTGGACAAATGCCGTTGATTCGACGCCTGCCAAAGCGCGGATTTAACAACGCCGCGTTTCACGTGCAGTATGCGATTGTAAATTTGAGCGACCTCAGCGGATTCAAGGCCGGCACGGTTGTGAACGAACAGCTGCTGCGCGAATCGAAACTGGTGCGGGGCAACGTAGCGGGAATAAAGATTTTAGGCGATGGCGAGTTAAAGCACGCTTTGAAGATCGAGGCCGACAAAATAAGCGAATCGGCCAAAGAGAAGATCGAGAAAGCCGGTGGAACCGTCACGATGAGGGATCGTAGCGCGGAGAAAACAACGGAGAGCTCAAATCAGGTGACGAAGGAATCCGAAGCGGCGGCGCCGAAGAAGAGATCGACATCCGCATCCACGGTGAAGAAGAAGACTTCCCGGAAATAGTCTTTCGGAAATGGTTTCGGCCTTTCTCAACACGGTAAAAATACCGGAGCTGCGTCGGCGAATTCTATTCACGCTCGCAGTAATCGTGATTGTCCGACTTGGCGCGGCCATTACGACCCCGGGAGTTAATCAGGCGGTATTGCAGGAATGGTTTCGCAGCGCGTTGACCGAAAAATCCGGTGGCAATCTTGCCGCCCTTCTGAACCTGTTCAGCGGGGGGGCGCTGGAAAACTGCGCGATTTTCTCCCTTGGTATCATGCCTTACATCAGTGCATCGATCATGATGCAGTTGTTGTCTGCTGTGATTCCGCAGCTCGGAAGACTGGCGCGCGAAGACGGCGGTCGGCAAAAGATCATGCAATACACCCGATTCATGACTGTCGGTCTTTGCATTTTCCAAGGCTACCTGCTCGCGATCTCGTTCCAACATCCGGAAGCGTATCGCGTCGCCTTGCCGGGAATTTCGGAAACAATCGCACGGTTGGGAATTCCTCTCGTCGACGATCCTGGTTGGGTGTTTCGTGTCGTAACCGTGATTTCGCTTACTACGGGCACACTGTTGCTCATGTGGCTCGGCGATCAAATCACCGAACGCGGAGTCGGGAACGGTATCTCGTTAATCATCACCATCGGCATTGTCGCGCGCTTGCCTGCGGCGTTGGCACAAGCCTGGAAGACTTTCGTGCCATCGGCGGCAACCGGCACGAGTCAGGTAAATCCAGCCATCCTGGTGTTGATGGTTGCCTTTTTGTTCCTGGTGATTGCAAGCGTTATCGCGATCACTCAGGCCGTCCGAAAAATCACGGTTCAATATGCGAAGCGGGTTGTGGGCCGGAAGCAGTACGGGGGCAATACGCAATACATGCCGCTGAAAGTAAATTACCCCGGCGTGATGCCAATCATTTTCGCGTGGGCACTTTTATTGTTCCCGAATCAGATCGTTAGCTGGGCATTTCCGAACAGCCCGACTGCGCGACAGATTTCGGAAATGTTGTCTACCGGTTGGCTGCATTACGTCGTTCTGGCGGCCATGATTTTCTTCTTCAGCTACTTCTGGGTCGCGACACAATTTCAGCCAGCACAGATTGCGGACGATTTGAAAAAGTACGGCGGCTACATTCCGGGAGTGCGTCCCGGGAAGCCGACTGCTGATTTTCTCGATTTTACAATGACACGACTGACCTTTGCCGGCGCGATTTTCTTAACATTGATTGCCGTGCTTCCGAGTTTGTTGAGCCAGGGTCTGCATGTTCCGCAGGTGACCGCCCAATTTTTTGGCGGCACCAGTCTATTGATCATTGTGGGCGTGATTCTAGACACCATGCGCCAGGTAGAAACGCACCTGATTCAGCGGCATTACGACGGGTTTTTGCGAAAAGGTCGCGTCCGCGGGGGATTTAGCGGTCGGTCCGCATATGTGCGAGGCGAAGCGGCGGCGCAGCGTACACTGATGTGGCTGTATGTTGGCATCGCCATCATTGTCATTGGCGGGGTTGCCGCGTTTTTGGCCTCGAAGTGAAGCGGCGACTCGTTTTACTGGGTGCGCCCGGTTCCGGGAAAGGAACTCAGGCGGAAATGATTACCCGTAATTTTGGAATTCCGGTGACGTCTCCTGGAGCAATTCTGCGTCGCGAAAGAGATTTGGACACACCGTTAGGCCTGGGGACGGCGGAGATCCTGCAGCGCGGAGATCTGGTGCCGGACAAAATTATTGTAAAGCTGATTGAAGACTGGCTTCGCTTGCACGGTGGTTACGGATTCGTGTTCGACGGCTTTCCGCGAACCTTGCCCCAAGCGGAAAGTCTGGCATCGATTTTGAAGAGCCTGAAGACCTCCCTGGATGCCGCGATCTGGCTCGACGTATCGGAAGACACGGTGCATTCGCGAATCTCCGGCCGTCTTCAGTGCCGTACTTGTGGATTTACGACGAGCGTGGACAGTGCTCAGTTTGCTAATCGGCCGATCTGTCCATACTGCGAAGGCCGCCTCGAACGCCGCAATGATGATGACGATGGAGTATTGCAGCAGCGTTTGCGTGAGTACAACACCAAGACACAGCCTTTGGCGGATTATTATCGGAAGGTATCGATCTTGCGAAAAATTGATGGCAACCGACCCCGGGAAGCGGTGTTTGCCGATATATCGCAGATTATCGAGGATAAGGTAGCGGCATGATTCCAATCAAGAACGCCAAGGAAATTGAGAAGATGCGGCTATCATGCCGGACTGCGAGCGAGATTCTCGATCGCGTCAGCGAGCTGGTTCGTCCAGGAATCACTACCAAAGAAGTGGATGAAGCTGCCGCCGATTGCATGAATGAAGCGAAGGTGAAGAGCGCATTTCTCGGCTATCGACTCGGTCATCGCGTCTTCCCGGGAAACATCTGCATTTCGCTGAACGACGAGGTTGTTCACGGAATCGGCAGTCAGCGACGGATTCAGTATGGCGACATCGTCAAGCTCGACATCGGCGTCATTCAGGATGGTTGGGTGGGGGACACAGCTCAAACCATTCCCGTCGGTATTGTCGATGAACGGACCGACCAATTGCTGCGGGTGACAGAGAAAGCCTTAGAGCGCGCGATTAGTGTGGCCGATGAAGGGCGGCGTCTCGGCGACATTTGCGCCGAGATTGAAGATGAAGCCTCCCAAAACCGGTTTTCGGTAGTGCGCGAATTTGTTGGCCACGGGGTGGGCCGCAAATTGCACGAGGAGCCGCAGATCCCAAACTATGGCAGACGGGGGAGCGGTCCGAAATTGAAGGCCGGGATGACACTCGCAATTGAGCCGATGATCAATATCGGCGGACCCGATGTCCGCCTGCTCGATGACGGCTGGACAGTGCGCACGGCTGACGGCACACGGTCGGCCCATTTTGAGCACACGGTCCTGATTACCGAAGATGGGCCCGAAATTCTGACATGGCGCGGAAAGACGCAATTGAGGTAGAAGGCACTGTCGTCGAGCTGCTTCCGAATACCATGTTTCGGGTCCAGCTGCCGAATGGACATAAGGTCCTGGCCCATATTTCGGGAAAAATGCGCCTCCATTTCATTCGTATCTTGCCCGGCGACAAAGTTATGCTAGAGGTATCTCCCTACGATTTGTCGAAGGGGCGGATTACCTTCCGCCAGAAGTGACAACCCAGCTACTTCGAGTGCTGAGTCGCTTGTTCGAATGTCGAACCAACATTGGAAATAGCTGGGTTTTTTGTTCGTTTTTATGAAAGTACGACCCTCAGTTAGACGACTTTGTGAAAGTTGCAAAATTGTGAAGCGCAAGAATGTGGTGCGGGTGATTTGCAAGAATCCGCGTCACAAACAGCGTCAGGGATAAAGCCAGTTACGGGTGACGAGAATTTAAGACATGCCGAGATTATTAGGAGTTGAGATTCCAGCGGATAAACGCATCGAAGCGTCGCTGACTTACATTTACGGAATCGGTCCGTCGACGTCGCGCCGGATTTTGGAACAGACGAACATCGATCCGAATCTGCGCGCCAACAAACTGACTCCGCAGCAGCTCAACGAGATCATTCATGCGATCACGAATAACAAGATTAAGATCGAGGGCGATCTTCGCCGCGACATCCAGGGAAATCTGAAGCGGTTGCAGGCGATCAACTGTTATCGTGGTCAACGTCATCGTCGCGGATTGCCGGTGCGCGGTCAGAGAACATCGACCAACGCGCGCACCCGCAAGGGTCCGCGTAAAACCGTCGGCGTAATCCGCAATCCGGAAGCTAAAGCAGGAAAAGTATAAAAATGGCCGAACCCAAGAAACCAGCGAAGGCGAAGGACGAGAATCCGAAAGAGGAAAAGCCAAAGAAGGCGAAACCCGAAGAACACCATCCGGCCGCGGAAGCAAAGGCCGAACAAACGGCCGCGCCGGCTGCTAAGACTCAAACTCCGGTCACGGCTGAGGCAATGCCGGTCAAGAAACCGGCGAAGCCGGCCAAATCGGGAGCACCGGCAGCTGATGCGCCGCGCGAAAATCTTTCGCTCGACGCAGACGACGTCGAGAAACCAAAAATCGTTAAAGCGAAGGGTGCCAAGAACATTCATAGCGGCATTGCTCACGTTTACGCGACCTTCAACAATACGATTGTGACGATCACCGATTTGAACGGAAACGTGATTGGCTGGTCGAGCGCGGGCAAAGTTGGATTCAAAGGCTCGCGCAAAAGCACGGCTTACGCTGCGCAGCTGGTCGCACAGGACGCGTCGAGGCAAGCAATGGGTCACGGACTCAAAGAAGTGCAGGTTCTCGTGAAAGGACCGGGCGCAGGACGCGAATCAGCCGTCCGCGCGCTTCAGGCGATTGGTCTCGATCTCACTCTGATCCGGGACGTCACGCCGGTTCCGCACAACGGTTGCCGCCCACCGAAACAACGCCGCGTCTGATGCTCTCAACTATCAACTAACCACCATCAACTTTCTTCATGGGCAGATACACTGGACCTAAAACAAGAGTCAGCCGCCGATATGGCGTGCAGATTTTTGGACCATCAAAATCGCTTGAGCGAAAAAATTATCCGCCAGGAATGCATGGCCCGAAGGGCTCGCGTCGCAAGCAATCGGATTATGCCATCGCGCTGGGTGAGAAACAGAAGCTTCGTTACCAATATGGCCTTCTGGAGCGCCAGTTCCGCCGGATTTTCCAGCATGCCCTTCGCAAACGCGGCGTGACCGGTGAAACGCTGCTTCAACTGCTCGAAACGAGGCTCGACAACGTGATTTACCGCCTCGGATTCGCCAACACTCGCAATGCGGCACGCCAGCTCGTCTCGCACGGTCACGTCCAGGTCAACGGACGCAGCGTCAACGTCGCCTCCTACAACGTGAAGGCCGGTGACGAGGTCGCCATCAAGGACAAACCAAAGTCACGCCAGCTTGCGGTGCGCAATTTGGAACTTACTCAGATTGTCCCAGTACCGGATTGGCTGACTGCGGATCGCGACGGACTTAAAGGCAAAGTCGCCCACATCCCGTCGCGCGAAGAAATGCAACCGATCGTCAACGAACAGTTGATCGTCGAGTTGTACTCGCGTTAAGCGAACTTGTAGCGACCCTGCACTTCCCCTGGACACTTGTTCCGGCGTTAATCGGCAGGCGATGCGCCTGCCCTAAAAGTCTAGGGGCGCGACGGAGCGCGTCCCTCCCAAGGTAGGGGCGGTTCACCGAACCGCCCGCGGGCGATTGGGGGTCAATCGCCCCTACCTTCCAGAAACTCCAGGGCTTTGTCGTAACTCTTGCGCTGGAGAAAGTGCGCGAGCTGCGGATCAATCGGCTTCGGTAGCGCGGAGGCGAGATTATCGATCTTATCTGAGACTGCACCGAGTCGTGCAATGTGTTTTTCCGGATCGCGACGGCTGTCCTGATCTTGAATGATCGTTAGTCGTTCCCGGAGCGCGCTGGCAAGATTCGAAAGGCTAACGTCCATCGTGGATTATTAAAGCACCAAATCCCAAAACCCAAATCCCAGGTAAAATTTAAGCCTCAAAGTTTAAAAGGCGGCCTGCGCAAGCTTCACTTTGGGGTTTTGAATCGTTTGGATTTTCCTGGAGCCTGGGATTTGTGATTTGGCACTTACGCAATGCGATCGTTCGTGGTTAAATTCCGGCTGTGCCGGCTGTGCCAAAGCGCTTTTTGATGGTCGACGACGACGTCGCACTGTTGCGTGTCGTCCGTGAAGCGCTGGTGGCGACATTGGCGTGCGAGGTCGATACCTCGCCGAAACCGGAGTACGGGTTTGAGCTCGCCATCAAAAAGAAGTACGACCTCTTCATCTTCGATTTTCAAATGCCGATGATAGACGGCGCGATGTTGTTCTTCCTCATAGGCAAAGTTTATCAAAACCTCGAACCGATCCGGGATGTTCCGCCGCTGATTCTCGTTTCTGGCAAAGCCGACGAAAAACGCGCGCAGGAATTACTCAAGGAACCGGGCGTGGCCGGATTAGTGGCAAAGCCGTTCGCGATCAACCGGCTGATCGATACAATCAAAAAGTGTTTGCCGGGCGCGGAATTCTTGATGCCGCGGTAAGGGCGGAACGCGTTTTCCCGGCGATTCGGCGAACGCGCTGCGCCTAGTGCCGAATTTCCGCGAGGAGCTGGCGCTTGGCTTCCAGCCAGTCTGAATTTGCGTCGCCGGGGAGATCAAATCGGCGCCGGCGCTCCGAAATGAAATAGGCGCGCATTTGGATTTGCTCACTCGTAGGATCGAAGACGTCTTCAGGCATTGGAGTGGCCCCCGCCTCGATCTTTTCCGCAGCTGGTTTCCTTGACGCCGCACCCTTTTTCGACCTGGCGGGTGTCGATTTTCCCGCGGTCTTTATCCTGCCAGATTTGCCGGACGCCGCCGCGTCGGCCTTGCTTTTCTTTGCCACAACTCAAATTCCTCCCTGAATAACGCTTTACCGAACGCAGTTCGATTGACAAGTGGTTTGTCGAAGGCGCTTGGCGAGGAGGCTAATTTTCAATAACGTCATGTCATGCGGCACTTCATTTTTCGCTGGTTCATTACCGCGTTCGCTGTCTTCGTGGCCGCGAACGTCGTAGGGTTTGGTTACACTGGATTGGGCTGCCTGCTCGGCGCATCGCTGTTGCTTGGAATCGTCAACGCGTTTGTGCGGCCGATCCTGCTCTTTCTTAGTATCCCGTTCATCTTGGTAACCCTCGGCTTCTTTATTTTGATCGTTAATGCGCTGATGCTGAAGCTGGTGAGCGAAATCGTGCCCTGTTTTCAAGTCCACGGCTTTTGGCGCGCGATTTTCGGAGCGATTATCATCTCGTTAGTCAGCTGGTTGCTCAGCGCGTTTTTCCGCGGTAGCGACGGACGGGTGCATGTCTTGACCCATCACAGCCAGATTAAACAGGTCCAGGGCCGCGTGATTGAACCCGGCGAATGAGGCGGGGATGTTCGGCGGTAAGTTGAGAGCGAGCGACCACCTTTTCGTCAAGATTTGCGGCATCACAAACGAGCTGGACGCTCTGGCTGCAATTGAAGCCGGCGCCGATGCTCTGGGATTCAACCTGGTCGGCAAAAGCAAGCGCTACATAGACATCGAGAAGGCGAGCGATTGGCTGGGCAAGCTGCCATCCAGCGTTTACAAGGTAGCAATCACGGCGGATCCGAATTGGGAGGACGCCTGCCGGATCGCACGGCTTCCATTCGTTGACGCGTTACAGTTGCACGGGAATGAGTCGCCGGAATTCTGTCGGGGATTGGGCGGGGCTGGAATTCGCTTCGCCAAAGCGGTGCCGGTGGAAGACTCGAAGTCGCTTAAGGACCTGCCTGATTTTACCACCGACACGTTAGTTTTGGATTCTCGCTCAGGCGGTGACTTTGGCGGGACGGGACGCGTATTTCCCTGGAGACTTGCGCGTGACTTCGTGTTGGATCGCCCGAGTCTCAATATCGTGCTAGCTGGCGGGTTAACTCCCCGGAATGTGGCGGAGGCTGTCAGCGTCGTCGGTCCGCGGGGTGTCGATGTCACTAGCGGCGTAGAGCTCTCCCCGGGTCGCAAAGACCGGGATTTGGTGAAAGCGTTCGTTAAAGCGGCCCGCGGCTTGGGAGTCTAACCTTGCTGGCGGCCCGGCTTGAGGCGCAACGGACCGCGCGGGCACCGGTCTCAAAGTTCCAAGGCGCTGGTCTGCTTCCTGCTTTTATCGCGGCAGCACTTATCTGACGTCCACAAACTATGGCTACTTCTCTTAAGCAACGGGGATGCGTCGCGGCGGCGGCGTTTCTGACCGCGCTTTCCATGTCACAGGCGCAAACAAGTCCGGCTCCGGTTGCTGGACCTCAAGCGCCCGATCAACCCAAGACCGCTGACCAATCTTCGATGCTGCTGGTACAGGCCCCAGTCCAGGCCGGCAGCCCTGCTCCAAAGCCGGGCGTCCCTGCCGCGCCAGCGCCGGGGTCTGCGGAAGCCGAAGAGAATAATATTGAAGGTGGTGGCGTTGGTGTTCGTGAATTTCAAGGCGACGATGTCGGCCAAGTGCTCCGACTGCTCGCCCGCCAGGCCAAGGTCAACATGGTGGTCAGTGACGCCGTTACAGGAACCGTCACAATGCGTTTGGAAGATGTGACCGCGCTTCAAGCGATTTCGATCATCGTCAAAGCCAAGGGGCTGTTCATGGACAAGCTCGAGAACGTTTACTACATCAAGACCGCTGCTGAGAAAACGGCCGAGCCAACCGAAAGCGACAGCTACCAGTTCAGTTATGCCCGAGCGAAAGATGTATCGCCGCTAGTTACTTCACAGCTGCAGAGCAAAGATCCGCCTCAGATCGATGAACGGACGAACACGATGTTCTACCGCGAAACCCGAAGCAACATCGACAACATTCGCAAAGTTCTTGTGCAAATCGACAAGCCGACCCGGCAAGTCATGATCGAAGCGCGTTTGGTGGAAGTGACTGCCGACCCCGTACAAGCCTATGGAATTAACTGGGCCGGAACAGTCGGTAGTGCGTCTGCCCCGCAGACCATTACGTATGGGAACCCGATTGCGTCCGGGAGCCCGGTGCCCGGAGGTAATGTTCCTACCGGCGGGTTCGCACTGGGCAATGCTAACAATAACAATTTCTTCGGCAGCCTGGGCCATTTGATCCCCGGTCAATTTGCAATTCTGTCTGTCCCGCAATTTTCGGCCACCTTGGCAGCGCTAAACGAAGATTCCGATGCTGAATTCCTTGCCAATCCTCGAGTCGTCACCGCAGATAATCAGCAGGCCAAGATTGAAGTACTTCGCAATCAACCGGTCCCACAGCTGAATTTCAACGAACAGACCGCGACCGCCGTGTTCGGAGGTTTCCAGGACAAAACATTTGGTAACACGTTAATCGTGCGTCCATCCATCAATAAGGACAATTTCATAACGCTCGCAGTGAAGCCGGAAATTAGTAATAAGGTGAGCGATTTTCATTTCACGTTTAATGGCGCTGACGTCACGAGCCCGATTATCGACAAGCGCACACTGGACTCTAACGTGCTCATTAAGAGCGGAGATACGCTTGCGCTTGGTGGTTTGATTTCCGATCAGACCTCGAAAGCCCGAACGAAAGTTCCCGTTCTAGGTGACATTCCAGTGCTGGGCTATGCGTTTCAGAGCCACGATAATGAGCGCCATAAACGCAATCTGCTGATATTCGTAACGCCAACAATTATTGATCAACGATATGGAACCGGCCTGGAAGACCAGGTTGCTGGACTACACCATTCCGGTGAAGAATATGCCGATCCAAACGGCTGGCGGAATAACGCCAAAGGCGCGGTGCGTTTAGTGCCGACTTCGAATCGTCAGCTCGCCGCGGACTATGCCAAACCGGGATCGCCACCGGCTCCCGAAGAGGCGACCCAGGTCCAGTTCCACAGCGACGTTAAAGACCGCGACGAATAGAGAATTTTAGAAGCTGTGGGGTTGAGAGGGGGCGGGTGCCCGCGCAGGGGCCCGCCCTCTTTGTTTATTGCTTCAGATAGCTCTGCAATCGTTCGCGCAATTCCGTCCGCGCTCGAAATAGCAGACTCTTGACTGCCGGCACCGACAACTCCAAAACGTCCGCAATCTCTTCGTAGCTCAGTTCTTCGTAGCGTCTGAGGATCAGGGCCATTCGTTGGGCGTCCGGAAGCTCCTTTATGGCGCTTTCAATTGCGCGTTGCAGTTCCGCCTGCAGCAGAGTCGCATCCGGCGTCGCGGCTGCCTCATCCTTAATCGGCAGCTCTTCCGTTTCGGGATCGATTTGAACCGGGACATGTGGATGACGCTTGGCCCGGCGCATTTCGTTGAAAACCAGATTGCGGGTTATTTTGAGCAACCAGGTGGTGAATTTGGCTCGAGCGACGTAGCGCCCGGCGCTTCTCCAAACGCGGATAAAGACCTGTTGAGTAATGTCTTCCACGTCGGAATTGCTGCCGAGCATCCGCGCCACTGTGCCGGCCACCAGCGCCTGGTGCCGCTCGACTAAAGTCTCAAAGGCAGCCGTGTCGCCCCCTGCTACCAGGACCATCAGGCGGACGTCTTCCGCGTCATCGCCGGCTAGCGCCGGTTCTTGTGGGTCGGCCATTGATAAAAAGACGTGGTGGGCGCTGCCTCGATTCGAACCTTATCGCGCTCAATGCGGGCTCGCCTTCCTCGTCAGACGCGCTCCGGTGCTTTTTGTTGCAACTGGTGAGACGTCTGTGCATGGTAAAGCCATCAATTTCAGCATCGGCTCGGGATGAATTACTCACTTATTCCAAAGGAACTTAAGCCGATCGCTGAGAAAATCGAGGCGGCTACTCGCGTCTCGGAAGCCGAGGCATTGACTCTCTATCGGGCGACGGACCTGAACGCTCTCGGAATCATGGCCAATGTGGTTCGCGAGCGAAAAAACGGGAACTTCGCGAGTTACATCCATAACCGATACATCAACTATTCAAACATCTGTGTTCTCTCGTGCCAGTTCTGTGCGTTTGCGGCCAAGAAACGCGATGCGCACGCCTTCGAGCACGCCCCCGCTGAAATCATTCAAGCAGTCGCGGACGCCCTTCCGCTCGGGATCACCGAAGTTCACATGGTCGGTGGTCTGCATCCATCTTTAAAGAAGCAGTGGTATCTGGATTTGTTGGACGGATTGCGCGCACTCGACCCACGCCTGCACATAAAGGCTTTCACCGCAATTGAAGTTCGTCATCTGGCCGATCGCATTTTTAAGATTCCGATCACGGATACGTTGGAGCTGTTGCGGGAACACGGATTGGGTTCGATTACGGGCGGTGGCGCGGAAATCTTCGACGCCGAAGTGCGTGATCGTATTTGTCGCGGCAAGGAGACCGCGGAAGAATGGCTTGACGTTCACCGGACCTGGCACCGAATGGGCGGCCACAGCACCTGTACCATGCTTTACGGACACGTAGAAACACTGGAGCAGCGCGTCGATCACTTGCGCCAACTCCGCCAACTTCAGGACGAGACCGGCGGTTTTAGCGGGTTTGTTCCATTTGCGTTTGAACCCCAGACGACCATCCTGGCTCACATCAAGCGTGCGTCTGCCATCGAACAACTGCGCAATCTGGCGGTAAGCAGAATTTATCTCGATAACATCGATCATCTGACCGCTTATTGGGTGAGCACCGGACTGCCACTTGCCCAGGTTTCGCTTAGTTACGGCGCTGACGACTTGCACGGCACGATCATGGAAGAAAAAATCTTTCACATGGCTGGCGCGACCACGCCACAACAGCAGACGATCGCAGCTCTTGAGCACGCGATTCGCGAAGCCGGGCGAATTCCAGTCCAACGAGACAGTCGATACCGTCATCTCACCAACGGTCAAAACGGGTCGACATCCCAGCCGCGCTCCGAAGCTGAGCTTGCCTGCGCCTGAAAGAGAGTGACCAGTAGCCTGTGATAGAAATTCAAAACGACTGATCACTATTCACTGGTCACTTGAATTCTCTGCGCATCGGTTGTGTTAAATATCTCAATGCCCGGCCGCTGATTCAGGGCTGGGAAGGTGCCGTCATTCTCGATCACCCATCGACGTTGTGCGCCCAGCTCGCTCGCGGAGAGCTCGATGTCGCGCTCGTGTCCAGTTTCGAATTTTTGCGGAATTCCATTTATCGAATCGTCGACGGAGTTTCGATCTCATCACGCGGCCCGGTTTACAGCGTTGTGGTGGCTCATCATGCCAAGATTGCGGACGTGAAGGAGATCGCGCTCGATCCGGCCGCGCAGACTTCGGGCAATCTGCTTCGTTGTTTACTCGGCGAAATGAACCTGACGCCACGCATTGTCTCGACGTCTTCCGAAGAATCCGCACGATTACTCATCGGTGACCAGGCAATTCGGTTTCGGCAGGAACACGCGAAAGATCTGAATTTTTGGGATCTCGGCGAGCAATGGCAGCGAGTGGTCGGTCTCCCGTTCGTTTATGCCCTTTGGCTCGTTCGCCCGGAAGTTCAAAATCCAAAGGTGGTCGCGGATCGATTGCGCAGGTTACGCGACAAAAACCTTTCACATCTGGACGACTTGATCGCGAGCGAGAAAGAATTTGATCGTATTTTTTGCAATCGCTACTACCGAGAACATCTTCGCTTCGGCTTTGGAAGCAACGAGAGGCTTGGATTGCGCCGTTTCGACGAGTTATGTCAAAAGTACGGCCTTCTACCCAGACGCGAACTCGCGCCAGACGTTGTCTAGAGCCCTAGGGTCTCGTCTGTTTGGGCGCATTCATGTTCGGCCCGGTGTCGCCGCCGGGCGGAACGTATTGCCCGGTAATATCCGCTGCCCAAATCCAGTCGTCTTTACGAGTGCCGTTCACCGTGATCGTCTTTTCGTAGTACTTGCGCAGAAGAATCTGTTCCTTTTCAAATTCACTTTCCCTTCGGGCACGGGTAAGGCGCATCAAAGCCTTCGGTTCGTTGAGAAGTTGGAGCCGATAAGCGCCATTATCGAGGACGACCTTGCCCGTAAAGCCTTCAGTGTGCTTCTCAAGCACCGCCGAAGGCTTTTTGCTTTGCACCCCGAGCCGCTGGTCCCTGTTGCCCGGTTGCTCCATCATCATGCGACCAAACGAGCAACCATTCAGGAGCAACACCGCGGCGATCAACGGGAGAACTGCTTTCACGGTTCTTGTCTATTGAGCGGGCTGGCGAGAGTCAATGATTATGCATGCGCTGGTGCGAGTTGTCAGAAAATGTTCATCGGATAAAATAATCGGTGCAGTTTCGCTGGATCATTGCTCCTCCCGAACCCCTCAACGGCGACGCCGTTCATTGGAGTCAAATTTGTGGCTGCGAATGCATCGCGCGCTTGTTGGCGCGAAAAGGCTTTGCCAGTGCGGATGAAGTCCAGGCTTTCCTCAAACCGCGTTTGAAGATGTTGAGCGATCCTTTTCTGTTGCCGAACATGAAAACAGCGGTGACGCGGGTCGTTGCGGCCATCGATCGACGTGAACGTGTGGTTCTGTTCGGCGATTACGACGTTGATGGAGTCACTTCTCTCGCTTTGCTCGCGGAAATTCTGCGCGCCTACGGCGCGACCCCGGATCTGTTTCTGCCGTTGCGAATGGAGGAAGGCTATGGGATGAGCCGCGAAAGCGTCGAGCGCTGTGTCGACCAGTACCATCCCGAACTTCTCATCGCCCTTGATTGCGGGACCTCGTCATCGGCGGAGATCGCTGATCTTCGCAATCGCGGTGTCGACGTAATCGTAGTCGACCATCACGAGCCGAAGGCGGCGCTGCCGGATTGTGTGGCGGTCGTAAATCCGAAAATTGATCAGGCCGGAGCGTTTCATTATTTGTGCACCGCAGGTCTTGTTTTCAAGGTTTGTCACGCCTTGTTGAAAACGCGGCCGATCGATTTCGATCTCAAATCGCGACTGGACCTGGTTGCACTTGGGACCGTGGCTGACATCGTTCCCCTGCAAGGCGAGAACAGAACGTTTGTTCAGCGCGGCGCAGTTGAGATCGCTCGATCAACCCGACCCGGCCTGAGAAAGCTGATAGAAATCAGCGGGGTAAAGCGGCCAATTTTCACCGACGATATTGGTTACCGGCTCGGACCAAGATTGAATGCGGCTGGACGATTGAGCACTGCCGAGAAGTCGCTGCGATTGCTCTTAACCCACAGTGAAAGTGAAGCCACCGAGCTTGCCGAATTGTTGGACAAACAAAATCGAGAGCGACAGGAAGTTGAGAAACAGGTTTTCGCTGCCGTCGAAGAGAAAATTGCGAGTCAATTCGATCCTTCGAGTGATGCGGCAATTGTCGTGTTCGAGGATGGCTGGCATCCCGGCGTTCTCGGGATCGTGGCATCGCGCATCGCCCATAAGTATCATCGCCCGGCGATCGTGGTCAGTTTTGACGAGAGCGGACTCGGCAAGGGAAGCGGCCGGAGCATTGAAGGTTTCAATCTGGTGCAAGCGCTGACTCTTTGCGCGGAAAAGCTTGCGAAGTACGGCGGTCACGAAATGGCGGCCGGCCTGACTATTCAGAAAAAGGATATGGATTCTTTTGCGGAACAATTTCGTCTCGTCGCGCGCGAGCTGCTTTCAGATGAGGATTTGCGGCCGCGCCTCCGGCTCGATCATGAAATCAGCTTCTCGGAATTGAATTTTGATTTTCTTGGCTGGCACGAAATGCTGCAACCGTTCGGTAACGGCAATCCGCAGCCGCTTCTCTTCGCCCGCCAGGTCGAATCCATAGGCGCACCGCGAGTCGTCGGCGAAAAACATCTCGCCTTCGTCTTGCGCCAGCGGAATCATCAGCGCCGCGCGATTTTCTTTGGCGCCGCTGAAGATTCCTTGCCGAGGCAGCCATGGGACATCGCGTTTCGGATTCGCCCCGATGAATACGGAGGCGACACCCGCCTGGAAATCCGACTCGAGGCCGTGCGCGAGTCCGTGGCAATGAATTGATGGAAATTTCGCAGCCGCTGGAGCAACTCGATTGGATTCCGCGCCCGAAAATCCTGGCGTTGCGACGACTGGGCATAACGACTGCGGAAGACTTGCTGACCCATTTTCCGCGACGTCATGAGGATCGACATCAGTTTGCCCAATTTCCTCGCGAGGAAAGCGAAACGCCGATGTGTCTGTCCGGCCAGGTGATCAAAACGTCGTTCCGCCGGTTTGGCGGCAGAAGAATTTTCGAAGCGACTTTGCAGGAACCAAACGCGACCGCACTGAGCCAGCCATTGGTCCTTCGCTGGTTCAATTTGTATTACATCCAGAAAATGATTGCCGCCGATCAGCAGCTGGTTGTTTACGGCAAACCGAAGCTTCGCGGCAGGCGAATCTGCATGGACCATCCAGAATTTGAAATAATCGAAGACGATGCGGATAAGTCGATCCACTTGCGCCGCATTACTCCGATTTATCCCGCGACCGAGGGCCTTTCCCAGCGCGTTTTGCGTAGCATCATTTATCGGTTGCTCCAGGAGCTCGACACCAGTCCGATGGAGCCGCTCTTGCCTAAGAATTTGCAAAATGGCGATCGCGCCAAAGCGATTCGCGCGATTCATTTTCCTGAAACCTGGGAGTCGTTAGGCGCGGCGCGTGATCATCTCGTTTTGTCCGAGTTTTTCGCGATGCAAATGCTGATCGCGTCTCGGAGGACCGAAGCTCACGGGCGCGTGAGTGCTGTCCACAGCGGGCGAGGGGAGCTAATGGAAAAATTCCTTCACTCGCTGCCGTTTGAGCTGACAGCCGCCCAGAAGAAAGTCATCGCCGAGATCCGCCGCGACATGGAATCAAAGTTCCCGATGAATCGATTGTTGCAGGGAGACGTGGGTTCCGGAAAAACTGTGGTGGCGATCGCGTCGATCCTTCTCGCGGTCGAAGCCGGTTATCAGGCAGCGTTCATGGCGCCGACCCAGATTCTTGCCGAACAACATTACGCTGTATTGCGACGATGGTTGGAGCCTCTCGGCGTAAAGTTGTCGATCCGTACCGCCGCGCGCCAGGAGGAAAGCGGACCGCTCCCATTGTTTGAACCCGTGCGAGAACCGGATAGCGCGCGCGTCTCTGGTGGATTGGGTAGCGCACGCGTCCCGCGTGTTGGCGATGGCGTCACGCCATCGCGAGCTTCTCAGGACACCGATTCTGTCGGAGCGGCGCGCGAGGATGAAAGCCAGTTTCCGCGAGAACCGGAAACCCACACGCGAGACGCGTGCGCTACCCGGATGCCTGCTGGCGAGCCCGATGTCATTATCGGAACTCACGCGCTGCTTTACGAAAAAGTCTCATTTTCGAACCTCGGACTCGTGGTCATTGACGAGCAGCACAAGTTTGGTGTCGCACAACGCGCCCGTCTGACCAGTCGGGAACCGGCTCCCGACGTGCTGGTCATGACCGCCACGCCGATTCCACGCACAATCACCATGACGGTTTACGGCGATCTCGATGTTTCGATCCTGGACGAGATGCCGCGTGGGCGCGGGAAAATCATCACTGCCGTCCGGGATTCCAACAAACTTGGCGAAGTCTTGAGTTTTATGCGCAAAGAACTCGAAGTCGGTCGACAACTTTACGTGGTCTATCCCCTGATCGAAGAAAGCGAAAAGCTCGAGGCAAAGGCGGCGGCGGCGGAATTCGAACGCTGGCGGGAGCGGCTGCATCCCCATGCGTGTGAACTGCTCCACGGTCGAATCCCCGGACCGGAGAAGCAGGGAATTATGGAGCGCTTTCGTCGCGGCGAAGCCAGGGTGCTCATCAGCACGACGGTGATCGAGGTCGGGGTCGACGTTCCAAATGCGACCGTGATGTTGATTGAAAATGCAGAACGATTTGGGCTGGCCCAGCTTCACCAACTCCGGGGGAGGATTGGCCGCGGGGAACATAAATCGTACTGCATTCTGCTTACGTCCGGACCGTCATCTGAGGCCGCGGAAAAGCTCGCCGTGCTCGAAAAAACGACGGACGGATTCGAGGTTGCGGAAGCCGATTGGGAACTGCGCGGCCCGGGCGATTTGTTAGGCACGGCTCAAAGCGGCCTGCCCGCGCTAAAGATCGGCGATTTACGCAGAGACGCGCAACTCATGAAGCGCGCGCGAACCAGTGCGATGTCGATCTTCGAGATGGACCCGCACCTGGAGTGGCCGGAAAATCAACGTTTCCGGCGGTTGATTGTCGAACAACAGGGACGAACTTTTTCCAACGTTAGTTAATGAAAAACCTCTTTAAATTCTTCCTGCTTGTCGCGTTGCTCAGCCTCGCGATCTCGGCCTTGTACGATTACCGTCTGAAACATGGGGGGTTGAAGACAGCGGAGCGGACCCCGGAAAAGTACACCCTTGCCAATTCGCCGACTGTCGACCCGAAACAGGTCGTGTCGCTGGACGCGCTGAACCGTGAGCGTCGCGCGCTGGTGAGCTCGGTGGTGCCGTCAGTCGTGGCGGTAAAAACAACCAAGAAGATTGCGGTTGAAAGACAGAACCAGATCGATCCGTTTGGCTTTTTCTTCCGCCGGCCGCGCGGCTACCAAAATCCCAACGATGAAGCATTGGTGCAAAATTCGTTGGGCTCGGGCGTGGTTGTCACGAATGAGGGCCACATCGTGACTAACAATCACGTCGTGAGCCAGGTCGACGAGATTGAAGTCGAACTCAGCGATGGACGAACCAAGAAGGCGCGTCTGGTGGGAGCGGACGAGCAAGTCGACCTCGCGGTGTTGAAGATCGACGATCCCGGAGTGAAACCGCTTAAGTTGGCGGATTCAGACACAGTCCAGGCCGGGGATTTCGTTCTGGCGATCGGAAACCCATTTGGATTCGAGGAAACTGTTACCGACGGAATCATTAGCTCCAGAGGAAGACCCAATCGTGCCGACGTCTTCAGCGATCTGCTTCAGACAAACGCCGCAATCAATCCCGGAAACAGCGGAGGACCGCTGATAAACCTCCGGGGCGAAGTTATCGGCATCAACACGGCGATCATTTCGCGGAGCGGTGGTTCTCAGGGAATTGGTTTTGCCATTCCATCGAACACAGTGCGCACCGCGCTGGAGAGTTTGTTAAAGAAGGGCCGGATCATTCGCGGTTATCTCGGCATCCAAATGCGTGTTCCGCAACCCGGCCAACCGGCGCCGCCTAACGAAGGCGCGGTTGTGGATGAAATCGTCCCCGGTTCGCCTGCGGAAGATGCCCATCTGGAAAAGGGCGATGTGATCCGAAAATTTGACGGGCACGACGTGAAGAGCTTC
>Ga0187777_10000342_pt1 | contig 34021 bp, 27 predicted proteins | sample 1015_Q2_SP5_10_M_FD_132416 | JGI IMG/M metagenome (GOLD analysis project Ga0187777, IMG submission 132416) | Tropical peat soil microbial communities from peatlands in Department of Meta, Colombia - 1015_Q2_SP5_10_MG | ecosystem: Environmental > Terrestrial > Soil > Wetlands > Peat | place... | reverse complement strand
TGGGATCAAGCAGGTAGGAATAGAGCATGGGCTCATCGCGCACTCCCGCGAGCACCACGCCGCGCGGTTCGAGCGCGTGCATGGCGGACTTGGCATCGTGCACGGCCTTGGGAAGCAGGGGATCGGCGAGCGCCGCCTTCAGACGGTCAGCCGTCGGGCCGTCCCCGAGCGGGACTGTCAGCGCCTTGCCGGGCTCGGCGGAGATCGCGATGGTGCACGCCGTCGCGACCGCCGCCGGTTGGGCCGCTCCCAGCGATAATTGTGGTTCTTCGTCTTCTTCTGCGGATTCTTCCTCTTCAGGCGATGTGCGGCTTCCGCCATCAATCGACACGGCCAGGGGGGCTCCGCGCGGCAGGGCCTTCAACACTTGCTCCACATCGCCGGCCGACTTGGCCTCCGTGTATTCGGTCTTGCCCACCTCCCCGCCGGGCAAAAACTCCTTCAGCAGCGACGAAAACTCCAGCTCCGTGAAAAGCTGGCGGGCGGCCTCGGCATCGGGCTCGCCGGTCCGCATCGCTTCCAGGTCGAGTTCTACGGGGACATTTCTGTCCAGCGTGACCATCTCTTTGCTGAACAGGATGGTGTCGCGGTTGTTGAGCAGCGACTCGCGATAGGTCTTCCTTTCGACCTTGGCGGCGTGTTCGAGCGTGGCTTCGAGCGAGCCAAAGCGGCGGATCAGTTCCACCGATCCCTTGTCGCCGATGCCGGGTGCGCCGGGAATATTATCGATGGCGTCGCCGCGCAGCGCCATCACGTCCACCACCCGTTCGGGCGGCACGCCCAGGATCTCTTCTACCTTGACAGGATCGCAGATCAGGTTGTCCTTGGGCGGATTGAGCACCCAGATCTTGTCGTTCACGAGCTGCAGCATGTCCTTGTCGCTTGACACGACATAGACCGGATAGGCCTCCGCCGCGGCCTTCTCGGCCAGCGTGCCGATCACGTCGTCGGCTTCGAAGCCCGGATACTCAAGGATCGGGATGCGAAAGGCCTCAAGCGCGCGCCGGATGTAAGGAATCTGCTGCGCCAGGTCAGCCGGCATCTCCGCGCGCTGCGCCTTGTAGCCGCCGTACTCCACCTCCTTGAAGGTCTGGGTCTTGATGTCGAACTTGCGCACTGAGGTGACCGCCGCCGCCTGTTGATCGCGAAACGTGGGCCCGGCTACGTCGAAGACCGCCGCCAGGTACTCAGGATGGAAGTCGGCGATCAGCTTGCGCAGCATGTTGACGAAAACGTAAGTCGCCGCCGTGGGAATGCCGGTCTTGGTGGACATCGGCCGCTGCCGCGCCATGGCGTGATAGGCGCGGAAGATGAATGACATGGAGTCGATCAGGAATACGCGCGGCTTACCGCCCGGCGCGGAGACGGGCTTCGGCGCCGGCTTCTCGGCCGCAGCCGCACTCGACTTGGATGGCTTCGCGGGCAACAAGAAAAGTCTAACAAATACGTTTGCCACCGATTTGCACTCAGGTTGAATCCGTGCAGATCCGCGCGAATCCGTGGCGTTTCTATTCGACGAACATGCAATCGCCGTACGAATAAAAGCGATAGCGTTCGCGGACGGCGTGTTCGTACGCCTTGAGAACCAGCTCCCGTCCGGCGAAGGCGGAAACCAGCATCAGCAGCGTGGACTTCGGCAGGTGGAAGTTGGTCAGCAGCGCCCCCACCACCCGGAATCGAGACCCTGGATAGATGAACAGGCCGGCCTCGCCGCTGCCGGGCTGCACGCGCCCGTTCTCGCGCGCGGCGAACTCGAGGGTGCGGACTGTAGTGGTGCCGACGGCGACCACGCGCCGTCCGGCTTCCAGCGCGCGATTGATTCGCGAAGCCGCAGCTTCGGAAATGCTGAACCACTCGCTGTGCATCTTGTGGTCCTCCACCCGTTCGGCGCGCACCGGCTGAAACGTTCCCAGGCCAACATGCAGGGTGATCTCGGCTATTTCTATGCCGCGTTCGCGAATGCGCCCCAGGATCTCCGGCGTGAAATGAAGGCCGGCGGTTGGCGCCGCTACCGAACCACGCTCCCGCGCATAGACCGTCTGGTAGCGCTCGCGGTCTTCGGAACGGTCAGCGCGGCCGATGTATGGCGGCAGCGGCACGTGTCCCAGGCGCTCGACGCGCTGGAAGAAATCCGGCACCTCCCGGAAGCGCAGCCGGCGCTCGCCGAAACTGCTTCGACCCACGACCTCAGCTTCAAGTTTGTTGTCGCCAAAGAACAGTCGTTCGCCGATTCCGATCTTGCGTCCGGGATGGACCAGCGCCTCCCATTCGAAGTTGCCAAGATCCTTCGTGAGCAGGACTTCAACCCTGCCGTGCAGGAACTCTTTAGCCGCGGGATTCCGCGGGCTGAGCGGCTGAGCGCGGGTGCCGCTGCGCCGTCCGTAAAGCCGGGCGGCGAACACGCGGGTGTTGTTGACCACCAGCAGATCGTCCGGACGCAAGAGCTCGGGGAAGTCTCGGAAGCACCGGTCCGGCCATTGATCGCTCGCGCGGACAAGGTGGAGCATCCGCGAGGCCCCCCGATCCGGCAGCGGCTCCTGCGCGATCAACTCCTCGGGAAGGTGGTAATCGAAGTCGGAGACCAGCACAGTCTGACTTTACTCCCCCGGCCCTGATTTGCCTCTGGGGTTACGCTGCGGTAGCATACGCGCGCCCGGTTCTGTACTTAATACTACGTATGTAGTAATGAAGAGCGAGCGCCAGCACCGCGAAGATATCTGCCGCTTTGGCAAGATGTTGCATGAGCGCAGCTACATCGCCGCCACGGACGGCAATCTCTCCGTTCGCCTCGATCCTGACACGATTCTATGCACCCCGACCATGATGTCGAAAGGGATGATGGAACCCGAGGATCTGGTGGTGGTGAACATGGCCGGAAGGCGGGTGACCGGGCGGCGCAACGTGTCCAGCGAGATCGCGATGCACCTGCTCATCTATCGGCTGCGGCCAGACGTCCATGGCATCGTCCACGCGCATCCGCCGACGGCCACCGGCTATGCTGCCGCCGGGCTGCCGCTTAACCAGGCGTTGGTTTCGGAGATCGTGATCTCGCTGGGCTGCATCCCGCTGGCCCGCTACGCCACGCCTGGAACCGCCGAGTTGACACAGGCCCTGGAGCCGCTCGTCCCAAATTACGACGCCATCCTGATGGCCAACCACGGCGTAGTGACCTACGGCAGTGACCTGCTGCAGGCCTACATGAAGATGGAGACCGTCGAGCACTTCGCCTGCATCACCATGGTGACGCACCTGCTGGGGCGGCAGCAGTTGCTGAGCGACGAAGACGTGCGCAAGCTGGTGGTGGCGCGGGAAAGGTATGGCATCACGACGCCGGCAGTACAGGGCGCCGGGTGTCCGGTAACGGCGACGGCTCAGCCGCAGCCGGTGGCAGGCGCTGCCGTCGAAGGCGACGGCCAGGAGCGCTTCTCGGTGACCCGCGAAGAATTGAGGTCAATCGTGAACGATGCCGTGCGCAACACCAAGCGGCGGTGGTAAAGTGGCAGACTTCTTAACGTCATGATTCCGCGGAGGCAACATGGGTGAAGCACTGGGAATGATTGAAACGCGCGGGCTGGTGGCCATGATCGAGGCCTCCGACGCGATGGTCAAGGCCGCCAAGGTGACGCTGGTGGGCTGGGAGAAGATCGGGTCCGGCTACGTGACCGCTATCGTGCGCGGCGACGTCGCCGCCGTAAAGGCCGCCACCGATGCCGGGGCTGCAGCAGCGCGCCGCGTGGGCGAGTTGATCGCTGTCCATGTGATCCCGCGTCCGCATGCCAGCCTGGAGGACGTGCTGCCGATCGGACGCGTTATCACGGGCAAGGCCGCGGCCAGCGCCTAGAAGATTGAGCCATTGGCTCATTGAGTCATTGATTCATTGAGCCGATGGCGGGAGAAATCTCATGCTCCTAGCCCGAGTGATGGGCACGGTGGTGGCCACGCGCAAGGACGAGCGCCTGCTCGGCAAGAAGCTGCTGGTGTGCCGCCCGGTCACTCCGCAAGGCGAGGCCGAGGGCGCGTATTTCGTGGCCGTGGACACGGTGGGCGCCGGCTTCCACGAGATGGTGCTGGTGGTCAGCGGCTCGTCGGCGCGCATGTCCGCCAACTTCAAGGAATCGCCGGTGGACAGCGCCATCGTCGGCATCGTGGACGAGGTAGAAATGAATGCCGACCAGACCGGCGGGCGCTCTCTGGCTGCGGCAGCGCCGGCTAAATCGAAACGGTGACGTTGCCATGATGCTGGCGCGCGTGATCGGCAACGTGGTTTCGACGGTCAAAGATCCCGGCCTGGAGGGCCGCAAGCTGCTGCTCATCCAGCCGCTCACCCGCGACGGCAAGCCGAAAGGCCGCCCGCTGGTGGGAATCGACTCCGTTGGCGCCGGTTTCGGCGAAACGGTCTATTGGTGCCGCGGAAGAGAAGCTTCACTGGCATTCACCGGCCAGGTCCCGTCGGATTGCAGCATCGTGGGCATCGTGGACACCATCACCCCGCGCCCCGCCGGCTCGCGTAGGTCGAAGTGATCCTGGCGCGAGTGATGGGCGAAGTGGTCGCCACGCAGAAGCACCCCTCGCACGAGCGCCGTAAAATCCTGCTGGTGCAGCCGGTGGATCCGGACGGCAGTGAGCGCGGCGATGCCGTGCTGGCGCTGGACGCGGTGGACGCCGGCATCGGCGACCGCGTCCTGGTGGTGCAGGAGGGCTATTCGGCCATGACCGCCGCCGGCCGCCCCGGCTCCCCCATCGACATGACCATCGTCGGCGTGGTGGACGCGGTCGAGATGACCGAAGACTAGCCACGGATTTCACGGATCGACACGGATAACACATCAGAGTCTAAATCCGCGTCCATCCGTGAAAATCCGTGGCGTCTTTCTATTCGCCGCCGATACGGAATCGCATCCCGGCGCGAAAATTGGCTTTCAGCGCGGGATAGCCCGCCACTTCGTTGTAGCGGCGGTTGAGCACATTCTCCACATTGACGTATGCGGTCATGTAGCGATTGACTGCGAACCACCCGCCCGTGTTTACAAGCGCGTATCCGGCAGCGTGATTGATCCCCAAGCCAAGGAAGTCGGAATCGGGCCGCGGTCCGACAAAGCTGCCACTGACGTTGCTCCCCCAGCGCCTGCCGAGATAACTCAGCAACACGGTTCCTGAGTGTTTGGGCCGGCGAAGCAATGGCCGTCCCTGGCCGAATACGGCAAGGTCACAGAAATTCGCCGGCGTGCAAACGGGAGCCTCCAATATTTGCGTGGAAGTGTAGGTGTAGCCTGAATTCAGCGATAGCTGTCGCCAGAGCCGTCCCCCCAACGTGACCTCCGCACCTTGGGCAAAAGACTTGTCTATGTTGATGTATTGGCCGACGAAGGTTACCGGATTGGTCAGATAGTCGATGCGGTCGTAGAACACATTGTCGAAATAGATTGCATTGAGTGCATATCGGCTGGCGAACAAGTTCTGCTGGAACCCGGCTTCAAAGGCGCGAGTCCGCTCTGGTTTCAAACCGGGATTCGGCGTGCTGAAGGGAGGACCGGCAAAGGTCTCCTCCAGTCGCGGTTCCTTGAAACCGGTGGCGTAGCTGAAACGCAGCCGCGTACCTGAGAATACCTGCCCGCCCCGCAACGCAAGAAAAGTGAGCGCGACGCGGGGCAGTCCCGCGTTACCAAACTCGCTGTTGTGCAGGAAGCGAGCACCGGCAACGGCTGAGAAACGTCCCCAGACGATCTGCTGCTGGCCATAGAAATCATGCTCCAGGCGCAGGCCAGTTGTCGGCGGCGGGAAAAGCAGATCGCCGATGCTGCCGTTCTCATCCTCGAACCTGTACCCGAACGTGGTGTGCGCCCAGCTTCGCTCGGCGTAGTCGCCCTGGTATTCAAATCCGGCGCGGTTGATGTGGTCGCGGGCATGGGTCAGGAAATCATCCGCGCAATCACAGCTTGCCGGATTGATCTCGAGGTTCACATCCTGGTAACGATAGTTGTAATCGAATCCGGTGAAACGGTGCTGCCAGCCCGTCGGCGCGGTCACCGCAAGTTCGACGCTGCCGAGGAGATTATTCAGTTGCTTCCACTCACTTGGATCCGGCAGCAACAGAGGAGTGCCGTTGAAGTTCCACTCTCCCGGCAAACCGGTAAAGCTGTTGGAGTGGCGGAAGCGGATGCGCACGGAAACTTCTTTGTTCAGCGCGGCGCCGAGGTTCGCTCCCTGCAAGGCGTTGGAGTAAAAGTCGTTGACACCCTCTCCGTTGGTGTAGAACTGGTCGCCAAACAGGTCGTAGTCGAAAATGCCGCGAGCGCCGGAAAGGGCGGCGTAGCCGTTGGCAGTCCCGAAGGTGCCGCCATCGGCGCCGAACCTCAGTTCAGGAATGCGGGTGCTGCCGGTGCGCGTCCACATCTGCACCACGCTGGTCATGGCGTCAGAACCATACAAGGTGCTTTGCGCGCCGCGCAGGAACTCCATGCGGTCGGCTTCGGTGAGCGGCAGGGTGCCGAAGTCGAAGGTCCCGCCGGGCTCGTTGATGGCTACCCCATCAACAATAACTTTGTTGTAGGTGGAATCGCCGCCGCGCACGAACAGCGATGCCAGCCCACCCCGCTGTCCGGCCGTGTTCACCACGGCTCCGGGGAGAAAACGCAGCGCGTCATTGGCGGCGACCGATTGCATCGTCTCGAGCGTTGGCTGGTCGAGAAGAGTGACCGACACGCCGCTCTCCTCAACTGGCACCGGCGTGCGCGTCGCCGTGACCACCACCGTATGCTCTGGACCGGCTACGGTTAACTTCACCTCTACGCTCGTCTCGGAAGGGACGTGCACCGCGACCTTCGCCGGAGCAAAACCAGGAGCGAGCACCTCCACGCGATACTCGCGATTCCCCAATCCGGAAAAAACAGCAGCCCCTTCGGCGGAGCTGTTCTCGAGGCCGACAGCTTGCGAGCTTGTGTTTGGGTAGAGTGCAACTTGCGCGCCGGCGACCACCGCCGAGCGCGGATCGACGACTGTGACTTTGAGATCGGCTGCATGCGCAGCTAGATCCAAAGACGCGATCAGAAGCAGGAAAAACAGGCGAGCGGGCCGCATAGCAATCCTCCTTTGCACGCGAAAAGGGATTGAGACTTGCGGTTCGCGCCGGTCTCCTGGCTCAGCGAGCTTACTCAGGGACGGCCTTCCCACTAATCGCAGTGGCCGACCCCTACTTCGCTTACAGTTGCGCGGCAGCGCGGGATTCTCACCCGCTTCCCAGTCTTTACCAGCGGAGGTAAAGACGCGCGAACCAAGCTTGTCAGAGAACAATCCGGTGATTCCGGCGCGACGAATCTACTTCCGTCGGAGGCAGCTGTCAAATGGAATCAGGAGGCCGCCCGACTTGCTGGGCGCGACCCACGTTGCCTTCCGCATACTCGCGGGCGCGGTCGAGCGCGGCCTGCATCTCCGCGTGGTAAGGATCGAGGTCGTCGGCATCGGCCGGAACGTGAATCATCCGGCTGATCCGTACCAGCGCGCGCGAAAACGGCTTGGGGATCATGAACCGGTCCCAGCTTTTGCTCAGCACCCAGGGATCTTCCAGCGCGACGTGGAAACAGAGGATGGGAAGGCCGGTGACACGCGCCAAAAGCACCGGTCCGGGCTTGGCCTCGTACTTGGGGCCTTTAGGGCCATCGATGGTGAAGGCCACTGAGTGCCCAGACCCGAGTTTCTGCTGCATCCCGAGCAGTCCGCGCACGCCACCGCGCGTGCTCGATCCGCGCACCGGCGTGTATCCGAACCGCTGCAAGATGCGGGCGATGTACTCGCCGTCGAAGCTGGTGCTGGTCAGCACCGCGATCTGCTTATTGCGCCAAAGAAAGCACGCCGGGATCAGGCAGCGATGCCAGAAAGGATAAATAACCGGCGCCACATACCAGTGACGGGGTCCACCTTCCTCGATGGAGACGGCGTAGCGCAGCGTGGGGCCGATTACGCGGATGAGAAAGTATCCCGCCCACCCGATCAGCCAGATGAGAAACCGCTGCCGCCGCGTGAACCTGCCCTCGGGCTCGGCAGCGGTCGGCGTGGCGACGGGAGCGGAGGTTTCCACGCGTCGATTGTAACGTGCTGCAGGGCGCAGGAAGACGTGGTAAGGTCAGCGCGTCGTGGTGGCGGCAAGGGTCGCGGCGCGGACGTGAGTCAACGCCTCGTCAAGCAGCAATCGTCGCAACCGGAAGCGGTCGTCGTGGTTGATGTGGATGATTTCGAAGGCCATGTCGTCGCTGTCGGATTCACGCACCAGCACTTGGGAACTCAAGTTGCGTAATCCGATCCGCAGGTCGAGAGTGGCTTCCGTGCCGGGATTCAGACGGCCTTCGCGTTCGCCCTTGCCGCCGCCCAGGCTCAGCAGGTTGATCATCACGCGGCAACGGGCGCGCGGGGTCTGCATCAAGGCCGGCAGGGCGTGGCCTGGAGCGATGCGGAAGTAACGGCGCTGGCGCAGCCAGGCATGTGACGGGTCGGGATCGAGCGGCGCTAGCTTTAGCTCGATGGCCTGCAGGCCGCTGCGGGGCGGAAGCTGGAAGCCGGGATCCAGCTTGCTCAGCGCCTGGGCGGCGACGATGCGGATCTCCCGCGGATGCTTCCAACCCAGCAGCCCGCGGTCGCTGAGTAGTTCCTGCAACAGGGGAGCGGCGTGGGTGTCGCGCAGCCACGACAACGCCTCAATGGCCTTCACCTGCACGTAAGGCGAGGCCGACGCCGGCAGCTCGCCTTGCGCCAGGCGCATCAAGCGCAGCGCCACTGCGGGATCGCTGCTGACGCCGATCTCACTGACGACTTCGGGCAGGATGGCGGGATCGAAGCGGTCCAGCAACAGCAGCAGCAGCGGCCCACGTTCCTCTTCCACGCCGATTCCAATCTGCCGCGCCACCGCGTCGTGGACCGAGCGTCCCCACTCCGGCAACCTTGCGGGCAGCAGATCGCGCACGGCATCGATCTGCAGATGGGTCAGCAAGCCGATGGTGGGAACGGCCTCTGCGGCGGGACGCGAGCGCAGCAAGTCCACCAGCCGCGCGGTCGCCTCCGTCCCCATGCCGCGCGCCAGTTCGACCAAGCGGTCGCCGTGGTCCCGCCGGTTGCAGCGGGAGTATTGCGCCGCCAGCTCGTCGGCCGCCGCGTGCGGCTCCCGTCGCAGGAATCTCAGGAACCCCGCGGGAATTTCGGGTTCCAGAAGCACGTCACTGACAAACTTGCGCAGGCGGCTTTCCACGGAAATTCTCCGCCGCACGTCCTGGCCCAGTTCCGCACGATGCTTCTCCAGGCGATCGGTGCAGTCCAGCGCCTGCCCCACGCCCACAAAATCAGAATGGGCGGCGGCTTCCTGGGTCAGCCGCACCAGGGTAGCGCTGAGCAGGGTCTGCGACTCGATTGCCGACTCGACCTGCAACTGTTCTCCGGTCCGCTCGAGCGCCGTGCGCAGCAGCGCAGGGTCGACCTGCGCGTAGAGTTCGGCCAGCTCACTCAGGCCCAGGGCGGTCCTGCGCCGGGCCTCGACATCCACGCTGCGGATGCACGACGAGTAGGTGTCGAGGACGGCGTGGGCGGTTTTCGCGTCGCCTCGCTCCAGCAATTGCCGGACATAGTCGCGGAGGTTCCGCGGGGGAATACACCAGGCATCGGGGGAAAGCAGCACCGCCCGCTTGCCGTTCTCCGGCACCGCCGCCCAGAATTGCCGGTCGAGCACCTCGGCATAGGACTCCACCAGCAGGCCGGCGCGGCCCATCTTTTCCTCGTGTTCGCGCAGCACCCCGCGCAACGTGTCGATCTCGCGGCCCATCTTGTCCAGCAGTTCGCGGACGGCGTTCACCCGCACTTCACCCTTCTCGTAACGCTCCAGCGCGAACTGGATGGCGAGATGCTCGGCGATTCGGAGCAGAAGGTTGGGATCCGATTCGGTCGGAGTCTGGGTTGCCATCTGCGCCAGCACCGTCTGCAGAATGGCTTGTACCGAAAAGGGCGAATTCCTGACCTCCTGGCGCAACTGCGCTGGATCTATGGTGCCCATGCCGGTGCCGGGCAGGACCTTGCCAAGCTGGGACAGCAGTTTGAGCACATTGGTGACGTCGTCCTGCTTCAAAGCCGGGGCGCCTCTGAAGCTTCCACGGCTGGCTCCAGTTGAACTACCGGACCCTGATCCGGGGCCGCTTCCGTAACCGGTCCCTGTGCCAGAGCCAGAACCGGATCCTTGGCCGGAGTCTGTGCCGACTCCCTGACCAGCTCCAGTTAGACTACCGGACCCTGGTCCCTGACGGGTTCCTGCGCCGGAGCCAGAACCGGATCCTGAACCAGAGCCATCTCCCGTTCCCTGGCCGGCGCCATCGCCGCTGCCGCCGCCGGTTCCGCCAGCTTCCGCGCCTCTTTCACCCTCGGCCGCGGCAATCAACTGCAGCAGCTTTTGTGGATCGCTCAGCCAATCCTTAAACCTCTCTGAGTCATCCCCGAGAGCGTGTATGGCTAGCTGTGTAGTGACCGGCTCACTGCTGTCCTGGGGAACGTAGCGGATCTCGTTCACCCGGATCGGACCATCGGCGTCGCCGAAAGCCCGCCGCAGTTCCGCGGCGATGGCCGCCGGCCGGGCCCCGGCTTCGGCAAAGGCATTGACCAGCAGGAGAAAATCATCGCGAGAGACCTGCGCCGAAAAGAAAATGCTCGCCAGTCCTGCCGCCGAGAGCAACTGCGCGAAGCTGCGCTCCGCCGGGCCGGTTTCCAGCGGTACGCCGTCCAGCAACAGCTTCGAACCCGACACCCCGAACAGGAAGCCGCCCTGCGGATCGGAGGGCATGGCGGCACGCAGCTCCCTCCAGGTGGTTTCGAATTGCGCCGAGGTGAGCCTGTGGTCCACCCCGTAGAGGCGGACATATTTCAACAGAATGTTCAGGCTGCGCGCGAACGCACGAGCGGCGCTGGTCCGGCTGCCCGTGCCAAGTCGGGGAGAAGACACCGGTACACCTCTGGCGACTACCCAGAGTACAAGTGTTAGCAGTGGGACGAAAGTTACCAAGGGAGATGATCGGCCGGTGCAGCAACCCTCGGTAACATAACGGATTCAATAGCTTGCCCTGGCAAACCTTGGTAACCGGAATCTAGGAGAGCTTCGCTTTGAGCCGGTCATAGGTGGTTTCCAAGGATTCGGGCAGCATGCGCGTCTCACCCACCACAGTCATGAAATTAGAATCGGCCACCCAGCGCGGCAGAACGTGCATGTGAATATGCCCGGCCACACCGGCCCCGGCGGCCTTGCCGATGTTTATTCCCATATTGATACCGTCGGGCTGGTAGACCTCGCGCAGAACGCCTTCCATACGCTGCGCCAGGGCCATCATCTCCTGCGCTGTCTCCGGCGGCAGCTTGATAAGCTCGTCCAGGTGCTGGTTAGAGACGATCATGACGTGGCCGGAAGTGTAAGGAAACGCATTGACAATGATGAAACAGTGCTGCCCGCGGTAGACGATTCCGGTGTTGCGGTCGTCGCTCCTCTCAAAGGCCTGGCAGAAAGGACAACCGGGAGACTTGTTCGAGGAAACGATGTACGCGTAACGCCACGGCGTCCAGAGGAAATCCATGGTGGCAGAGTAGCAAAAATCGCCAAGAAATTAAGCTTATAAGCGGTAAGTTGGCAATCGAGCCCGAGAAATCCGTATTGCATTCGTTACGGGAAGAAGAATTCTTCTCAGCAGGTTTGACACTGTTTGTGAACGGTTGCTATAGTCGAAAGGTCTTTGGGACGCGGGTATCGCGCCGTAAGATCCGCCGCCTCAGCAAACCAAACCAGATTTGCCGGGGATTCCGGATCCGCTAGCTGGGTTCCAGGCCGCGGTTCGCAGCTTTCTGGAGTCAAGCCCCCCTGAATGCAGGGAGTTGCGGGCGCTGGCGTCATCGCAAACAAGAAGGCCCGCCCGCGGTCCCTCCGAAAGACAGAACCTTGCGCGCGCCTGTACGTGTGCGAGGCGCACTTGAGTAAGACATTGCAGGAAGAAACCACAGCCCGCAGCCCCCAGCCGGAAGCCGCGCACACCGCCACCGAAGCTGCACCGGCGCCGGCACCGAACCCATCCGCTACACCGTCGCAGAATCCGCAACCCGAGCGGCCTGCCGCAACGCAGCAGCCGAACTTAGTAGCGCCCGCCCGTCGAGATAGAGAAACCATGGAAGATTTTGCTACCGCACTTGAAACCTTCACCGCAGAAGCCGAAACCCAGACCGAAAGCCGCATTCATAAAGGTACGGTTCTTAAAATCACTCCCAGCCACGTAGTCGTGGACATTGGTTCCAAGTCCGAGGGTCTGGTCCCGGTCGCCGAGGTACAGGACGCCGAGGGCAGTCCCAGAGTCCAGCCCGGCGATGAGATCGACGTTATGGTGCAGCACGGCGTGACCGAAGAAGGCTACGTCGTGCTCTCCTACCAGAAGGCACAGCGTATCCGCGTGTGGGAGGACATCGAAAAGGCTTACAACGACAAGACCCCCATCAAAGGCAAAGTTGTAGAGCGAGTGAAGGGCGGCCTGTCGGTCGATATCGGCGCCCGCGCCTTTCTGCCCGGCTCGCAGGTAGACTTGAAGCCGGTCCGCAATCTGGACGCGCTCAAAGGCCAGGACATCGAAGTCCGTATCATCAAGCTCAACAAGAAGCGCGGCAATATTGTGGTCTCGCGCAAGCAGATGCTGGAAGAAGAAGTGGGCGAGAAGCGCGCCAAGACGCTGGAAAAGCTGGCCGAGGGCGCGGTGCTGACCGGCGTGGTAAAGAACCTCACCGACTACGGCGCTTTCGTTGACATGGGCGGCATTGACGGCCTGCTGCACATCACCGACATGTCCTGGGGCCGGCTCACGCATCCCCGCGACCTGGTCAACGTGGGCGACGAGATCCACGTCAAGGTCCTCAAGTACGACAAAGACAAGCAGCGCGTCTCGCTGGGCTTCAAGCAGCTCACACCCGATCCCTGGCTGGATGCCGCCCACCGTTACCCGGTAGGCGCGCACGTCAAGGGGCGCGTGATCTCCATCACCGACTACGGCGCTTTCGTCGAGCTGGAGCAGGGAATCGAAGGCTTGGTGCACGTCAGCGAGATGACCTGGTCCAAGCGCACCAAGCATCCTTCCAAGATCGTGAGCGTCGGCCAGCAGGTCGAGACCGTGGTGCTCAACGTAAACCCGCAGGAGCGCCGCATTTCGCTGGGCCTCTAGCAACTGGAAACCAACCCCTGGGAGACGCTGCAGGAGAAATATCCCATTGGCGCGACGGTCGAGGGCCGGGTGCGCAACCTCACCGACTTTGGCGCCTTCGTCGAAATCGAGGACGGCATCGATGGTTTGGTCCACGTCAGCAACCTGAGCTGGACCAAGCGCGTCAAGCACCCCTCGGAAGTTCTGAAGAAGGGCGAGAAGGTGAAAACCATCGTGCTGGGCATCGACACCAGCCAGCGCCGGCTGTCGCTGGGCGTCAAGCAACTGCAGCCTGACGTCTGGGAGACGTTTTTCTCCACCCACCGCGTCGGCGACGTGCTGCACGGCAAGGTGCTGCGCGTGGCCAGCTTCGGCGCCTTCGTCGAGATTGCCGACGGCGTCGAGGGCCTGTGCCACAACTCCGAAGCCGCCGACGCGCAGGGCGCGCCCCTGCGCCTCGAACCGGGACAGGACTTCGACTTCAAGATCATCAAGATGAATCCCGACGAGAAGAAGGTTGGCCTGTCGATCCGCGCCGTGGGCGAAGAAGGCTCGCGCCAGGACGTGGAAGCCTATAAGCATCCGGCTTCCAGCGCCACCGCCACCATCGGCGATCTGGTGGAGTGGAAGCGCGCCGGCAATGATCAGAACTAAAGCTTCTAGAGTTGCACCGGCCCCCAGTAATAGCGGCTTTTTTCGTCGTACACCTTGGAATTGTCATTCCGAGGCGCGCGAATGAGAGCAGCGACCGAGCGGGTGCGAGGAATCTCGGTTTATGAAACTGCTTGCAACCTGCAACACCAAGATCCCTCGTCGCGCTCACCTCACCACGTCTGCGCGCCCGTCCTCGGGATGACAGTCTGTTGTCGGAACGGAGCGGGCCAGCCTTACTTCGACATATTTATCTTCAAATGCATGACCACATTGGTTCGGCTGTCGAAGGAGCTGAGCGTCCTGGTGTCGCTCTTGTGGCCCTGGTATTCGGCGCGGACCTGGTAGTCCACGTTCCGAGAGAGGGAGCTGAATCGGTAATTGCCTTGGTCATCGGTGATGTAGGTCTTCACCACCTGGGTCCGCGTATCTTGTAAATACACGACGGCCCCGGAGAGGGGCACGTCCGCCTTGTCGGTGACCTGCCCGGTCAAAGTACGGGTCTGGGGTTCATCCTTGGGCGCCGGCACGCTGGCCGCCAGCGCGCCCAGCAGGAGGACGGCAGCCACGATACCTGCGACCCTGCGCATAGACCCCCTTGTTGCCGCAGCGCCTTCTATTGGCTCAGATGCAGGCCGATGTCCACGCGCTCGTCATTTTCGACGTGGACTTTGACTTCGGGCCTGGGCGCGTGCTTATCGGCGGGCTCTGCCCATACGAAGTAATCGGCAGCGCCGGCCGGCACGCGCTGCGCAAACTCACCCTGATGGTCGGAAAAGAGCTCCCACCGGGCTTTGTTCTGATCCGCGCGGCGAATTTTCACCCGCACCCCGTAGGCCGGACGATCCCCGGGAGCGTAGACGGTACCGAAGATAAGAGCGTAAGGCTTCTCGGCGGGTTTCTCGGACGCCAAGGCCGCCGCAGCGGCGCCCAGGGTCACCAGGCTGAGGAGGATGAGCAACCATTTCCGGTCACCTGCCAGGCCACGGAGTTCAGGATTAGTAACCGTCTTCCTTCTCCTCCGTCTCTTGTTCTTCCTCGTCTACCTCCTCTTCCACCACCCGGTTCAGTTCCAGGGGATTGGTGGTGATGACCTCGAAGTCGGTGCCGCACTCGGGACAGGACACGATCTCGCCCTCGTCCACTTCGTCTTCTTCGATGTCGAGGTCGCTCTCACATTCCGGACATTGGACCATTATTCCCTCCGACAGCCAGCCGGGACACTCCGACCCGTCTGCTAATATTTAGAATTCCTCTGCCCTCAGCGTCAATACCGGGGGCTGCGAATTTTTGTAGCTTGTGCAGAGATGCGCGTACCGGTCGTGGGGGTGCGCTATTTCGGTCCAGCGAGGGAAACATGGCTCAGCGGAGCAGACGGATGGCCTGGTTGGCGCTGGGGATGGTGGCCGTCCCTGCGGCCGTCGCCCAGCAGCGCGGGCGCACCGCCAAGACCCCGCAAGTGGACCCGCAAATCGTGGCCGCAGTGAAGGAAGTCTCGCTGGCGCGGGTGAAAGCCAGCATCGAGAAGCTGGTCGGTTTCTACAATCGCAGCACGCTATCCGCAGCGGATGCGGCTTCGATCGCCAAAGGACGCGGCCTCGGCGCTGCGCGCGAGTGGATTCGCTCCGAATTCGAACGCTACTCCAAAGATTGCGACGGCTGCCTCAGAATCGAGATGCAGAAATTCACCGTTAGTCCTCCGGCGCGCCGTATCCCGCGCGCAACGGAAATCGTGAACGTGGTGGCTACGCTGCCGGGGACCGATCCCGCCAACGCCGGCCGCATCTACGTCGTCAGCGGCCACTACGATTCTCGCAACAGCGATAACGATAACGTTACCGATCCCGCGCCCGGCGCGAACGACGACGCCAGCGGCACCGCCGTCAGCCTGGAATGCGCGCGTGTGCTGAGCCAGCACAAGTTCCCCGCCACCATCGTGTTCATCGCCTTCGCCGGCGAGGAGCAGGGGCTCCACGGCAGCGCGCACTACGCCGAGGCCGCCAAGTCGGCGAAGATGGACATCGAAGCGGTGTTGAACAACGACATCGTGGGCGGCAATCATACGCCTGGCGACTGCGGGGTCCCCGGCGCGCCCGACGTTGGCGCGCGGGGGTGCAAGATGCAGCAGCCGCAGTGGGCGCGGATCTTCTCCGAGGGGATTCCGGCCGCCGCCACGCCTGACGAGATCAAGCTCATTCGTGCCACCGGCATGGAGAATGATTCGCCATCCCGACAGCTTGCGCGCTATGTCCGCGAGGTCGCCGAGCAGTATGTCTCCGGCTTCGAGCCCAAGCTGGTCTCGCGGCCTGACCGCTATCTGCGCGGCGGCGACCACCTCTCCTTCAACGATCAGGGCTTCGCCGCGGTGCGCTTCACCGAATACCGCGAAGACTACAACCACCAGCACCAGACCCCGCGCATCGAGAAAGGTGTGGAGTACGGCGACTGGCCGAAGTTTGTCGACTTTGCGTACGTCGCCAACGTCGCCCGGCTGAACGCGGCCACGCTGGCGTCGCTGGCATCGGGCCCGGCGCCGCCCGCCAACGTTCGCCTGGTGACCAGGGGCCTGCAGAACGATTCCACGCTTACCTGGAGCGCGTCTCCAGGAGGGCTGGCAACGAAATACGAGGTCTTGTGGCGCCCCACGACGGACACCGATTGGCCTCCCCAAAATGTGGAAGCCGTGGGCAATGTGACGCAAGCCACGCTCAACCGCTCCAAGGACAACGTGATTTTCGCCGTGCGCGCGGTGGACGCGAAGGGCCATCGCAGCGTCGCCGTGGTACCGTTACCTGAACGGTAGCGCCGGCCTCTGGCCGGCTGTCCGTGTGGGCGGCCCGCCCACACGCGCGAGGGCGAGACGTCCCTTCGGCTTCGCTCAGGGCGTGCTCTCGCGATAGCCGCCTCAACGGCGGCGCTACATGTCCGACGGCATTTCTCCGTTGGCGTTCGGCACGATAAAATTCCAGGATGCGTCGTACCTCCAACTACGGCAACTACACGATGTCGATGAGCTTTCCGCCGTTCACTAAGGCGGTGAAGTGGCTGATCATAGCCAACGGGCTGATCTTTCTTCTGGACGCGCTCCTCGGACGTGTCTCTCCCGGGATTGGCCGAGACATTGTGCTCTGGTTCTCGCTTATACCGGCTTTGGTGATGCACGGCTACGTCTGGCAGTTGGTGACCTATTCCTTCCTGCACAGCGGGCTCTGGCACATTCTGTTCAACATGCTCTGGCTGTGGATGTTCGGATCGCAGTTCGAGATGGACTGGGGAAGCTCCCGTTTCCTCGAGTTCTACTTTTTCTGTGTGATTGGCGCAGCCCTGAGCACAATCGCAGTTGCGTATGCTGGCCTGCTGGGTCTCACGCCCCTCGTCCCCACGGTTGGCGCTTCCGGCGGAATTTACGGAATCCTGATGGCCTTCGGCATCCTCTACGCCAACCGAGAGATCATGCTGTTTCCGATTCCGTTCACCATCAAGGCGAAGTACTTCGTGATCGGTTTGATCTTCATCACGCTGTATCTCTCGATCAGCGGGCCGGGCGGGGTCGCCTACGTCGCGCATCTGGGCGGACTGCTGTTCGGCTATATCTTCATCAGGTTCATGCCACGACACGGCGTGGTGGCTGGAACTTCGGAGCGCTACTTCGGACTGCGCAACGCTTATTACCGCTGGAAGCGCCGCCGCGCCGCCAAGAAGTTCGAGGTCTACATGCGGAAGCACGATCGCAACCAGTACTTCGACGAGCACGGCAACTTCCGCGATCCCGAGCGGCGGCCTCCCGAAAAAGGCAACGGCGAGCACCGCGGCCCGTGGGTGAATTAGAGGACGCAGCGGGCAGGATGAAGCAGGCGGTGTTTCTACGGCTCTGCGTCCTGCTTCCTGCCACCTGCTTGCTAGCCCTGCTGCTTGGCCATCGAATCGAGCGGAGTCACGTCCTCCAGCCGCTCAAGCACCTGCGTGACTTTTGCGATCTCGCTCAGCCGCTTCCAAAAGCGGTGAACGTCGGGATCGTCTTGAGCCTCTTTTCGTGCCTCCTCGGATCGCCAATACCGGATGTTGACAAAGCGGCGAGGATCTTTTTGGTCGCGGTAGAGCAGGTCGCGGCTGTACTGTTTGCGCCGCAGCACGGCGTAGAACTCGTGCAGGAGTTGGAGACACTCCTCGTCCTTGCCGTCGAAGGCGTCCACAATGGCGAGGGCCATGATTTCGCAGGTTTGCGACATTCCGGTTATCTCCTTCTGCGCTCCGGCAACGGTTTGCTTGGGGGAACCCGCCGGCGCTCGCGCCCAAGGTTGCCGGGTTCCTGTCCGCCTGACCCGACCACGTGCAGGCGCATGAAATTGGTGGACCCGGAGGCCATCTGCGTGCCCGCCACCACGCCGATCACATCGCCCGCCACAACCGCACGGCGACGCAGGAGTTCCTGTTCGGCGGCGCGAACCATGTCGTCGCCGGTACGCGCGCTCTGCTCCAGAATCGGAGATACGCCCCACAACAGATTAAGCCGGTTGGCCACCTGCGGGAAAGCGGTAAAAGCGTAGATGGGCGCCGCCGGACGGTACTTGGAGATCAAACGCGCCGTGTTGCCGGTCTCGGTGAAGACGGCGATAGCGCGCATCTCCACGTCGTGGGCAGCGTGGGCCACGGATTCGCAGATGGTCTCGGCGATGGAGAGCCTCCGCACTTCTTTTCGCCGCAGCCGCAACACATCCATGCCGTGGTCGCTCTCTGCCTCGGCCACGATCCGCCCCATCATGGCAACGGCTTCGCGCGGGTACTTGCCGCTGGCGGTTTCGGCCGAGAGCATGACCGCGTCCGTGCCGTCGAAGACGGCGTTGGCCACATCGCTGGCTTCGGCGCGCGTGGGGCGCGGGTTCTCGACCATGGACTCCAGCATCTGGGTCGCGGTGATCACCGGCTTGCGCCACTCCGAAGCACGCTGGATGATGCGCTTCTGGATGAGCGGAACCTTCTCCGGTTCGACCTCCACGCCCAGGTCGCCGCGCGCCACCATGACGCCGTCAGCCACTTGCAGGATTTCTTCCAGGCGGTCGATGGCCTGCGGTTTTTCCAGCTTGGCGATGACGGGGACCTCGGGGCCTTCGTCGCCGATGAAACGCTTGGCCGCCAGCACGTCCTCACCGCGGCGCACGAACGACACCGCCACGAGATCCACACCATGCTTCAGCCCGAAGCGCAGGTCCTTCTTGTCCTTCTCGGTCAGAGCCGGAACTTGGACTTCGGTCCCCGGCAGGTTGATGCCCTGATGCTCGCCCAGCAGGCCGCCATTGACCACCTCGCACTCGACGTCGGCGCCGTGAATGGCTTGTACGCGCAGCTCGATGAGACCGTCGGAGAGCAACACACGCGCGCCTGCGACGACCTCCTCTGCCAGGCGAGGATAGCTGGCCGAGATCAGCGACGCCGTGCCGGGCACATCGCGCGGCGTGATGGTCACGCGCGATCCTGGCGTGAGCGCAATCGGCTTGTGAAATTTCAAGCCCCCGGTGCGAATCTTCGGGCCTTGCAGGTCCTGCAGGATAGCCACGGTGCGGCCTTCCCTATCCGCTGCCCGCCGCAACCGCTCGATCACGCGCGCGTGTTCCTCGTGGGTGGAATGCGAGAAGTTCAGCCGGGCCACGTCCATGCCCAGGCGCAGCAGCTCGCGAATCATGCTTTCGGAGCGGCTCGCCGGCCCGATGGTGCAGACGATCTTGGCTCGGCGCTCGGGAACCTGACGCTTGCCTCGAAATCTCGTTGCTGGCGGCGGATCAAAGCCCGCTGCGGCGCTCACTTCGTAACCTGCAATTCCTGCTGCAATTGCTCGTCCAGGGGCTGGCCGGTGAGCCGCTTGGGGTAGATGAGCGCGTTGAACTCGGCGCCCACCAGAATGATGACGGCAATGATGTACAGCCACACCAGCAGCGCCATGGCCGTGCCCAGCGAGCCGTACATGATGCTGTAAACGGAAAAGCGGCGCAGGTACCAGCCGAAGAGCACGGTCGCCGGGAACCACATGCCGGTTGCCAGCAGTGCGCCCGGGAGCGAGAGGTGCCAGGGCGCGATCCGCGGCACGCCCCAGTGATAGATCAGCAGGATCACCAGCACGCTGGTGGCGGAGGCGATCAGCCACCGACTGGCCGTCCACATCAGCAGAATATAGGGAGCGATGTCGTGCCCGGCCTGGTAGGCAAGCCAGGTCTCGATCTGGTTGCCGAAGGCAGTCAGCACGGTGGCGAACAGCATAGGTATGAAGGTGAGGAAGACCAGCAAGAACGCCATCAATCGCTCGTGCACGATGCCCCACACCTTGGGCATGCGGTAGGCGTTGCGGAACCCCTCCATCCAGGAGATGAACATTCCGGAGGCGGTCCACAGTGTCAGCAAGGCTGTGGGGATCAGGATTCCGACGGGGTGATGCTGCCGCTCAATCAGCGTGCGTACCGGACCCCCCGTTCCCTCGGGCAGGACCGTGGTAACCGCCCGGATGAACTCGCGGAAAAGCGTCCGGCTGCCCACCTCGGCCAGCACTGCCGCCACTACCAGCAGCGTAGGAAACAGCGTCAGGATGGCGGAATACGCCGCCCCCTTGGCGATGCCGAACTGGTCGTGCTGGAAGGCACGCCAAAAGGCGAACCGCAAGTAGCGGGCGAACCGGAACATAGCTGGGGATAAGGTATCAGTTGCCAGTTGTCAGTTGCCAGTTGTCAGTTGGGTGATCCTCGAGGAAGCCGTTTATGACAAAAGGGCTTTAGGGTGCACGTCCGGGTCAGGTCGCAGGAGAAACAGGTCCTTCGTCGCGCTCCCTCACACGCTCGGTCGCGCTTCCCCAGGATGACAATCTCTTTTGAGCGCTTTGCGGCACGGCTCAAAGCCGTGCCCTTTCACCACTATTCGCAATACCATTGAAAAAATCGCGGGCCCTTGCGGGCCCACGATAACTGACAACTGGAAACTGGTAACTATTCTGCCGCCAGCTCTTCCGTCTCGCCCTCGTGGCGCAGCAATTCCAGGGCGCGCTCGGCTTCCTCGTAGGCGGCCGAGACTTCTTCCTGGACCTTCTGTGCGGCTTCTTCCAGCTCGGGCGACAGGCGCACGTTGCGGTAGTGTTCCATGCCGGTGCCGGCCGGGATCAGCCGTCCCACGATGACGTTTTCCTTCAGCCCGCGCAGGTGGTCCACCTTGCCCTGGATGGAGGCTTCGGTGAGCACGCGCGTGGTCTCCTGGAAAGACGCCGCCGAGATGAACGACTCGGTGGCCAGCGACGCCTTGGTGATGCCCAGGAGCAGCGGGCGTCCGGTGGCAGGCTTGCCGCCTTCCTTGATGACCCGCTGGTTCTCCTCCTCGAACTTGAACTTGTCGGCCTGTTCTTCGAGCAGGAACTGGGTATCGCCCACGTCCTCGACCTTGCGCCAGCGCATCATCTGGCGGACGATCACCTCGATGTGCTTGTCGCTGATGGTCACGCCCTGCAGGCGGTAGACCTCCTGGATTTCGTTCACCAGGTAGGCCTGCAGCTCCTTCTCGCCGAGCACGGCCAGGATATCGTGCGGATTGAGCGGGCCGTCCATAAGCGGTTCGCCGGCGCGCACGCGCTCGCCTTCCTGCACGTTGATGTGGACGCCGCGCGGCACCGCGTACTCCTTCTCGGTGCCGTTGTCGGCGGTGACATAGACCTTGCGCTGGCCTTTGCTGATCTCACCGAACCTGACGCTGCCGTCGATCTCGCTGATAACCGCCGTCTCGTGCGGCTTGCGGGCCTCGAAGAGTTCGACCACGCGCGGCAGACCGCCGGTGATGTCCTTGGTCTTGGTAGTCTCACGCGGGATCTTGGCCAGCACGTCGCCCGGCGAGGCGGTGTCGCCGTCCTGCACCATCAGGTGGGCGCGTGACGGCATCAGGTAGCGCTTACTGGTCTTGCCCTTCACCACGATAGCCGGCTGCCGCTTCTCGTCCTGAGTGTCCATGACAACGTGCCGCGACAGGCCCGTGACCTCGTCCACTTCTTCGTGCAGGGTGACGCCTTCCTGCAGGTCTTTGAAGCTGACGGTGCCGCCGATTTCAGTCAGGATGGCGAAGGTGTAGGGATCCCACTCCACCAGCACCTGGCCCATCGGCACATGCTGGCCCTCGTCCACTTTGAGTTTGGCGCCATACACCACCGAGTAGCGCTCCTTCTCGCGGCCCTTTTCGTCTACCAGGGCGATGGAGCCAGTGCGGTTCATCGCTACCAGGTCTCCTTCCTTGGAACGCACGGTCTGCAAGTTGAGGAAACGCACGATGCCGTTGGACTTGGCATCGAGGCGCGATTGCTCGGAGACTCGGGAGGCCGTGCCCCCGATGTGGAAGGTGCGCATGGTGAGCTGCGTTCCCGGCTCGCCGATGGACTGCGCCGCGATCACGCCTACGGCTTCGCCCAGCTCCACCAGCCGCCCGGAGGCCAGGTTGCGACCGTAGCACATGACGCACACGCCGCGCTTGGACTCGCAGGTGAGCACCGAGCGGATCTTCACCTTCTCGATGCCCGCCGACTGGATGGCGCTGGCCAGGTCTTCCGTGATCTCATGGTTGACGTCGACGATCACGTTGCCTTCGTAGTCCTTGATCTTTTCCAGCGAGACGCGGCCGACGATGCGGTCGCGCAAGGGCTCGATGATCTCGCCCGACTCGACGATCGATCCCACGTAGATGCCGTCCACCGTGCCGCAGTCCACCTCGCTGACGATGACGTCTTGCGCCACGTCCACCAGGCGGCGGGTCAGGTAGCCGGAGTCGGCGGTCTTGAGCGCCGTGTCCGCCAGGCCTTTGCGGGCGCCGTGGGTGGAGATGAAGTACTGCAGCACCGTCAGCCCCTCGCGGAAGTTGGCGGTGATGGGGGTCTCGATGATCTCGCCGGAAGGCTTGGCCATCAGGCCGCGCATGCCGGAGAGCTGTCGGATCTGCTGCTTGGAGCCGCGGGCGCCGGAGTCGGCCATGACGAAGATGGGGTTGATGGCGCCGGACCTGTCCGCCTGCTCCATCACCCCGAACATCTCGTCGGCCACTTTCTCGGTGATGCCCGACCAGATCTCGATCACCTTGTTGTAGCGCTCGCCGTTGGTGATGGCCCCGTCCAGGTACTGCTGCTGCACGCTGACCACCTGCTTCTCGGCTTCGCGCACCAGCACGCGCTTGTTCTCGGGAATCACCATGTCATCGATGCCGATGGACAGGCCCGCCTTGGTGGCGTAGAGGAAGCCCATCTCCTTGATGCGGTCCAGCATGCGGACCGTGGTTTCCAGGCCGAAGCGCAGGTAGCCATAGTTCACCAACTGGCCGATTCCCTTCTTCTTGATGAGCCCGTTGATGAACGGCATGCCTTCCGGCAGGTACTCGTTCAGAATCACGCGCCCCACGGTGGTGTTGATGTACTGCCGCTCGAACTGCACCGGCTCGGTGTGCACCACGTCCTGATCGTCATACGCGGTGGTCAGGTCGATTACCTGGCCGGTATAGCGCAGACGGATGGGAGTAAGCGTCTCGACTTCCTTGGCTTCCAGCGCCAGCAGCACTTCGTCGGAGTTGGCGAAAGCGCGGCCCTCGCCCTTAGCGCCGGGCTTGGCCTTGGTGAGGTAATAGACGCCGAGCACCATGTCCTGCGTGGGCACGGTGATGGGCTGGCCCGAGGCCGGCGACAGGATGTTGTGCGAGCTCAGCATAAGCACGCTGGCTTCGACCTGCGCTTCCGGCGACAGTGGAATGTGCACCGCCATCTGGTCGCCGTCAAAGTCGGCGTTGAACGCCGTGCATACCAGCGGGTGGATCTTGATGGCCTTGCCTTCCACCAGCACCGGCTCAAAGGCCTGGATGCCGAGGCGGTGCAGAGTGGGCGCGCGGTTCAACAGCACCGGGTGGTCTTTGATGACCTCTTCCAGGATGTCCCACACCGCCGATTCCTGCTGCTCCACCATCTCCTTGGCCTGCTTGATGGTGGTGCACTGCCCGGTCTGCTCCAGCCGGTGATAGATAAAAGGCTTGAACAGCTCCAGCGCCATCTTTTTGGGCAGGCCGCACTGGTGCAGCTTTAGTTCGGGGCCGACCACGATCACGGAGCGGCCGGAGTAGTCGACGCGCTTACCCAGCAGGTTCTGGCGGAAGCGGCCCTGCTTGCCCTTGAGGGTGTCGGAGAGGGACTTCAGCGGGCGATTGTTGGCGCCACGCAGCACGCGACCACGGCGGCCGTTATCGAACAGCGCGTCCACGGCTTCCTGCAGCATGCGCTTCTCGTTGCGCACGATGACTTCGGGCGCGTGCAGGTCCATCAGCTTCTTCAAGCGGTTATTGCGGTTGATCACGCGGCGGTAGAGGTCGTTCAGGTCGCTGGTGGCGAAGCGTCCGCCATCGAGCGGCACCAAGGGGCGCAACTCGGGCGGGATCACCGGCAACACGTCCAGGATCATCCACTGCGGCTTGTTGCCGCTCTTGCGGAAGGCTTCCACGACCTTCAGACGCTTGGCGTACTTCAGCCGCTTCTGCACCGAGGTCTCGTTCTTCATCTTGTCGCGCAGTTCGACGGAAAGCTCGTCCACCTCCACGCGCTTGAGAAGCTCCTTGATGGCCTCGGCGCCCATCATGGCCTTGAAGCCGGTGGGCCGGTACTGCTGGTCGACTTCGCGGAAGCGCGTCTCTTCCTTGATGATCTCCTTTTCCTTGACGGGCGCGTCACCCGGATCCACCACTACATAGGCTTCGAAATAGAGGACCGACTCGAGGTCGCGCAGCGAGATGTCCAGCAGGTGCCCGATGCGGCTGGGCAGCCCCTTGAAGAACCACACGTGCGAGCAGGGCGACGCCAGCTCAATGTGGCCCAGCCGCTCGCGCCGGACCTTGGAGAGCGTCACTTCCACGCCGCACTTGTCGCAGATGACGCCGCGGTGCTTCATGCGCTTGTATTTGCCGCAGAGGCACTCCCAGTCCTGCGTGGGGCCGAAGATGCGCGCGCAGAACAGCCCGTCGCGCTCCGGCTTAAAGGTGCGGTAGTTGATGGTCTCCGGTTTGGTGACCTCGCCGTGCGACCAGCTGCGGATCTTCTCCGGCGACGCCAGGCTGATGCGGATGGCGTCGAAATCGGCGATGGCGGTTCCCAGATCGAATGGACTCGTGCGGTACAAGGTGTCCTCCGTTTTGCCCCGAAGCAGCGGCTAGTTGCCAGTAGCCGGTTGCCAGTTATGAGTTGTCAGCGTTGCGGCCCGGAGCTTGCGCCACAAGCCTCGATTTTCAAACCTAAGATTCTTTCCCAGTGGCCAGCCGCCCTCACCTGGCAACTGACCACTGACAACTTCCTCTAATCCGCCGCCGTGGCAGTCGTAGTAGCCAGCGCTTTGCGCTCGCCTACCTTAATCAGCTCCACATCCAGGCACAGCGACTGCAACTCGCGGATGAGGACGTTAAACGACTCCGGCACGCCCGGCTCAATCGCCGCTTCGCCCTTGACGATGGCCTCATAAATCTTGGTGCGGCCATAGACGTCGTCGGACTTGGCGGTGAGCAGCTCCTGCAAGATGTAGGCGGCGCCGTAGGCTTCGAGCGCCCAGACTTCCATCTCGCCGAAGCGCTGCCCGCCGAACTGCGCCTTGCCCCCCAGCGGTTGCTGGGTGATGAGCGAGTACGGCCCAATGGAGCGGGCGTGGATCTTGTCGTCCACCAGATGCGAGAGCTTAAGCATGTAGATGTATCCGACCGTGACCGGCTGTTCGAACTTGTCGCCGGTCATACCGTCGTAGAGTTCGGTCTTGCCCGATTCCGGCAGGCTCCCTTCCTTCAGCAGGTTCTTGATCTCGGCCTCGTGCGCGCCGTCGAACACGGGCGAGGCGAAATACACGCCACGGTGCATACCCTGAGCGATGGCTTCCAGCGTGTCGTCGTCGAGCCCGGTGATCTGGTCCACGAAGGGCGTGTCCTTGAAGATGGTCTTCAGCTCGCGCCGCACCATCTCCGGTTTGGAGTTGTTCTTCATCAGCTCGCCGATGCGCTTGCCCAGTTCGTGACCGGCCCATCCCAGGTGCGTCTCCAGGATCTGGCCGACGTTCATACGGCTGGGCACGCCCAGCGGGTTGAGCACGATCTCCACCGGCGTCCCGTCGGCGAGGTAAGGCATGTCCTCGTCCGGCAGGATGCGGGCGATCACGCCCTTATTGCCGTGGCGTCCGGCCATCTTGTCGCCCACGTTAAGCTTGCGCTTCATGGCGATGTACACCTTCACCAGCTTGATGACGCCGGGCGGCAGCTCATCGCCCTTCTGCAGCTTGCCGATCTTCTCGTTGACGATCTTGCGCAGCACGTCGATCTGCCGCGAGGTCATCTCCTCGATCTCATCGATTTGCTCGTTGACCCGCGGGTCCTTGTCGGCGTACTTGATGCGCTTGAGGTTGCGCGTCGAGATGCGCTCGATGGTCTCGCGGTCGAGGAAGGCTCCCTTGGTGAGCAGGCGCTTGTTGGTGCGCTCGTCGTGCAGATCGGCCTGCACTTCCTTGGCGCCCAGGATGGCCTCCAGCCGCTTCAGCCGCTCGTCGGTCAGAATGCGGATCTCGTCGGAGAGGTTCTTCTCCAGCTTCTCGATCTGCATGGCTTCGATCGACTTGGCGCGCTCGTCCTTCTCCTGGCCTTTGCGGGAGAAGATCTTCACGTCCACGATCGTGCCCTCGATGCCCGGCGGGCAGGTAAGGGAAGCATCGCGCACGTCGCCGGCTTTTTCGCCGAAGATGGCGCGCAGCAGCTTCTCTTCCGGCGTGAGCTGAGTCTCACCCTTGGGCGTAACTTTACCCACCAGGATGTCGCCGGCCTTCACTGTGGCACCGATACGGATGATGCCGCTCTCATCCAGGTCGCGCAGCGCCGATTCACTCACGTTGGGGATGTCGCGCGTGATCTCTTCCGGGCCCAGCTTGGTGTCGCGGGCCTCGATCTCGAACTCTTCGATATGGATGGAGGTGTAGTAGTCCTCCTTCACCAAGCGCTCCGAGACCAGGATCGCGTCTTCGAAGTTATACCCGCGCCAGGGCATGAAGGCGACCAGCACGTTACGCCCCAGCGCCAGCTCACCGAAGTCGGTGCAGGGACCGTCCCCGATCACCTGTCCCTTCGCCACCCGGTCGCCCTTCTTCACCACCGGCTTCTGGTTGATGCAGGTGTTCTGGTTCGAGCGCTTGAACTTGATGAGCTGGTAGATGTCGGACCCGACTTCGCGGGAGAGCTGTCCCGGATGGTGCTCGCCCTCCACGCGCACGATAATGCGCTCGGAATCCACCGAGTCGATGATGCCGGAGCGCCGCGCCAGCACTACCGCGCCGGAATCGCGCGCGGTCACGCCTTCCATCCCCGTGCCTACGAGCGGAGCTTCCGCCCGCAGCAGGGGCACGGACTGGCGCTGCATGTTGGCGCCCATCAGAGCGCGGTTGGCGTCGTCGTGCTCGAGGAACGGCACCAGCGACGCGGCCACCGACACCAGTTGCTTGGGGCTGACGTCGATGTAGTCCACTTCATCGCGACTTACCAGCACGAAGTTGCCGGCCTTGCGGGCGTTCACCAGCTCGGCGGTGATGCGGCCCTTGTCGTCGAGATCGACGTTGGCCTGCGCGATCACGTGCCGGTCCTCCTCCCAGGCCGAGAGGTAGAAAGAATAGGGCTCGTAATCGACCTGGCGGCGGCGGCGCTCTTTCAGCTCGGCATTCAGCTTCTCCGCCTCGTGCAGCTCCAGGTGATCGCCCACACGGTGGTCGCTGTCGCCCGCGTTCACTACCACGACGTACTCCTGCACCCGTCCGCCCTTGACACGGCGGTAGGGCGACTCGATGAAGCCGTAGTCGTTGATGCGGGCGTAGCAGGAGAGGCTGGAGATCAGACCGATGTTCGGACCTTCCGGCGTCTCGATGGGGCAGATGCGCCCGTAGTGCGTGGGATGGACGTCGCGCACCTCGAAGCCGGCGCGCTCCCGGCTCAATCCCCCTGGCCCCAGGGCTGAGAGGCGCCGCTTGTGCGTGATCTCGGACAGCGGGTTGGTCTGGTCCATGAACTGCGAAAGCTGCGAGGACCCGAAGAACTCGCGGATGGCCGCCATCACCGGCTTGGCATTCACCAGGTCGTGCGGCATGGCGGTCGACATCTCCTGGTACACACTCATCTTTTCCTTGATGGCGCGCTCCATGCGCACCAGGCCGATGCGGAATTGGTTCTCCAGCAGCTCGCCGACCGCGCGCACCCGCCGGTTGCCGAGGTGATCGATGTCATCCACCGTGCCGAGGTTCCGGCGCAGCTTCAGCAGGTAGCGGATGGTGGCGTAAAAGTCCTCGGGCTCGAGCGTGCGGTTCTCGAGGTTGGTGGCGTCAGCGCGCTCGAAGAGCTTGATGTTGAACTTCAACCGCCCCACCTTGGAGAAGTCGTACTTGCGCGCATCGAAGAACATGCCGTGGAACAGTGAGGTGGCGGTGTCCAGCGTCGGCGGATCGCCGGGACGCAGCTTGCGGTAGATCTCGATCAGCGCTTCCTGCGGCGTCTTGACCGAATCGCGGCGCAGGGTCTGGCTGATGACCACGCCCACGTCGTCGCGCTCGGGAAAGAACAGGTGTAACTCGCTGATGCCAGCGTCAATCAGCTTGGCCAGCTTGTCGGCCGTAACCTCGGAGTTGGCTTCGAGCAACACCTCGCCGGTGTTGGTGTCCACCACGTCGGCAGCGGTGAAGGCCCCCTCGAGGTCGGTGGTGTCGATCTCGATCTCGGTGACCTTCGCTTTCTGGATGTCCTTCAGCACCGCCGGCGTGATTTTCCGTCCGGAGTGCGCGATCTCCTCGCCGCCACGGCCCACCACGCGGTGCGACAATTTCATCCCCGCCAGGTTAGTGGGACGGTCCGAACCGGGCTCCAGCGTCCAGTAGAGCTTCTTGTCCTTCACCGCGATCTTGTCCACGGTGTAGAAGGTGCGCAGGATGTCCTCGTCAGAGCGCAGGCCCAGAGCGCGCAGGAAGATGGTGCCCAGGAACTTGCGCTTGCGGTCGATACGCACATACAGGATGTTCTTCTGGTCGTACTCAAACTCCACCCAGGAGCCGCGATAGGGAATGATCTTGCCCAGGAAGTAAGTCCGCTGGTTGGCGGTCTCGAAGAACACGCCCGGGGAGCGGTGCAACTGGCTGACGATCACGCGCTCGGTGCCGTTGATGATGAAGGTGCCGTTCTGCGTCATCAGCGGGATGTCGCCGAAAAAGACTTCCTGCTCCTTGATGTCGCGGATCGACTTGTTGCCGGTCTCCGGGTCCTTCTCGAAGATGGTGAGCCGGATGGTGACCTTGAGCGGCGCCGAGTAGGTCATGCCGCGCTCTTCGCACTCGGTCTGGTCGTACTTGAGCTGCAGTCCCACCGGGTCGCCGCACTTGTTGCAGAAGTCGGGCGTATTGGCGTTGTAGGTGCCGCACTTCGAGCACAGCACATCGCCGGGATGGAAGGGGTCGGTGATCACCGTGGAGCCGCAGTTGCGGCAGGTGGTGCGCAGGTGGTGCAGGCCCTTCAGGTGGCCGCACTTGCACTCCCAGTTGCCGATGGCGTAGTCGACAAACTCCAATTGCGACAGCTTGCGAAAGTCCTCGATCGGGAACACCGACTGGAACACCGACTGCAGCCCCGCGTCATCGCGCTCGCTCGGCAGCATATCCATCTGCAGGAAGCGGTCGTAGGAGCGCTTCTGCACCTCAATCAGGTTGGGGATCTGGAGGGTCGCAGGAATCTTGGAAAAATCGAGCCGGTTACGGACAGCGTGATTCTTGTTCGGCATGAACAGCTCCTAGTAGTGCCGGCGTCTGGCCGGCCTCCGGGCCATGCAGGCGGCCCGCGCGCAAAACGTCCCTAAAAAGACACTGCGCGCCCGCAGGGACGCAACTCCCCGAGAGCGCCGTAGACGGCGCTTGACGACAATTGATTTGTGTATACCCGCGCCAGTTATGTATGGTCTTGCGCCCCCAACGGGACGCTCGGCTGAGCTTCCTGCGCCGTGGCCTTCGCCCGGCGCGTTGCAGGAGGTCTTGGAAGCAGTTCCAATTAGACGCTTCTAAGCGCCTCCAGGATTCATCGGGAGATCCTTCGCGGCTGTGCCGCTCAGGATGACCGCCCGGGGCTCAAACGCCCCGGAAAGCGCGGTCACTTCACCTCTACGCTTGCTCCCGCGTCAGTAAACTTCTTCCTGATGTTCTCAGCCTCTTCCTTGGAGACGCCTTCCTTGATGGGTTTGGGCGCTCCATCCACCAGGTCCTTGGCTTCCTTCAAGCCCAGGCTGGTGACTTCGCGGACGGCCTTGATCACGTTGATCTTGTTGGCGCCGACCTCCTTGAGGATCACCGCAAACTCGGTCTTCTCCTCGGCAGGGGCCGCACCGGCTGCCGCGCCTGCCGCGCCGCCGCCGGCCACCATCACCGGCGCCGCTGCTGCCGCCGAAACCCCCAGCCGCGATTCCAGCTTCTTCACCAGCTCCGCCGCCTCAAGCAGCGATAAGCCTACGATTTGCTCTTCCAACTGCTGCAGATCCGCCATTTGTCTGTTCTCCAGTCGTCGTTATCGATTGTGCTGCTCGGTTACCAGTCCCCAGGTTTCCAGTGCGCTCTGCCCGCCAGACAACGGGCGACGCAACCCCTGACAACCGATAACTGAACTCACTCGCGGAACGTCAGCACTCCCGCTCCGCCGATACTTGTGCCGTCCCTTGCGGGACTCCCGTAATCCTTCTCTGCCTACCCAGCACTTACGTGCTGGGCTAACGTATTTCGCGCCTTCGGCGCTCGGCTTCTCGCTGTCGCAACCGATTGCGGCGATCGCGGCGCTTTCGGCGATTCCGGCAATTAACCGCCCGCCTGCGCCGATTCCTTGAACTTGTTCTCCTTCACTCCCCGGTTCACCACCACCGCCAGGTTGCGTCCGACGGCATTCATCGCCGTAACCAGCCTCTGCGCCGGAGCGTTCAGCAGGAAGAGCAACTTGCTGTAAATCTCTTCCTTGGCCGGCATGGTGGCCAGCGCCTCGATCTCCTTGATGGAGACCACGCGGCCTTCGACCACGCCCGCCTTGAAAGTGAACTCCGGGTTGTCCTTGGCGTACTTGGAAAGCGCCTTGGCCAGCGCCACCGGGTCCCCCGCGGTGATGGCAATCGAAGTCACCCCGGCCAGGTCCTTCAGCGCCTGCTCCGCCGGTGTGCCCCGGGCGGCGCGCTCGGCTAGCGTGTTCTTGACCACCTTGTATTTGGCGCCCGCGCCGCGCACGGTCTTGCGCAGCTCGAAATCCTGCGACACCTTCATCTTCGCGAAGCTGCCGACGATCACATTGTTGGCCTTCTTGAGGTCGGCGCTCAGCTTCTCGATCAACTCGCTCTTCTTCGCCTTGGTTACCGGCATGTCATTTCCCTTTAGTTACGCCTTGGACGCGGCTTCGATCGCCGTCGTGTCCAGCGAAATTCCCGGCCCCATGGTCGAGGACAGGGTCACGCCCTTGATGTATTTTCCCTTGGCGGCCGCCGGCTTCGCCTTCACCACGCTGGAGATCACCACGGTCGCATTCTCAACGAGTTTTTCGGGGGCGAAGCTGATCTTGCCCACCGGCACGTGCACCAGCGCGGTCTTGTCGGTGCGGAACTCGACTTTACCCGCTTTGACTTCCTGCACGGCGCGGCCGACGTCGAAGGTGACCGTACCTGTCTTCGGATTGGGCATCAGCCCGCGCGGACCCAGCACCTTGCCCAGCCGGCCTACGGCCTTCATCATGTCGGGTGTGGCGACCACGGCGTCATAGTCGATCCAGTTCTCTTTCTGGATTTTCTCCACCATTTCCTCGCCGCCCACGAAATCGGCGCCCGCCTGCTCGGCTTCCTTGGTCTTCTCGCCGGAGGCGATCACCAGCACGCGCTTGGATTTGCCCAGCCCGTGCGGCAGCACTACCGTGCCGCGCACCATCTGGTCGGCGTGCTTGGGATCGACGCCCAGCCGCAGCGTCAGCTCCACAGTCTCATCGAACTTCGCGTACTTCACTTTCTGCAGCAGGGGCACCGCTTCGTTCAGCGGATACGCCCGCTTCTCGACAGCCTCCCTGGCTTTGGTGATGTTTTTTCCCGCTTTTGTCGGCATTTCGTTTTCCCCGTCTCCCACCGCAACTCGGAATCCAAGCGCCGTGGTATTAGTGACTGTGCCCGCTACGCGACCACGTCAATCCCCATCGATCGTGCGGTTCCCTTCACACTCTTGATCGCCGCCTCGATGGAAGCCGCATTGAGGTCGGGCATTTTCTGCCGCGCGATGTCCGTCACCTGTTTTTCGGTGACCTTGCCCACCTTGTCCTTGTTGGGCGTGCCCGAGCCCTTGGCGATGCCGGCCGCCCGCTTCAGCAACACTGAGGCCGGCGGTGTCTTGGTGATGAAGGTGAACGAGCGGTCGTTGTAGACCGTGACCACCACCGGGATGATCAGCCCGTCCAGTTCCCTGGCGCTGGTCTTGGCGTTGAACTGCTTGCAGAACTCCATGATGTTGACCTGCGCCTGTCCGAGCGCCGGCCCGATGGGCGGCGCCGGCGTGGCTTTGCCCGCTGGAATTTGCAGCTTTACGCTTCCTGTAGCTTTCTTTGCCATGATGACCCGCTCTTAGCTTTTAGCTCTTGGCTCTTAGCTCAACCACTATGCAACCTTCTCGACCTGCCCAAACTCCAACTCTACTGGCGTGGCGCGGCCGAAGATGGTCACCATCACCTTCAGCGTCTCGCGATCTTCGTTCACCTCGTCCACCACGCCGGTGAAGCTGGCGAAGGGACCTTCGGTGATGCGCACCGACTCGTTCTTTTCGAACTTGACGCGCAGCTTGGGCTTGTCCTTGCCAACGGCGACGCGATGGACGATCTGATTGACTTCGTCTTCCGAGAGCGGCGTGGGATCATTCGCCGTGCCCACGAACCCGGTCACCCGCGGCGTGGATTTCACCAGGTGCCAGACCTGGTCACCCTCGCCGCCGCTGCGGAAGCCCGTCAGATCCATCTCCACCAGTACGTAGCCGGGATAGAACATGCGCTCGCTGGTGTACTTTTTGCCGCCGCGCACTTCGGTCACGGGCTCGGTGGGGATCAGCACCCTGCCGATCTTCTCCGTCAGCCCGAAAGCCTGGATACGCGACTCCAGCGACTCCTTCACCTTTCTCTCAAAACCCGAGTAGGTGTGGACGATGTACCACTTCATGTTGGGATTGGCCGGACGCTCGGGTTGCCCCGGCTCGCCGGCCGCCGTCTCGCCAGGCTCCGAAGTAGTCGGCGGGACGGGCGGTTCTGCTGGCTGCGCTTGCGCTTCGTTCATATCGTCGTGCTTTGGTTCTTCCTGCATAAAATTCGTCCTGAGTCTCGCTCAGTGACGGAAATACTTGAATAGCTGGTTGATGCCCTTGCCGATCAGAGCGTCGATGACCCAGAAGTACACCCCGAAGATGGCCACCGTGATGACGACCACAAGCGTGGTCGCACGCACTTCCTTGAACGACGGCGACGTGACCTTCTTCATCTCCGTGCGCACGTCGTTGTAAAAGGCCTTAACGCGCAGCGGCCAGCTCTTCAGCTTGCCCCCGATGTTATCGGCGTCCATGATCTGCGTGACCGCTGACTTCGCCATATCGATTCACAACCTTCACTTAACTTGTCATCCTGAGGCGCCTTCCTTTGGCGCCGAAGGATCTGGGCACGCCCTGCGATGCGCCGCGTTCTCTGCGGCGCCTGAAATCGCGCGCTTGGCGCGCATCCTCTTTGGCAGGGGCGGAGGGATTCGAACCCCCAAGTCCGGTTTTGGAGACCGGCAGTTTAACCGTTGAGCTTACGCCCCTGTCCTAACTCTCAGCCTCCAACTTGAGGCCCTTCGCTTCGCTCAGGGTGACCGCCCGCGGCTCAGACGCCGCGGGAAACGCGGTCATTTAACCGTTGAGCTTACGCCCCTGTTTTCATTGAGCCATTGATCCATTGCGCCATTGAGTCATTGAACCCCGGCTCTAATGACCCAATGAATCATTGACTCAATGACTCAATCATTTCACTTCCTTGTGCGGCGTGTGCTTCCGGCACTTGCGACAGAACTTGGAAAACTCCAGCCGGTCGGGCGTGGTCTTCTTGTTCTTGGTCGTCGAGTAGTTCCGGTTCTTGCACTC
>Ga0187777_10000341_pt1 | contig 34054 bp, 29 predicted proteins | sample 1015_Q2_SP5_10_M_FD_132416 | JGI IMG/M metagenome (GOLD analysis project Ga0187777, IMG submission 132416) | Tropical peat soil microbial communities from peatlands in Department of Meta, Colombia - 1015_Q2_SP5_10_MG | ecosystem: Environmental > Terrestrial > Soil > Wetlands > Peat | place... | reverse complement strand
CGAACTCTGCCGCCAGAATCGATCCGCCAGCCGCAAGCCAGAATGCACGCACGAGTTCGGGCGAGTAGGGAATCTCCATCTGCAGTTCTTCGTGGGCGGTGAGCGTTCCGGTTTTTAACTTTCCCACGTACTGGGGTGTATGAACGAGAAGAATGTCCTGATCAGATGCAGGCCGTGGTGTAACGATATCGTCAGTCGCGGCGACGGCAGTTTGGATGAGCCGTTTGTGGATTCGCTGGTACTTTTCCGCCGGGAATACATGTGCCCCTATAGGCAAATAGTAGTCATCACTGTAAACAAGCTTGAAGGGGAGCATGGTGAATCGCCACGGCTGGTCTTTATCATACGCGCTCGGAACGGAGAGCGCGTTACCAGGAAATTACTGCTCGACAGAAGCCGCGGTTGACTTCACATCCGTGTTCTCGGCGAAGCACCAATGCACAAACTGATCGGTGTAACTGGAAACGACAGAGGGCGGAATGTCGTTTTCCCTGAGCTCCTTGAATTCGAAACGAATCGCGCCCAGCGGCTCTGATGACGGATTAACCGTGCCCAACAGGTACCCATATACGTTCGTCTTCGCCACGCGCCCTAGGTCGGTTCCGGGCAGCGCATAACGATGGGCACCAGCAGTTCCGTCAATCCATCCGGGTAAGACGCCTCCATTGCTGCGCCAGTACGGCGTATTGAAGATGTCTTCCATGTAGTAATGGGAATGGCTTGCCAGAACATAAACTTTCTTGTGAGCGTCGTTCTGCAGCCTCAAGAGCGCCTGGTATACCTGCTTCCCACTTTCCTCGCCACGCGCCGATTCATTCATACTATGGCCTTGAGACATGCTGTAGGGAAGCGCTTTGTGCATGCCGACGACGACCGTTCGAATTGCGTCGTCCTGGGTGGCGTTCGCCATGCGATCTTTAAACCACTTCACCTGATCGTCATCGAACTGGTCGTCGGTGGCATTGTCGAGATAAATAAAGTCGACGCCGTCTGCAATCCAGTGAAAGTAGGTCCGTAGAGGCCCTTCCACCGCGCCGAGTTTCGCATCCTTCTCGCGCTGCTCACGCAATTCCTTACGATCGAGGAGATCAGCAAATTGAGTGATGAATTGCTCGCGCGTTTTCAATCCTGGCACCGTCTCATGGTTACCAATGCCGAGAAAGAACGGAATGCTAAAAGCAGCAACCTGGTTCTTTGTGAAGTCGACCCAGGCCGAGCGTTCGTAGCTGCTAATCGTCAGATGTTGCCCCTTCACCCTGTAAGACTGCAGCATGTCCTCATCAAAGTCATAGATTGCTCGCAGATCCCCCAGATGCCAGTAGAAACGGGCGCCTTCTTTCGCGGCGCTCCTGGCTATCGCGGGCATGACAACATCTCCGCAGTTTCGCGAGTCGCCAGCTACTGCGAAATGCCAAGTTTGCTGCGTAGATTCTGCACGGTGCTGAGTTATGGCGTGAGAAGACGAAGTGGTCTGTCCAGACAAAAATGCGGCGACAAGAATTAAGCAGACGAGGGCAAAGTGCCTAGTGCCAGTTTGCATCGAAGGTTTATGCTCCTGAAGGTTCTTCACGGACTGCCCGGCCAACTCGGACTCCACGAGCCTCGCGCCAGCCCTCCACGATCAGGTAGAGCACAGGAATGAAGAACAGGTTAAGCAGGGTCGACATGATCATCCCGCCGAAGACGGTAGTGCCGACCGAGTGGCGGCCTTCCTGGCCCGCCCCATGCGCGACCATCAGCGGCAAGACGCCCAGTATGAATGCGAAGGAGGTCATCAAAATGGGACGCAGGCGAATGCGCGCCGCTTCAATCGTGGCTTCCACCAGCGGCATGCCACGCTCGCGCAATTGCTCGGCGAATTCGACAATCAGAATGGCGTTCTTGCTGGCCAGACCCACCAGCATGACCAGACCGATCTGACAATAGACGTCATTCTGCAACCCACGCAAGGATTGCGCCAGCAGCGCGCCCAACATCGCCATGGGGACCGCGAGCAGCACGATGAATGGCAGAACGAAGCTTTCATATTGCGCCGAGAGCGTCAGATAAACCACCAAAACTCCCAGCGCGAACAGAATCATTGTGGTGCGGCCGGACGCGAGCTCCTCCAGCGAAATGCCGGTCCATTCATAGGTGAAGCCCTGGGGCATTACTTTCTTGCTCAGATTCTCCATTGCGGCAATTGCCTGGCCGGAACTGAACCCCGGCCCTGCCGAGCCATCAATCTCTGCCGAACGAAAAAGGTTGTAATGATTGATGACTTGGGGTGCGGCGCTTTGCGAGATCGTGACCAGATTGTCTAGCGGAATCATGCCGCCGATGTCAGAGCGTACGTAATACTGCTGTATATCCTTGGGCTGCGAACGGAACTGCTGGTCGGCCTGGACATAAACACGGTAAGAGCGGTTATTGAAGTTGAAATCGTTCACGTACGCCGAACCCATGTACACACCCAGCGCATCTGTCACCTGCTGCAAAGGAACGTGCAAGCTCTTTGCCTTCTCGCGGTCGATCGTAACTACGAACTGAGGATCGTTAGCCGTGTAGGTGCTGAAAAGGCCGGCAAGTTCCTTTTGGCCCGATCCCTGCCGAACCATGTCTTGCACGACACTGGCCAATTCCTGCAGGGTATGTGCCCCCTGGTCCTGAACTTCGAATTGAAAACCACCTAAGGCACCGAGACCTTCCACCGCCGGAGGAAGGAAGGGCAGGACAATCGCACCCGAGACGCCAAACAACTTTCCCCGAAGCCGGTTCACAACTGCGTTGGCAGAATGCTCAGGACCTTTGCGCCGTGAATAGTCCTTGAGCCCCGCGTACACCACGCCCTGGTTGGCGGCTGCACCGGATACACCCGAGCCGGCAATGGCAAACACACTCTCCATATCCAAGTCGCTCTGCATAATGTTGGCCACCTGTTCCACGATGCTTCTTGTATATTGCGTTGACGCAGCTGGCGGTGCCTGCACCGCCACAATCAGCCAACCTTGATCCTCATCGGGCACAAAGGCTTTTGGCACGCGCTGAAAGATGAAGTAGGTGAGGCTCAAGCCGGTCAGGAACAAAACGACTGCAACCAGGCGGAAGCGCAAGAACAGGGTCAGTGATTTTCGGTATCCGTTTGTGACTGCGGCGATGATCTTATCGACCTCGCGAAATAACCAAATCTTTTCACCGTGTCCCCGGCCGAGAAGGAGTGCGGATAGTGCAGGACTCAGGGTCAAAGCGTTAAACGCGGAGATGGAAATCGAAAAAGCAATTGTGAGGGCGAATTGGCGGAACAAAATCCCGGTGGTGCCCGGGAAAAATGCTACAGGCACGAACACTGCGACCAGCACCAGAGAGGTGGCAATAACCGCGCCAGTTACCTCTTTCATGGCTGCCGCCGTTGCCTTATGCGGGCTATGTTCGCCTTCCTGGATGTGGCGTTCGATGTTTTCAATCACGACGATGGCATCATCCACGACCAAGCCGGTAGCCAGCGTGATGCCGAACAAGGTCAGCGTATTAATTGAGAAATTCAGCAGCTTTACAAATGCGAACGTACCCACCAACGAGACCGGGATCGTCACCGACGGAATAATTGTGCTCCGCCAGTCTTCAAGGAAGAGGAAGATCACTAAAATGACAAGCGCGATGGCCTCAATCAACGTGCTCAGGACGTCCTTGATGGATTCGCTGACCGCATCCGTGGTGTCGAATGCATTCTCATAAATCATGCCGGGCGGAAAACGTTTCGACAGCCTCTTCAATTCCGCCAGTGCCTGCCGGTCCACGTCGATCGCGTTAGCCGTGGATAGCTGGGTCACCGCAACACCGACCGAATCGTGCCCGTTGTAGATCAGGTCATTGCCGTAATCCTCGGCTCCCAACTCAGCGCGGCCGACATCACGCAGGCGTACCAGCGTGCCGTCCGCGTTGGTTTTTAGGATAATGTCCTCAAACTGAGCGGGCTCACTGAGGCGTCCAATGGCGCGCACGCTGATCTGAAATTGCTGACCCACCTTAACGGGAGGTTGGCCGACTTGCCCGGCAGCTACCTCGACATTTTGTTCCTGAAGGGCATTGACAACATCGGTTGCGGTCAGGCCGCGACTCGCCATGCGAACAGGATCGAGCCAGAGGCGCATAGAGTATTTACGCTCGCCGAACACAAAGACATCCGCCACTCCCGGCACACGCTTCAACGTGTCTCGCACATAAACGTCGAGATAATTGCTCATGAACAGCGGGCTGTAGCGGCTGTCAGGTGAATAAACCGCTGCTCCGAAGACGAAGTTCTGCGATGACTTGGCGACCGTCACGCCAGTGGTTTTGACCGCGGCAGGCAACCGGCCTTGCGCTGTGTTCACACGGTTCTGGATATCCACGGCGGCCAAGTCAGGATCACGATTCAGCTCGAAAGTTGCCGTAATTGAGCTAGTGCCATCGTTTCCACTGGTGGATGTGACGTACTTCATTCCCTGCGCGCCATTGATCTGTTGTTCAAGGGGAATTGTGACGGCTGACTCGACGGTTTGGGCGCTCGCACCGATGTATGAACTCGAAACCGAAACCTGCGGCGGCGCAAGGCTGGGGAATTGCGCAATAGGCAAAGTTGGGATTGCGACCGCACCCGCCAGGATGATTAGTAGAGCGCAAACGGTGGCAAACACCGGACGATTTATGAAGAAGTTGACGAACATGAGAAAAGCCGTTTCAAGTTTCGGTTAGTCGAAACCAGAAGCTCGAATCTTCAAACTGAGAAAACTAACTCTGTGGCACTACGGGCGCGCCATCCACGAGGTACTGGGTCCCGGAGACAATCACCTTGTCGCCCGGCTTGATTCCATCCAGGACGACATAATCATTTCCGATCATCTCGCCCACCCGCAGAGGTTTCTGGTGCGCGACCAATCTTCCGTTCTCATCTTGTGCGACAAAAGCGAAGTAAAGTCCGCCAAGACGCGATACCGCTAATACGGGAACTACTGGTCCCTGATGCATCCCCCAAATCACGCGCGCGCGGATAAATTGCAAGTTGCGCAACTTGTCTTCGTTGTTGGCAATCCGCGCTTTGATCAGCACTGTCTGCGTCGTGTTGTCGACCTGAGGCGAAATGAAGCTGAGCCGGCTGTCGGCGAGTACTTTGCCTTCGCCGTCTACGATATCAACCGGCATGTTCATTTTGAGCTGAGAAGATCGCTCGACGGGAACATAAACATAGGCCTCCAGGCTTCCCGGCTGATCGACGGTAGTGAGGACCGTGCTGGTAGTAACGCGGTCGCCAACACGCACAGGAATGTCGCCCACAATGCCGCTGGTCGGAGCGCCCACCCGGTAGTAATGCAACTGGACCTGCTGTTCTTGCACCTGTGCATCAAGTGCCCGCAACTGGGCCTGCGCATTATCCAGCGTAGCCTTGGCCTGATCGAGGTCCTGTTTCGAAACCACTCCGGCAGCCGCCAGTGCGCTGGTCCGGTTAAATTGTTCCTGGGCCCACTTAAGGTTGGCTTCCTGCGCGGCGCGGTTGTGCTCCTGACTATTTACAGTCGCCTCTTGTTTTGTCGGATCAATTTCCATCAGAAGCGTGCCACGCGAGACGTGGTCGCCGGAATGAACCTGGATATCAATGATTTGGCCCTCAACCTGAGGCATGATAATGGCCGAGTCGCGGGATTTCAGCGTTGCAACATATTCCGTGCTGTCACTGATAGGAACCGAACGCGCGGGTTCAATTTTGACCGGGATGCTGGGCGGGCCTTGTGCAGCTTGAGCGTCCCTGGCGGAGCCCTGATTACACGCGGTACCTGCAGCCACAAGCAGCAGGACAGCCCAGATTTCGATGCGTAGCTGCGGGACTAATTGATATTTAAGCGTGTCCACTACGTGTGTTCCTGTCGTTTCTGTTGGTATCCGGTATGACCACGTGAATGTTCATTATCTCCTCGAACAAACCTAAAGGTCTATGACCGAGCGCCATTTTCCGGCTCGCACGCTTAGACTGCAAAAGACGCCGAAAGTTATCTACTGGAGTTCTGCTAAATTGTTGGTGCGATGAAACCAATTCGCAGCTTTGCCAGCGACAACAACGCGGGCATTCATCCCAAGATTCTGCAGGCCATTGCCGCCGCCAATGTCGGACACGTAGTTGGCTACGGCGATGATCCCTACACCGAAGCCGCGGTAGCCAAGTTTAAACAGCAGTTCGGGGACGACATAGAAGTCTTTATCGCGTTCAATGGCACCGCCGCAAACTGTTTGGGGCTCAAGGCGCTGACTGAAAGCTTCCAGGCCGTGATCTGCGCCGAAGGCGCTCACATCTATACCGACGAATGTGCTGCCCCTGAGAAGTTTACAGGTTGCAAACTGATTCCACTGTCTGCGCCCGATGGCAAGCTAACGGTAGAGTCCGTTGGACATGCCTATCACGGAATCGGCGACCAGCACCACGTCCAACCTCGGGTTATCTCCATCACCCAAGCGACAGAATTGGGAACAGTCTACAAGCCCAACGAGATTCGCGATCTGGCACATTTCGCGCACAAGCGCAGCATGTTTTTGCACATGGACGGGGCCCGAATTGCAAATGCCGCGGTTAGTTTAGGACTGACACTGCGCCAAGCCACGCGCGAACCAGGGGTCGATGTCCTGTCATTTGGCGGGACAAAGAATGGCGCCATGGGCGCCGAGGCTGTGATCTTTTTCGATAAGAAATTCGCTGCTGATTTCCTCTATGTGCGTAAGCAGGCCATGCAACTGGCTTCCAAGATGCGATTTATTTCTGCTCAGTTCGAAGCGTTGTTCACTGACGACCTTTGGAAAACAAATGCCGCCCATTCCAATCGCATGGCGGCCTTGCTACGGGATGAGCTTTCAAAACTCCCTCAGGTTAAGATCATGCATCCGGTCGACGCCAACGGAGTCTTTGCTCGGATCCCGGCGCATGCCATTAGCAAAATCCAGGAGCGCTACTTTTTCTACGTCTGGAACGAGGAGCAATCGCTCGTGCGCTGGATGTGTTCGTTTGACACCACAGAAGAGGACGTAAAAGAATTTGCCCGATTTGTGGCGGCCTGCGTCGCCAATCGGGCTTCGACGACGAACCGGCAGTGATCTTGATTTTTCAGAATTCTTCGCATAAATTGGCGCTTCCGTTAGAGTTTGTTAGCGAGGGAGCAGTGATGAGTCAGAAGTGGCTGGCGCTTGCTTGTTTGATTGCAACCGCAATCCTGCCCGGTTGCGGACACGATCAGGAATTGGTATCCATTGATGTCGAGCCCAACACAGAAACCTTCGGGGCGTCGAACATACCCGTGAGCGCCGATGCCGGGGCGAGCGTCCAATTAAGAGCGCTGGGAACTTACATACACCCGCCGGTCACCAAGGATATAAGCGATCAGGTCACTTGGAGTTCGAACACTCCGCAAATGGTCACCGTCAACTCCACTGGCTTAATCACCGCCACGGGTTTAGCTTGCGGCGGAACAATTATCTCGGCCACGGTGAAGACTAATAAGAGCGCTGGCGGAATTTCGTCGTCCGGGGCGATAGTGACGGGAACCATGACCGCCAACGTCACCTGCTTTACAGGCAGTCTTCGCAAGCCTGGAAAGGTCTTCAGTGCTGCCTTGGTGAGACCACAAACAGTCTTGAGAGTACTTCCGGCTAGTCCTTACTCGCGGTAATCTGAATCATCGAGTAGCTTTTGCAGAGTTGGCTTACGCTTCTCTGGTTTTCTCTTCCGATCATCCAGCACGCGTGACCCTGGAGGCATTCCAATCCGCTCGCGGGCCAATGCCTTCACCGCCTGCACCGCTCGAAACCGCTTTGGTTTCTTCTTTTTCGGCACTACCTCATCTTGCCACACGTCTATGGGCACGTCGTGCAATAATCAATCTTCAGCAACCGACGCCTAACGATCCATGGATGAGCGAGAATTTTTCGACGAGAAGCAAGAAAAAAAGACGGCAACCCTCAACTGTCCTCATTGCCAGCAGTCGGCTGATTACGAAATCACCTGGCTGGTTCGCACCAAGAAGAAGCATCTTCCCGGCCGCGCTGACGAACGGGACCGTGCCCGCTTCGCCAAGGCCCGTTCCTACATGCTCCGCAAAGATGACATGATGGCCTGCAAGAACCTGCGTTGTCGCAAGCGCTTCGAAATCTCCGGTGTGCAGTCGGTGGCTTTTACCGACTGATCACAGCGAAATTCTCTCTACTGTGGTACTCGTTTATACTAAAAGGTTTCGCCAAGCCAGGGTTTCGCCTTCAGGTGCGAGACAAATTGCTTTACTGCTTAAGTTGAGGAGCCGGTCTTGAAGATTCTGGTTTGCATGAAACAAGTTCCGCAGAAGGATGCACCGCTGAAGCTGAACGAGAATGGTACCTGGATTCGCGAAGACGTTTCGTATGAGGTCAACGAACCGGATGCTTACGCGCTGGAGGAAGCGCTGCGGCAAAAAGAGAAACATGGCGGCGAGGTAGTGGTAATCACTGCCGGTCCGGCACGAGCCCAACAGGTTCTGCGAGAGGCATTGGCGAAAGGCGCCGACCGCGCAATTCACCTGGAAGATAACGCTTTCGTAAGCTTGGATGCCTTCAACACCGCGCGCGCGTTCGCGGCGGCAATCAAGGATGAGAAATTCGACCTGATATTTACCGGGCTTCAGTCCGACGACTACGGCTACGCCCAAACCGGTGTAATTCTGGCAGAATTGCTCGGCTGGCCACACGCCACCATCATCATGCAAATCGAGAAAAGAGATGGCGGAATCCGCGTGAAGCGCGAACTCGAGGCGGGCTACTTCCAATTCGTAGACATGCCGCTGCCGGCCGTGCTCACCATTCAGTCGGGCATCAACAAACTGCGGTATGCAACATTGATTGGTATTAAACAAGCGAAGAACAAGCCATTGCGCAAGGTGACGATGACGGATGTGCAGTCCTCGATCGGCGGAAACCTGCAGAAAATTGACCGACTATACGTTCCGCAGAAGACGAAAAATACAGAATTTCTGGAAGGTCCTCCAGGGGAACTCGCGAAAAAGCTGGTCGACAAGCTGCGCAACGAAGTCCGCGTGATATAGGCGTCAAGGCTCCTTTTACCGGGCAGAAATCTAATCTTATGTCTGAAAGCATCCTTGTAGTAGCAGAGCAACATGAAGGAAAACTCAACCGGGTCTCCTTGGAGACCTTAACAGCAGGGCAGGCTCTAGCCGCCGAAACCGGCTGGACACTGCAGGCTGCGGTCGCCGGCAATGCGGTCGGGCCTCTGGCAAATGAAGTTGCCGCGAAGAAGGTCTCGAAGGTCTACGCGATTGTGTCTCCCAAACTCGATCCGTATACACCTGATGCATTCGCCGCGGCTCTGAAGCAGTTCATCGAGTCTGGCAAGCCAAAGTTGGTTCTGATGCCCCACACCTACCAGGTGCGGGACTTCGTTCCGAAGCTGGCTACTGCGATGGGACGGACAGTGATCAGCGACTGCATCGGCTACAAGAAAAATGGTGAAAGACTGGTTTTCACTCGCCAGATGTTTCAGGGGAAACTGGCAGCTGATGTAAGCTTTGGCAGCGAGCCACCATGGTTCGTCACTTTTCAGAACGGGGCGTTTCGCGGCGACAAGGTAGAAGCTGGTGCGAGCCCGGCACCTGTAGAAACTATAAACGTTGAAATCGCTGACAGTGTCATTCGTAACAAGCCACAGGAAGTCTTCAAAGAGGCCAAGCAGGCGGTCGATCTCACCCAGGCGGAGATTATCGTTTCAATCGGGCGGGGAATCAAAGAGCAGAAGAATATTGAGCTAGCCAAGCAGTTAGCCGAAGCTCTGGGCGGCGAGATCGCAGCGTCACGCCCTATCTGTGATTCCGGCTGGCTTCCTATGGATCGGCAGATCGGGTCATCGGGACAAACAGTCGCGCCAAAACTCTACCTGGCTTTGGGAATCAGCGGAGCAATCCAGCACATCGTGGGAATGAAAGGTTCGCGCACGATCATCGCTGTCAACAAGGACGCCGAAGCCCCCATTTTTGAAATCGCAGATTACGCCGTAGTGGGCAATCTGTTTGATATCGTTCCACCACTGATCGAGGAAGTGAAAAAAGCAAAAGCAGGGGCGTAGGCGCCTGTTCTTCCCTGATTTGATTGCCACTTGGCCGAGTCAAAGCCGAATAACTGAATGCTGATTTTTCGCAAACCTCTTGAGGGCATCGAACGCCCGCAAATGCCGGCTGATGTCGTGATCGTTGGCGGTGGGCCGGCTGGTATGGCGTGTGCGCTGCGGTTGTCGCAGCTTATCGACCAGCACAATTCGCAAAACCCCGACAACCAACTGACCAAGGAAAATATTTACGTGCTGGAAAAGGCCCGCGAAATCGGGCAGCATTGCCTTTCTGGGGCACTGCTCGATCCACGCTCAATGCGCGAATTACTGCCCGGATTCGAGCAGGAAGCTCCCTTGGATGCGCCGGTCAGTAAAGAAGCAGTTTACTTCGTGACTCGAACCGGGAAGTTCAAGCTGCCTATCACTCCGCCACCTCTGCGCGATCACGGCAACTATGTGATTTCCCTGAATCGTTTTGTGAAGTGGCTTGGCAGCAAGGTCGAAGAGGCCGGCATCACCGTCTTTACCGGTTTTGCCGGATCGGAGTTGTTGTTCGACGGCAATCGCGTCGCCGGTGTGCGCACCGACGATAAAGGGGTTGATAAGCAGAACCAGCCGAAATCGAACTTTGAGCCCGGCTACGACCTGCACGCGAAAATCGTGATTCTGGCAGAAGGTCCCCGCGGTTCGTTAACCAAGCAATTGATTCAGAAATTTGATTTGATGAACGACCGCAACCCGCAAATCTATGGACAAGGGATCAAAGAGCTGTGGGAACTGCCTCCGGGGCGAGTCATACCGGGACAGGTAATCTACACCATGGGCTGGCCGCTAACCACAAAAGAGTACGGCGGCGCCTGGATTTACGGAGGCAAGGACAATGTTGTTTCCCTCGGATTTGTGACCGCGTTGGAATATCCCGACCCGCGGCTCGATCCGCAACATGTGTTGCAGGATTTCAAGCAGCATCCATTTATCGCCAGGCTGCTCGATGGCGGAAAGATGATTCGCTATGGCGCGAAATCATTTCCGTACAGCGGTTGGTGGTCGATCCCGCCGCTGGCCGGCGATGGCTGGATGATCGTGGGAGATTCAGCCGGATTCTTGAATTCCGCTCGTTTGAAAGGAATCCATCTCGCCATCAAGAGCGGCATGCTGGCCGCTGAAGCTGCGTTTGAGAGCTTAAAACAGGGGGATTTCTCTGTGAGCACCGGACAGTACCAAAAGAAGGTGGAATCGAGTTGGATCAAAGAGGAGCTGTGGAAAGTTCGTAACTTCCACCAAGGCTTCGAACGCGGCTTCTGGACGGGCATGTTTCACGCCGGAATCCAGCAGTTCACTGGCGGGCGCGGGCTTCACAATCGATATACAGGAAGTGCTGGCTACGAACATTTGCGCAAGTTGTCCTCGCTCCCGGCCGACGGCGGAGCGGAAGCACATCTGCTCGGCCCGGCAAAAGGTGATGGCAAGCTCACCTTCGACAAGCTGACTGACTTATACCACTCCGGCACCAAGCATGAAGAAGATCAGCCCGCGCACCTGATCATTCACGACACGAATATCTGCAGTGCGCGATGCATCAAAGAATACGGCAGTCCGTGTCAGAATTTCTGTCCGGCAAACGTCTACGAAATGGTGGATGACGTGGAGCAGCCCAACGGCAAGCGCATTAGCCTGAATCCGTCGAACTGTGTGCACTGCAAAACCTGTGACATTCAAGATCCCTACCAAATCATCACCTGGGTTCCACCGGAGGGTGGCGGCGGACCTAACTACGATGGCATGTGAGATGAACCGCGGACATTCCTAACCGCGAACCCTCGGTCTCGTCTACAATGATTACGAAGTTTCCGACCGCCTGTGCCTTCGGGCATACCCTGGCTGTGGCGGCGAGGAGCGATCCGCTTCGAGGGTGGCGGTGGAAACGCCGATACCTCCCGGCTTCTTGGGAAGCCATTGGAAAGGAAACGCTCACCAGAGTAGTTCGTGCGCGTCTTTCCCACCCTGATTCGAATCTAAGGAAGTGACTCTGAGAACGAAGTGACAACGCCTTTCCGATGCGTTTTCTGACCGACAAATTCGGCCGTACGATAACTGACCTACGAATCTCTGTCACGGATCGTTGCAACTACAAGTGCGTTTATTGCCGGACGGGCAACGGGGAGGGACTCTATGGTGATTTGTCCTTCACCGACTATTTGCGAATCGCTCATGTTTTCGCTGGATTGGGAATCAAGAAGGTCCGAATTACCGGCGGCGAGCCGTTGCTACGCAATGGCGTGGTGGAATTTGTGCGCCAGCTATCTCAGCTGAGGGATGTCGAAGGTGAACCTCTGGAACTGGCGCTCACCACCAACGGTCATCTGCTTGCCGACTTGGCGCAGCCTCTCAAGCAAGCAGGCCTGCATCGCGTCACCGTGAGCATGGATGCAGTGGATCCCGACCGCTTCGCACGCATCACTCGCGTGCCAAATGGATACGATAACGTGCTGGCCGGGGTTCGCGCCTCGCGTCGCGCCGGACTGTGGCCAGTGAAAGTCAATTGTGTGCTGATGCGTGGCTTCAACGAAGACCAGATCATTCCCTTCGGCATGTTTGCCCGCGAAGAAGGCGTTGTCGTGCGGTTCATCGAGTTTATGCCGTTGGAAGAAGATCGGGTCTGGTCGCCGAAGACCGTGGTTACCCTGGAAGAGATCGTCAAACGCATGGCCGAATATCGGCCTCTGGTCGAGATTCCCCATACTCGCAGCGAGACCGCGAGACGCTATCGTTTCGATGACGGGATCGGCGAGATCGGCATCATCGCACCGGTGTCGCACCCGTTCTGCGGCCATTGCAGCCGTATTCGTATCACCTCTGACGGCAAGATCCGCACGTGCCTGTTCTCTGTCTGGGACCATGATCTTCACGCATTGATGCGACGTGATGCGTCAGATGAGGCGCTGGCCGAGTTCATTTGCGGCGTGGTCCAACGGAAAGAAGAGCGACACCACATCGGAGAACCGGATTTCGTCCCAGCATCGAGAACCATGGTGCACATCGGGGGGTAGAGCGGTCGTGCTGCCGATGCTTTGACAAGGACTTGAGCCAGGGGACACAACTCGATACGGAACGTTCCCCAAAGCGGTTCATCTCGGATGTATGCGAAGCAATCTTGAAATGAAATTTGTTCTCATCGCATTCAGCGCGACGCTCACTCTTGTCGCTGCTTGCTCAAGGAGAGGTTTCACCCAATCCGATCCAGCGGATGCTTCCAGGGAGAGTTATCTTGGCTTTGACCGCAACGACTACCCGGGCGACGAACATTTAAAGAGCCTTCATCAGGTTTTCTCTTATGCAGGCTACTGGCTCAATAATCCGCCGGGGGAGACTGGTAATACATGGAGCGGGAAACGGTCGGTGGTGGAATCGGCGGGATTCGGCTTCCTGGTATTGTTCAACGGCAGGCTTTATGAGGAACTCAAAGCTGTGGCCAGATCGAGCTCACTCGGTAAATCGGACGGGCAAGCAGCGGTAGCGGCCGCCCACCGCGAAGGTTTCCCCGATCGAACGGTAATCTTTCTTGACCAGGAGGAAGGGGGACGCATGCTCTCCGAACAGAAGAACTACATTTACCGCTGGGTTGACGTGGTAAACGCTTCCGGGTTTCGGGCTGGGATTTACTGCTCTGGAATCGCTGCTCACGAGTCGCACAGCGTAAGCATTGTTACCGCCGACGACATTCGGAGAAACTCCGGGGGCAGAGAGATCATTTACTTCGTGACAAATGACGGGTGCCCGCCTTCACCGGGCTGCGCTTTTCCGGGGAGGCCGCCGGTTCCAACCCGGAGCGGAGTCTCTTTTGCCGATATCTGGCAGTTCGCCCAATCTCCAAAGCGTCGTAACGTCGCCGGTGGCTGTCCCGCGAATTACGGCCGGGATGGAAACTGCTATCCACCAGGTATTGATCGCAGCGCGAAGATTCACGTGGATGTCGATACCGCCAGCTCGCCCGATCCCTCCCACGGGAGATCGCCGTAAAGACCCGCCAAAATACCGTCGTGAAACACAGCGCTTTTCCTGATGCATTACAATAGCTACATACCTTATGGCCGAACGTACTTTCACATTGGAAGAGGCGCAATCGTTGCTGCCGGTGCTGGAATCGCTGCTGCGGGCAGCGATTGACGCCAAGAAGTTGATTGAGTCGGTCGACTCCGAGCTGCAGGAATTGGCCCATCGCGTTTTCCTTCGCGGAGGCATTCTTGTCAATATCGTCCAAATGGTACGACGTAAGGCCGAGCGCGAGAAAGCTATCCAGCGAGTGAAGGATGCTCTTGCGGAGATCGACTCCATTGGTGTGCAGGTAAAGGACCTGGATATTGGCTTGCTCGATTTTCCCTGCGAGGTCGATGGACGCACTGTACTCCTATGCTGGAAATTGGGGGAAAAGAGCATCACTCACTGGCATGGAGTCAGCGAAGGCTTCGCGGGCCGCAAGCCCGTCGATGAACGAATTGCCAAGGCCAAGCGGACCCATTAGCTAGTTGAAGGAGCGGAGGGCCACCTGCCGCTCGCTCGTACGCGAACCATGCCTGCAAAAGTAATTTCTGCCGCCGTTCAGCCGTTTCCACTGGTCGACCTGAAGGCCCAGTACCGCACAATCAAGCTTGACGTCGATGCCGCTATTCAGCGAGTCATGGAGTCCCAGCATTTCATTCTCGGCCCGGAGGTCAACAATTTCGAGAAAGAAATCGCCGCGTATTGCGGCTCACAGTTCGCCCTTGCGTGCGCATCCGGGTCGGATGCATTGCTGCTCGCGTTAATGGCTCTGGAAGTCGGCTCGGGAGATGAGGTGGTTACGACACCTTTTACTTTCGTGGCTACTGCTGGGGCGATCGCGCGACTGGGTGCTCGACCGGTATTCGTGGATATCGATCTCGAGACTTACAACCTCGACCCCGAGAAGGTCGGGCCGGCAATCACGTCCAGAACAAAAGCAATTATTCCGGTGCACCTATTCGGGATGTCCGCTGACATGACTGCGATTATCAAGACGGCACGAGATTGCGGTGTCGCGGTCGTGGAAGACGCAGCGCAAGCAATCGGCGCCGTGTTTGAAGGAACGCCAGTTGGCAGCATCGGTCTCTGCGGGTGCTTCAGCTTTTTTCCCTCCAAGAATCTAGGTGCGGCGGGCGACGGCGGCATGCTGACTACTAATGACGAGGCTTTTGCCGACAAATTGCGCTTGTTGCACCTGCACGGCGGCCGCACCAAATATGAATATGAACTGATCGGTATGAACAGCCGGCTTGATGCGCTTCAGGCAGCCATTCTTAGGGTGAAACTCCGTCATCTGAATTCATGGACGGCAGGCCGTCAGGAAAAGGCGCGCCGTTACATGCAGCTATTCGCCGATCGCCGACTGGACGGGATTCTGGGTCTGCCCCAGGTACAATCGGGATGCAACCACGTTTACAACCAGTTTGTGATTCGCGCTCCCCGCCGCAACGAACTCAAAGCCTTCCTAGGGGACCACGGGGTTCCGAGCGAGATTTACTATCCCCAGCCGCTGCACTTACAAAAGGCATTCACCTATCTGGGCTACAAACCAGGCGATTGTCCGCAGTCGGAAAGAGCAAGCCAGGAAGTGCTGGCGCTTCCTGTTTTTCCCGAGATGACAGACGATCAACAGAATCTCGTGGTGGACTCAATCGCAAGTTTCTACAGAGCTTGCTAAATGCAAAGTGATAGTTAGTGCGTGACGGTCAGGGCTAGGCGCGATAGGCGAGCGCGCCATTTGACTTGCGTCCCACCTCCGTGACGGACAATAAACGATGGCTCTAGCAATGGCGTGTTTTTTGGCGATGGGTTCATGAGCGAAGCCGGCTTACCTCCAAACGAGTCCTTTTACGAAGCTGCGCTGACCCGGATTCCGCGCTTTATGATCGGAGTGGGGGTGATCTTTGCCGTAGCCGCCTGGATGCGTTTCGGATGGCGGATCGCGCTGGGTTTTTTGACCGGTTGCGGAATCGCGTGCCTCAATTTCTATTGGCTCGAACGCATCGTGGCGGCACTTGCAGACCGCGTAACCAGCACCGGCCGGATGCAGTCCAGCCGCGGGGTTGTGCTGCGTTTTCTATTTCGCTACTTTTTGATGGCCCTGGCAGCCTATGCTATATTCAGTGTTTCTCCCGCGAGCCTCTACGGACTGTTTGCGGGCTTATCTTTGCCCGTCGCGGGGATTGCCTGCGAAGCCACATATGAGCTTTATATGGCTTACGTTCGCGGGATGTAACTTCGATCGAGCCGCAAATCGGCAATCAGAAACTTAGTGGTTAGAAACCCCTTCCATGCCCGAACAACTTTGGTTCACGGCGTTATTGAATCACGCGTTTGCGGGCCCGGTCACGGCACTGCTTCGCTCTCTGGACGTCGAGCCACAATACCCGCAAGCCCCAATCAGTAACGCCGTCGCTATGGAGTGTCTGGTGTTCGGCTTCCTGATTGTAGTTTTTGTGCTCGTTCGTTTACGCCTGTCGGTCGACAGTCCCGGCGCCCTGCAGCAGTTGTTCGAGGGGGCGCATGGCTTCATCTCAGGACAGGCCCACGAGATCATCGGCCATGACAGTGACAAATTCGTTGCTTACTTGACCGCCCTGGGGCTCTTCATTCTGTTTTGCAATCTTCTTGGACTGGTTCCGGGTTTCGAGTCACCCACGGGTACGCCGGTCGTGCCGCTGGGCTGTGCGGTATTGACATTCATTTACTACCACGCGAGCGGCATAAAAAAGCAGGGCTTGTGGCACTACTTAAAGCACTTTGCCGGACCGATGCCGGCTTTGGCAATCCTGATGGTTCCCATCGAGATCGTCAGCCATACAGCTCGCATGTTGTCTCTGACCGTTCGTCTCTATGCCAACATGTTTGCCGGAGACTTGGTCACGATGGTTTTCTTTTCATTGATACCCATCGGCCTGCCCATCGTATTCATGGCACTCCATCTTGGTGTTTCGATCATCCAGACTTACGTATTTGTCCTTCTGGCGATGATCTACTTGCAAGGAGCGCTGGCGGAAGAGCATTAACTACAGTAGTTCGTAGTTAGGTGCTAGTAGCTGGGATTCTCAGCTCTAGCTACTAACTACCAGCTACTACGCGCTGGTTCCGTTCAGCGTGAGGGCGTCTGTACGGGATGACGTCAACCACCCACTGGCGGTATAGCGGCATCCGCAAGGATGCTAATTCTTAAAAGGAGAAAACACATGCGTCGTGTATTCAGTTATTTCTTCATGGCGATGGCGCTGCTATGCTTCGCCATGCCTGCGTTTGCACAAGGCGGAACGGCTTCCGGTGCGGTGAACTGGGTCGCCATCTCCGCCGGCTTCTCAATGGCAATTGCATCGGCAATTTGCGGCTTGGGTCAAGGCAAAGCTACTGCAGCCGCTATGGAAGGACTGGCAAGAAATCCGGCCGCCCGGCCAGGCATCCAGCTAGGTTTGATTATCGGCTTGGCGTTTATCGAGTCCCTGGCTCTCTACACGCTGGTAATCATCTTCGTGAAGGTGGTATAGAAACCCCAAGATTGGCACATCATCCTGAGCTTCGTCATCGGAGCTCAGGATAGTTTTTTTGGCTGATTGTCAGGAGGCTACGACTTGCGCTGGCCGTTCCACTCGGCTTCTTTCATTTCCGGCGCGCGATCAATTGTTTCCATCAGCAGCGTGCGGAGACGATAACGGCTCTCCAGGTCAACGTTGACGAGCTCGAAACCCACTTCATTCACTCGCGCCCGGCGCAGCAAGACCTGGCCGCGGATGTGGCGTACGCCGATAGAAATGTCGATGTTCGCTTCCGAGCCAACGCGCAGATTGTCTTCCTTGGTCGCCATGCCGCCGCCCAGGCTCATCTCCCGAACCAGAAGGTTCGATTTTCCCCACGAACTGCTGATCGTGGCTGAAAGGGCCTTCCGCAAGACGATCCGTTCGTAGCGTCGCTGCCGCACCCACGGGCACGCCGGGGCCGCGTCAAGAGGCGCAATGGCGAGCTCTCCCGGCGACAACCCACTTTCCGCCATGATCTGGCTCGCATACCGCGGGTCGATCTTCGCCAGGGATTGTGCTGCCGCTATGCGGAGTTCGCGATGGTGAACCCACTTCCACACCTTTTTTGCCTCAAGGAGATTGCGCAATACCGGCACCGATTCCGGTTCGCGTAGCCTGCCGAGTGACTCTACCGCCTTGACTTGAATCAGAGGGGAACGGCCGGGGGTTTCACCGGCTTCGGCCATCACCATCAGAGGTGGGACAGTGGTTCGGTCACCGCTCATTCCAATTTCGTCGATGGCCTGGGGCAGCACAGCGGGATCGAGAAGTTCCAGAATTTCCAGCAGGGTGCGCCCGCGATCATGAGCAGCGCCATAAGCGATCTGGCGCACTACTAAATCGTGATAAAAACGGTTCCACTCCTTCAGCCGGACCGGAAGCAACTCCAACAGTGTGGGCACATCCAGGCGACTAAGTAAACCAACCACCGCCACAGCCGTCCTAGGTTGTCCGGTGCGCAACATCTCGCGCATCTGCTGGGTTGCGTCGGGGCCGAGCTCGGTGACCAACTCCACCATGTGGTCGCATTCCTCGCGCCGCATGCAACGAAAGAACCGATCAGCCAAATGCTCGATGGACGCAGGAAAAGTCCGGCGCAGAACTGTGACCAGGTCCTGAGAGACCTCGCTCATCGGCAACGCTTCTTCGATAAACTCCGGGATGCGGTTTTCTACTCCGATACGAGGACGCAGATCCTGTGCCGTCGCCGGACGGTCTTTGGCCAGGTTGTCCAACGCAATACAGACGTCTTTGAGAGCGGAGAAATTCTTTCGATTGTTCGCTTCCGAACTGAGCCTGACGAAAGCCGCGCTGAGCAGGCTCTCCGCCTCGGAGTCAGTCTCCCTAACTAACGCCGCACCCGTTTCGTGAATAGTGGTTCCGATCAAGTCAATTCCGGGAACGGCGAAGAGATCGGCCAGCTGGCTGAGCCCGATTGCTGTTTTGCGACGCGGTTCGACCTCACGGTTCTTCAGGCAACTGGAATAGTTTTTCAGAACATCCGCGGCTGTTTGCTTGTCGTCGCGTTCGAGAAGCACTTCGATGTACTGGCGTATATTGCGGGATGGCACGCATGCGGCTTCACCGGAGAGCAGCACACTCTTTTTGCCTTCCTCCGGGACCTCTGCCCAGAACATGCGATCCAGAATGTCAGCATGGGATTCCACCAGGATCCCAGCCTTGCTCATCTTGTCTTCCTGAATGCGCAGGATGCGCCGCAAGCTGTCCATCTGGCGGCTCATGTGCTCCAGCATCTGATGGACAGCGTTGACCTTGACGTCGCCCTTCTGGAAGCGCTCCATGGCAAAGCGAATCGCCATGTGCTCGGCGGCTTTCATCAGCAGAGGAGTATCGCTCTTCTCGGTTGTGTACTTGGAAGCCAGTGTTTCGAGCAGTTGCTGCAGGTTGATTTTGGTATTGTGGTCAACCTGAGTCAGCTCCTTTTGCACCAGTTCCGGTTTGGCGTCCGGATTCGTGCTGGCTTCACCAAACGTGGTCAGCAGGCGAATTGCCCGAATCACTTCTTCTTCTTCAAGTGGCGCCACGCCACCGGCCCATCCCCCAGTTGCCTGTCCGGTGCGATTTTCTGCTCCCGCAGCAGGTGCCTGTTCGCCAGTGCGCAGCGGCACGCTGCCCATGGGAGCGCCACCCGCCGTGCCTCCCCCACCTTGGGAACCCTCTGCCGCAGCAATTAACTGGAGCAACTTTTGGGGGTCGTTCAACCATTCTTTGAATTCAGGTCCCAGAGTCTGGGCGGCGATCTGGGCGGCCACGCTCACTTCACCGGTAGCCGGATCAGCGGCGACAAACTTGACTTCGTTAATTCGAATGGAGGCTTCCTTGTTGTCCCCGAAGGTTTGTTTGATCTCCTTTACCACGTCTTGCGCTTTGGACCCGCCCACAGCGAAGGCGCGGATCAGTTTTGCGAAATCATCTGCTGTGACTTGGTTAGAAAAATGAATGCTGGCCAGGCCCGCAGCGGTCAACAATTGCGCGAAGCTACGTTCGGCCTGGCCGCTTTCAAGAGCTACGCCATCGAGAAGGAGACGGTTGTCAGAAACGCCAAGAAGGAAACCATTGTCGCGGCCGGCAGGCATTCCCTGCTGCAACTCTTTCCAGGTTGTCTCGAACTGTGCCTCCGTGCGCTTGTGTTGAAATCCGTAGAGGCGCACATATTTCACGAGAATGTTGAGGCTATGAATGAATGCCCGTGCGGAGGCGCTACGATCATCTCTCTTAGTTGTGGGTGCAGTGGAGATAGTTGCCTCCAATACCTAATGCCTAAGAGGGTAATCCAGCAAGTAAGGGTATGCATGTTACGGAAGTAAGTGGCCTCGCTGGCGCATGAATGCGTTGAGAGAGAGCGGCAGGCTCAACGCCAGCCACACAGACTCGCGGCCAAGCAGGCTTTTAAATCGTGGCTGCAAGCATTAAGCTACTGGTGATGGCGGCATCTCCCAGTCCAGCGCCTGTTCACATTAGCCACGGCACCAAAAAGGAGCACGGCCTAGCCTTCTGGATGGCTCGTGTTCTTGAGGAGTGTGACCGGGTCGAGTCCAAATTTGCCGCGGACCCAGTTCACGATTTGCGGGTCGCCCTCCGCCGCTGTCGATCGATGGCCGACGGGATCATGACGTTTGATCCAGATCCCGCGTGGAAGCAGATGCGAAAAGCCGGGAAGAAGCTGTTCAGCAGTCTCGGCGAGCTGCGAGATATCCAGGTAATGCAGGAATGGGTAAACAAGCTGGGTAGCCCTGAAGACCCGGTTACCGGCACATTGCTTCGCCATTTGGACTCTCGCGAAGCTCAGCATAAAGGGGAGGCGGCAGAAGCCTTGTGCGAGTTTGATCGCAAGCAATGGCAAAGATGGGGTAAGTCCTTGCCGGCACGTGCGGCGAGGATCCGAACTGGAAGCCTTTTGTTCAAGCATCTTGCACTAGAGCGCTGGACGGACGCCTATGCCTTGCATCGCCGGGCGCTGCGGGCAAAGTCGCAGCTCGCATGGCACGGGCTCCGCATAGGTTTGAAGAGATTCCGATACATCGTGGAAAACTTTCTTCCCGAGCAGCACGAAGCCTGGATTGGCGATTTGAAGCAAGTGCAGGATCTGCTCGGAGAGGTTCATGATCTCGACGTATTGTGGAATACAGCTTTAGAGATCCGTGCCTTTCCCGACATCGAGGCCCGGCATCGCTGGCATACGAAGATTTTGGAAGAACGTGGACGAAGGATTCAGCAGTATCGTGAAAAGATGCTGGGCAGGGGATCGCTTTGGCATGTGTGGCGAGCTCAGTTACCGGCTGGACTGCAAATCGAAGTCGCCGCTTTGAAGCGACTCGAACTGTGGGCGTCAGTTTTCGATCCCGACCTCAAGCACTCGCGTCATGTGGCCAGGCTCGCTCTGCAACTTTATGACGGCATGGCTCCAAACGACGGCGAGAACGTCCATCGAAGAAAAGAGCGGGAGATTTTGCAGATTGCGGCCTTGCTGCATGAGGTCGGACTCTCGAAGGGTGCAAAAAATCACCACAAAGCCACCTATCGCATGATCCAGAAGCTCGAGCCGCCCCTCGGGTTGGACAAGAACAGACTGCAGATGGTTGCATTTATCTGTCGCTATCATCGCGGCGTGCTGCCGCGATCCGGGCAGAGGGCTTTTGCGGCGATTGACCGATCCGAGCGGCACCTCGCTCAGAGGCTTGCCGGTATCCTTCGCTTGGCGGATGCATTCGATGCCGACCACCAAGGACATGTTCACCGCCTTCAGGCGGCATCCCGAAACGGCCATCTGCTCATCAGCGCGCAAGGCTACAATGCCCGCGATCGGCTGGCGGAAGACATCGCTGCGGGCCGGCATCTTCTGGAGCTGGTCTGCCGAAGGCCAGTTGTAGTAAAGCCTCTGCGAGTTCCAGCCCATCGAGGCAGGTGAGCCTTCAGCCAGAGCACGTGATGGAAACCCTTGTGTCACTCCCCTGACCGTGCGAGCTCGCTTACTTTCACCTCATGAGACACTCGCAGCTCGTGCAAAAGGCGATTCAGTGGCTGCGGTCCTATCGCTGCGGAGTGATTCTCTCGGAGCAGGCCTGTGCAAGCGGAGAAATGCCCGACGCGATAGGCTGGAAGCGAGCCTGCCACTCCGTGCTGATCGAGTGCAAAATCTCGCGCGCTGACTTTCTTGCGGATCGCGAAAAGCCGTTCCGCCAGAAATCACAACTGGGAATGGGTTGCGAGCGTTTTTATTTAGGTCAGGCTGGGTTATTGCGTCCCCAAGAACTTCCTCATGGTTGGGGTCTACTGGAGGTTCGCAATCGAAGCATCGTTACGGCCCAGGCTGCAGCCAGGAATCTTCGTACTGCAATCGGCTTTCGGTACGAGATGAATCTGTTGCTCGCCAGCTTGCGACGCGTCGAAATCCGGATTGAGCCACAAACCTTGACCGAGTTCCTCAAGTGGAAGAATCGCATAGCGGACTACAACGGAGGCACACTGCCGGAAGGCATTGCAGGGATTGACGAGGAACCCAATTCGTTTCTGGATGCGGATGCTCTGATGTGACTCTGGAGATGGTCCTCGGGCTAAGTTACAGCTCTCTTCGGCCTTCGATCGACTTTAGCATCGTGATTTCGTCGGCATATTCGATATCGCTGCCGACCGGAATGCCCATCGCGATCCGAGTGACCCTCAGCCCAGGACGACGAAGCTGTCCAGAAAGGTAAGTCGCGGTAGCTTCACCTTCCACCGTGGGATTGGTTGCCAGAATGACCTCATCAACGTCTCCACCGTCGACTCGCCGCTTGAGGCCGGAGATTCTCAACTGTTCCGGCCCCACACCGTTCAGCGGAGAGATTGAGCCGTGGAGCACGTGATAAACACCGTTGAAGTGCCTGGTTTTCTCGATGGCTGCGATGTTGGTCGGCTCTTCGACAACACAGACGAGACGCTGGTTGCGCGTGGGGCTACTACAATAGACGCAGGGATCGACATCAGTGATATTGTTGCAGACCGAACATAGTCGCAAGCTGGCTTTGACGTCGCGAACCGCGGCTGCCAGCGCTTCAGCGTCCTCATCGCTGGACCGCAGAATATGAAATGCCAGGCGCTGGGCGGTTTTGCTGCCAATCCCCGGCAATTTCTTTAGCTCTTCAATCAGCCGCGCCATCGGCTCTGCAAATTTTGACATGTTGATAGATGGGTTATTCGGTTATCGATGTTACATTCGGGGCTCTACAATCCGGGAATGCCCAAGCCGCCCAGCATCCCACCCATCGTGGATTGCATGGCCTCATCTACTTTCCTGCTGGCCCCGTTCAGCGCCGCCATAACCAAATCCTGGAGCATCTCGACATCGCCGCTCTTGACCGCTTCCGGATCGATCTTAACGCTCAATACCTGCTTACGGCCGTCCATTTTGACTACCACGCTGCCGCCCCCAGAGGAACCTTCCACCACGGTTTCCTCCATCTTCTTCTGCAATGCTTCATATTGTCGCTTGGCCTGCGACATAAATTCCTGGATGTTAAATCCACCCATCAGGTCTGCTCCGACGTCTTACTTTAATCGCTAGCGCTTTTCGCGATAGTCAATAACGGTTCTGATCTCTGCTCCAAACTTCTCCTTCATGCGGCGAACAACCGGGTCTTGCTCCACGCGGCTGCGGCCTGTGCCATTAGGGGAAGTTCGAGCGGAAGGCGCGTTCGGCGCCGAGGCGTCTGGAACAATCTCTAATTTCACCGGCCGACCCAGCACTCCGCTCGCGGTCGCATTAATCAGTCGCTTCGCATCCGCGCCCAGGGACATATCGACGACTGCCGCCGATGCGGCGACTTTGATCACGAGTTCGTTTCCGTCCACCTGCCAATGTCCGCTTTCCAGCATTGAGCTCAGCATGCGATGCCCGGCGTTGTCCAATGTGTTCAGGATTGCTGTGCGAAGGTCGTCCGATGGGCTCGGCGGTTGTTTTCGTTGCGCCTCGGGTGCAGATTCCATCGCGGCAGCCGGCACCGCCGCACCCATCACCACGGGCACGTTTGTCACCCCTGCTGCTACCTTTGGTGAGGTTTCCGGCCCTCCCTCGGATGAAAGCTTGCTCTTCCGTGCGGAATCGGCCGCAAATGGGGAAACGTAATTAGCACGACTCGGTGTTCCGGGTTCAGATTTGCGCAAGTCGGAAACGATGGAAGGCTTAGCTGGCGCGCGCAACGGAACCCCAGCGTGGCTCAACAACTCCTCAATCGGCAGTAATTTCTGGGCATGCGCCATCTTGAGCAGCCCGAGCTCCAGGTGGAATCGTTGTTCCTGGCGATAACCGAGCTCTCCATGAGTGCGCAGCATAATTTGTAAGTGCCGAGCCAGGTCTTCCTCGCTAAACAATTCGGCGACGCGCGCGACGCGCTGCCGTTCATCGCTGGAGATTTGGAGTAGCGGAGACTCAGCGCCAGCGACCTTCGCCACTACGGCATTGCGTATGAATTTCACCATCTGCCTCGCGAAATGAGTTGGACTGTGTCCCTCTGTGATCAGCGCATCAACGTGCCGCAAAACGTCTTCACTCGAGCCCCGCGCCACGGCTTGCATTACATCCTCGAGAACACCGGAAGCTGCGCTTCCCACGAGTTGCCGGACGATCTCGGAGGTCAACCGAGCGTCGCAGCACGCGATTGCCTGATCAAGAATCGAAAGCGCATCCCGCATTGAGCCGTCCCCAGCTTCGGCCAGCAACGCCAATGCATCTTCATCTGCCTCAATTTGCTCGCGAGCGGCAATGTCGCGGATCTGCCCTAGAATCTCTTCGAATCTTACTGCCCTAAAGCTGAAGTGCTGGCAGCGAGATCGAATAGTCTGTGGAATGTCCTCGGGCTGAGTTGTAGCCAACATGAAAACTACATGGCCGGGCGGCTCCTCCAGGGTTTTCAAAAGCGCGTTGAAAGCAGCGTCGGTGATCTGGTGAGCCTCATCGAGAATGTAAATCTTGAACCGGTCCCTGGCGGGGCGATATCGCGCCGCCTCCCGTAACTCGCGAATCTCATCAATGCCGCGATTTGTGGCCGCATCGATTTCAATGACGTCTACCGAGTTGCCGGCCCGAATCTCAACACAGGAATCGCAAACCCCGCAGGGCTCCGAAACTGGTTTTTCCGAGGAACGGCAGTTCAAGGCCATCGCCAGGATGCGCGCCACGGTGGTCTTGCCGATGCCGCGATGGCCGCTGAAAATGTAGCCGTGCGCCGCACGTCCTTGTTCGATAGCGTTCTTCAGCGTGCGGGTAACATGCTCTTGTCCTATGACTTCGCTGAATTTCTGGGGACGGTATTTGCGGGCCAGAACTTGGTAGCTCATGCGGAAAACTTGATTATACGTGATGATAAGACACCCGAAGCTCTGCCAATGCCGCGAAATCCTTGCGCGATCAGCCAATCCACGCTACCCTTCTCTTGGTTTTCGTACACGGGAGGGCGTCATGCAACTCAGACTTAGTACTCGCACTCTGGACGGAGCTTTAATCGTCGACTGTGCAGGACGCATTGTGTTTGGTGAGGAGACCGCGTACCTACGCGATACAGTTAAAAAACTAATTGCCGAGAGGCAGAAGGTAGTCCTTAACTTGGCCGATGTAAATTACATCGACAGCGGCGGGTTGGGAACCCTCGTCGCGCTCTATACGACCGCCCGCAATAGCGGCGGTTCGATAAAGCTGGCTAATCTCACGCAACGCGTCGGGGATTTGCTCCAGGTCACGAAACTGGTAACCATCTTTGATGTATATGACAGCGTCGAGAAAGCCGCGGCATCGTTCAGCAAAGACGCAGCCGCATAGGATTTCCTAAGGTCATCGCGAACTTCCACCTACAGGCTGAGCGGCACGCAAGGCAGACATCCGCTCAATCCGTTACTTTCGGCCCAGGAATCGAATTCGGGACGTAAACGAACGATGGCCGTAGCCGCTGAAGGTGAGGAATTGCGAGGAGTTGATGTTGCCATTGACAAAGATTGGATTCTGATTGTCTGTGAGGTTGTCGAATCCGCCACGCAAAGCCCAGTAGTAGCCAAACGCGCGGAAGCGCTTTTCCAAGTGCAAATTGAGAGTGAAATATGTCGGGAACCTGCGGGCGCCTGGCGGCTCAACTAGTTCCTGCAGGTTGTTGTAGACGTCAAACGGGAATCCGTTGCGAGCTTCGGCCGAGTAGGCGAGATCCAAGTGGTGAACAATCGGCAAGCTGAAGAAAGGGAGATAGCCCCAGGAAAGAAAACGGTTGGGCGCATCCCAGGAAAATGCGCCCGCCTGTTGTGGGCTTAGGAAGGGGTTATCTACATTGAAGTCGAGCACCTGGTTTGAGCGCGCACTAGACCGGCTGTACGAGCCACTGATCAGATAGTACTGCCCAAAACTATGCCGCAATGTGAGCTGGACTGAATGATAGTGATCGTTGCGTGTGTTTTGAAGAATAAAATCGCCACCCAGCGATCCATTCTGAGTGTTGTAGACGAAATCGTGGGTACCCTGCCGCTGCATGTATTCGGCTTTCAGGACGATCGCCTTTGGTAGCTTTCGCTCAATAGCTCCACTCCAGTTCAGAAATTGGGGAGCTTGAAGCGTCCTGCGATCGACGGTGAAGCTGGACATCACCGGCGTAGGGGTTGGAATCACAATTCCCTCAAGGTTGATTGGCGCACCTGTCGCGCTAAAAAAATAGTCCGCTCGTTCGCCGGCGTACGGACGCGCGATGAGAATCAAATCAGTCGCGTCGTAAACTACGCCGATGCCCGCAGACAACTTGGTGTTTCCTGAATTATCGAGAACATAGGTGCCGGCAAGGCGTGGCGACGTGAGCGGACTGCGGACAATCTGGTCCCAATCAAACCGTATGCCGGGCGCGATCAACAGACGGTTGCTAATCGACCAGCGGTCCTCGATATAGGCGCCCACTTCGGAATTGTAAGTAGTGGAATGGTTTCCGCCGGAAAACACCGAATAGCGGACACACGGGGACGGCACAATCGGAACGCTGGCACCATTTACCGGGCATGCCCCATTTGCAGTGCTGGCGCTTGGTCCGGGCCAAAACGAGATTGGGCGCCGGAGAAACTGGGCATCGTAATCGATCCGGTCGAGGTCTACGCCAAGTTGCACATCATGATGACCGTGCCACTCGCGCGGAGGCAGATACAGGTTCGAAAGGAACTGATAGCGGCGGGCATGAGTCTTCTGGTCAAGGTAATAGTTGCCTCCGGCGGTCGTCGTCGTCATGAAATAGGGAGCTATACCGTGAGGAGTGAGTGACAGGTTGTACTGATCGAAGTTGAACCCTGTTTCGAGCAGTTGGCCACCAGTGAAGTAATGTTGGTCCTTTATGGTGCTGACGTAGACAGCCTCAGAATCGACTGGGTTTGCAGCAGCCGGACTGAAGAGTGATAGGCCGGAGTACTGATCGTCCAGATAGTTGTAGAGGAAACCCGTGGTGATGATGTTGCGCGAACCAACGTTGGTCTGGACCTTTGCCAGATTTCCTGCGCGCCAGTAATGATCTGTGTCCTGTCCAACGGCAAGCTGGGGAATGATCAGGTTACTGTACTCTCCCTCCAGCGCGTCAAAGAACCACGCTTTGCCTTTAACGATGGGGCCGGAGAAGGTGAAACGGGGCGTCCATTGATCGAGAGCCAATCCTTTCTTGTTCTGCACAGAGGGGATGAAGTCAGTGGCAATCTGGTGAAAATGGTCGTCGCCAATGCCGGTTACCAGATTCAAAACGCCGCCTGACCCTTTGCCAAATTGCGCCGGCTCGCGGCTTGGTTCTACATCGAGGGCGCGAAACGCGTCCGTGCTGACCCGAACCAGGAGCAGTCCATTGGCCGGCTGCGTAAGGTTGAAACCGTCGAGTAGGGTGAGTGTCTGATGAGTTTCAGCACCCGCGACATGCGGCTGCCCTGAGGAATCCTGGATTACTCCGGGAATGAAGTTCACGACATTTCTGTAGTCATTGGTTCCTGGATATGGGAGGTTGATAATGTCCATTCCCGTGAGCTCCTCTTTTGAAGCAATCTGTGCCGGGTTGATTTCAGGGGCAGGCTCTTGAACATTGACCACCTCATGAACTTCTCGCTGATGGAAAAGCGTCACATCAAGGCTGGATGTCTCTCGAGGCTGCAAGTCCGGGAGTGAACTGGTGTAGAAACCCGGCTTGTCTATTCGCAGTTCATAGGCTTGGGCGGGAAGATTGCTAAAAAAACATCGTCCGGCGAAATCCGTGCCACATCGCAGGGGGGATGCCTGCGGAGATGATCTCAGTTGAACGATCGCCGACGGAACTGCCACCCCGTTTTCATCACTAACAACGATTTCGAGGCGGGAAATTGCAGTTCTGGGGCCAGCCTGTGCGGCGGTCGTTTGCGCGCACGTGCGGCTGCCGACTAGCAATAAAGACGCAAACCAACAACTGAACCTCAGAATGCCACCACGCCGGGACATCATACGCATTTTCTCTCAACCTTCAGCCACTTTTCCTATGTTCTTTACCACACTAACGAGCGATTTCCCGAGCAGGGCGATGGGCAAGAGTGTTGGTGATCCGGGCTCGCAGGCTCCATCCGTTGTTATCTCTGCTGGTACATACCCTTATGGTCGTTGAGCCACTGGCAGGCTTCGGTGAAAATCAGCATATCCGATGGTGTTGAAGGGGGACTGGTGAGGACTCGAGTTGTTGCGACGCTGTTGTGGGTGGTTGTGATTTGTAGTCCGATGGCCTCTGCTAAGGACGTCGCATTGATTTCCAATAAGGCAAACCACGTCGAAGCCCTCACCCTGGCCGAATTGGTAAAAATCTGCAAGGGTCAAACCGGCCGTTGGCAAGATGGCAAACCGGTCACGCTAGTGATGCGCGATCCGGCTTCTCCGGAAATGAAAGTTGTATTGCAGAAAATTTATGAGCTACCCAAGGAAGATGTCGCTGTTCTGATTGCCAATGCCAACCACAACCGGCAGAACCATCCTGCCATCATCGTAGTTGATTCTGACGAAGCACTGGTGAAAAAGGTCGAATCGACGACCGGGGCTGTGGGTCTGGTTGATGTGTATGCGATTACCAGTGGAGTGACGGTTGTGCGGGTGGACAGCAAGTTGCCGCTGGAGCCTGGTTATGCAATGCACGGCAACTGAGATCACATCCGACTTCGGCCGAGGCTCGGGCCGGCCAAAACGGGGGATAGGACATGGGTGAGGTCGAGGGAAAGGGCAAAACCGGGTCCCAGGCCCCACGTCGCTATCCTCGCTATCCGGTCGACATGCGAATCTCGATTCAGGTCTTTCGCCCTACAGGAACAGTTTCGCTGTGGGGCCGCTCCACCGAGCTAGGCGAGGATGGAATCGGCGGGACACTCACAGGAGAGGTGGAACCGGGCGAGGTGGTATCAATGGAGTTGTCTTTGCCTGCAAGTCATCCTATGAAACTGCGCGCCCTGGCTCGTTATCGCTCTGGATTGCATCACGGTTTCGAGTTTCTCGCGCTAAACAGCCAACAGAAAGACACGCTGCACCGAGTGTGTCAGATACTAGGGACCGGCGCATAACCTCCTCAGGGCCGCTCACAATCACAATTACTTCAGTAACTTTAGGTTACTTCGCAGCCCATCTAGCATATTGGTGTCAAAACCTGATTTTCTGACAGGGAGGATTCGATGGGTGACAAAATCACCCGATCGCCGAGGTCCGCCGACCGTACGCGGGCGAAGTTCCTGCGCGAAGCGCTGGAACACAATACGCCTGCGATGTCTCTTCCCTCGCACGGCGCAAAATCGACGTTAAAGCATTCGAATCTGAGGCTTGACCCGGCCCACTGCGAAGAAACGTACCTCGAGCAACTGCTCGAGTGTGCTCCCGAAGCTATCGCGCTGGTGGATGTAGAACAGAAAGTCACGCACATCAACAGCGAGTTCACCCGCGTTTTCGGTTTTACTCTGGACGAAGTTCGGGGCCGAAGTCTGGCACCGCTCCTTATACCGCCTGACCGCGCGGCAGAAGTCTGTTGGCTCAAGGAGATGCTAAGCAAGGGTCAAAAAATCGCTCTTGAAACCAAGCGGCAGCGCAAAGACGGGACTTTGGTAGACGTTTTTGCTTCCGGTGCACCGGTCATGATTTCGGGAAAGCAGGCTGGGGCTTGGGCTGTCTATCGCGACATCTCGGAGGAAAAACGCGCGCAGTCCCTCAGTTCGGCGCTCTTAAGGATCGCGGAAAAGGCCAGCTCCGCAGAGGACCTCCAGCAGTTTTATGCCACGGTGCACAACGTCGTAGCGGAACTGATGTATGCGCGGAACCTTTACATTGCACTCTACGATCCCTTGACCCAGTTGCTCAGCTTTCCGTACTTCGTCGACGAGGTCGACCCGCGGCCAGAACCCAAGAAACTCGGCAAAGGGTTGACCGAGTATGTATTACGGACGGGAGAACCGTTATTGTGCAAGCCCGAGGATTTCGAGCGTCTGGTTAAGGAGGGGGAAGCAGAACTGATTGGATCCCCGTCCTTGGACTGGTTGGGTGTTCCGCTGAAGGTGGGAAGCGACACGATAGGCGTGGTAGTAGTGCAGAGCTACAGTGGCAATGTTCGCTTTGGGGAAAAGGAAAAAGGAATCCTCACCTTTGTCTCGCAACAGTTGGCCTCGGCCATCGAACATAAGAGAAATGAAGAGGCCATACGCCGCTCGGAAGCGCGGTACCGCTCCTTGGTACACAGCGCCGCCTACGGCATCTACTGTTCCACCCGGGACGGCCGGTTTCTGGATGCGAATCCGGCGCTAGTAGCTATGCTTGGCTACGACAGCGTCGAAGAAGTTCTCGAACTGGATCCCACCCGCGATCTTTTCGTCGATGGCACTGAGCTGGCCAATCTGATGCGAAGCTTTGAGACTGGCTCGCGCCTCAACAATGTGGAGGTGCAGTGGAAACGCAAAGATGGCAAAGTCATCACCGTCCGGCTGAGCGGAAGAATTTTCAACAACCCTCACGACCCCGCGGATGTGCTGGAGATCATTGCTGAGGATGTGACCGAACAACGGGTCCTGGAAAACCAGTTCCGCCAAGTGCAGAAGATGGAAGCAGTGGGCAGGCTTGCCGGTGGGGTAGCGCATGACTTCAACAATCTCTTGACCGTAATCAGCGGCTACACGGAAGTTTTGTTGGAGCGAACGCAAGGGCATGATCCGCTCTATCCCAAGATTCATGCAATCCACCAGGCCACAGAGCGTGCCACCAGCGTCACCCGACAATTGCTGGCCTTCAGCCGCAAGCAAATGTTGGAGTTGAAGGTGGTGGACATCAATACCATCGTGACTGACATGGAACGGCTCCTTCGCCCTTTGATTGGTGAAAACATTGAACTCGATACGCGTCTGGCTCGCGATCTCGGGCATGCTCGCGCCGACGCCGGGCAAATCGAGCAAGTGATCATGAACTTAGTGGTGAACTCGAAAGATGCTATGCCGGATGGCGGCAGGATCACGATCCAAACGAAAAATACGGATTTGCAAAAAGAGGAGCTCAGCCGGGAGCATCCTTACATTCATCCCGGTTCCTACGTCGTCCTTTGCGTGGGCGACGACGGTCACGGCATGGACAAAGAGACGCAGGCACGGATCTTTGAGCCTTTTTTCACAACCAAGGAAAAGGGAAAAGGCACGGGCCTTGGCCTTTCAACCGTGTACGGCATCGTTAAGCAAAGCGGAGGCTATATTCTCGTTGACAGCCAGATGGACAAGGGGACGACTTTTCGGATTTTCCTGCCCAGGGTCGACGACGCGGCGGAAAATGTAGGGCGAATTGAAACTAAGCCTGCAAAGAAAAGTGCTTGTGAGACGGTCTTGCTGGTGGAGGATGAGGAATCAGTGCGGCAACTGGTTCGCGAACTCCTGGAAGCAGAGGGCTATAAGATTCTTGAGGCACAAAACGGAGACGAAGCGTTGCGAGTTGCCGATACTCATTCGGATATCGACCTTCTGATCACCGATGTCGTAATGCCCGGTATGAGCGGCCGCGAGCTCTTTGCGAGACTGTGTGCTTCCCATCCTCATACGAAATTGCTCTACCTCTCGGGATATACCGAGGACGCGATAGTCCACGAAGGAGTGCTGGACCCTGGTACTGCTTTCCTCCAAAAGCCATTCACTCTGCAGACTTTGTCCCGCAAGGTCCGGGAGGTCCTGGGTCGAGAGGTGCCGGGGCGCAACGCGCATCAGAAAACGGGCGAGTCGTCGTAGCGCGCAGCATCGCGGCTGACGGCTGTCTCAACTAGCAACCCCCAGCCCCTACACTTGACGCTGGGCCTTGCATTCTGTGCAAGGACACCAGTCGCGCAGGAACTGCCAGGAGTAGATTCCGAGCTCGTGGCCATCATTCCAATGAAACTTGATGGCGTACTTCCCCACCGGTTCAGCGGAATTCGGCTTGGCCGCCGGTTTGAACATGGGCAGTGCACCTGGAGCGAGCTTTGGAGCTTCTCCCGGTTGCCGGTGGTTTTTGCCACGCTCCTCATCGCATAGGGCGCAGGGACAGGCATCGCGCAAATAGGCGAAATTGTAGTGTGACGAGTGACCGTCCTTCCATTCGATGTCAACCCCTGTACCCGATGTGAGATTTACCTTGACCGATTTCGGGTCAGCGACTGCCATGAAACCCAGTATCGCACACGGTTAGTTGCGGCAATGGGTTCACAGGACTTGCTATAAACCGGGCCGCGTCCCTTTGCATCCCATTCGTTGTTGTGACTAAGGTGCCTCCGAATGTGCGATTAGGTGAGAGGTTTCACGTTCGATCTGTTATATTCCTTTACTTCATTTTCATGGTAAGTCCTGCAATCCTACCGGCGCAGATGCCGCCAGCGGTCGCGTCTGCCACGCAAGCGCGTCGCCTGGCGCAGCCGATTGGCGACCAGCATGGCGTGATCACCTCAAGCGATGGAACCTGCCTTTTCTATCGTTACTGGCCGGCGACTGCGGAGTGGAGCGGACACGTCGCCTTGGTGCTGCATGGAATTGGATACCATAGCGGCCCCTACAAAGTGGTTGCGGAGGCACTGAATCCGCGGGGCATTGACGTCTATGGCCTGGACGCGAGAGCGCACGGGCTTTCCTGCGGAAGGCGTGGCTACATCGGAACTCCTTTGCAGGTTGCAGCCGATCTCGCCGCCATGGTTCGATTCATGAAGCAGCAGCGGCCTCATTCGAGAATTTTCCTCGTCAATGACAGCATGGGATGCAATTACGCACTCGATTACACTCGTGACAACGGCGATGAGCTGTCAGGACTGATTCTGCTGGCGCCAGCATTCGACGTGGATAAGCGACAGCTGTTCCAGATAAACAGCCTGCTGCTGCTGCCGCACTTTTTGTTCGCGCACCGCAAGCCGGTGATCGATTTGATTGGGCATCGACTTGACGAGAGCTCGAGAGACCACGGGTTCATTGTGTCTCGGCGGAGCGATCCGATGGCTTACACGAAAGTTAGCTTCGGCTATCTGATGGACATAAAGCGCCTGGCCGGAAACTGGCGGGAGATGGCCGCGCAGGTGAAAACCCCGCTGCTGGTCATCCAGGGCGGAAAAGACAATGTGGTGAGTCACAAAGACTGCGTCAAGTTCGAGCGACTAGCGGCTTCTCGCGACAAGCAACTGAAGATTTATCCGGGCATGTACCACACTACCTTGTGGGATCCGGAGACCCCGAAAGTTCTGCAAGCACTCGGGGACTGGATTCTGAAGCGGTGACTCGGACTGGCTGCAGTAACTCCCGTTCCTCTAGTCAGCCGCTACGATGTTAAAATCGAAACCACAGGCCCGTAGCTCAGTTGGTTAGAGCGCTTCCTTGACACGGAAGAGGTCGATGGTTCGAGTCCATTCGGGCCTACCAT